>SNRY01000120.1_pt1 | contig 28461 bp, 5 predicted proteins | sample 4693421 | NCBI WGS metagenome assembly SNRY01 (sample SAMN11003215, study PRJNA524138) | termite gut metagenome | isolation source: Bacteroidetes bacterial symbionts from single cell of protist host amplifed... | host: Streblomastix strix ... | reverse complement strand
CATAATCTTACACATGAAAAACAGTTTTATCCTATTCTTTTTGGTTTGCTTACTCCAGCAAGAAATTCACGGTTATGATTTTTCCCATATACAAGTGAAAGACGGTTTGTCGCAAAGCCATGTAAAGGCAATTATCCAAGACAGTTACGGCTTCCTGTGGTTCGGAACGAAAAACGGGTTAAATCGCTACGACGGCACTTCCATTAAAAGATTGAACTGTGAAGACCATCTTTCTAATAGAGGGGATAATAATATTTCCGCATTGTTTGAGGATATTCACCGCAAACTTTGGGTGGGAACAGACAATGGGATATTTATTTATGACTTTGTCAGGGAAGAATTTCACTATATGGATTCCACGACAAACGAAGGAAAACAAATGACCAATTGGATAGCGGATATCCAAGGGGATTTGTCCGGAAACATTTGGATTATTATTCCCGACGAAGGGGTTTTCCGCTACAAAAATGAAAACCTGTATCATTATCATATAACGGATAAAGATAACTATATGGTTGAACAACCCGAATGTATTTGTATTACCAAACGAGGCGAAGTATGGATAGGTACCAACAGGGTCGGTTTGTTTTTGTATAATGAAGAGAATGACAGCTTCAGTCAATACATCACGGATAAGAATGGAAATACATTAAAAGAAGAAAATATTTTTTCTATTTGTGAGTACGACGATTGTATTGCCATTGCCATACATGAGGGGCAACTGAAGAAATACAATCCCTCTACCAACGTACTAAGTGTGGTGGATGCCTCCGGCTTACATTATACTGTGTTGCGCGACGTATGTTGTTTCGACGATAAAGAGCTATGGGTGGGTACGCAAGCCGGTCTGTTCATCATTAACGAAGCAGAACACAAAACAGTATATATCAAAGAAGATGGGACAAATCCTTATGGGCTTTCGGATAAAACGATATATGTAATTTACAAAGATCAAGAGAACGGGATATGGTTGGGAACCGTTTTTGGTGGGGTGAATTATTTACCCAAACGGAAGATACAGTTTGAAAAACACATTCCTTCCGTTTCCAATCCTTCGCTTAGTCTTAGCAGTAAACATGTGCGTGAATTAGCAGAGGATGTTACCGGCAATATCTGGATAGGCACAGACGATGAAGGGATTAATGTGTTGAATCCTGTAACTGGAGAAATCAAGCCGTTTGAATACACTTTCTATCGAAAAGAGAATAGGCTGAATACACTTGCCGTTGCTATTATCAATAATCAAGTGTGGTATGGAATATTTAAGAAAGGAATGGATATGATACAACTTCCGTCCGGAAATCATAAACAATATACCATAGCTGAACTGAATTTGGATGAAGGCAGTGTATTTGCTCTCTGTGAAGATCATACCAGACAGGTGTGGTTAGGAAACGAACGTGGGCTTTATACCTCTCCGCGCGGGAAAGCCCATTTTGAACGAGTAACATGGGTCGGTCACGATTGGATTTATCATATTATGGAAGACAAGAACGAGCAACTATGGATAGCATCCATGGGTAACGGCGTATTCCGTTACAATCTCAAAACGAATATTTGTCAGCATTATGTCCATGTTGCTGAAGTTCCCACAAGTCTAAGTTCCAATTCCGTTAGTGATATTATGCAAGACAGCAAAGGACGCATTTGGTTTTCTACGGACAGGGGTGGAATATGCCTCTACAATGGAGAAGAAGACAATTTTATTACCTATTCCGTTGCCGAAGATTTGCCGGACGACACTGCATACCGCATACTGGAAGATAAAAAACATAACCTCTGGTTTGGAACAAATCGTGGATTAGTAAAATTTAATCCGGAAACCCAAAAAGTAAGAGTATATTCAGAAGATGACGGTTTATTGGGGATTCAGTTCAACTATAAATCTGCTTTGAAAGGTAGTGACGGAAAGTTTTATTTTGGGAGTACTGAGGGATTAATTGCATTTTCTCTCGAACAGGAAGACTTTGCAATCGAGACTCATTTACCTTTGTATATCACCGAAATGAGGATATATAACGAAGAGATAACTACACATAGCGAAAATTCTCCTCTAACCCGGAGTATTATTCATACGGACAAGGTGATACTACCTCATAATCGCTCTACATTAAGTTTTGATTTCGCAGCATTAAATTATGCTTCTTCGGCAGCTATCCATTATTCATATATGATGAAGGGATTGGACAAAGACCGGATTGAAGCGAAAAGTAATCGCAACATTACGTATGCCGCATTGCCTCCCGGAAAATATACGTTTATGGTGCAGGCAATGAATAAGGATAATTCCTTATTGAAAACAGAACGTTGTCTCTTCATTACCATTCTGTCTCCGTGGTGGTTATCTCCTACGTCTTATGTTTTATATACCTTGTTAACGATATGCCTGATATGTTTGGGGATTTATCGGTATGAGAACCGGAGAAAGAGAAAAATACTAGAAAGCCGGAGATTGTTTGAGATAGAAAAAGAGAAAGAGCTATACAGTGCGAAAATAGAGTTTTTTACAGAAATCGTTCACGAGGTACGTACACCGCTTACGTTAATTAGCGGTCCGTTAGAGACCATCCTAGAAATAGACATTAAAGACAAGATCATTTCCAAAAATCTCAGAGTAATAGCCCAAAACACAAAACGCCTTTCAGAATTAATCGGACAATTACTTGATTTCCGAAAAGTAGGAGCGAGCCGGTTTCTACTTGATTTCGTCATGTCGGACATAGTAAAGCTACTCAAAAAAATTATCACCCGTTTTGAACCTACCATCATTCAACAGCAGAAAGAGCTTCTCCTGCATATTCCTTTCGATGAACCACTTATTGCTGCCATAGATAAGGAAGTTTTCACCAAAATCATAAGCAACCTACTTAGCAATGCATTAAAATATTCTCACCGGACAATCCGGATATCACTAACGAAAGAAAGTACCTCATTTACTGTTTGTGTTGCCAGTGACGGGGATAAAATACCGGAAGAACTCAGTTCACGTATCTTTGAACCTTTCTTCCGCATCAATAAATCTTCGAAAGCCGTACATGGAACGGGAATGGGGCTATCATTGGCACGTTCGCTTGCTGAATTGCACAAAGGGCGATTGTATCTGGATATTCATGCGGATATAAATTCTTTTGTCCTGACGCTACCACTCAATCAAGAAAAAGTAATCCATCTTGAAAATAATTCCATTCGAGACGAATACGTGCAGGCAGCAGAGAATACTTCTCTCGTAGCAAATACCGGCTCTGAGAAATATACAATTTTACTGGCGGAAGACAATGAAGATATGCGTACGTTTATAGCGGATAAACTACGACAGCGATCCTTTATCGTTGAAATTACAACAAATGGTACGGAAGCCTTGGAACTACTGAAAGCACGTTGGATAGACATCGTCGTAAGTGATATTATCATGCCGCAAATAAGTGGCTTTGAACTGTGCCGGATTATGAAATCTGATATGGAACTTAGTCATATCCCGTTCATTTTTCTGACAGCAAAAAACGATTTAGAAAGTAAAATAAATAGCTTGAAAATAGGAGCGGATGCGTATGTAGAGAAACCTTTTTCTTTCAGTTATCTAGAAGCTCAAATCATGAGCTTGCTCAATAATCGCAAAAAAGAGTGGGAGGCTTTCTCCAAACGTCCGTTTTTCCCTGTCCACAATATGAAAGTAAATAAAGCCGACGAAGAATTTATGGACAAGATCATACACCTTATCCACGAAAACATCACGGACCATAATTTCAACGTAGAACGTTTAGCGGAGATACTTTCGATGAGCCGTTCCAACCTGTTGCGCAAAATAAAAGCATTGACCGGTCTCTCGCCAGTGGACTTTATCCGTTTGATTCGTCTCAAGAAAGCAGCAGAATTAATACAAGAAGGTAAGTATCGGATAGGGGAAATTGGCTATATGGTGGGTATCAATTCTCCTTCCTATTTCAGTAAACTCTTTTTTAATCAATTTGGAGTGAGCCCTAAAGATTTTGAGAAGCAAAATCAATTTAAGAAAAAATAAATGCTTCAAAAAATATACTATTTGCTTATTTTTCCAAATATCTACTGTAAATGCTGTAAAATTACTAATTTGTGATTAAAAAGTGTTATATTATTAATAAAAAATGCGTTTATTTTGGGGTTGTAAAATACTAAAAATAAAAACACATGCGTATGAAGTCAATTCTTGTTATTAAAACATTAGCCATTGTCGCTATGCAACTCATCATGATGAATTGCATTACAGAAGTACGTGCTTCGGTAAATCAACAAAACAAATCAGTGAGCGGAACGGTAACGGATGCCGACGGTAACTCAATAATTGGAGCTGGTATCCTAATAAAAGGTTTCACACAGGGGACAATTACAGACTTAGACGGTCGATTTACATTAGATGTTCCCAGCGGGGCAGTACTGGTTGTATCTTATGTCGGCTACGAATCAAAGGAAGTTTCTGTTGAGAATCGAGCTACATTACTTATTATCCTAAAAGAAAACACACAATTATTGGATGAAGTGATAGTAGTAGGAGCATCATTAAAGAAGAGTGATTTGACCGGTGCGGTAGGTAGCGTCAATGCTAAGGTACTGGAAGAAAAACCTGTAACTACTATCAACCAAGCCATACAGGGACGTGTAGCGGGTGTGTTTATATCGAACAGTGCTCGACCGGGCGATGACGCTTCCATTAAAATTCGTGGAATAAACACTATTAATACCGCTACAGACCCTATTTATGTTGTGGACGGGTTGGTGATGGATAATTTTGCTTCTGGGTTCAACTCCATTAGTTTAAACGACGTTGCTTCTATTGAAGTATTGAAAGATGCTTCTGCTACGGCTTTGTACGGTTCGCGTGGATCTAACGGTGTGGTATTAATCACCACCAAAAAGGGAAAGAGCGGAGAAGGAAAAGTAAACTACGATGCTTGGTTCGGGGTGCAGGAGTTTGCTAAAGCCCCGAAAACGATGAATACACAGCAATTATTCGAGTTGAGAAAGGACGCTTATACAAATGGCTTCCAATCTACTAACCTTGATGGAGATGTTAATGCCTATATCAACAATACGATAATGGGTACCAACACCGTATTTGCCGATTATGAATTTAATGCCTACAAAAATAATGAAAACTACAACTGGTTAGACCAGGTAATGCGTACGGGGGTTCAACAAAATCATTCATTGAGTTTTTCGGGCGGGTCCAATAAAAACGCATATTATTTAAGTTTCGGTTATGCTGACCAAAAAGGATTAATAAAAAAGTCAGGGCAAACTAAATACACGGGACGTATCAATGCGGAACAATCTGTGAAATCGTGGTTGAAAGTAGGCACAAATACTTCATTTACGCGTACTGCCGATGAACTTGTGGATGATGGAGTGATGAATCGTGCGCGTAATGCTAATCCGATGTTGGCTATTAACGAAGATCTCCCTACGTTGAATTATCAGGGCATTTTTGACCAAAACAATTTTAACCCCATTCGTTCTCTGAAAGTAGATCATGATAGAATCCGGAACAGATTGCTTACAAGCAATTATGTGAATATCAGCCCTATACAGGGTTTGAATATCCGAACCTCACTCGCTATAGACTATGTAGAACACGCCGAATTTACCTATACCCCCAAGGATATATACGAATCCATCCGTTATTCACAGGATGGTGAAGCCAAGCATAATCGGGATTCGCGTACAATGTGGCAATGGGATAATACACTTATTTACAACTTGTCCGCCGGATTACATGCACTAAGTATGCTTGCCGGTACAAGTACCACACGGGCAGACCGCAACTATACCGAAGCCACAGGCAAAGGTTTCGGTACCGACTACTTCTCTTATTACAATATAGGTAGTTCTTATAAATTGGACGAAAGAGCTATAGGTTCCGATTTTACGACATCCACGCTAATGTCGTACCTCTTGCGTGCCAACTATGATTATGCTAATAAGTATTATTTTACTGCTACAGCCCGTTACGATGGTTCTTCCAAATTTGCTAAAGGGCATCAATGGGGAATTTTCCCTTCCTTCTCAGGCGCATGGAACCTTACGGAAGAGGCGTTTATGAAGAACCAACGTGTGTTCGACCGTTTGAAATTACGCATAGGCTATGGTATTGTCGGTAATCAGAATATAGACAACTTTGCTTTCCGCAGCCTCTACAGTCCAAGCGTAAATAACAACCAAGTTTCTTATATCTCCAATGGTCGTCGAGGAACGGAAAACATCAGTTGGGAAAAACAGAAACAGTTTAATGTCGGTATGGATATGGGCTTCCTGAGCAACCGGATACGTTTCTCTGTTGATGCTTTCTTGATTAATAATAAAGATTTGCTAATGCTACGTGCATTACCCGGTACTTCCGGTTTCAACAACGCTTTTGAAAACATTGGTGCCATTGAAAACAAGGGAGTGGAATTTTCATTAGATGCGGCGATTATCCGGACTACTGAATTTCAATGGAATTTTGCCGCAACTCTTTCTGCCGACAAAAACAAAATTACGAGTTTATACGGGAAGAACGATGTGATTTATAACGTCAATAATGACCGTTACATTGAAAAACAAGGAAACCTGTTTTTGGGTGAATCCCGAAACACTATTTATATTTGGAAAAACGGTGGAATTGCTCAAGTGGCGGATATGGAACGTCTAAACAAAATAAATTTTAATGGCTACAAAGTGAACCCAGGTGATTTATACCCACTGGATATGGACAATAGTAACGAGATAGATGAACAAGATCGTGTTGTGGTAGGCTCTACCGATCCTAAATTTTATGGCGGTTTTAGTACCGATTTCACGTGGAAAGGAATTACATTGAATGCCGTGTTCAGTTATTCTTACGGTGCTAAGAAGCTGAGTCCTTATTATGAAAGTTTAATTAGCAGTACAGGTAGTAGCGCCGCTTCTGTTGATTTGATAGACAGATGGACACCGGATAATACCGATGCCAAATTTCCACGTCCGATTACCGGTTTCGATTATCCTCACTATACGGCAAGTAACTTAGATTTCAGTGTACAAAATGCCTCTTTCATGCGGCTGTCCGCGTTGACCTTGTCCTATACATTTGCAAACAATCTTATCCGTACATGGAACTTAAATAACCTGCGTGTATATGCCACTGGTTCCAATCTATTCTGCCTAACTGGTTATAAAGGTTATGACCCTGAAACAGGTGATTGGTATCCCCCCACAAGGATGTATGTATTCGGTTTAAACGTAAGTTTTTGAATTTTATAAGGAAATAAATTATGAAAAATACAGCAATATATATAGTAGCAACATGGGTTTGTGTCGTAAGTACTGTTTCCTGTTCAGATTTTCTAATACAGGAATCAAAGACCGCTTTGACGGAAGAACAGGTTTTTTCCAAAATAGAGAATGTAGAAACTTTGGTTCAAGGTTTATATACTAGTTACCGTGGTTGCAAACAAGGACGCAACGGATTAATGATAAATTTAGGATTGGACGAAAGCCAGCAAGGAAACTTTCAATTAATATCTTCCGGTCCACAAGCCGGTTTGGATAAATTCAACGGTTTGTTGAATCCGACTTCGACGCAAATTGCAGAAATTTGGTCAAATAGATGGCCTGCTGTTACTGCTGCTGCAAAAGCTATTTATGCACTCAGCTTGACAACGGAAGAGCCTGACAGAACCAAAGTCTTGATGGGAGAAGCTTGTTTCATTCGTGGAATGTTGATGGTGGAGTTAAGTATGTTTTGGGGTGAAATACCCATTATTGACATGAATCGTATAGAAGAATTTGGATTGGGTCGCCAACCATTGACAGACGTATGGGAATATATTATTAATGATTTTACCATAGCCGCCAATAATCTGCCCGAAAGATGGGAAGATCCAAAACGTGCCACGTCGGGTGCAGGTTGGGCTATGTTAGGAAAAGCATATATGTCGGCACCGGTAGAAACAGGGTTTCGAGATTTTACCAAAGCTAAGGAGTGTTTTGAGAAAATGATGAATCGTTACCAACTGCTTCCTAACTTTGAAGATTTGTACGCATACGACAAACCGAATTCTGTGGAATCTATCTTTGAATTACAGTTCAATAATATCTGGCCGGATTGTAACTACTGGCAATTCGATTGCGGTTCCAGAGCTGTGGATTCGTGGTTCTCACAAGGATGTTATTTTTCAGGATACGATTTCTTAGTTCCCACTCCATTTGCTTACAATTCGGTAGAAGAAGATGGTATTTGGGAAGAAGGTGATTTGCGTAAGAAAGCAAGTATTCGTTATGATTTTACTTACCACGACGTAACACCGGACTTGACAAAAACCGAATGGACAGGTACAACCGATGAATTAGAACCGCATATCAAGAAATTTGAAGATCCGCGCACAGATCGAGACAATGGAAATATTGCGAATATGTGGAACTCCGGAAAGAATTTTGCCGTTGTCCGTTTGGCAGACATTACCCTATTATATGCAGAATGTTTAAATGAATTGGGGCATACATCAGAAGCGGTTGCACTAGTCAACGACGAAATTCGTGCCCGTGCTTGGGGTGGTACGTTACCTGCTGATAAAAAATGGAATATAACTATATCTCCCGATGAATTTCGTGAAAAAATCATGGATGAACGTCTTCGTGAACTTTGCTTCGAGGGTTGGCGGCGTATAGATTTGATACGTACAGGAAATTTCGTAAAATTAGTCAAGGAACGTAATCGTTGGGCAAAGGAAGAAGGAACTATTCAAGCATTCCATGTTCGTTATCCTATTCCTGATACGGAAATTAAAGGGAATGAAGATTTTAGTGAAACAGATCAGAATCCAGGCTATTAATCATTTAATAGGATGAAAAGAATAAAATTAGTATTTCTAACAGTATTTGCCATCAACTCATGCCTCTGTGCATGGGGCGAGGTAAAGGGGGAAGATGTAGTATTAAAATCTCCGAACGGAAAATTGAATATTACTTTCCGCACAACGGAAAAAGACAAGTTGGTGTATGAAGTCAGTTACCGGAATAAATTGCTGATAGAACCCTCGGCAATGGGATTGGAGTTGCAAAATAGTGGTACGTTGGGCGATAATGTACGTATCATCAAGTTTTCTTTCTCCGAAAGTGAGGATCATTATGAGCTTATCACCGGACGCACAAACACCGTCCTAGAAAAATACAATGCGCTTGTATTGGAAACCATGGGACAAACCGATAACGAATTCCGAATGAATGTGGAAGTACGTGCGTATGACGATGCTGTGGCTTTTCGTTATCTGGTACCGGAACAGCAGGCATTGACCGAATACCGTTTGACAAGTGAAAAAACAGAATTTCAGTTAGTCAAAGATGTGATGTCTTATGCGCTTGTGTTGCCTAACTTCCGTTCCGGTTATGAAAGTGAGTTCTACAAAGTACCTCTTTCCGCTTTAGCCAATCAAGGAGGCGTATCGAGCAAATATACCCTCGGACTGCCTTTATTAATGGACGTTTCCGGTATAGGTTGGGCTGTTATTACAGAGGCTGATTTGGAAGATAATGCCGCTATGTATTTGTGTAATACGACCGGCTCATGGACGGGACACCGTCTGGATGCTGTTATTGCACCGAGTCTGACCGATGCGGAAGTTGCCGTAACAAGTAAACTTCCCCATAAGACGGCTTGGAGAGTTATTATGGTAGCTTCGGAACCCGGACGCTTTATTGAATCTAATACAATAACCAATCTAAACCCTGAATGTCGCATTGCCGATACTTCATGGATAACATCGGGAAAATCAGCCTGGGATTGGTGGAATAGCAGTTTGAATAAAGACGGGGTAAATGCCTATACGACGGAAACCATGAAATATTATGTGGACTTCGCCGCCGATTCCGGTTTGGAGTTTATGACCATTGATGCCGGATGGAGCGGCAGCGATATTACGAAGTGTCGAGACAACGTCAATGTCCCCGAAGTAGTAGCGTATGCCAAGTCGAAAGGGGTTAAAGTATTTATTTGGCTGTATGCAAAATATGTTTGGAATCAGATGGAGGAAGCCTTCCCCTTGTATGAAAAGTGGGGAGTGTCCGGTATGAAAATAGATTTCATAGAGAGAGACGACCAAGCAGGCATAAACTTTTATTACAAGGTAGCCGAAAAGGCAGCAAAACATAAATTGCTGGTAGATTTTCACGGCTCAACCAAACCTTGGGGATTGCAACGCACGTATCCGAATGTAATGGGTTATGAAAGTATTATCGGAATGGAACAATCCAAAGCCGGTATGAGGGATAACCCCGAAAACCGTTTGGTAATACCTTTTACACGAATGCTCGGAGGATTGACAGACTATACTCCGGGAGGTTTTAACAACGTTACGCGCGAAGAATTTGTCCCGTTTATGAATGCTCGTCCGATGGTAATGGGTACGCGAGCGCATCATTTGGCTATCTATGTAGTATATGAATCGCCTTTTCAGATGGTATCCGACTGGCCGGAAGCATACAGAAACGATCCCTCATTTGAATTTATCAAGAAAGTTCCCGCTGCATCTTGGGAAAAGACAAAAGTATTGAACGGCTATCCGGGCGAATACATTACAGTGGCAAGGAAAAAAGGAGATGATTGGTACCTCGGCGCCATGACCAACTGGGAAAAGCGAGATTACGAAATTTCATTGGGCTTTCTGGAAAATGGGAATTATATGGCAGAGATTTATGCGGATGCTCCGGATGCAGACAAATATCCTAAAAAGATAAACATTCGGACAATGAAAGTCAATTCTAATAGCAAATTGAAAATCCAAATGGTCTCGGCAGGTGGTTTAGCCGTTCATTTTCGGAGAATCAAATAAAAACAAGATATGAAAAAACACATACTATGGTTAGTAGGGTACTTGCTTATTATTTCATGTACCGATGGGCAACAAAGTGGGTATGCATGGGAATTATGGTATGATAGCCCCGCCCAAGAATGGATGCAAGCTCTGCCGGTAGGTAATGGGCGATTGGGGGCTATGGTGTATGGGGGAACAACACAAGAAACCATTGCTTTAAATGAAATAACTCTGTGGTCGGGTGAACCTGATCCGAATCAAGAAATATCCTTTGGAAAAGAAAAACTTGCCGAAATAAGGCAGTTGTTTTTTGATGGGAAAATAAAAGAAGGCAACGAACAGGCTAGCAAATATCTGGTTGGTGCTCCCCATACGTTTGGAAGCCATTTACCTTTTGGTGATTTGACGCTTAACTTCCGGCATGAAGCACCGCCCTCCGGCTACAAACGCACTTTGGATTTGCAAAATGCCGTAGCAACAATAAACTATACGGTGGGGGATGTGCTTTTTACCCGTGAAGTCTTCTGCTCCAATCCGCAGCAAGTATTGGTTATCCATCTAAAAGCAGATAAAAAGAAAGCAATCTCTCTGACTGCTGCTATGAATATGTTGCGGGAAGAAGCCGAAATAATCGTCTCCGACCGAGGCTTTTTGTTGAATGGGACGGTGAGCTATCCGAAATTCGGAAAAGGGGGCGTAGCGTTTGCCAGCGAAATATTGTTTCAGACAAAAGGCGGAAGCATCACTACAGACGGTCAATCACTGCAAATAACAGAAGCGGATGAAGTAACGGTTCTTATTGACATCAATACGAATCTAAAGTTGCCGGATCCTGCACAGATAAGTGCTGATCATATCGCAGCAACTACTCTAAAAGATTATAAGACACTAAAGAAGGAACATACTCATGACTTCTCTCGTTTATTCAGCCGGGTTGATTTGTCTTTGGGAACTTCTCAAAGTGATTCTCCAACGGATAAACGCTTGGCACGACTAAAGGAAGGAGTGGAAGATCCGGATTTGGCAGCTTTATTTATGCAATATGGGCGTTATCTATTAATTTCTTGTTCACGGGAAGATTCTCCGCTTCCTGCCAATTTGCAAGGGCTTTGGAATGATAATTTGGCTTGCAGCATGGCGTGGACATGCGATTATCACTTGGATATAAATACTCAACAAAACTACTGGGCAGCAAACACGGGTAATCTACCCGAATGTAACACTCCGCTGTTCGGTTTTATGGATTATCTGGCAAAAGCCGGCAGTAAAACAGCACAGAACGTGTATGGCAGTCCGGGATGGGTGGCTCACACGGTAGTCAATGTGTGGGGATACACTGCACCGGGAAGCGGTATCGGATGGGGGCTTCACCCCACAGGGGGCGTTTGGTTGGCATCTCATTTATGGGAACATTACCTTTATACAGGCAATACGGAATACCTGCAAACCACAGCCTATCCCATTTTGAAGGAAGCAGCCCGGTTTATCTCAGATTACCTGACGGTTAATCCCAATAACGGTTATTTGATGACGGGACCTTCTACTTCACCTGAAAACGCCTTTCTCTTTGAAGGTCGTGCGTATGCCGCATCCATGATGCCGACCTGCGATTTGGTATTGATACGGAATTTATTTACTGCATGCATTGAATGTGGACGGTTACTGAATCAGGACAAAAGTTTTTGCGACTTTTTGCAGCAAAATCTTGACAGGCTACCTCCTTTGCAAATAGGGAAATCCGACAGATTGCAAGAATGGTTTGAAGATTATGAAGAAGCCTCACCCAATCACCGGCACACCTCCCACTTGTTAGCCCTGTATCCTTTCAATCAGATTTCAACGGAACGAACGCCGGAATTGGCAAAAGCCGCCGCACGCACCATTGAACGAAAGCTCAGTTTGCAGGATTGGGAAGATGTAGAATGGAGCCGGGCGAATTCGATTAACTATTACGCCCGCTTAAAAGAGAGTGAAAAGGCATGGGAAAGCGTCAAGATGCTACTCACAGATATGACACGGGAGAATATGCTGACTATTTCGGTGAAAGGCATCGCCGGCGCCCCTTGGGATATTTTTATTTTCGATGGAAACGAAGCCGGTGCGGCGGGAATCATGGAAATGCTTTTGCAATCGCAAGAGGGATATATCGAACTTCTCCCTGCACTTCCTGCGGAATGGCATACGGGCAGTTTCAAAGGTTTGTGCGTTCGTGGAGGCGCCGAAGTAGATGCCGAATGGAAAGACGGTATCATTCAAAAGGCTACCCTCCGTGCCACGACAGACAACGTGTTCCGTATCAAACTTCCGGCAGATAAAGGACGGTTCCGAATAACAAAAAATAACAAAGAACTCCTTGCAGAGACCCATCAGGGTATTACATCCGTTGAGTTGAAAAAGGAAGAAAGCCTACGCATTATACTCATTCCATAAATCGTAAAACAAACAAAGATGAAAATTAAATTATCTCTATTGGTAGTATTCCTCATTGCTGTTGTGGGGGTAACGGCAAAAGCAGATGAAAAGAAAGTAATCCGAATAGAAACGGACAATATTTCTCTGATATACGGCACCAATAATGACGGACGTATCTATCAAACCTACCTGGGGCAAAGATTGCATCACGATTCCGATGCGGTTCACTTGCCACTCATGGGAGAAGCCTACTTAACACACGGTATGGAAGATTATTTTGAACCGGCAGTTCGCATATTGCACAACGACGGTAATCCTTCTCTGCTCTTGAAGTACGTATCGCATGAAATCAGGCAATTGCAACCGGACGTTAACGAGACCGTTATCCGGCTTCGAGATGAGGTATATCCGGTGGAAGTAAGTCTTTACTATGTTTCTTATGTGAAAGAGAATATTATCAAAGCTTATACGGAAATCAGCCACAAGGAAAAGAAAGCGGTAACACTCTACCGTTACGACTCCTCCCTGCTACATCTGACGGGTGAAAAATATTATCTGACCGAATTTTCCGGTGATTGGGCACGTGAAGTAAACATGACGGAACAGCCTTTGGCTTTCGGAAAGAAAATATTGGATACTAAATTGGGTAGCCGTGCCAATATGTTTTGCAGCCCGTTTTTCCTGCTTTCATTAGACAAGACTGCCGAAGAAAATAGTGGTGAAATTCTTTTTGGTACAATCGCATGGACAGGTAATTTCCATTTCACGTTTGAAATAGACCAGCAAAACCAGTTGCGTATCCTTTCCGGTATCAATCCTTATGCCTCCGAATACTCTCTGCTACCGGGCAAAATATTCCGTACACCTGAGTTTATTTTTACTTACAGTAGGGAAGGAAAAGGAAAAGCGAGCCGGGATTTCCACCGTTGGGCAAGGAAATATCAATTGAAAGACGGGGAAAAATCACGATTGACATTGCTGAACAACTGGGAAGCCACAGGTTTTAATTTTAATGAAGAAAAGCTGGTTACGATCATGGATGAGGCTGTGAAACTCGGTGTGGATATGTTTTTATTGGACGATGGTTGGTTTGGCAACAAATATCCTCGTAGCAGCGACAGGCAAGGATTAGGAGATTGGGGAGTAACAACGACTAAATTGCCTAACGACATTGAGAAGCTGACGCAAGAAGCATCCAAGAGAGGAATTAAGTTTGGGCTTTGGATTGAGCCGGAAAGGATACGCAACTGGTTTTGCTGGTCTATTTCAAACGTGAAATGGAAATTACCTGTCCATGCGATTGTACCAAAAAGAATTTCACCACTATTTTCTTCGGCAGTCTTGTCTAATGAAAGCAGGAAAAACGGGCTGCAAAACATATTGGCACGGCTACCCAATTTAGTATCCAATATTTTCTTTCCGAAAGCCAAAGGCTGTTCCGTCATGTTTACTTCACGTGCCCAATCACCGGAAAATTCGGTCAGATAATATTTTTCACCCGTCAGATGTAGCAGGGAGGAGTCGTAACGGTAGAGTGTTACCGCTTTCTTTTCCTTGTGGCTGATTTCCGTATAAGCTTTGATAATATTCTCTTTCACATAAGAAACATAGTAAAGACTTACTTCCACCGGATATACCTCATCTCGAAGCCGGATAACGGTCTCGTTAACGTCCGGTTGCAATTGCCTGATTTCATGCGATACGTACTTCAAGAGCAGAGAAGGATTACCGTCGTTGTGCAATATGCGAACTGCCGGTTCAAAATAATCTTCCATACCGTGTGTTAAGTAGGCTTCTCCCATGAGTGGCAAGTGAACCGCATCGGAATCGTGATGCAATCTTTGCCCCAGGTAGGTTTGATAGATACGTCCGTCATTATTGGTGCCGTATATCAGAGAAATATTGTCCGTTTCTATTCGGATTACTTTCTTTTCATCTGCTTTTGCCGTTACCCCCACAACAGCAATGAGGAATACTACCAATAGAGATAATTTAATTTTCATCTTTGTTTGTTTTACGATTTATGGAATGAGTATAATGCGTAGGCTTTCTTCCTTTTTCAACTCAACGGATGTAATACCCTGATGGGTCTCTGCAAGGAGTTCTTTGTTATTTTTTGTTATTCGGAACCGTCCTTTATCTGCCGGAAGTTTGATACGGAACACGTTGTCTGTCGTGGCACGGAGGGTAGCCTTTTGAATGATACCGTCTTTCCATTCGGCATCTACTTCGGCGCCTCCACGAACGCACAAACCTTTGAAACTGCCCGTATGCCATTCCGCAGGAAGTGCAGGGAGAAGTTCGATATATCCCTCTTGCGATTGCAAAAGCATTTCCATGATTCCCGCCGCACCGGCTTCGTTTCCATCGAAAATAAAAATATCCCAAGGGGCGCCGGCGATGCCTTTCACCGAAATAGTCAGCATATTCTCCCGTGTCATATCTGTGAGTAGCATCTTGACGCTTTCCCATGCCTTTTCACTCTCTTTTAAGCGGGCGTAATAGTTAATCGAATTCGCCCGGCTCCATTCTACATCTTCCCAATCCTGCAAACTGAGCTTTCGTTCAATGGTGCGTGCGGCGGCTTTTGCCAATTCCGGCGTTCGTTCCGTTGAAATCTGATTGAAAGGATACAGGGCTAACAAGTGGGAGGTGTGCCGGTGATTGGGTGAGGCTTCTTCATAATCTTCAAACCATTCTTGCAATCTGTCGGATTTCCCTATTTGCAAAGGAGGTAGCCTGTCAAGATTTTGCTGCAAAAAGTCGCAAAAACTTTTGTCCTGATTCAGTAACCGTCCACATTCAATGCATGCAGTAAATAAATTCCGTATCAATACCAAATCGCAGGTCGGCATCATGGATGCGGCATACGCACGACCTTCAAAGAGAAAGGCGTTTTCAGGTGAAGTAGAAGGTCCCGTCATCAAATAACCGTTATTGGGATTAACCGTCAGGTAATCTGAGATAAACCGGGCTGCTTCCTTCAAAATGGGATAGGCTGTGGTTTGCAGGTATTCCGTATTGCCTGTATAAAGGTAATGTTCCCATAAATGAGATGCCAACCAAACGCCCCCTGTGGGGTGAAGCCCCCATCCGATACCGCTTCCCGGTGCAGTGTATCCCCACACATTGACTACCGTGTGAGCCACCCATCCCGGACTGCCATACACGTTCTGTGCTGTTTTACTGCCGGCTTTTGCCAGATAATCCATAAAACCGAACAGCGGAGTGTTACATTCGGGTAGATTACCCGTGTTTGCTGCCCAGTAGTTTTGTTGAGTATTTATATCCAAGTGATAATCGCATGTCCACGCCATGCTGCAAGCCAAATTATCATTCCAAAGCCCTTGCAAATTGGCAGGAAGCGGAGAATCTTCCCGTGAACAAGAAATTAATAGATAACGCCCATATTGCATAAATAAAGCTGCCAAATCCGGATCTTCCACTCCTTCCTTTAGTCGTGCCAAGCGTTTATCCGTTGGAGAATCACTTTGAGAAGTTCCCAAAGACAAATCAACCCGGCTGAATAAACGAGAGAAGTCATGAGTATGTTCCTTCTTTAGTGTCTTATAATCTTTTAGAGTAGTTGCTGCGATATGATCAGCACTTATCTGTGCAGGATCCGGCAACTTTAGATTCGTATTGATGTCAATAAGAACCGTTACTTCATCCGCTTCTGTTATTTGCAGTGATTGACCGTCTGTAGTGATGCTTCCGCCTTTTGTCTGAAACAATATTTCGCTGGCAAACGCTACGCCCCCTTTTCCGAATTTCGGATAGCTCACCGTCCCATTCAACAAAAAGCCTCGGTCGGAGACGATTATTTCGGCTTCTTCCCGCAACATATTCATAGCAGCAGTCAGAGAGATTGCTTTCTTTTTATCTGCTTTTAGATGGATAACCAATACTTGCTGCGGATTGGAGCAGAAGACTTCACGGGTAAAAAGCACATCCCCCACCGTATAGTTTATTGTTGCTACGGCATTTTGCAAATCCAAAGTGCGTTTGTAGCCGGAGGGCGGTGCTTCATGCCGGAAGTTAAGCGTCAAATCACCAAAAGGTAAATGGCTTCCAAACGTATGGGGAGCACCAACCAGATATTTGCTAGCCTGTTCGTTGCCTTCTTTTATTTTCCCATCAAAAAACAACTGCCTTATTTCGGCAAGTTTTTCTTTTCCAAAGGATATTTCTTGATTCGGATCAGGTTCACCCGACCACAGAGTTATTTCATTTAAAGCAATGGTTTCTTGTGTTGTTCCCCCATACACCATAGCCCCCAATCGCCCATTACCTACCGGCAGAGCTTGCATCCATTCTTGGGCGGGGCTATCATACCATAATTCCCATGCATACCCACTTTGTTGCCCATCGGTACATGAAATAATAAGCAAGTACCCTACTAACCATAGTATGTGTTTTTTCATATCTTGTTTTTATTTGATTCTCCGAAAATGAACGGCTAAACCACCTGCCGAGACCATTTGGATTTTCAATTTGCTATTAGAATTGACTTTCATTGTCCGAATGTTTATCTTTTTAGGATATTTGTCTGCATCCGGAGCATCCGCATAAATCTCTGCCATATAATTCCCATTTTCCAGAAAGCCCAATGAAATTTCGTAATCTCGCTTTTCCCAGTTGGTCATGGCGCCGAGGTACCAATCATCTCCTTTTTTCCTTGCCACTGTAATGTATTCGCCCGGATAGCCGTTCAATACTTTTGTCTTTTCCCAAGATGCAGCGGGAACTTTCTTGATAAATTCAAATGAGGGATCGTTTCTGTATGCTTCCGGCCAGTCGGATACCATCTGAAAAGGCGATTCATATACTACATAGATAGCCAAATGATGCGCTCGCGTACCCATTACCATCGGACGAGCATTCATAAACGGGACAAATTCTTCGCGCGTAACGTTGTTAAAACCTCCCGGAGTATAGTCTGTCAATCCTCCGAGCATTCGTGTAAAAGGTATTACCAAACGGTTTTCGGGGTTATCCCTCATACCGGCTTTGGATTGTTCCATTCCGATAATACTTTCATAACCCATTACATTCGGATACGTGCGTTGCAATCCCCAAGGTTTGGTTGAGCCGTGAAAATCTACCAGCAATTTATGTTTTGCTGCCTTTTCGGCTACCTTGTAATAAAAGTTTATGCCTGCTTGGTCGTCTCTCTCTATGAAATCTATTTTCATACCGGACACTCCCCACTTTTCATACAAGGGGAAGGCTTCCTCCATCTGATTCCAAACATATTTTGCATACAGCCAAATAAATACTTTAACCCCTTTCGACTTGGCATACGCTACTACTTCGGGGACATTGACGTTGTCTCGACACTTCGTAATATCGCTGCCGCTCCATCCGGCATCAATGGTCATAAACTCCAAACCGGAATCGGCGGCGAAGTCCACATAATATTTCATGGTTTCCGTCGTATAGGCATTTACCCCGTCTTTATTCAAACTGCTATTCCACCAATCCCAGGCTGATTTTCCCGATGTTATCCATGAAGTATCGGCAATGCGACATTCAGGGTTTAGATTGGTTATTGTATTAGATTCAATAAAGCGTCCGGGTTCCGAAGCTACCATAATAACTCTCCAAGCCGTCTTATGGGGAAGTTTACTTGTTACGGCAACTTCCGCATCGGTCAGACTCGGTGCAATAACAGCATCCAGACGGTGTCCCGTCCATGAGCCGGTCGTATTACACAAATACATAGCGGCATTATCTTCCAAATCAGCCTCTGTAATAACAGCCCAACCTATACCGGAAACGTCCATTAATAAAGGCAGTCCGAGGGTATATTTGCTCGATACGCCTCCTTGATTGGCTAAAGCGGAAAGAGGTACTTTGTAGAACTCACTTTCATAACCGGAACGGAAGTTAGGCAACACAAGCGCATAAGACATCACATCTTTGACTAACTGAAATTCTGTTTTTTCACTTGTCAAACGGTATTCGGTCAATGCCTGCTGTTCCGGTACCAGATAACGAAAAGCCACAGCATCGTCATACGCACGTACTTCCACATTCATTCGGAATTCGTTATCGGTTTGTCCCATGGTTTCCAATACAAGCGCATTGTATTTTTCTAGGACGGTGTTTGTGCGTCCGGTGATAAGCTCATAATGATCCTCACTTTCGGAGAAAGAAAACTTGATGATACGTACATTATCGCCCAACGTACCACTATTTTGCAACTCCAATCCCATTGCCGAGGGTTCTATCAGCAATTTATTCCGGTAACTGACTTCATACACCAACTTGTCTTTTTCCGTTGTGCGGAAAGTAATATTCAATTTTCCGTTCGGAGATTTTAATACTACATCTTCCCCCTTTACCTCGCCCCATGCACAGAGGCATGAGTTGATGGCAAATACTGTTAGAAATACTAATTTTATTCTTTTCATCCTATTAAATGATTAATAGCCTGGATTCTGATCTGTTTCACTAAAATCTTCATTCCCTTTAATTTCCGTATCAGGAATAGGATAACGAACATGGAATGCTTGAATAGTTCCTTCTTCCTTTGCCCAACGATTACGTTCCTTGACTAATTTTACGAAATTTCCTGTACGTATCAAATCTATACGCCGCCAACCCTCGAAGCAAAGTTCACGAAGACGTTCATCCATGATTTTTTCACGAAATTCATCGGGAGATATAGTTATATTCCATTTTTTATCAGCAGGTAACGTACCACCCCAAGCACGGGCACGAATTTCGTCGTTGACTAGTGCAACCGCTTCTGATGTATGCCCCAATTCATTTAAACATTCTGCATATAATAGGGTAATGTCTGCCAAACGGACAACGGCAAAATTCTTTCCGGAGTTCCACATATTCGCAATATTTCCATTGTCTCGATCTGTGCGCGGATCTTCAAATTTCTTGATATGCGGTTCTAATTCATCGGTTGTACCTGTCCATTCGGTTTTTGTCAAGTCCGGTGTTACGTCGTGGTAAGTAAAATCATAACGAATACTTGCTTTCTTACGCAAATCACCTTCTTCCCAAATACCATCTTCTTCTACCGAATTGTAAGCAAATGGAGTGGGAACTAAGAAATCGTATCCTGAAAAATAACATCCTTGTGAGAACCACGAATCCACAGCTCTGGAACCGCAATCGAATTGCCAGTAGTTACAATCCGGCCAGATATTATTGAACTGTAATTCAAAGATAGATTCCACAGAATTCGGTTTGTCGTATGCGTACAAATCTTCAAAGTTAGGAAGCAGTTGGTAACGATTCATCATTTTCTCAAAACACTCCTTAGCTTTGGTAAAATCTCGAAACCCTGTTTCTACCGGTGCCGACATATATGCTTTTCCTAACATAGCCCAACCTGCACCCGACGTGGCACGTTTTGGATCTTCCCATCTTTCGGGCAGATTATTGGCGGCTATGGTAAAATCATTAATAATATATTCCCATACGTCTGTCAATGGTTGGCGACCCAATCCAAATTCTTCTATACGATTCATGTCAATAATGGGTATTTCACCCCAAAACATACTTAACTCCACCATCAACATTCCACGAATGAAACAAGCTTCTCCCATCAAGACTTTGGTTCTGTCAGGCTCTTCCGTTGTCAAGCTGAGTGCATAAATAGCTTTTGCAGCAGCAGTAACAGCAGGCCATCTATTTGACCAAATTTCTGCAATTTGCGTCGAAGTCGGATTCAACAAACCGTTGAATTTATCCAAACCGGCTTGTGGACCGGAAGATATTAATTGAAAGTTTCCTTGCTGGCTTTCGTCCAATCCTAAATTTATCATTAATCCGTTGCGTCCTTGTTTGCAACCACGGTAACTAGTATATAAACCTTGAACCAAAGTTTCTACATTCTCTATTTTGGAAAAAACCTGTTCTTCCGTCAAAGCGGTCTTTGATTCCTGTATTAGAAAATCTGAACAGGAAACAGTACTTACGACACAAACCCATGTTGCTACTATATATATTGCTGTATTTTTCATAATTTATTTCCTTATAAAATTCAAAAACTTACGTTTAAACCGAATACATACATCCTTGTGGGGGGATACCAATCACCTGTTTCAGGGTCATAACCTTTATAACCAGTTAGGCAGAATAGATTGGAACCAGTGGCATATACACGCAGGTTATTTAAGTTCCATGTACGGATAAGATTGTTTGCAAATGTATAGGACAAGGTCAACGCGGACAGCCGCATGAAAGAGGCATTTTGTACACTGAAATCTAAGTTACTTGCCGTATAGTGAGGATAATCGAAACCGGTAATCGGACGTGGAAATTTGGCATCGGTATTATCCGGTGTCCATCTGTCTATCAAATCAACAGAAGCGGCGCTACTACCTGTACTGCTAATTAAACTTTCATAATAAGGACTCAGCTTCTTAGCACCGTAAGAATAACTGAACACGGCATTCAATGTAATTCCTTTCCACGTGAAATCGGTACTAAAACCGCCATAAAATTTAGGATCGGTAGAGCCTACCACAACACGATCTTGTTCATCTATCTCGTTACTATTGTCCATATCCAGTGGGTATAAATCACCTGGGTTCACTTTGTAGCCATTAAAATTTATTTTGTTTAGACGTTCCATATCCGCCACTTGAGCAATTCCACCGTTTTTCCAAATATAAATAGTGTTTCGGGATTCACCCAAAAACAGGTTTCCTTGTTTTTCAATGTAACGGTCATTATTGACGTTATAAATCACATCGTTCTTCCCGTATAAACTCGTAATTTTGTTTTTGTCGGCAGAAAGAGTTGCGGCAAAATTCCATTGAAATTCAGTAGTCCGGATAATCGCCGCATCTAATGAAAATTCCACTCCCTTGTTTTCAATGGCACCAATGTTTTCAAAAGCGTTGTTGAAACCGGAAGTACCGGGTAATGCACGTAGCATTAGCAAATCTTTATTATTAATCAAGAAAGCATCAACAGAGAAACGTATCCGGTTGCTCAGGAAGCCCATATCCATACCGACATTAAACTGTTTCTGTTTTTCCCAACTGATGTTTTCCGTTCCTCGACGACCATTGGAGATATAAGAAACTTGGTTGTTATTTACGCTTGGACTGTAGAGGCTGCGGAAAGCAAAGTTGTCTATATTCTGATTACCGACAATACCATAGCCTATGCGTAATTTCAAACGGTCGAACACACGTTGGTTCTTCATAAACGCCTCTTCCGTAAGGTTCCATGCGCCTGAGAAGGAAGGGAAAATTCCCCATTGATGCCCTTTAGCAAATTTGGAAGAACCATCGTAACGGGCTGTAGCAGTAAAATAATACTTATTAGCATAATCATAGTTGGCACGCAAGAGGTACGACATTAGCGTGGATGTCGTAAAATCGGAACCTATAGCTCTTTCGTCCAATTTATAAGAACTACCTATATTGTAATAAGAGAAGTAGTCGGTACCGAAACCTTTGCCTGTGGCTTCGGTATAGTTGCGGTCTGCCCGTGTGGTACTTGTACCGGCAAGCATACTTAGTGCATGTAATCCGGCGGACAAGTTGTAAATAAGTGTATTATCCCATTGCCACATTGTACGCGAATCCCGATTATGCTTGGCTTCACCATCCTGTGAATAACGGATGGATTCGTATATATCCTTGGGGGTATAGGTAAATTCGGCGTGTTCTACATAGTCTATAGCGAGTGAGGTTCGGATATTCAAACCCTGTATAGGGCTGATATTCACATAATTGCTTGTAAGCAATCTGTTCCGGATTCTATCATGATCTACTTTCAGAGAACGAATGGGGTTAAAATTGTTTTGGTCAAAAATGCCCTGATAATTCAACGTAGGGAGATCTTCGTTAATAGCCAACATCGGATTAGCATTACGCGCACGATTCATCACTCCATCATCCACAAGTTCATCGGCAGTACGCGTAAATGAAGTATTTGTGCCTACTTTCAACCACGATTTCACAGATTGTTCCGCATTGATACGTCCCGTGTATTTAGTTTGCCCTGACTTTTTTATTAATCCTTTTTGGTCAGCATAACCGAAACTTAAATAATATGCGTTTTTATTGGACCCGCCCGAAAAACTCAATGAATGATTTTGTTGAACCCCCGTACGCATTACCTGGTCTAACCAGTTGTAGTTTTCATTATTTTTGTAGGCATTAAATTCATAATCGGCAAATACGGTGTTGGTACCCATTATCGTATTGTTGATATAGGCATTAACATCTCCATCAAGGTTAGTAGATTGGAAGCCATTTGTATAAGCGTCCTTTCTCAACTCGAATAATTGCTGTGTATTCATCGTTTTCGGGGCTTTAGCAAACTCCTGCACCCCGAACCAAGCATCGTAGTTTACTTTTCCTTCTCCGCTCTTTCCCTTTTTGGTGGTGATTAATACCACACCGTTAGATCCACGCGAACCGTACAAAGCCGTAGCAGAAGCATCTTTCAATACTTCAATAGAAGCAACGTCGTTTAAACTAATGGAGTTGAACCCAGAAGCAAAATTATCCATCACCAACCCGTCCACAACATAAATAGGGTCTGTAGCGGTATTAATAGTGTTTATTCCACGAATTTTAATGGAAGCGTCATCGCCCGGTCGAGCACTGTTCGATATAAACACACCCGCTACACGTCCCTGTATGGCTTGGTTGATAGTAGTTACAGGTTTTTCTTCCAGTACCTTAGCATTGACGCTACCTACCGCACCGGTCAAATCACTCTTCTTTAATGATGCTCCTACTACTATCACTTCATCCAATAATTGTGTGTTTTCTTTTAGGATAATAAGTAATGTAGCTCGATTCTCAACAGAAACTTCCTTTGATTCGTAGCCGACATAAGATACAACCAGTACTGCCCCGCTGGGAACATCTAATGTAAATCGACCGTCTAAGTCTGTAATTGTCCCCTGTGTGAAACCTTTTATTAGGATACCAGCTCCAATTATTGAGTTACCGTCGGCATCCGTTACCGTTCCGCTCACTGATTTGTTTTGTTGATTTACCGAAGCACGTACTTCTGTAATGCAATTCATCATGATGAGTTGCATAGCGACAATGGCTAATGTTTTAATAACAAGAATTGACTTCATACGCATGTGTTTTTATTTTTAGTATTTTACAACCCCAAAATAAACGCATTTTTTATTAATAATATAACACTTTTTAATCACAAATTAGTAATTTTACAGCATTTACAGTAGATATTTGGAAAAATAAGCAAATAGTATATTTTTTGAAGCATTTATTTTTTCTTAAATTGATTTTGCTTCTCAAAATCTTTAGGGCTCACTCCAAATTGATTAAAAAAGAGTTTACTGAAATAGGAAGGAGAATTGATACCCACCATATAGCCAATTTCCCCTATCCGATACTTACCTTCTTGTATTAATTCTGCTGCTTTCTTGAGACGAATCAAACGGATAAAGTCCACTGGCGAGAGACCGGTCAATGCTTTTATTTTGCGCAACAGGTTGGAACGGCTCATCGAAAGTATCTCCGCTAAACGTTCTACGTTGAAATTATGGTCCGTGATGTTTTCGTGGATAAGGTGTATGATCTTGTCCATAAATTCTTCGTCGGCTTTATTTACTTTCATATTGTGGACAGGGAAAAACGGACGTTTGGAGAAAGCCTCCCACTCTTTTTTGCGATTATTGAGCAAGCTCATGATTTGAGCTTCTAGATAACTGAAAGAAAAAGGTTTCTCTACATACGCATCCGCTCCTATTTTCAAGCTATTTATTTTACTTTCTAAATCGTTTTTTGCTGTCAGAAAAATGAACGGGATATGACTAAGTTCCATATCAGATTTCATAATCCGGCACAGTTCAAAGCCACTTATTTGCGGCATGATAATATCACTTACGACGATGTCTATCCAACGTGCTTTCAGTAGTTCCAAGGCTTCCGTACCATTTGTTGTAATTTCAACGATAAAGGATCGCTGTCGTAGTTTATCCGCTATAAACGTACGCATATCTTCATTGTCTTCCGCCAGTAAAATTGTATATTTCTCAGAGCCGGTATTTGCTACGAGAGAAGTATTCTCTGCTGCCTGCACGTATTCGTCTCGAATGGAATTATTTTCAAGATGGATTACTTTTTCTTGATTGAGTGGTAGCGTCAGGACAAAAGAATTTATATCCGCATGAATATCCAGATACAATCGCCCTTTGTGCAATTCAGCAAGCGAACGTGCCAATGATAGCCCCATTCCCGTTCCATGTACGGCTTTCGAAGATTTATTGATGCGGAAGAAAGGTTCAAAGATACGTGAACTGAGTTCTTCCGGTATTTTATCCCCGTCACTGGCAACACAAACAGTAAATGAGGTACTTTCTTTCGTTAGTGATATCCGGATTGTCCGGTGAGAATATTTTAATGCATTGCTAAGTAGGTTGCTTATGATTTTGGTGAAAACTTCCTTATCTATGGCAGCAATAAGTGGTTCATCGAAAGGAATATGCAGGAGAAGCTCTTTCTGCTGTTGAATGATGGTAGGTTCAAAACGGGTGATAATTTTTTTGAGTAGCTTTACTATGTCCGACATGACGAAATCAAGTAGAAACCGGCTCGCTCCTACTTTTCGGAAATCAAGTAATTGTCCGATTAATTCTGAAAGGCGTTTTGTGTTTTGGGCTATTACTCTGAGATTTTTGGAAATGATCTTGTCTTTAATGTCTATTTCTAGGATGGTCTCTAACGGACCGCTAATTAACGTAAGCGGTGTACGTACCTCGTGAACGATTTCTGTAAAAAACTCTATTTTCGCACTGTATAGCTCTTTCTCTTTTTCTATCTCAAACAATCTCCGGCTTTCTAGTATTTTTCTCTTTCTCCGGTTCTCATACCGATAAATCCCCAAACATATCAGGCATATCGTTAACAAGGTATATAAAACATAAGACGTAGGAGATAACCACCACGGAGACAGAATGGTAATGAAGAGACAACGTTCTGTTTTCAATAAGGAATTATCCTTATTCATTGCCTGCACCATAAACGTATATTTTCCGGGAGGCAATGCGGCATACGTAATGTTGCGATTACTTTTCGCTTCAATCCGGTCTTTGTCCAATCCCTTCATCATATATGAATAATGGATAGCTGCCGAAGAAGCATAATTTAATGCTGCGAAATCAAAACTTAATGTAGAGCGATTATGAGGTAGTATCACCTTGTCCGTATGAATAATACTCCGGGTTAGAGGAGAATTTTCGCTATGTGTAGTTATCTCTTCGTTATATATCCTCATTTCGGTGATATACAAAGGTAAATGAGTCTCGATTGCAAAGTCTTCCTGTTCGAGAGAAAATGCAATTAATCCCTCAGTACTCCCAAAATAAAACTTTCCGTCACTACCTTTCAAAGCAGATTTATAGTTGAACTGAATCCCCAATAAACCGTCATCTTCTGAATATACTCTTACTTTTTGGGTTTCCGGATTAAATTTTACTAATCCACGATTTGTTCCAAACCAGAGGTTATGTTTTTTATCTTCCAGTATGCGGTATGCAGTGTCGTCCGGCAAATCTTCGGCAACGGAATAGGTAATAAAATTGTCTTCTTCTCCATTGTAGAGGCATATTCCACCCCTGTCCGTAGAAAACCAAATGCGTCCTTTGCTGTCTTGCATAATATCACTAACGGAATTGGAACTTAGACTTGTGGGAACTTCAGCAACATGGACATAATGCTGACAAATATTCGTTTTGAGATTGTAACGGAATACGCCGTTACCCATGGATGCTATCCATAGTTGCTCGTTCTTGTCTTCCATAATATGATAAATCCAATCGTGACCGACCCATGTTACTCGTTCAAAATGGGCTTTCCCGCGCGGAGAGGTATAAAGCCCACGTTCGTTTCCTAACCACACCTGTCTGGTATGATCTTCACAGAGAGCAAATACACTGCCTTCATCCAAATTCAGTTCAGCTATGGTATATTGTTTATGATTTCCGGACGGAAGTTGTATCATATCCATTCCTTTCTTAAATATTCCATACCACACTTGATTATTGATAATAGCAACGGCAAGTGTATTCAGCCTATTCTCTTTTCGATAGAAAGTGTATTCAAACGGCTTGATTTCTCCAGTTACAGGATTCAACACATTAATCCCTTCATCGTCTGTGCCTATCCAGATATTGCCGGTAACATCCTCTGCTAATTCACGCACATGTTTACTGCTAAGACTAAGCGAAGGATTGGAAACGGAAGGAATGTGTTTTTCAAACTGTATCTTCCGTTTGGGTAAATAATTCACCCCACCAAAAACGGTTCCCAACCATATCCCGTTCTCTTGATCTTTGTAAATTACATATATCGTTTTATCCGAAAGCCCATAAGGATTTGTCCCATCTTCTTTGATATATACTGTTTTGTGTTCTGCTTCGTTAATGATGAACAGACCGGCTTGCGTACCCACCCATAGCTCTTTATCGTCGAAACAACATACGTCGCGCAACACAGTATAATGTAAGCCGGAGGCATCCACCACACTTAGTACGTTGGTAGAGGGATTGTATTTCTTCAGTTGCCCCTCATGTATGGCAATGGCAATACAATCGTCGTACTCACAAATAGAAAAAATATTTTCTTCTTTTAATGTATTTCCATTCTTATCCGTGATGTATTGACTGAAGCTGTCATTCTCTTCATTATACAAAAACAAACCGACCCTGTTGGTACCTATCCATACTTCGCCTCGTTTGGTAATACAAATACATTCGGGTTGTTCAACCATATAGTTATCTTTATCCGTTATATGATAATGATACAGGTTTTCATTTTTGTAGCGGAAAACCCCTTCGTCGGGAATAATAATCCAAATGTTTCCGGACAAATCCCCTTGGATATCCGCTATCCAATTGGTCATTTGTTTTCCTTCGTTTGTCGTGGAATCCATATAGTGAAATTCTTCCCTGACAAAGTCATAAATAAATATCCCATTGTCTGTTCCCACCCAAAGTTTGCGGTGAATATCCTCAAACAATGCGGAAATATTATTATCCCCTCTATTAGAAAGATGGTCTTCACAGTTCAATCTTTTAATGGAAGTGCCGTCGTAGCGATTTAACCCGTTTTTCGTTCCGAACCACAGGAAGCCGTAACTGTCTTGGATAATTGCCTTTACATGGCTTTGCGACAAACCGTCTTTCACTTGTATATGGGAAAAATCATAACCGTGAATTTCTTGCTGGAGTAAGCAAACCAAAAAGAATAGGATAAAACTGTTTTTCATGTGTAAGATTATG
>SNRY01000032.1_pt2 | contig 29222 bp, 29 predicted proteins | sample 4693421 | NCBI WGS metagenome assembly SNRY01 (sample SAMN11003215, study PRJNA524138) | termite gut metagenome | isolation source: Bacteroidetes bacterial symbionts from single cell of protist host amplifed... | host: Streblomastix strix ... | reverse complement strand
TTTTCTTACATTAAACCATTTCATAAGTTTGTATCTTTTTATTTATTCACTCGTTTGGGTGGAGTTATCGGTTTTCTGGTCGTTTTCCGTAAGGTTTCACCACTTTTTTTCCCTCGCCAATGAAATATATCTTCTTTATTAAGCGGTCTAAGATAATCAAACCACGCGTACGTAGGCAATCTCAATTTATCGGGAGGAATTTGATCCATCGGATAAAGAGTGCCCTCAGATCTGGGAGCCATAACAAGCTTCTCCATTTTTCGATCTCTCAAATAGAGATTTAGCAAACTGGTTTCCGAGACATTCATACCTATCATCGTGCTGTCTTTTTCATCTTCGGGATAAAACACCAATTTAACGTTGGAGATGACATCTACTTTGCGCAAATCTTTCTCTTCAAAATAAGCTTTTATTTCTTTTCCCGATACCTGATTGTAATGAATAGAGTCCTTTTGTTCCACCATTAAAGCTTGATTGACGACGTGCGCCCAATCAATAGTACTGTCATTCATGTACATTTTTATTTCTTCTCCTAACAATTGGCGTGTGCCATTCCATAAGACAGGGTCTTCGTACATTGTTAAACAAGAGTCTTTAGAATTAAAAATCAACGAATCACAGACGCCTTGCACATCTGTACGATATATCCGGACTTTATAATAGGCTTTCATAATCCGATACATCGAATCGGTTTCCTGATAATAGGTATTCATCCTTAACGTATCGGCATGCATAAAAAGACTATCTCCTTGAGAATAATCTATGGCTACGGCACGATTGGTAGCGAAAGATTCTCCTGTTTGTTCGTTATAAAAACAATAGTTACCCGTCAACATGTTTTTGTTTACCGTATCGTTCAATTGTACATTCTCAAAAGCTTCCCCGTATCCGGCATGACGATCATAAAACAAACTGTCTCCCGTAAGTTGTTTCCCTTCGTTGGTTAATACGGAACGATCAAGAAGTTCTGCTTGATCACTGGACGTATTGTAAACACCCCGTTCGGAATAAATATGATTATTGTCGCTTACGATATTCGACGGTCCCAAAATAGTAGCTACCTTTGATTGAGTATTGTATTTCAATGTATCCGAAGTCAAGGTAAACCGAGGATTTTCCAATTGCACTTCGTGATTGAATACAGCCTGTTTGGTAGCAGGACTGTATTCTCCCCAGTCGGAAGTCAATACATTTTCTTCGTCCGTTAACATTCCTCCTTCAAAATAATAGCCCAAATCATACAAACGGTCATAATTCAAACTGTCGGTAGTAAGCTCCGTATTTCGATTAATCATCTTCACATTATCACGGAGAATCGCTAATTGTGACATTCCATCATAGTATAGATAATCAGCGTATATAAACAATGTGTCTCCCTGTTCCATACGCACATTATCGAATGCCTCAATGGAATTCAATTTTTCATAAACTAAAGCACTGTCACAATACATATACATACTGTCGTGACGAAACCTCACCGAACCGATAAGCACTTGCACATCCGGACGAAGCAACTTATCAGCTTGTCCTCTATCGGCATGTAGCAAATCTACTCGTTTTTTCCGTTCGTTTTTATCCTTCTCCTGTGCAACGACAAGACATATACCAAACAGACATAAAATACCGATAAGAATAAATTTGTCTTTTCTTAGCATCAATTATTCCTTTATCCAACCCGGGTATTTGAAAGAACAATTTTTCCAATTATCATTAATCCGTACATAAGTGCGTTGTTGCTTATCGTGTATCCACTTTTGTATTATCTCTTCCTGCCGGTTTGCCATAACGATATCTTTCAGGTTTTGGTAATCGTCGGCAATGGTTGCTTTATGTCCGTTAATTCTTGTTTTTAGTTTGACTATAGCACATATTTTTCGTCCGTCCTTCTCATTGACCATAGTGAAAGCTTTTGATATTTCCCCTACATTCATTTTATCTGCCACCTTAGCTATTTCTTGTGGAAGTTGCTGCATCTCAAATTTAGAAGTACCTGTATAGGGATTGGGCATCAATCCGTGATTATTACGCGTATCTTTATCCTGGGAAAGTACGGAAGCGGCATCTTCAAACGTAAACTTATTCCGGCGGATGTCATCGGCAATAGAGTCTAATTTTGCATTAGCGTCTCTCAAATCTGCAGCGGAAACTTCCGGCTTTAACAAAATATGCCGGGTATTAATACGGTCGCCTCGCTTTTCAACTAATTGAATGATATGAAAACCAAATTCCGATTCCACTATTTTGGATACCTTCTTCGGGTCTTGCAAATTGAAAGCCACATTCGCATATTCGGGGACTAATTCTCCACGCCCTTTAAAACCTATTTCTCCACCTCGTATAGCCGAACCCGTATCTTGCGAATAAAGAAGAGCCAATGTGGAGAAATCCATTTCCCCCGAAGTAGCCCGTTCGGTATATTCCCGTAATCTCCTCTTCACGTCTTCAATCTCTTCTATCGGTATTTTAGGTTGTAAAGTAATGATTTGTATTTCCACTTGCGTAGGAACATAAGGAATACTATCCGAAGGCAACTCTTTGAAATACCGGCGCACTTCAGCAGGGGTTACTTTCACATCGCCTATCAGCTTTTGCTGCATTTTTTGCATAATCAAATAATGGCGAACATTCTCACGCATCATTTCCCGTATCTGTGTATAGGTTTTATTGAAATATTCCTCCATTTTCTCTTTAGACCCTATCCTTTGAATGTTTTGATTTATCTGGTAATCAACCTGTTTGAATACTTCCGAATCGGAGACTTCAATACTGTCAAGCACTGCTTGATGCAAAAACAATTTTTGTATCGCAAGTTCTTCCGGAATGATACAATATGGGTCGCCGTCAAATTTTCGTCCTCCGTTATATCGGGCGTCCATTATAGCTTCTTCCACTTCGGACTTCAAAATGGCTTCGTCACCAACTACCCAAACAACTTCGTCAATTACATTGTCTTGGCTGTACACATTCGTTTCTATATCAACAAACAATAAAGCAAATAAAATTACAAACCGAAAATGTCTATATGTCTTCATTCTTTTTTCTGATAATTATATATAATTTGGTTTCTCTGTTCCGCCTGATGATATAAATCTTCCTTTATACCTTCCATAAAATCCACTTTTTGCTCATTTATCAACAATTCTTTTATTTCCGCTTTTGCAAACTCATACGGTTTTATCCCTCCTTTATCACAAAACTCACTGACGTTCAGGAAATAACAAAACTTGTCATCTAACCATTCTATTTGTCGTTTTTCTTTTATATAAGCTTCCGGATCGGAAACATTAAACGGAATATATCCTATTATTTCGGAAACCGGCATCCATTTATCATAGAAATACAAATAATTCACCGCATTCAGAAAGCTGTATTTTTCCAATTTTTCCACAGCCTCATACGTTTCTGTTTTATACCATTGTCTTACATCGCTCAGTTGTGGAGCAGTAATGGGAATTTTAATCAATAATCCTTTTACTAAAGAAAAATCAAGAAGAAATAAATTTTTATTTTGATCGTAGAAATCTATGCATTCTTGTTCGGGAACTTCTCGCGAAAGTCGTTCTTTCATCAGCTCTTGTTGATAGACGTGAATAATTAGCGAACGACGGTAATTTTCCACAGCAACATCAATCTCATGGCTATTCGGAATATTACTCTTGGCTTTATCATATAACAAAACATCCTTTACCCAATTGCGTATATACTTATTGACGAAAGTGACACTGTCTTCTTTAGATAGTCCGAAAGGGAGCGCTTTGTACAAATCTTCTTTGTATAAAAAGTTTCCATTAACTCCCACTAAAAAAGTTTTCCCATTATGACCCTTTGGATTATTTTTACATGAAATACAAAAAGAGAGTATAATAAACCCCCAAACTATTATTCGCATCGGCAACTGATTTTATCGTACGAAGATAATACAATACCTGCTTAATTTGCCATTTCCGAAATAAATTTAATACGAACAAGGCGAACTTCATTTTCTGAAAATTCTGCTCCCAAGTCATCAAGGGCTTCTCCTATTCTGTCTGTTTCCGACCTTTTAAAGTAATCATAAATATCAAGCAAATGGTCTTCATCCATAATTTCATTTAAGAAATAATCCAAATTTAACTTCGTTCCCGAAAAGACGATTGCTTCTATTTCGTCTAACAACTCGTTAAATTCTATCCCTTTTGACAAAGCAATATCATCTAAAGCCACTTTACGGTCTATTGACTGAATAATTGAAACTTTCAATTTAGATTTGTTTGCTACTGTGCGTATCCGCAAGTCTTCAAGACGTTCTATTTCATTTTCATCACAATGTTTCTTTATCAGCAGACAGAACTCTTCTCCATAACGCTTTGCTTTCCCAGCACCTACTCCCGGTATATTTTGCAATTCTTCGGATGTAACGGGATAAATAGTAGCCATAGCTTCCAAGGAAGGGTCTTGAAAAATCACGTATGGAGGAACACCCAGTTTCTTCGATAATTTCTTCCTCAAATCTTTCAACATGGCATAAAGAACCGGATCTACTGCACAAGAACCTCCCCCTCTAATGGGTGCATCTTCTTCTTCCACATCTTCAAAATCATTATCTTCTGTTATCTCAAACGATTGAGGATTTTTCAAAAACTTACGTCCCGCAACCGTTACTTTCAGTGTCCCGTAATTTTCCACATCCTTACTTAGATAGCCGGCTATCAAAGCTTGCCTGATAACAGCATTCCATATTCGATCCTCTTCCCCCATACCTGATCCGAAAACTTCGAGGTCTTCGTGAAGATGCGCTTTTACTTCGTTGGTTTCCCGCCCTTGTAAAATGTCGATAATATAATCTGCTTTAAAATTCTCCTTAACTGCCATGACGGTTTCAATCACAGCGCACAACGAATCTTGAGCTTCCACTTGCTTTTTAGGATTTAAACAATTGTCACAATTTCCACAATTCTCTTCTATATATTCTTCACCGAAATAATGCAATAAAGATTTTCGGCGACATACAGACGACTCAGCATAAGCAGCCGTTTCTAACAACAACTGTTTTCCTATCTCCTGTTCTGCCACAGGTTTTCCTTGCATAAATTTTTCCAACTTTTGCAGGTCTTTATTGGTATAAAAAGTAATGCAAAGTCCTTCACCGCCATCTCTGCCGGCACGTCCGGTTTCCTGATAATATCCTTCCAAACTCTTGGGTATGTCATAATGAATGACGTATCGCACATCCGGTTTATCAATGCCCATCCCGAATGCGATAGTAGCAACAATAATTTCTATTTTTTCCATTAAGAAATCATCTTGATTTTGGGTACGGGTATTAGAATCCATCCCAGCATGATAAGCCCTCGCATTAATACCGTTGGCTTGAAGTATCTCAGCCAATTCTTCTACTTTTTTGCGGCTTAAGCAATAGATAATCCCCGATTTCTCCGAATGATTTTTTATGAATCTAATAATTTCTCTGTCAATACTATTTGTTTTCGGGCGCACTTCGTAATACAGATTCGGACGATTGAACGAAGATTTATACATCCGCGCGTCAATCATGCCGAGATTTTTCTGAATATCATGTTGCACTTTAGGGGTAGCCGTTGCCGTCAATGCAATTAAAGGTGCTTTGCCAATTTCATTAATAATGGGACGAATACGCCGATATTCCGGACGGAAATCATGCCCCCATTCTGAAATACAATGGGCTTCGTCTATGGCATAAAAAGATATTTTAATTTCTCTGAGAAATTCTACATTTTCTCCCTTCGTCAAAGATTCGGGAGCCACATATAGCAATTTAGTTATTCCTGCGAGAATATCCGATTTTACTTGATCTATAGCGCTTTTATTCAACGAAGAATTAATAAAATGAGCCACACCATTTTCTTCACTGAAATTACGCATGGCATCTACCTGATTTTTCATTAAGGCGATTAAGGGGGAAACAACTATTGCTGTTCCTTCCATCAAAAGGGAGGGTAACTGATAACATAAAGATTTTCCTCCTCCGGTGGGCATAAGCACAAAGGTGTCATTTCCTGCAAGTAGGTTTTCAATAATCTCCTCTTGGTTTCCTTTGAATTTATTAAATCCGAAATAAGTTTTTAGTCTATTTGTTAAATAGGTATGCCCCGCCATTTATTAAACGATGTTTTGTTTCCTTCCTGCTTAAATTAAGAAAACTCCGGTTGGTAAGGAGAGTTTAAAACAAAGTTAGAAAAAACTTCTAAAAAACAAAGCTATTCTTCTTAAAAATTATTTCATAAGAAACAAAAACAGTTTAACGCCCATTTTCAGGCAGATTGCATCCCTGCCAGATAATTGGCTTTATTGAGTTGTTGTTCGGCGTATTCCAAAGTAACCTTGTACATCTCTTGCTTTTGTGAAGGAATATCAAACATGGCATCCATCATTATTGTTTCCACAATGGAACGCAAACCACGTGCTCCGAGTTTAAATTCCACAGCTTTATCTACTATATATTCAAGGGATTCGTCATGAAAAATTAATTTCACTCCGTCCATCTCAAACAATTTAATATATTGTTTAATAATAGAATTTTTGGGCTCAGTGAGGATAGCGCGGAGCGCTTTTCTGTCCAAAGGTTCCAGATATGTCAATACCGGCAGACGACCGATAATTTCGGGTATCAAACCGAATGTCTTCAAATCTTGTGGAGAGATATATTGCATCAGGTTATTTCTGTCAATCCTGTTTGTTTGACGAGAAGCTTCATAACCAACCACATGTGTATTCATACGTTGGGCGATTTTCTTTTCAATGCCGTCAAACGCGCCTCCACAAATAAAGAGAATATTTTTAGTATTCACTTGAATCATCTTCTGATCGGGATGTTTACGCCCTCCTTGAGGGGGAACATTCACAACAGAGCCTTCCAATAGTTTCAACAATCCTTGTTGCACACCTTCTCCACTTACATCGCGAGTAATGGAAGGATTATCCCCCTTGCGGGCTATTTTATCTATTTCATCAATAAAAACAATTCCTTTTTCCGCTTCAGGCACGTTGTAATCGGCTACTTGGAGCAGACGTGTTAAAAGGCTTTCAATATCTTCACCCACGTATCCGGCTTCAGTAAGTACCGTAGCGTCCACTATGGTAAAGGGTACATGCAGTAATTTAGCAATGGTACGCGCCAATAGAGTTTTCCCTGTTCCCGTACTGCCCACCATGATGATATTGGATTTTTCTATTTCCACATCATCTTTGGTGTCTTTTTGCAACAATCGTTTATAATGATTATAAACGGACACAGCGAGAAAACGTTTTGCGCTGTCTTGTCCAATAATATACTGATCCAGAAAGTTTTTGATTTCTACGGGCTTAGGTAATTCTTTCAGATTCGTTACTTGAAATTCAATTCCTCCGCTCTTATTTGTATTTGATGTTTTTGGATTTTCCCGTACAATTTCATAGGCCTGCTCAACGCAATTGTTACAGATATTCCCGGATACTCCGATAATCATAAGCTCCGTTTCAGTCTCATAACAACCACAAAAATTACATTGTTTTCCTGCCTTTTCTTTTTTCATTTATCGGAAACTAAGGATTCTACGGTTTACGAGTTAACACTTTATCAATCATGCCGTATTCCTGGGCTTCGGGAGCTGTCATCCAATAATCGCGATCTGAATCTTTCCATACTTTATCAAAATCCGTATGAGAATGTTCCGCAATAATGGTATAAAGTTCATGTTTGGTTTTCTGTATTTCGCGAGCCGTAATTTCTATGTCGGACGCTTGTCCTTGTATGCCTCCCATGGGCTGGTGAATCATCACTCGCGAATGGGTCAAAGCCGAACGCTTACCTGCTGCACCTGCTACCAAAATTATTGCTGCCATAGAAGCCGCCATACCCGTACAAATAGTAGCGATGTTACTCGCAACAAACTGCATTGTGTCGTAAATACCCAAACCTGCATGAACAGCTCCCCCGGGAGAATTGATGTAAATGGAAATATCCTTACCCGGATCTGCGGAATCCAGATAAAGTAATTGTGCTTGCAATGTATTTCCCGTATAATCATCTATTTGAGTTCCCAAAAAAATGATACGATCCATCATTAAACGTGAAAAGACATCCAATTGAGTTACATTTAATTGCCTTTCTTCAAGGATATAGGGGTTCAAATAGTTTCCCTGAGATTTTATCACATCATCCAATACCAAGCCATTCATTCTTAGATGCTTGGTTGCATATTTTCTAAAGTCTTCCATGTTGCTTGTTTTTTATTCGTAACAAAAATATGAAAAATATTAACATACCTTACAGAGGATGCACGGGAGAACAAGGGGAAAACATAAAAGAAGGATTTAACATTTAACCAATGTACGATTAGGCTAACATTTTGGTAAATTCTTCCAATGAAACCGTTTTATTACTCAATTTTACTTGTTCTTTTAAAACAGTAATCAATTTATCTTCTATGGTTTGCTCTACCAATTCATTAATCGTTTCTTTTTTCTTCAACATACTATCGGCATATTTGTCAATAATATCATCCGGAACAGTTGCCATGCCGTAATGGGCAAATTGAGTTCTTGCAGAATTTTTGGCGGCATTTGAAATATCTTCTTCTTCTATCTTAATATCATATTTTTTTGCCAATTGTCCTTTTATTAATTGCCATTTTAATACTTCAACGCTCTTTTCATACTCTTCGTCTATAGACTTTTCATCTTTATCTTTCACGTTGAGCTGTATGATTCGTTTCAATAGTGTTTCTGAAAACGTCAAATCATCGCCAATTTTTTCCAGCAATATTTTTTGGACATCCAAATGGAATTTATATTGACTGTCCAAGGCATACTGGGTAACCAAACTTTCTTTTATCCGAACACGAAACTCATCTTCCGAACTTACACTGTCTTTACCGTAAATCGTATCAAAAAGTTCCTGATTCAATTCACCCGGCAGGTAACGAGTGATTTCATTTACTTGGAAACTGAAATCGGCTTTTACTGTCGAGGCAGCTTTTTTTTCAATCTCCAATAAGGCAGCTATCTCAGCATGATTATCCCCGTAAGCTGTGTGGGGATTAAATATCAATACATCGTTTACCTTGGCGTCTGTAAAAATGGCTTTTTGTTCTTCATTTTTCAAAACCATCGGCATAAGAACCGCGTTTTCTACCTGAATACCTCCTTCTTTGGCATTACCATTTTCATCCAGTTCGGTGAGGGGTCCTTTCAACATATCCTTATCCTGATAAGACTCTACCTGTTCATATTTACCGTATCGCTGGGTATATCGTTCTATTTCACCGTTAACCATTTCGTCGTTAACGTCAATCGTGTAATACTCTATTTCGTCTTTGTCGGTTAGTTCTGCTGTAAACTCGGGAACAAGAGCGAGGTCAAACAAAAATTCAAACTCTTCCGCTGTATCAAAATCCAACTTTTCTTGTTTTTCTTCGTCCGGTAACGGTTCTCCTATGATCTTTATATTGTTTTCTTTGATATAATCATAAACCTTTTCTGTAAGCAGTTTGTTCATTTCTTCGGCTATCACTGATTTTTCATACATCTTCTTAATCAAATTTATCGGAACCATCCCTTTACGGAATCCCGACAATTGAGCTTTCTGTCGAAGGGTTTTCAACGATTTATCTACTTGTGCCTGATAATCTGCTTTTTCAATCTTCACGGTGAGTTGTGCGCTTACCTTGTCAATGTTTTGTAACGAAAGGTTCATTCTGAAGAACTTTTTTTAATTATATTTTCCCTGTTAAAATCAGGTTGCGAAATTAGTGTTAATCTTTCAATTATCAAATATTTCAATGTTTAAAATAAAACAGCCGGAAGTATCGTAATGATAATTCCGGCTGTTTCTAAATTGATAACTATTGTTAATTTATCTCTATCAGTAACTTTGAAAAAGTTACCGTCATAATTTAACATATTATCATTTCAATTATTGAAATTCTATAAAGAATTATATATATTTTCTATCTGTAGCCTTATCGTTTTCATCGTAAAATTTTCAAGAACACGTTGATAACCATTTTCAGCAAATTGCATACGCAATTTATTATTTTGCAAAAGAGTGTCTATCGCTTTTCCAAATTCTTCTGAATTTCCATTTTCCACCTCTAAGCCCGTTATATCTTTTAAATTAACCCAATTTACGCCGGAACCTTTTATTGCAAAAGTAACTGGAACAGCTTTACAATACATAGCTTCTGCAAGAGCTACACCAAACGCTTCATTTTTAGTTATAGATGGAAAGGCAAATACAGAAGCAGTATTCATATATACCTTTACATCATCATTAGAAATTTTACCAATAAATACTATTCTTTCCGATGTATACGTCTGTTTCAGTTTTTCAGTAAGAGGCCCATTCCCTGCAATTAAGATTATACAATCTGAACTTATATATCTTTCGGCCTCCAATAAATATTCTAAACCTTTATATTCAACATGTCTACCCATAAAAAAAATAATCTTTTTCTTTTTATAAGTTGCTATTAGATTTGTAATCTTAATCTTTGAGTACTCATCTAATTTCATCTTCTCTAAGGAAATCATATTGGGAAGTACAATAGATTTATTTTTATAATCATGCAAAGGAATTGAATTTTCTAAATAATTGAGACTAGTCACTAAAACCTTATCAGCTCTTTTTAAAATACTCCGTTCTATTGGAATAAATAATTTATATAGTTTTCGTTGGGCTATAATATCCGAATGCCAGTGTAATATTAATTTCATCGACTGGGGTATTAGTGTGAGTATATATAAACACATTAAAGGATTTGGGAGATGTAGATGAATTATATCAGGTTTAAATACTTTTATATATCGTCTTAATATTCTGTATAAAGAAAAAGAAATAGGTTGACTCGCAAACTCTCCCAATATTCCTATTCTTATTATTTCTACATTATTTACATCGGACAAAATACTATATCGACTATCATTAAAACAAATGACTTTCTGTTCAAAACCGGAAACATTATTTACAATATTATAACATACATCTTCGATGCCACCTCTATATGGAGGATAATATTTAGAAATATGAAGTATTTTCATGTAACTCCTCTATGATTAATATGAATACTTGCTAAGTACATGACAAAAAATGAAATATCTCTATTTTAATCTGTTGTGCATTTAGCAAATATTCATTTTAATGCGGTTCGTCTTTCTGTTCAAGACGAAGACATTCAAGTATTGAATCATCAAAAGTGATGTAATTTTCGAGAGTATTCTCGTAGCTAAACCGCCAAAAGTTTTTGCAAAATTGATATTCATAGCAAATTGTCCTTTGAATTGTGAAAACAGCGTTTCAATGCGTTTTCGCTTTCGTCGTTTACTTTTGCTTAGTTCGACCTTTACAAGTTGATTGTTGCGAGTAGGTACGCTAAGCTTAATTTGACATTGATTAAACAAATCTGCCTGATACTGAGCACTGATATAACCTTTGTCACCGATAAGTTCACAGGTTGAAAGCGCATACTTCACATCTTTCAAGTAATTGACATCGTGCACATTGGCAGGGGTAAGATCGAAGGAATGCATCACGGCATTTTCATCGCAAAGAGCGTGAAGTTTGTATCCGAAATAGTGGGTTTTTGTTGCCGCACAATACCCGAATTCAGGTTTGATTTCATCTGTTGAACAAATAGAGGAACGTTTTGCACGGCTGATTTTGCAAATTTCAACGGGAGTTGAATCTACAATGAACAAATTGCTTAAATGAGAGAATTTTTCGCTCAAGCGTTGGCGGATTTTTTCGGTGTAGTCAAAGAGTTTTCTTCTGCGCTTGTTGTAAACACTACGTTCAATTTTGGCATTCAGATACGTTCCTTTTATTGCTCTAAAAAGTTGTAATTCAGAGTTATAAGACATATACTCGGCGGTCAGATTTAGTGCAACCAACTCCAAATCAGATAATTTGGGTTGTCTGATTTGCTTGAAACTTGTTATATGGAAACAAATGTTTGTCAATTCTTTGAGAATTAATTCGTAATTTTGTGTTAGATTGTTCATTATATTTAATCTTTAATCGTTTGTAAAACAATTAAATATACGACTTTTTAGTCAAATGAACAATCTTTTTTACTTCTTTCTAAATGCACAACAGGTTATTTTATGATGTTTTTGAGGGTTTAGTAAAATGTTAGCAATTATCCCCAATCCGTATTTAAATAGAGATTTCTCTCTTCGTCCGTGTTTCCTTATTTTTAATTGTTTCAAATTCTCGTGGACATAAATTCCAACGATATATGCCCAAGTAAAAGCCGTTATTACCATGGCAAAGAGTTTATCTATTCGGTCAATATCACTCGGACGGGTATTCTCCATATTGAATCCGCTGGATTTTAAGGCTCCAAATGCGGTCTCAATCCGCCAGCGTTCCTTGTATGTTTCCTGTGCATGATCCGCTCTGTTGAAAGAAACAATAATCTGGAGTTGGAGTATTCCTTCCTTATTTTTGACCTTGCCTGCCGATAAATGGCAGAGTTGGTTGTTGACGCAGCAGATGCGACATAAGAGCCCTGGCTGTTCCAATTTTTACATCAGAAAATAACCAGGAGGCTTTGATTCTTTTCCCCGAATGTGGAGCGTCCACATAAAAATTCTCTCTGATTCGGATGTGATATCTGATTCGTTGATGATTCAAATACTTGAGCCACTGCTCTCCAATAAACTCTCCGTCTGCCGGTAAACAATCAATGGTGTCTATTCCAAACAATCGGATATGCCGGTTCAATAAATCAACTCTTTCCTGGGTATTGGAATTACCGCACTCAGGCATCATCTTATAGAGAATCGGAAAGGCAACACCCTGATAAACCACTGCCAGGGTCAGAATGTTGATATGGGTTGAGCCAAATTTCCAGTTGGTTCTGTCCAATGCCAAACGAAATGGAAGCTTATGGGGCAAGAGCTTAAAGATCAATTGAGCAATCAAATCCGTATTAGGCTTATAATCAGCCATAAAATGCTGAATTCTTCGCAAACTTGATTCGCTCTTGGAGCTTCCCGCAAAGGCTACTGCCAGCTTTTCAAAGCCAACGGTCTGTACCTTGCACAAGGCACAAACAAACAGGGCTAAGAACATGATTCGGGCTAAATTCATATTTCCACCAAAATGAGTGTGTAATACGGCAATCAATTTTGTATTTTTGTCTGGAACCTTAGCAGTCATAGCTTGAGTAAACTTTGGTAAGCTTTCCTCTAAAATACTGATTATTAAGGTTCTATCATTATAAAACAAAAACTATTTTACTGAAATTCAACGATTTATTTATTTTTTGTCATATACTAAGGAATACTTGTATAAATTTTCCACCCGTTTATAGCTTATAATACCTAATTGATTTCAGAATTTCTTACTACGATATAATAAAGCATGATTTTTCTACTTATTTTTATTAAACAACCACCCCTAAAGGAGGTGGATTTGTTGAAAAAACGAAGGCATAGCCTTCAAAACGCCCATTGGAGTGATGTGTACATAGTCAAACAAAAAGTGTTGTCCGTTGTTCTCTTCTTTTTTGTCTTGTTCTTTTTGATAATGAACATAACGCCTAATCATCTCCTCGTTAAGACCTATTGTATTGACAAAATATCCTTGAAACCAAAAATGATTACCTCAATAAGGCTTTTGTTTCAACTGTGGATAGCTCTGTAAATAGCTTAATGACGAGCTTACCTTTGAGAACTCTCATCAACTTTGAAATTGACACTTTGAGAGGAATGAAAACTAACAAGTGAATGTGGTCTGACTGAACATTCACTTCTTCCACTTCACAGCCTTTCCACTCACAAAGCGTACAAATATCCTCTTCGACAAGATTTTTGACAACACCTGTCAATATCCGAAAACAATATTTAGGACACTAGACAATGTGGTATTACACTTCCAAACTATATGGCTTTACCGCTTGTAATGACTCATGCAACAAAGGTGATATTTTAGGCATAGCCTCAAAGAACATGCCCCAAAAAAGGAAGTGGATTTTTAAGTTAGAGTAAATTTATATGGTTATGTTTTAAAATATTGTTGAATCAACAGATTTTGGTATAACCTTTCTATTGCCCTGTAATCCATTAAAGCACTTATATTTGAAAGCACAATCTTAGCCATATCCATCGCTTTTGGGGATGACTGTTTCATCTTTTCCAAAAAGATAAACCAATTCGGATAATTGGGCAAATATTTTGTTGCCACACCTACAAAACGTTTCATCCAGCGCTCGTATTGATTATCCATTGAATTTACATGCTGAATATGGTAGCATCTGTCCTTGACGTGTTGTTTGGATGCCACAAAAGCATGATGTTCAAGCTGCCTCTCCGATGCCCATGCAACCAGGGAGGGGTGTGAATCCCAGCAGAGAACATGTTGCCTGCCCGTATATTTTCCAATAGTCCTTTCCATGCTTTTTACATCCATTCTTCCCACTTTGGCCATTTGCATGGCAGGATTACCCTTTCTGTCTGTTGCAACCGGGAGGGATACCTTATCATTGCTTATCCCTTTTTTGGCAGTTCTGTCGCTGTGCCGTTCATAAGGCTTCCGTGTTAACTTTCTACTCCCTTTCTCACTCATGTCAATCTGCCTGTCATCACATTCAACGATGCCGCTAAATGCTTCCCCATTAAGCGCTGATAAAGAAGACAGGATTTTATGCCGCCAGTCAAAAACAGTCTTCATATTCACACCAAGACAGGCTGAGGCTTTTCGTATGGTTAGGCTTTCTATCATTAAATTTAAGTATTCCTCAAACTTTTCTGTTTTCTTTATCCCTGATACAGCCGTATTGGTAAAGTCATTAAAACTCTTTTTGCAACTTTTGCAACGGTAGCGGCGGCGCCCCTTATAGCTGCCATGTCCATATATATCCCGGCTGATACAGTGAGGACAGCGCACCGATTCATCCTTATGAGTTGCCGAATGTATATTGACAAACTTGGGCACATTGAGTTCAACTTGTAACAAATGGAGTAGCTCCTTGCGCTCATCCGTACACAACTTTTCTATCAACTGCTTTAAATCCATATCTCTTTTACTTTAGATTACAAATATATAATATAATCTACAATATCCTAAAACATAGCCATTTATATTTAATTGAGTATAACATTATATTAGACATAAATTGAACCCTATAAATAATTTTAAACCAAAACGGATTATTACTTTTTCCTGTTGCCGGAGACACATTTGTTAAATGCTTTCTATAATAATGCAGAGGCTCTTCAATATATTTAAAAGCACCTAAATGCACAATTAAACATCCAAGCCAATAATCATGACCAATACATGTTTTAGGAAAAGGCATACAATATTCCAAAACATTCCGTTTAAAAGCCATACAACAGCCCAAAAAGGGAGTTTTTAATATATTTTTTAATAAATATCTACTTACAGGATTCTTACTATAAAATTTATTATAAATAATTTCATTCTCTCCATTTATTACATTATAATTACACATTACTAAATCATAGTCTTTTAAATAATATTGAGTGTTTTCAATTCTATTTGGATACCAAATATCATCTTGATCAGCCAAATAAATAATTTCACCCTCCGCTTTATTAATAGCATATTCAAAATTATCTGCAACAAGACAGAAAGAAGCAGCTATTTTTCTTCGAAGTTGTTTCTTATTATGATGATATAATTTGATTCTTTTATCTTGAAATGAAGATATTATTTCAATTGTGTTGTCTGTAGATCCATCATCTGAAATAATTAATTCATCATCAATATTTAATTGACGCAAAATAGACCTTATTTGCTCTCTAATAAATCTTTCACCATTATATGTTGTCATACAAACAGAAATCATTCTGAAATATCTTTAACAAACAAAACAGATTTATATTTCAAATTAAAAGTTTCATTAGAAACTGCTTTAAAAAATAAAATAGAAAGAAATATTGAAAATATAAAATATAAAATTAACTTATTATGGTATTTAATATAACTATTTATATAGTATGGGATAATAATATACATAGAATAATCAAAACATATAGTAATCCTATTAAAAACAGGAAGTTCAATAAGAAGATTTCTGAATATGAGAAAAAAATAATATACCCATAAAAGAGGAATTAATTGAGGAGTTTGTTTAATTAATATTTTCGATCTATATAAAATAATAACTCCAATAATATTAATGAATAAAAAACCTAATCGCGTTGAATGAGCTTCAATTTCTCTAAACTGATCAAGTAAATCAACATATTTATAATAAGGAGTATAATTGAACAGTGTAATAAATAAATTTCCATAATTATAAAATAAAGCAGATATGAAAAAGAAAAGAAAAGAAAAGAAACAAAACTTATGTTGATATGGAAAATTACATATCCAGTAAAACGGAAGGAATATAATTGAAGAACGATGAAATAAAAAAGCTAAAAATAAAAAAAATAAAAAAAATAAAATTCTTCTTTTAAATATAAACGTTATTGAACATAATATGAAACAACTAGCTATTGCTTGTCGAGTACCGTTAACCATAAACCCATACCCGCCAGCCATAATCAAATATAAAAAAAAAGAATAATAATAATTGTTGTAATATCTAAATATTTTACTTAAAATAAAAATAATAATGAATGCGATAAAAAGAGTAAATACCCAAAATTGATGAACTAACTTATAGACATTGCTGTTAAGAAAATTATAACCAAATTCAGGTACTTCGTACTGTTCATAGAAAATATTCTGATAGCTTAAATAATCAACTCCAGTGTCATAGCGAAGCCCTACAAACAATATAAAAATATATAAAAATAGTATTTGTGATAATTTTTTTTGCCTAAAAGAAAGCTCTGCAAAAAGGGCAGAGAGAAAAATAAATATAATAAATAAAACATAAGGGATCATTTTTTTAATCTATGTATGTATTTAAGAATATTTAAAGTTAATTTAATACCAAAAACACAATTTATAATTAAGAAAAGTTTATAATTTAATGGAAATTTTCCATATAAATTAAACGAAAAAAGTCTCTCAACTTTAAACTGAGAAACAATGTTTTTTTCTATTTTGAAATAATTCATAAATCGAGCGAGTTCTATCAGCGTATAGATACAAAAATAAATAGAATAGAATTGTTCAAGTTGGTATTCTTTAATTATTTTCAATACTTGTTTTGACATTTTTATAAAGTCAACGATTTTATTTTCATCAGGTCGTTTTAAACTAAATGAATCTAAATTGTATCGATATAAATACAATCCTTGATCTATTATTAACACTTTGTTGATATATGTAGATAAAGAAAGTAGATAAAAGGCATCTTCATATCTTACTCCTACATCAAAAGATATTTCATTTAATAATTTTGATTTAAATATCTTATTACAACAAGAATATGTTAATTCTTTTACAATAAGACTTCTCAAAAAATTTTCTTTACCATAAATCTCTTTATTTAAAGATTTGATTTTTTCTTTGTGACTTTCCCAATTAAAACATATAGGAAATTGAATTATGTCGAAATCATTATCAATAATCTCTAATATATTTTTATATGTTCCTTTTTCAATACAATCATCACCATCAACAAAAGTAACGTAAGGAGTAGTTACAAAACTTAAAGCAATATTTCGTGCTTGAGAAACTCCCTTGTTTTTCTGAAAAATACAATTTATAAATGGATATATTATATTTAACTGCTTAATTACATTTACACTATTATCAGTACTTCCATCATCTATAATTATTATATTATTATCATCAAATGAATCAACCATACTGTTAATACATTCTTCAATATATTTTGCCTGATTAAATACCGTAATTATTATTGTTAATAATCTCATATAATTAATTCAAGTTGCTATTTTATAATCTGCTATAAACATAAGCGTTAATCCTCTACTTTATTATACACACAAGAAGAAAAACTAACTATATGGTTATAAAAACCGTTGTAATATAGAAAAATAAAGATTTAAAGTAATGATATTTGTCCTGTCATTATTTATTGATTTTGGGCTCCTTTACAAGAGGAACTTTAATAGCTTCTGAACAGGGAGAACCAAAACTAAAAGTATTTTTTGCATTTTGTTAATACTGACTTTATGAATAATTTTAAGTTAAAAAAAACAATAAAAGCCAAATATATTAAATAAGAATGTTTTATTTGGATAATTTCTTTATATGTTTGTCTATATTGCTTAGAGGAAATTCCGTCAACAACATCATAGCATGCAATTATACTATGAAAATATAAATAATTATGATTAATTTTATAAAGTCTATAAAAAAAATCCAAGTCTGCAGCTATTTTATAGCTAGTATTAAATTTTAGTGTCTTTACATAAAGAATACGACAGAAAATAGATTGATGACAAGAGGGCATATACTTATATTTTGAAAATATACGACTTGGTTTTACATCTTGTAATTCCTTTTTATTTTCATATATAAGAAGTGTATTTCCATAAAGTACAGAGATATTATCTAATACAGAAGAAAAATAAATGGAAGCAATAATATTATTATCATAAAAATAATCTCCTGCATTCATAAAGTTAACCCATTCCCCTGTTGCCCTATCTATCCCCTTATTCATAGCATCATATATCCCCTTATCCGGTTCACTCACCCAATATGCAATTTTATCCTGATACTTTTTAATAATATCCACCGTCCCGTCCGTACTCCCTCCATCAATAATAATATATTCTATATTTGGATAGGTTTGATTAATAACGCTTAGTATTGTTTCTTCAATGGTAGTAACAGCATTATATGATACAGTAACAATTGAAATTAAAGGAAATGGCTCTATCATTATATTATTTTCTCAAATGATTAATCACATTGGAACTGGAATAACCCTCTTGATAATCTAGTATGATTGTTTCTTGAGCAAATTCACGTCCAACCACATCTTCTATTTTATAATCACCGCCCTTAACTAACACATCCGGTCGTATCTCCCTTAATAAATTATATGGAGTATCATCTGAAAATAAAACGATATAATCAACACATTCAAAAGCTTCCAAAACAATAATGCGGTCCTCTTCTTTATTAACAGGACGTTGTTCTCCTTTTAACCTTTTCACAGACATATCAGAATTTAATCCAACAACTAAAACATCACCCAAGGATTTTGCTGCTTGCAAATAACAGACATGTCCTTTGTGAATAATATCAAAACATCCATTGGTAAAAACAATCTTTTTATTATTCTTCTGCCAATTATTAACTAGTTTCTGAAGTTGAGAATTAGATATCAATTTTCTTTTTGTATGCAGAGAAATACATTCTTCTAATTCACTATAAAGAACGGGGCTGGTCCCTATTTTACTTACAACAATACTTGCTGCTTTATTAGACAAGGCAATAGCATCAAACAAAGTAAAACATGCAGCTAAAGACACAGCTAAAGTCGCAATTACTGTATCACCAGCGCCAGACACATCATATACTTCTTTGGCTTCTGTTTTTATATCTTTATGTTTGTTACCACTATCATATATTAAAGTCATTCCTTTTTCAGACCGTGTCACTAACAAATTGTCAATGTTGTAATCTTTAATAATTTTTTCACCGGCAGTATATATTAACGAATCTTCATTTTCAATTTCAATACCAAATACTTCTGAAAGTTCTTTTAAATTAGGTGTAATAATCGTTGCATTAGAATATTTATCCCAATTACCCCCTTTCGGATCTACTATAACCCGTTTCTCATATTTTCTTGACAAAGAAATTACATTTTTACAAATCATATCATTGCACAACCCTTTCCCATAATCAGAAATGACAACAATATCAAAAGAAAGAATTTTTTTTTCAATCATTTGTATTAATTCATTCAATTCCGATTCCAGAACAACTTTCTCTTGCTCGAAATCTATTCGGACAATTTGTTGATTATTTCCTATTATTCGTGTTTTAGTCGTGGTAGGATATTTCGTTTGAATTAATGAACTTTCTATATGTAAGTCCATAAACATTTTTTTTAATAATTCACCATTATAATCCTTTCCAATTATTCCCACAACATAAGTTTCACATCCTAATTCAACTAAATTTCTCGCTACATTTGCAGCTCCCCCTGGCACACTATATGTTTTACCAACTTGTACTATTGGAATTGGCGCTTCCGGAGATATCCTTTTTACTCTACCAATATGATAAGTATCTACCATTACATCTCCTATAACAAGAACTTTAGCTTGTTTTATTTTCTTCAAATCCATCATATCCCATGCTCGTTTTTTTCTATTACTTTTGACCAATAATATAATGAATGCTCTTCTGTTATTAAAAAAGAACGTACATGCGCATTCTCCCCACAAATGACATCAGTATATTTATCGCCAAACATAAAAGATTGTTCCGGATCGACACTATATTTTGCAATTGCTTTATTTATCAAATAGGGAGAAGGCTTTCGGCAAATACATTTATCATCAGGAGTATGCATACATACAAAAAAATCACTAATAATAACATTATATTTTTTCAATTTACATTTCAACGCATTATTAAAGAGGATAACATCTTCTACCTTATAATATCCTCTTCCAACCCCCGATTGATTCGTTATCACAATTAAAAGATACCCTTTTTTTTGAAATATTTGAAGAGCATCAATGACTTTCGGAAGTAAATCAATTTCTTCTGTTCTATATATATACCCTTTATCAACAATAATCGTACCGTCTCGATCTAAAAAAATGGCTCTATTTCTCATTGGAGACATAGTAATATTCTACTAACTCACATATCAAATGTTCAATCAATAAATGTATTTCTTGGATACGGGCAGATTCAATAGAAGGAACGATATAACTACGATCCGCATAATTTGCACATTTTCCTCCATTTCCCCCCAACAAAGCGATGGTATATGCGCCTTTCTCTCTTGCGCGAAACAATGCTTTTAATACATTGGAAGAATTTCCACTAGTCGAGATCCCCCAACATATATCATAAGAAGTACATAGCGCTTCTATTTGCCTTTCAAAAACAATATCAAAATTATAATCATTACTAATTGCTGTTAGTACAGAAGTATCTGTTGTCAATGCAATTGCCGGCAATGCTTTCCTGTCTCTTAAAAAACGTCCGACCAGTTCTGCTGCAATATGCTGGGAATCAGCCGCACTTCCACCATTTCCACATATCAATAACTTTCCTCCTGCCATAATTTTACTATATATAATTTTTGAAACCTGGGTAATAAAAGATATACTTTGTTCACTTTTTAATAATTGTGTTTTTAGATAAATACTTTTTTCTATAGCCTCTTTTATTTTACTTTCTATCATATTCATTTTCTTTTAGTTCATCTAACAATTGATGTAATTTCAATATTACTTCAGAAACTTCAACGCCCTTAATACATTCTAATTGTCCGATTATAGGGTAGATACAACGATAATCACATCCAAAACAATCCATTTTATGAACAACCGTGCGCGGATGATAAAAATATTCCGGTATTTGTGCAGGATACGGCATAAAACGTTTATAATGAGCACCCGAAGCGAGGCATATAGAAGGCACTCTAACGGCACCAGCTATATGTACAACAGAACTGTCGTTGCCAATAACAAAAGTAGCCCTACTTACTATTTTTATAGTTTCTACAATAGACGTCTTATCTATTAAATTATGAATTCTTTCTTTATTAGAAATATTAGCTATGAATTCATCCCCTTTTTTCCTATCAACATTTCCTTTCCCTAATAAAACTATTTGATAATCAAGAGGTATTTTATTTGCTACTATTGAGAAATTAGTAGCGTTCCAAGCTCTAGGGGCATAAGAAGCAGATATAGAAAACACACAATACTTTTCGTATATAAAATGATAATCTTTGGTATCAAAAAAGAAAACAGGCAAATGAGGTACAAAATTGCTATCACATACACACTTCACGAAGTTGGCATTTATTAACAATTCAGAACTATCCTTCTCATTATAATCAACTAATCTTGTATACCATTTATCACTCTTTTTTTTATGTTGTTTTTTAATATTCGATAAATTTCCATTGTACCCTATCTTATTATCAGATAAAGTTAAATAGACAAGTCTATCAGAGAAATAATAATCTCTTGAATATACCGGTGAAATTACTTCTTTGAAATAATATGATTTTATTTTTTTTACTAATTGATACCGGTACATAGGAGAACGATTAAATTTACTCTTATCTATACTCCAAATATCGAAGAAAAAATTATCTAATAACGCTATATCATAAACTAAATTATTACATAATAAAATTACTTTTTGACCTACATATTTTTTATGATAAGCTCTTAATGAATCTTGCCATAAAATAAAATCGCCTATCGCATCTACTCTTATTAATAAAATATCGGCTTTGAACTTAGCAGAATTATTAAATCGGCAAACAGTATCTATAATATTATCTATTACACGAAATAATTTATTTTTAAAAAAAGATAATATCTTAATATATAATCTTGTTTTCAATTTTATCCTGTTTTGCTATCGAAATCATAAAGAATATAATTTTTCAATATAATTTCTCTTATAATCTTCTATAGCCTTAGTTACAACCGATAATCTTTTATCTGTAGCAGCAAGTATATCTGTATAATAAAAAGTTCTTGTTGTATGGTATTTTAACATAGTATATAAATAGTTGTTAATATTTCGTAAGGTATAATAGTCTGATCTTTCTACAACAATATTCCCAAAATTATCAAATATATAAATATTATGATAACCTCGCTCTTCCAAAAAGTCATATAATTTATCAAACTCTTTATATTGAAAATCATTGTCAATCTGATTTTCAAAAAAAAGAATTGGTTCTGAAAGTGATAATATTCTTTCAGCAGATTTGATTACATCAAAATCAAACCCATCTACATCACTTTTAAGTAAAATGATATTAGAAATATCTTCTACAATGCTATCCAATGGTTTATGAGATGAATTTTGATCTTCTTTATTGAAATGTAGAGCTGCCGTTGTCCCTTGTATTTCTTCTAATTTCCCCCCAAAAGTTCCTGTGCCAACCAATTCTTTTATTAATTTTATCTGTATTTTATCCTTCCTTTTTTTAAGACTTTTTGTATTTTCTTCCAAATAGTTGAAAAAAAATTAGATGGTTCAATGCAAACAAATGGATTTTCACATTCTTGAATCATAGCAACCAATGTATCACCGACATTAGCTCCCACGTCTATTATTGTTTCCGTGTTTGTACTTAAAGCTCTTGCCAAAACAGGAAGAAATCTATCATACAAAGGGAACACTTTCTGAACATACGGAAGGTTAGCAGAGGTTGGAATCCGAATTTTATATAGCTCAATAATTAACTTATCATTTCAAATTTTCATTTTTATTAAAAATACAAATTAATATACAAAAGGTCAAAAAACTAATATAATATCATATTGTGTTTCATCACATGGAAAATCAAGTCCTTTTATTGGATAAGATAGGGAAGAAAAAAATGTAGAATTTGGAATCATATTTTTATTTATAAATGTAATTTCTAAAACCTTCGGAAGATTTGTGCCATAAATAATTCCTCCAAAATTATTTGCATGCACATGAGCTACATCAAATTGATCTGAAAATAAGTCAATTATCTCTTCAAATTTCTTTTCCGCAATATCTATTTCATGAAATTCTATAACTAAACCATTTATCTTATTAAAAAAAGGTAACAATTGTGGAAGTGTTCGATATTCCCAAATTTCAATATCCATTTTTATAAAAATTGAAAGATCGGGAATATTATTAGGCAAACTTTTAAAAACAGTATCCAAACGCGTAAACTTTTCATCATCTTTTTCTCCTAAAAATTTTGGGACAAAATAATGTTGTAAGTCTTTTCGGAAAAATTGTTTAAAACTTTTTGATAGACGTGATAGATAATACCATCTCCTTCCATATACTTTTGCTTTGGATATTTTGAGTAACACTAAATATCCAAGCATAAATGCAAAATTATGTAAACTCTTACTTTTAAATATTAAAGAAGAAACAGAATAATCAAAAGCATACAATTCAACATTCTTCCTATTTAAAAAATCTGCTTCAAATGACCAATCATCGTTAATTCCAAAACTCAATAATATTTCAGTCTTTTCAATTTGTTGATTTGACAAAACGTATCCCCCATCATAGTTTCGACCAACACGAACAAGATCTTCTAAATGAACCGGATGTAGTTTTTTTAAATTATACATATATTACTATTTTTAGTGTTATTTACTTAGTACATGACAAAAAATAAAATAAGTAGTTTTTTTATATCAAAATAGTTGATAATTTATTTGGAAGAACCTTAATTTTCAGCATCTTAGAGGAAAACTTCTCACAGTTTACTCAAGTAATGAAAACTAAGGTTCCAGACAAAAGTACACGATTGATTGCAGTTTTACTCAATCATGTCGGGAAAAATATGAATTTAGCCCGAATTAAGTTCTTTGGCATGTTTGTTTGCGCATTATGCAAGGTTCAAACCGTCGGCTTCGACAAACTCGCCACAGCCTTTGAATGCGGCTCTAAAAGCGAGTCGAGTTTACGGCGAATTCAGCGTTTTATGTCTGATTATAAGTTGAATACGGATTTGATTGCTCAACTCATATTCAAACTATTGCCTCACAAACCGCCTTTCCGTTTGGCATTAGACAGAACCCAACTGGAAGTTTGGAGAAAGCAATGTCAACATTCTGACTTTAGCCATTGTCCATCAAGGTGTCGCTTTCCCAATTCTTTATAAGATTGATGCCCAAGTTTGGAAACTCCAATACGGAAGAACGGATAGCTTTGATAAACCGTTACATCCGATTATTTGGAATAGAAACCATTGATTGTATGCTGGCTGACCGTGAATTTGTTGGAGAACACTGGCTTGCGTTTTTGAATGGACAGGGTATCGGGTATCACATCCGTATTCGAGAAAACTTTTATGTGAAAGATCCCCGTTCCGGGAAAATACTCAAAGCCTCCTGGTTATTCTCCGATTTGAAAATTGGAACAAGCAAGTTCCTGCATCGAATCTTTTATGTCAATAGGCAACTCTGCTATTTATCGGCAAGCAAGATTAAAAATAAAGAGGGAGCGCCTGAATTACGGATAATTGTCTCTTTCAACAAACCGGATAATGCTCAAGAAACATACAAGGAACGCTGGCAGATTGAAACTGCTTTCAGAGCCTTAAAATCCAGTGGATTCAATATTGAAGATACACATCTGACGGATATTGACCGGATAGATAAACTTTTTGCCCTGGTTATTGTCGCTTTTACCTGGGCTTATATCGTGGGCATTTATGTCCACAAATATGTGAAACAAATTCAAACAAAAAAACATGGACGAAGGGCGAAAAGTCTATTCAAATATGGATTGGGAGTGATTGCTAACATCTTGCTGAATCCAAAATGCACACAGAAAATAGATATTTTTAAATTTTTGTCATGTACTTAGTGTTATTTATTCCAAATTCCATCAGCCACTCTATTCACTAATTTATTATATTGAATTGGAACGATGAAACTGCCTAGCAAAATTGATAATCCCATAGCTATCGGAATCCCTATTAAACCTATATTTCTCGATAGCAAGATAGCCAATGGAATAAAGATAATGCCTCCAAATAAAGAAAGCCAAACTTGTATAAAAACTTTACTGACACCTATATTAAATGAAGTAAATATATTATTCCAATTACCGATACATACATATATTGCAAGACTAACTGATACTTGAATGGGTATTTTTATCTGATTACCGACCCATAATTTGTAAAAAAAATCAGACGCCATAACCATTACAATAGCAGCAAGACATGAAATACCCCAAAACAAAATAAGTTTGTGCATTGCGTTTTTTATCCATATAATGTCTTGTTTTACAAATGCTTCGGTGAAAGCTGACCAAAAAGGAACAAGTATTATTTGAAAAAACAAAGTGATTAGAGAAAAATATTTAAATGCAATGTTATAAACCGTCACATCCGAGGGTGTAAAAATCTGTGCAATTAATACGTTAGAAGTTGAAAACACAACCAAGCCTGCCATCTGCGGAATAAAAAACAAGAAACCTAAGCCCATTAATCCTTTTGATTGTTTAAAATCAATATATTGTAACCCTGGTTTATATATCCGATATTTACCGGTAAACATTACAAAATAGGACAGTATCAATACTAATACCGGACAAACAGAAAGAGTTAAACCCAAAAGTAATAACGAACCTTCACTAACATGTATCAATATGTATATTATAAACAATGACAACAAACTGCCTAACATATTTATAAGATCAACCAACGCAGGTTTCTGGTCAGCTAACAAAACAGAAGTAACCAACTTAAAAACAAATTGAAGACAGAAAAATGTAAAAACAATTATTGCTAAAAGGGATAATTCACCATGATTCTCTATGGTTGTATTCAATATTGCTCTCCAATCCAAAAACGGATTAACAAGAAAAAAAATAATAAGTACAATTCCAATAATAATACTAAGTAAAGCAAAAGTTGTACTAACATAAATTCTTGCTAAAGACACATTTTTTACAGCTAGTGCTTCAGCAAATTTATTCCTGAATCCATTACCCAGTCCTATATCAAACAATGAGAACCAACTAATAACAGAACTCAAAGTCAACCATAATCCATACCGTTCTTTATCTAAATAATTCAATGTCATTGGTACTAATAGTAAACTAATCCCAATACTTATTCCTTTAAATATAAAAGATGCTATGACATTCTTTTTTATGTTTTGACTACGAGTATGACCACTTTTAATATTTAATATATTCACTTTATATCATCATTAATAATATATCTTTTCTCAGAGACGCAATCGTAATTAAATATGCAATTTCATTTAAAGATAGATATTACTCAATAATCACTTATTAACTAACTTAACAACTTTCATTCGTCTAATCACTCTATCCCACCACACATTCAACCCCACCCAAACAACCGCATCACCAACCAGCAACAACGTATTATCCACATTCACATACTCCAACAACCAGATATTACTCAAACTAAATCCACCCGATAACAATAACAACAACACCATCGCTTTACGAGCCCCCAAACCCATCGACAAAAACTTGTGATGAATATGATTCCTGTCAGGCTCAAACAAGGGTTTCTTATCACGTAAACGAACCAGTATCACACGCACCACATCGAACACCGGAACTATCAACGTACTGAAAGCTATCGAAAAAGCATACTCCGTATAAGGAATGGTTGCTTCATCATGAGTACTATACCTGATTGCTAAAAAGGACAATACGTAACCTAACGTCAGGCTCCCCGTATCACCCATAAAAATCTTTCTCGAACGTTCCTCTTTACCGAACACATTGTAAAAAAAGAAAGGTAACAACACACCCAACGTACAAAATGACAACATTCCGTACAACCATTCTCCTTTATTTAAAAACAGCCAACCCAAAACTATTAATGCCACACCGCTCAGTCCCGACGCCAAACCGTCTATCCCATCTATCAAATTTATTGCATTTGTTATAAATACCACAACCAACACGGTAAAAGGCATACCCAACCAAACCGGAAGCACATGAATACCGAACAATCCGTATAGATCATTAATCCAAAGCCCTCCTAAAGGAAATAGACAGGCACATAGTATCTGAATCACAAATTTCTGAGAATAACGTACGCCTACCAAATCATCCTTGATTCCTGTTAAATACAAAAGAGTCATTCCACAAACAAAGAACAGAAATTCAGGAAAAATAGAACAGAACTTAAAATCAATCTTGTATCCCAACAATATCCAAAGCGCTAGCACAAAACAAAAAGAGAACAATATTGTGGGGAAAAACGCCACCCCTCCCAAACGGGGAATAGCACGTTTATGTATCTTACGCTCATCGGGAACATCAAACAACCGCTTCTGAAGAGAGATCAGAAATATATGTGGAATGATGAAACGAGCTATCGCCACCGACAACAGAAAAGACAAAATAACAAACAAATAACTCATTCGATTTCCTCTATTGCTTTGAACTCTCCTAATGCCTTTAACTCCTCATAAAATTCCACAGTTTCTCGTTCCTCCTTACTCAACTCCTTACCCTTCCAACCGTCCATTATTTCTCTTGTTTCCCTAAGCAATTCTTCTTCATACACCTCCCTATAACAAGACAGCAACAACCGGCACTTCACTAACGAAGCTGCAAGAACATCCAACACAGTACCTGCCCGGTTTAATACCACTTGCTTCTTACATTCCTTATCCCCATAATCATAGATCGTTGCATTATAACCGGTTAACAGAACCGTACACAAATCTGCCTCTTCTTCTGCAGTCCCACCTTTCTTGGAAAATAGAGCGTCCGATTTATTCAATATCTCACTACTTAAACGAGAAAAAACATCCGCCTGTACGGGAACCCCATCAAAATCTATATTTTGCAACTCATCTGCTAAACGTTGCAATTCCAATATATGAGACTTTAAAGTACTCATAAATAAACGACCGATCTATTCATTGTTATCACTCAACTATCTGTAAATAGCTCTTAGGAATGCGAATACAAAGAGAAAATATCTGAGGAATACGAATCACCACATGCGTACGATTTGCTATTTTGGCTAACTCACCCTCCACACCGTTAAACTCACCTTTAACCACGCGTACCTGAATACCTTCACGCAATCCATCGTTATCGAAACTCACTCCATCGGGATTCAAATCCATTACGAACATGAAGTCCTGCATCTGTTTATCGGGAATAACAAGTATAGAACCCGTATATAAATCTTTCATAAAAAAAAGTGACAGACGGGATTCATTCACGGCAAGCCATACCTTTTCTTTTGTTGCATGGACGAACAACAAATTCCTTATGACAGGTACTTCCACCCGTTTACGGCGATATTTCAACTGGCGGATAACCACTCGAGTAGGAAGGAAACATTCAATTCCTAGTTTCTCTAAAGAATTCCGGAGAGAAAACTCCTGATCTTTTCGTGTCCTGGCGGCAAACCAATATTCTTGTGTTTCAGACATTTAAACTTCTTCAACCCTGCAGAATCCTTCATTTTCGAGTACGCTTCACGATTTGGACGAGACATTTTTTTACCCATTCAAACCGCATTCCTTGCGGCAAACCAATATTCTTGTGTTTCAGACATTTAAACTTCTTCAACCCTGCAGAATCCTTCATTTTCGAGTACGCTTCACGATTTGGACGAGACATTTTTTTACCCATTCAAACCGCATTCCTT
>SNRY01000119.1_pt1 | contig 29378 bp, 32 predicted proteins | sample 4693421 | NCBI WGS metagenome assembly SNRY01 (sample SAMN11003215, study PRJNA524138) | termite gut metagenome | isolation source: Bacteroidetes bacterial symbionts from single cell of protist host amplifed... | host: Streblomastix strix ... | reverse complement strand
CCATAAGTAATAATGTGCGCTACTTTTTCTTTGCCATACTTTTCCGTTATCCAACGAAGCACATCATCTCGTCCGTCATCGTCAAAATCAATATCAATATCGGGGAGAGAGATGCGGTCAGGATTTAAGAAACGCTCAAACAACAAATCGTACTTTACAGGGTCTATTTGCGTAATTCCCAAGCAATAAGCCACTGTAGATCCGGCAACCGAACCGCGCCCCGGTCCTACGGATACTCCCATTCGGCGAGCTGCTGCAACAATATCATTCACGATAAGAAAATATCCGGGAAATCCCATCGTCTTCATAATATGCAACTCAAAATCAAGACGTTCCCTTATCTCTTTGTCAAGAGGATTTCCATATCGTTTTTCAGAGCCTTCATAAGTCAACCTTTTCAGATAATCGGCTTCTAATTTTATACGATGCAGTTTATCATATCCTCCTATTTGATTAATCCTGTCTTGCGCATCGGCATTTTCTAACACCACATTACCATTCTCATCGCAAGTAAATTCGTCAAAAAGGTCTTGCTCACTATATTTTTGACGGTATTCTTCCTCCGTACCAAATTCTTCCGGTATGGCGAAAGTAGGCATAATCGGCGCATTGTCGATAGAATAGAATTCCACCTTATCACATATCTCAAGTGTATTGGAAAGCGCTTCGGGTATATCTGCAAAGATTGTATTCATTTCTTTGCATGTCTTCATCCATTCCTGTTTGGTATAAAGCATCCGGGCAGGGTCGTCCAGGTCTTTGCCGGTACTTAAACAAATCAGACGGTCGTGCGCTTCGGCATGTTCTTCGTTAACAAAATGCACATCGTTCGTACAAATCAATTTGATAGTGTACTTTTGCGCATATTCTACCAGTTGTTTATTGACGATGGTTTGCAGGGGATAGGTTTCGTGATTGGCATTACTTACCGTTGCTTCATGACGTTGTAGTTCCAAATAATAATCATCTCCAAACAAATTCTTATACCATTGAATGGCTTCTTCGGCTTCAATCAGCTGTCCTTGAGTTATTTTTTTAGGTATTTCTCCTCCCAAACAAGCGGAGCAGACAATAAGTCCTTCATGATACTTTTCCAACTCGTTACGGTCGGTACGCGGACGCATATAATGACCTTCCGTCCAAGCCCTCGATACGAGTTTAATTAAATTATGATATCCTTTCTTGTTTTTTGCCAATACCACCAGGTGATAGCCGCTTTGGTCGGGTTTCCCTTCTCTCTTGTCCATTGTGCGATGAGCAACGTACATTTCGCACCCGATAATAGGCTTAAACAACCGGCTACCATTGGCTTTAGACAGTTGTTCATTCTTTTTACTCACATAGTTGTAAAATTCCTTCACTCCAAACATATTACCGTGGTCGGTAATTGCCATTCCTCTCATACCGTCTTTTATTGCCTTATCTACCAAAGCGGCAATTCCGGCTTGACCGTCTAATAAGGAATATTGTGTGTGAACGTGGAGATGAACGAAATCTTGCATACTAATCTTATTCTTTTATTTTATATCTGTCCCCTGTCTTTTTTACATATTCTTTAAGGAAGTCTTCCGGATAACCCGGACGAATAACCGGCGTTGCCCTTCCGATTGCATTTCTTTCAAACTTTCCACCCTTTTCGCGTTTTATTACCCCGTCGTTATACTTCACGATAAGATACTCGCCTAAACGTCTCCAATTGCCGTATGTATTTTGTGCTGTCATGGCAGTATAATTGGTAAGAAAAGTTTTGGCTTCTTCGGGATTTTGTTTATACAGATGGGAAGCAGCTGTTTCAATTCCTTCTTGAGCTTCATTGAATAAATCCTCCAATTGCTTTTGAACGGTACGAACATCTTCGATCATGAGATTATAACGTGGATAGACCATATTAGATACCCAATTGAATATCCAAAACGAAGAGTCCCAAGAGAATGTAATATAATCCGCTTCACCCTTTGCATAGCAAGGAGGAATCTTATCCGTGCAACAATATACCGGTGTGAATACTGTCATATTAGCATCGTCCATCCCAAACCAAAGTACTCCACCAATAGCATTCGGTTTGTTGGCACGCATCTGAGAGACAAAGACAAAACCGGCTTGCTGTGTAGAAATAGGACGCTCGTTAAAATACTTCTCGCCGTTTACTTCAAACTCCAACGGAGTAAGCCGATAAGGTGCTTTATATATGCCTGCACCGAAATCTTGAGACATATCAAGAGGAGTACCTTCATAATGATTGCGCATTGCATCTTTTATTTCTTGTACCGATATTTTATGATTAGGCTTGATGTAAAGTGGCATAGGTTCGTTGGTTTCACCCAAAATATAAGGAAGAAATGCTCCCCCCTGATTGGTGAACATATTAAAGAAGCTCCATACGCGGGCTTCGCAATAACGACGTGCCCCAAAGTCGAGCGGTGCATAAGCATCGGCAAAGCTGAAATCCTTGTCCGCACCACTAAAATATCCCTTTTTGCGGGCAAAAGAAATAACATCGGGCGAATAGATACAATTATTCTTATCCTTCATGTTGAACCGGTGAATACGCGACTGATTGGCATGTGCCGAGATACAATCATCAGGGATACGAACAGCTACCCACACAGCTCCGCGAACGCCCGGACCCTTACCTGTCATCTCCAAAATCCAAATTTCGTTGGGATCGGCAATGGAAAAAGATTCTCCACTGCTGTAATAACCGTACTTTTGTACCAAACCGGTCATAACATCAATAGCCTCACGAGCCGTATGAGAACGTTGCAAGGCAATATAAATAAGACTGCCGTAATCAATAATTCCAATCGAGTCAACCAACTCCGGGCGACCGCCAAATGTGGTTTCTCCAATAGTTACCTGATATTCGTTAATATTACCAATGACATTGTATGTCTGACGGGCTTGTTCTATCTTTCCCAAATACTTACCGGTATCCCATTCGTAAATATCACGCATTGTTCCTGCCGGATAGCTTCCTGCCGGATAATGGTAAAGTTCGCCAAACAAACCATACGAATCGGCAGCGTATGAAACGATAGTAGAACCGTCCGCAGAAGCACTTTTGCCTACAATTAAGTTCGTACAGGCAAAAGTTTCTTGAGCAACGAACATTAACAACACCAAGCCCTTCACTAAGAATCTATGAAGGGAACAAAGTTCAAATGGTTTCCGTAGTAAATTCATTATTTTCGTTTTAGATATTTTTCTATTCTTCAAAATCAAAATCAAAGTCGAAATCATCCATATATTCCGGTGCAGTAAATCCTTCCAAACTCCGGCGTTCTTTTTTTGTTGGTCTGCCGGTGCCGCGCGCACGATTGATGAATCCGCTTACTTTACTCGTTTCCAATATTTCATATTGGTCGGGAGTAGTTACATTTTCCATGACTTCGGAAACGATCTTTGCTCCTATGCGTTTCTCAATGGCTTGCAACACCTTGAAAGAATATATAACAGGCGGTTTCTTAACTTGAATAATATCGCCGGAAGTTATCACACGCGAAGCCTTAACAAACGATCCGTTAATCGTTATACGCCCTTTCTTGCAAGCTTCTGCTGCAATTGTCCGTGTTTTGAAAATACGAACTGCCCACATCCATTTATCAATCCTTGCTCCGGACATACATTTCTAATAAATAAGTCTGGTTATGCAACAAAAATTTATTCTGTTACTTCTTGCTTTTCTTCCTTCTTAAACTCCGTTATCCCGTTAGTTACGAGAATATTATACCACAAAAACAGCTTCTTAATATCGGCAATATATACTTTCTCACGGTCAAAATTCGGAAGAACTTCTGCCATATACGTTCGGAGTTGGGCGGAGGTAGCCTCTTTTATATCAAAAGATATTGTTGTACCGTTTTCTTTTTCTTTAATAGACGTAAGCACATCTCTTAATGGAACTTCGCTGCTATCCGTATATATTGCAATATCCGACAGAGCAATAATCTTTTCATTGGTATATGCCGGAAAACGTTTTTTTTCTGTAGAAACAGATTCTACAATCAGCATATTTTTTCCTTTAGATACCATCTTATATAACCCGGGTTTCCCGGAAATAGACAGAATAGTTTTTAGCATAAAGTTCTTATTTAATAGAGTTAAAACTTTTATTTGACACTAAGAGCCTGTTTAAATTTATTAAAAAAGAATCCGAAGGATTCAAATACTTATAGAAATAGCAAATGAAAGTAATATTCGACTCTGTATGAGTCGAATAAAACGGTATATGAAGCATTGCTCTATATATACAACTCCTTTGGAGTTTTTGATAAAAACATTTTCCAATTAAATTTAAACAGGCTCTAAGGTAAACATTTTTTCTTATAATTTTATATTTATAGCGTGTATTTTAATTACTTTTTGAAATTTGCCAATAAAAACTCTATTTGAGGAATTAAAGGTGTTACATCATCATTTAAAATAATATAGTCGGCAAACTTTTTCTTCTCTTCATCATCCATTTGGCTTTGAATGCGTTTCAAAATCAATTCCCGGGAAGAAGCATCACGTTTTACGGCACGTGCCAACCGGATGTTTACAGGCGCATAAACCATTACCGTTACATCAACCTCGCCTGCAAATCCCGATTCTATCAAAATAGCCGATTCCATAGCCAATATAGGGTAATGGGAATGAACGTCCACCCATTTCCGAAAATCCATCTTCACTTGTGGATGAATAATACGATTTATCGTCTCAGCTTGTTCCTCATTTTCAAACAAATAAGAAGCAAGTAAAGATTTATTTAATTCACCGTTTTGATATACTTTTTTGCCAAGCAGGGCTGTCAACTTTTTACGAATATAGGGATTGGAAACAGTTAAATGCTTAGACTCCACATCAGAAACATAAACCGGAACTCCCATCAGTTCGAACAACCGTGATACCACACTCTTACCACTGCCAATACCTCCCGTAATACCTATCTTGACTGTCATTTAAAGAGAGATTGTTTCAATCAAAAAATCTATCTGTTCAGGCACGATATGTAGTATTTGATTTACTTCCTGAGGTATATTCTTCAATTTTACCGAATATCTTTCCGTATTACATTTCAACAAATCATCGTAAGATATTTCTATACTGAAATTCTCACTGTTTATTTCATAAAAGTTCTTTAATCCGATTTGAACCGTTACCTGAACCTTTGACGGAAAAGTACGCAATATCTTGTTGGGTGGAAAGCCTGTACTGTGTATCGGAATTTCCAGCATCTTCTCCGTATAAACATCTACAGGAAAAGTCAACTCCTCCGATTCGGGTACAAATTTAACACCTTTTATGTGTGAAAAGGCAGAAAGATATTTCACCGTATCCGATATGTTTTGCAATTCTACCGGTTGTGTATAAGCGGCAGTTATCGTATCCAAAACATTCGACAAGGCATATACCAATACCGAATCGGACGAGAAAATGGTGTCGGACAAATAATGTTGCCTGTCGGCTGTTATATTTCCTGTTAATTTGACAGGGACACGCTTGGACTTTCCGCTTACATAAATATATTCCAACGTATCCGGCTTAACAGATAACAGTTGAGTGGACACATTCAATTGACTGTGTATAGACTTTCTAAGTCCGGCAGTGAGTATTCTTATATGATTGTTTTTAGCATGAGAATACTCCGTAAAATCTATAGTTAGCGGTACAAACTGTTTGATAAATATGTAATGTAAGAGTATCGTCCCTCTGTCTCTTACCACAATTTGCAATTTGTTTACCGGCTCCGAAGTAAGTATTATATTCGATGTGTCTTTCACCTGAACAGGAATTGACACTTCTGTCTCATACTCAAAACTCAGAGTCTGAGACAACCAGAACATAGCAGCTATAAGGAGAAAAAACAAAAAAATTAAGGGCTCTCTACTATTATTGCTATTAAGCATAGAGTCCTTAATCTTTTTTATCCGGATCAAATAAATGGATATAATATTTTTTAATCCGGACATAAACAATTATTATTCCCTGTTATTTTTGGGTAGTTACATCGGAAGCAGCTGCAAAAACAGAACTTTTCTCTATGACAATTCTCACATTATTGGCTATTTCGAGCACCACAGAAGTATCCTTGATTTCTTTAATTTTTCCATGAACGCCACCGGCAGTTATCACGTCTTGATTTACCTGAAGCGAGTTACGAAATTTAGCAATTTCTTTTTGTTTCTTGTTCTGAGGACGAATCATGAAAAAATACATAACCGCAAATACGGCTATCAGCATAATCCACATCATGCTACCACCACCGCCTTGAGCGGCTCCTTCTTGTAAAAGTACAGTTAACAACTTCATACGTTTTGATTTTAATTTTTATTTAGCTTTCCTTCTTTTTTCATTCGTTTCAGAATACCGTCGAGCGTACCGTTGATAAAGCTTCCGCTTTTTGATGTACTGTATAATTTAGCTATTTCCACATATTCATTCAGCGAAACACTTATCGGAATATTTGGAAAACTCAATACCTCAGACAAAGCACATTGCATAATAATCACATCCATAAAAGCCACACGGTCAATATCCCAATTTTTTGTATTCTCACTGATAAGATGCCGGTAATAGTCCTCATTCTGAATAGTCCGACGAAACAACCGGCTGGCAAATTCTCTATCCTCTTCATCTTTAAACTCCGGCAAAAGAGGTTGCTTGGCTCCTTGTTTTTCATCGAACCGTTTAATCGTTTTCAATACAAATGTATCCACAATCTCCTTATCGTCATTCCAATACAAACTCTGTTCTTCCAGCAATAAGTCTAAAGACTCATTTTTAAGAATGAATTGCTTGTATATCTTTCGCCAAAAAAGTTTATCCGCATCGTGAGATGATTCTTCGGAAGCCATATATTCTTTGTATATATCGGAAGCCAAAATAATATTGTACAACTCTTTCAAAAAACTCTCCTCCTCCTCCCAAGATTTCTTTTGAGAAACTATAAACTTATTCAACTGAATATTTTCTTCAAGTTGTGCAATAAACTTGTTTTCAATAAACTTCATATTGGCGGATTGTTCTTCTTTCGTTGGCGCTAATTTGGATTTAGTCGTTTCTGCCCGCTTTCTTGCATAGTTTTTTAAGGCTATCATTAGTGTCAACAAATAATTGTAAAGGTCGTAAGCTTTTGAGATGCTAAAAAACAGCTCTTTTTCCGCCGAGTCTATATTTTTGCTTCCGTTTTGGTAATAAGCAAATACTATTTGGATAATTTTGAGACGAATAAGAACTCTGTTAATCATAACCTTAATTAATATTGTTTACCAACCGATTGCAAAAATAGGTATTAAATAACTTTGCGCAAAATAAATTACATTTTTTCAAAGCCGTTAATTCAATCATTTAAGTCAGAAACAACGTTTTTTGGCATTGCTAATTAAGAGCCTGTTTAAATTTAATTGGAAAATGTTTTTATGAAACTCCAAAGAAGTTGTATATATATAGCAATGTCCCATATACCACTTTATTCGACTCCAAAAGAGTCGAATATTACTTTCATTTGCTTATTCTATATTCTATAAATATTTGAATCCTTCGGATTCTTTTTTAATAAATTTATACAGGCTTTAAGTATAGATTGTTTGTATTTTTAATTTTTGTGGCGTTTGAATTTGGAAAAGAATTTCGTTTTTTATATATGCTATTGCGTCCTTTGTGTCTAAATTGAGATATTTCATTTGCAATTTATTTAAAAATAAAACCCAAACCCTATTTTCAATCCCAACTTAGAGAGGTTACTGTTTTTGAAACTAAGATCGTAATAGACTCCGGGCTCAATTGTTACTGCCTTGTTGAGAAAGAAAGCATATCCAATTTCGGCATTTAACCCGTATTCATCCTTATGTCCTTGTAACTCTCTACTGCCATTATACGTCTGACGGGTGAGATACAATCCGCTTCCCACATAAATACCCGTTCGATTAAAATAGTAACGTCCGCCTACACCTACCGAATAAGTGTCAATCTCATTAGTCCAGTCCGCTCCCAATTTAAGCAGCAACGCAAGATCGTCTATCAGAAAAGCTCCTCCCTGTGCATTGAATCCAAGATGGTTTTTATTTGCATCACTGTATGAATATTCCAATCCTGTTATTGCCGGATTTACTATCCAAGAGTTTTTCTCAAACTGTGCTTTCACTCCTAATGAGTTCAATAGCAGACAAATAATAATAAATATTAACTTTTTCATTCGATATTCAATTTAAATGTTTATCTTTTTGTTCTTTCTCACGATATTTTTGTTGTAACTTTTCTTTTTTTCGCAATACGAACCAGAGAACGATAACAATAATATATGAAACAAAGAGAGTAATGTATTTCTCCATATCACCCATTTCATTATTGCGTGGAAGCATATATACAGCCATAACCGACACATAGATAAGTAATGCAAGCGGCAGCCAAGTGGACTTTCTTATTTTATTCTTCATATCATTTTGTTTTTGTTTGACAAATGTATGACATTATGATGTATTTATTACTTGTAAAGGAGTAAAATCATATATTTATTAATCCGTAGTGCATTTAGATAAACTCAAAAAACTTTCAACTCTCCAATTTCCTCTTAATACCTTATCTTCTCCATAGTTACGTCCTTTCTATGGGGTATCTGCGACCTATCTACGACCTAACTACGACTTATCTACGACCTAATGACGTTTTATAGACGCAAATACCCCATAGTTATCAGCTTGTTAGCTGTTTAAAACTACCTGTGATGTCGTACAATACCTCTCTATCTTTCAGAAAATCAGGAGAATAGGTGTTTAAAAAATTTGGTAAACAACAGAATAGAAGTAACTTATTAATTCCAAATATTTTCCTCCTTGGCTTTTACTCTAAATACACTACGGGTATATTTATTACTCAATAGTACATTTAGAACTATTCAAACACAGTAAATGACTGTCTACTATTTTTTCGTAATTTGCACTAAAATTGTTCATATATTTAATTGTTTGATAGACAATTAAATATAATCACTCTGTTGATAATGAACAACTTTTTATCAAATTTATTAATGTACTACGGGTATTTTTATCTATATTTGTACATCAAATATATTCGTTTTAAGTATAAAATAAATGGCGATTGATGTATAATTTCATTAATAAAAAGAACATTAATTCAGTAAAAATTATGTTGAAAAAAAGTTTGAATATTGCAATAGTGTGTGGCTCATGGATTTTCTTTCTGCTTTTTTCGTGTGTGGACCAAAGCTATGATTTGAATAAAGATATAGATTTGACATTGACTGTAGGCGGAGAAAGCTTAATATTTCCTCTGGGCGATACGGAAAAAATGTTTCTAAGTAAGTTTGTGAAAGTAGAAGACTCCGACCTTTTGTATGAAGAAAAGGAAGAAGGGGAACATAAAGGAGAATATAAGTTATTCAAAGAAGATGAAATATCAAGTACGGAGGTTACTATTAAGGATGTAACTATTGAGGTGAAGAATACGGAATTGAATGCTTTTGCTTTCTCTCTTGGTAGTGTGGGGGGAGTCGGAGGAACCCCCATTGACCAGACTGTTGATATAGGTAAGTTGGATACTTCAGGTGAGTTGACGTTAGAAAAAGACGGGATGCCGGAAGAAATTAAATCCATATATAGTTTTACTCCCGGACAGATTAATTCAAAATTTCCAAGATTGTTTTTGACATTTAAGATTACCGATCAGGATGACAATCCGTTGTCAGGTATTAGTGGAATTATATTGAAAGACTTTAAGTTAACCTTTCCCGAATGCCTTGTTTTGATTGACGAAAAGGGAAAGGGAATTGTAGATGGAAATGTTTACACAATTACTGAAACTTCTTTTGCGCCTAATACGGAAGTTTTTAGCTTGGATTTACAATTGATCTCTTTTGAAAACACTGCGGATGGAAAATTAGACCTATCAACGGGGAGCTTTAAGTTAGACTATACTGTTGCCCTGGAAAGTAATGTTGTTGTTAAACTATCTTCTGTTCCTGAGGGAGGGAGGGAAATTAAATTGACTCCGGTAGTTAGCATTTCCGATATCCCCATAGCAAGTGTTTCCGGAAAAGTTGATCCGAATATAGACATAAAACCTACTACAGTAGAATTAGAAGGACTTCCCGATTTCTTACAGGATGATGATGTGAAATTGGATTTGACAAATCCCCAAATATCTCTTAATGTAAGCAATCCGCTTGGAATACCGATTTTGATTAATGCCACGATGCAGGGGCTGAAAAATGGAGTATCAACACATGAAAAAGAAATTAAGACCGGTAACATTGAAATACCTGCAGAGCAAACAACAACCATCATACTCTCTAAATTGGGAGGAATAGGTGATTCGGAAAATCATATCGAATACAAAACAATAGACAATCTCAATGAGATTTTCTTAATCATTCCCGAACAAATAAAATTAGATATTACTGCTGAGGTAAAGGGCGAGAAACATACGATAGACTTGGGGAAAACATATCCAATTGAGATGAATTATAAAATAGATATGCCTTTGTCTTTCGGTAAAGATTTGATTATCATTTACAATGAAACCATTGATGGATGGAATGACAAAATGAAAGATTTGGATATGAAAAATATTTATCTCGCAACAAATGTTGAAAATACCATCCCTTTGGAATTTCATCTGTCCGGATACGCTATAGATGTGAATGGAAATAAACTTGACGGAATAGTTATTGGTGTAGTAGGTAACCAACCGATTGCTCCCGGTAAAGCAAAAACAGCGGGTTTATCTTCTCCTATTATAGGGATTGTGGCTCAAAATAGTGGAATAATGAAAAAAATGGATGGAGTGGTTTTAAAATTTAAGGCAAATTCCACTAAAACTGTAAATGGCATACCGTTAAAAAGTTCACAATACTTATTAATGAAAAATATAAAAGCAATGGTTCCCGGAGGGATTAATGTGGATTTGAATTAATCGAACATAATTTATAATATATGACAATTATGAAACAATATATAATAATAAAATTAGTATTGCCGGCATTTTGTGCCCTTTTTGTGATGGGGATATCGGCACAAGATATCCGCTCCGCTTATTTTTTAAAGGGAACATCTCTTAATCACCGGATGAACCCTGCATTTGTAAGTGAGCACAATTATGTAAGTATCCCTGTTTTGGGAAATATGTATATAAACACTCAAGCCAATGTCGGTCTTTCTAATTTTATTTACAATTATGATAATCCTTCATACGGTTTAACGACTTTTCTTAACTCGTCTGTTGATAGAGAGGGCTTCTTGAATAAATTGCATGATAATAATAAAATTGATATCAATCTTAATACAACAATCTTCTCAGCAGGTTTTTATGCCTTGGGAGGCTTTAATACGGTTGAATTGGGACTGAAATCGAGCGTATCGTTTAATTTACCTTATACCCTTTTTGATTTTATGAAATCGGGTATGAAAGATGCTGACAACATATATCATATCAAAGATTTGTCGGCACGTTCTAATAATTATGTAGAGTTGGCTTTGGGGCATGCGCGTCCTATTGATGATTATTTGGTTGTAGGCGCTAAGATCAAAGGTTTGATTGGCATTGCCAATTTTGATGCGAAAGAAGATATGTACATCAGAATGAATGGAAGCCAATGGGAAGTAAAAGCAGATGGTACCTTGGATGCAGTAGTAAAAGGAGGTCAATTTGAAACGGAATTATCAGGTAAGGGAGCAAAAATCACAGGCTTTGAATTAAATTCTCCGGGAATCGGAGGGATTGGTGTAGGCTTGGATTTAGGAGCATCCTATCGGTTAGCAGAAGATTTGACACTGTCTGCAGCTATTCTTGATTTGGGTTTTATTTCATGGAGTAACACCCTAAAAGGGCGTACTGATGGACAACCGTTTCTGTTTGATGGATTTGAAGATATTAAAGTTGTTTCGGATGATTCCGATTCCGGGAATAAAGGCTTAGGAGACCAATTTGACGACATAACAAGGGATGTGAAAGATTTGATTAGGTTTTATGACGATGGAATAGGTGGTGGGCGCACTACGAGCCTTGCGACGACCGTTAATTTAGGTGCTGAATATACATCTTATTATTATGATAAACTGACTTTCGGTTTATTGTCTTCAACGAGATTTAACGGATTATTTACATGGACGGAAGCCCGGCTCTCTGCTAATGTAGCTCCTCTTGATTGGTTTGAAGCCTCATTAAGTGGAGGAGTTTCAAATTTTGGTACTTCAGTGGGTGGCGTACTTAATTTTCACCCAAAAGGTATTAATTTCTTTGTCGGAGCCGATTGTGTGTTTACTAAAGTTACCCCGCAGTTTGCCCCTGTGAATAGACCTAACCTGCGGGCGAATTTTGGGTTTAATATAACATTCGAGAATAATATCTTTTCTAAAGAAAAGAAAAAATAAATTGTTCCATCATTATCATTGAATTCATCCATGAGAAAAGTTTACTGCTTTCTATTCTTTATATTAATTGGTTTTTCTGTTAACTGTTCATCAGGTAAAAGACCTGCCGACTCCAAAGTTAAGATATTGGTTCTGACAGAACGTGGAGGACATCATCGAGGATTTACCACCGTGGCATTAAAATGGTTGGAAGAATACGTTAAGGAGAAGAATTTTGAAATGACAGAGATAAACAACACATCTTTCATCAATGAAGATTTTTTGGCTGATTATGATGTCTTTCTCCAATTGGATTTTCCGCCTTACACATGGAGCAACGAATCGAAAGCTGCTTTCGAAAAATATATTGAAGAAGGCAAAGGCGGGTGGATAGGTTTCCACCATGCTTCTTTGTTGGGAGAGTTTGACGGCTATCAAATGTGGCAATGGTTTTCCGGTTATTTGGGAGGAATTAGATTTCGGAACTATATAGCTGAAACGGCAACAGGTACGCTACACGTAGAAGACTCTATACATCCCGTGATGAAGAATGTAAAAACATCTTTTTCCGTTGCGGATGATGAATGGTACATTTTCGACAGGAATCCTCGTCCCAATGTTCATGTCCTCGCCAATGTGGACGAAAGCAGTTATCAACCTTCATCGGACGTAAAGATGGGTGATCATCCGGTTATTTGGGTAAATGAGAAAGTAAAAGCTCGTAATGTTTATTTCCTGATGGGGCATCATGCTTCACTGTTTGATAACGAAGATTTCAAAACAATGTTTGGAAATGCTATTATGTGGGCAGCTGGGAAATGATACCTTTTTTGAGCCTGTTTAAATTTATTTAAAAAGAATCCGAAGGATTCAAATACTTATAGAATATAGAATAGCAAATGAAAGTAATATTCGACTCTTCTAGAGTCGAATAAAGGATATATGGGACATTGCTATATATACAACTCTTTGGAGTTTTATAAAAACATTTTCCAATTAAATTTAAACAGGCTCTTTGTCTTTTGAAAAATGTTATAAAAATATAAACAAACTTATTGATAAAATAAAACCTTAAAAGAGTTAGCAGAAATCAAAAATAATGGTTACCTTGCCAACAAATTAGCGATAATAAATATATTTTCTGGGAACTTGGCTATAACACCTTCATATTTGTGCATGTATATTTTGTAACTCCTTAAATTATATATCAGAATTACTAATTTTAAATTCAAATAATTATGTCAGCAGATATTTCGAGAAGAAAGTTCCTCAAAGCCGGTGCAGTTACCGCTCTCGGGCTAACAGTGGTTCCTAACACAATTTTAGGAAAATCATTTGGACACGTTTCACCAAGTGACAAATTGAATATTATAGGAGTGGGTATTGGTGGACGTGGAGCTGGTGTTTTAAGAGGAATAAAAGATCAAAATGTCATCGGTTTGTGCGATGTGGATTGGAAATATAGTGAAAATGTATTTAAAACCTATCCTGCTGCAAAAAAATATTACGATTACAGGAAAATGTATGATGAGTTGGGTAAATCGGCAGATGCCGTATTGGTTGCCACCCCCGACCATGCTCATACTATCATAGCTTCCGAAGCCATAACCATGGGCAAGCATGTATATGTAGAAAAGCCGCTTACTCATACCGTTTACGAATCTCGCCTGTTGACGAAACTTGCCGCTAAATATCAGGTAGCCACTCAAATGGGTAATCAAGGAGCATCTGACGAAGGTGTTCGCAAGACATGCTCATGGATATGGAACGGTGAAATAGGTGAAGTTACCAAAGTAGAAGCTTTCACCGACCGTCCCATTTGGCCACAAGGATTGCCACGACCCGAAGGTCTGGTAGGGGTACCGAAAACATTGAATTGGGATTTATTCATAGGTCCGGCAAAAGAACGTCCGTACAATCCGATATACACACCATGGAATTGGCGCGGATGGTGGGATTTTGGAACAGGAGCATTAGGCGATATGGCATGTCACATCTTGCATCCTGCGTTTAAAGCTCTGAAACTTGGCTATCCCACTAAAGCACAAGGCAGTTCCACGTTATTGTTGACCGATTGTGCTCCTAATGCGCAAATGGTGAGATTTACATTTCCCGCTCGCGACAATTTGGCAAAGGTAGCCATGCCTGAGGTAGAAATTTATTGGTATGACGGAGGACTAAAACCGATGCGTCCCGCAGGTATGCCGGCAAACAAAAATTTAAATGATTCCGGAGGCGGTGTTATTTTCCACGGAACAAAAGACACGTTAATTTGCGGGTGTTACGGTGTAAATCCATGGTTATTGTCAGGACGTAATCCGAATACGCCGGATGTATTGAGAAAAGTAACGGAATCTCACCAAATGGATTGGGTACGCGCATGTAAAGAAAGTGCGTCAAATCGTGTAGAAACAGCTTCTCCTTTCAGTGAAGCAGGTCCGTTCAACGAAATGGTGGTAATGGGTGTGTTGGCTGTAAGATTGCAAGACTTGAATCAAGAATTGCATTGGGATGGTGAAAACATGAAATTCACAAATATTTCTCAAAACGCTACTATCCGTACAGTTGTCAGAGACGGTTTCCAGATCAAAGATGGTCACCCTACTTTCGACAAAACAATGACCGATCCCGTAAATGTAGGGGCTTATGCTGAAGAACTTATCAAGCATACATATCGTGACGGTTGGAAATTGCCGGATATGCCTCGATAAAAAGATATATATTGTATAATTAAACAAACATTAATAAATATGAAAAGATTATTTTATGGATTGACTTGTTTCGCAATTGCCGGAGCGTTTATTGCTTGCAAAAGCGGAAATAAGAGTAAAGCTGCCGATGCTGAAGCATCAGCAGTACCCGAATATGTAGTGGCAAATAAGCCAAGCGTTGATCTTGCCAATTTTAAGGTTGACAAGGATGGTTATATCGTACTTTTTGATGGAAAATCTCTCGAAGGATGGCGTGGTTATGGCAAAGATACTGTTCCCGGAAGATGGACAGTTGAAGATGGAGCTATTAAGCTCAGCGGTGCCAGCGGCGGTGAATCTCAAGACGGAGAGGGTGGGGACTTATTGTTTGCTCATAAATTTAAGAATTTTGAGTTTGAATTTGAATGGAAAATATCCAAAGGCGGAAACTCCGGTGTTCTTTATTTGGCACAGGAAATCCAATCCAAGAAGGCTAACTCGGATGAGTTGCAATGGGAACATGTTTATATTTCGGCTCCCGAAGCACAGGTATTGGATAACGAAAACCATCCCGATGGTAAATTGGGTAAAGACAATAATCGTCAATCCATGTCTTTGTATGATATGATTCCTGCTAAACCGCAAAATGCCAAACCATTCGGTGAATGGAACAAGTCAAAAATCATGATTTATAAGGGAACTGTTGTTCATGGTCAAAACGATCAAAATGTGGTTGAATATCATCTTTGGACTCCGGAATGGACAGAGATGCTTCAGGAAAGCAAATTCAGTCAGGAAAAATGGCCGTTGGCTTTTGAACTTTTGAACAATTGCGGTGGACCTGATAGAGAAGGATACATTGCATTCCAAGATCATGGTGACGACGTTTGGTATCGTAACATCAGGATTAAAATATTGGAATAGTTTTTTCATAAAATAACAGGAGTAAAAATATTAATAATAAGCAGTAGAATGCACAGTGTTGTTGCTACTGCTTATTGTTTTTTTGCTTAACTTTAAGCATTTAATTATTATGAGAACAATAACATTTTTAGCAGCGATAACTTTTTTTGTAGTAACATCTTGTTGCGCTTCTAATTCGCAGGCATCTCAAACGACTTTGCCGAAGAAGGACATAGGAGTTCAGTTGTATTCTTTGAGAGATAGAATAAAAACAGATTATGCCGGAACCATCGCCTTAATAGGTAAAATGGGATATACCGCAGTAGAAGCTGCAGGATACAATAACGGAAAGTTCTACGGAAAAACCCCTGAAGAATTTAAGGCTGATGTGGAAAAAGCAGGAATGATTGTTTTATCATCACACACTTCAAAAGCATTGTCTGAAAAAGAGCTTGCATCAAAAGATTTTAGTGAATCATTAGCTTGGTGGGATCAATGTGTTGCAAACCACAAAGCAGCGGGAATGAAATACATTGTAACCCCAGGGATGAGCGTACCCAAAACCCTTGCTGACCTGCAAACCTATTGTGATTATTATAACGCTGTCGGTAAGAAATGCAAAGACAATGGACTTGCCTTCGGTTATCACAACCATACCCATGAATTTCAGAAAGTGGAAAATAAATTAATGTACGATTATATGCTTGAACATACCGATCCTCAATACGTGTTTTTCCAAATGGATGTGTATTGGGTGGTAAGAAGCGGACACAGCCCTGTTGAATATTTCAATAAATATTCGGGACGTTTTAAGCTGCTTCACATTAAAGACCACAAAGAACTTGGGCAAAGTGGTATGGTAGGTTTCGATGCCATTTTTCGCAATATCGACGTGGCAGGAACAAAATATATAATAGTGGAAGTAGAAGAATATAACTTTACTCCTGAGGAAAGCGTGAAACAAAGTTTGAATTATTTGTTAAACAGTTCATTTGTAAAAAACAGTTACGAGAAGAAATAATTATTCTTCATTACTAATTTGTATATTCTTGCATTGTCAAAATAACATTTATGAATACACTTTTATTTCTTAATCTCGGAACGGGAGAGATTATCATTATAGCTATAGTTGCATTGTTGCTTTTGAGAGGTAAAAAGATACCTGAATTGATAAAAGAACTTAGCAAAGGAGTCCGGAACTTTAAGGAAGGTGTTAAAAATATCGAAGACGAAATAAAAGATTAATTCAAAAAAGCGTGACGAGTAGGTCTGTTATATGATAATGAGACCTACTCGTCATGACTTTTTTATATTGAAACTATTTCAGATAATGGCTTGTTAATCATATAAGACGCAGTGTCCTTATTTTGTTTTCATGTTCTTCAATAGCTATTTTTAGGGTATTTTCCGGTAAGAGGTCTTCTACAAGTTCAGGCCACTCAATGAGGCAGAGTGCACCACTATAAAAGTAGTCTTCATATCCCATGTCATACACCTCTTCCAATTTTTTAATCCGGTAAAAGTCGAAGTGATAAATAGGTTTATTTGTCTTTTCCGAATGATATTCGTTTACAATAGCAAATGTAGGAGAATTGACAGTTTCCTTTACATCCAATTCCTTGCACACAGCTTTAATAAAAGTTGTTTTTCCCACTCCCATTTTTCCGTAAAAAGCAAAGACGGTGTTGTTTCCTATTTCATTGATAAACCGGCAAGCGGCATTGGGAAGTTGTTCTAAAGATGTAATCTTGACATTCATAATACTATCAATTTATCCGTTTCTTTAGAAGTTTGCATGTTGTATAGATTACAATGGAGAAGAAGATGATACAAGCTCCCGAAGGAATATTTTTATAATAAGAAATAAACAGCCCACCCAAACAGCTCAAATAACCGATACCGATTGAATACCAAATAATACGCTTGAAATTATACGTGAAAAGATTAGCGGTCATTTGCGGGACGGTCAACAGTGAGATGACCAACACAATACCCACCATCCGCAAACAAGACACAATGGTCAATGCAACAAACATTATCAATATATACTCAAACACAGCTACGGGAATACCTTGCGAACGGGCAAACTCACGGTCGAAAGCAATATATATAATCGGATTGATAAACAAAACGAAAAATAGTATTAAAAGCAAACAAATTACCCCCTGTACAATAAGATCTGTTTGGGTAATGGTTAATATATTTCCGAATAAATAAGCTGAAAGGTCGGGAGCGAACCCCGGTGAAAGAAAACTAAATATAATTCCTATAGCTATTCCGAAAGTCCAAAACACAGCAATAGCAGAATCTTCCCTCATATCTTTTCGTTTGCCGAGCCACTCTATGCCGAAGGCTGACAATACGGAAAACACGATAGCCGACAACATGGGAGAAATACCCGTATATAACCCCAGACCAATACCCCCAAACGAAGAGTGGGTAATCCCCCCACTAATAAACACCAATCGCCGTGTAACAATATAAGTACCGATAATGCCGCATACTATACTTGCCAATAGACTTCCCAACAGTGCATGTCGAAAAAAGGCATATTCAAAAATTGACATCATGTTAAATCATCATCCTATTCTGCTGATTCTTTTTAATTGTTCTTCGTCTATTATTTTAATCTTTCTGCCGTCAATGGTTATAAGTCGTTCATTGGCAAAATTGGATAGGGTACGGATAGCATTTGAAGTAGTCATATTCGATAGATTTGCCAATTCTTCACGCGAGAGATAGATACTTAATGTGGAGCCGTCTTCTTCCAAACCGTACCCTTCTTTGAGAAATAAAAGAGATTCGGCTAATCGTCCGCGAATGTGTTTTTGGGTTAGGTTTACGGTTCGCTCATCTGCAATACCGAGGTCTATGGAAAGTTGCTTGATAAAAAATATTGCCAGGTCATTGTTTTGGCTAACCAATGCTACAATGGCATTCATTGGTATCAGGCATAGGAGAGAGGGCTCGACTGTGGCAGCGGCAGTAACATATTTTTCTCCTGCGAAATGTGCACGATAGCCGAAATATTCAACCGGCTTTATCAAGCGAATTATCTGACTTCTTCCTCCTACACCGTCTTTATAGATTTTTACCTTTCCTTTTAGTAAACACATCAGACTTTGAGGGATTTCATCTTCGCAATAGATAGTCTCATTTTTCTTATATTCTTGTAAAGAGAAATTACTCTTCAGAAATTCCTTTTGTTCGGAATTTAAAGGGAACCACATATCACCTATATAATCCGAAACAACTATATCCGACAAATTCATCTTTACCATAAGATAAATGTTACATAACTATGTTATAAATTACAAATATAAAAAGAATATTATGAACAAGTAAACTACTACAAAAAGAAAACAAGATGGCAGATTCAAGTTCTAACTGCGACAAAATTATTATAAAGATGCGTAAAAGATTTTAGAAGGCGTTTGAAAGTTCAATTTATTTCTGGGTCTTTTATTTATTTTATTCTGTATCAGTGTAATATCCTCTTCTGAATAGAGGTTAAAATTAGCGCCTTTAGGTATATATTGCCTGATTAAGCCATTGGTATATTCGTTCAACCCTCTTTCCCACGAAGAATAGGGATGAGCGAAAAAGAATTTTGCATTGAGTTTTTTTGCCATATATTCATGCTCGGCAAATTCGGAGCCATTGTCGGAAGTGATCGTATGGACGTTGTTTTTGTAAGCAATTAAACGTTTTACCACCACCTTAGCCATAGGCAATGCGTGTTTACCCATGGGTAGTTTTTCCATTATCAGGAACCCGGTGAGGCGTTCGGTAAGGGTCAAGATAGCACCTTGTCCGTCTTTTCCTATGATCGTGTCAATTTCCCAATCCCCGCATCGTTCTTTGGCATCAACAATAGGAGGTCTCAACTCAATGGATACTTTGTTTCTGATATTTACCTGCTTTCCCCCTACCGGTCGTTTACGGTGCTTTAACCGGTGCCGGGTATGCTTCCATAGTTCTCCGCCAAGGGTTTTGTCCTGACGGATGAACTCATAGATGCGTTCATGGGAAACCATGGGAATATCGTGCAATGCCGCCTCGCCGACAATCTGTTGGGGTGACCATTGTTTCTCTGTTAGTCTATCCCGAATATGCTGTTCCATGGCATGAGTAAACTTACGGTTGCCCCTGTAACGCTCTTTGCGTATCTCACAGAGTTCCTGTGCTGCCGCTGCCGTATAGCCGCGTTTACCTTTATTGCGAATTATTTCCCTGTAAACACTACTCACTGAAGTGCCTATCAATGCTGCTATTTTCTTTTTGGGGGTATCCACTTGCAATAACGATTGGATTTGATACCTTTGCTCCCTGATTAATTGTTTGTTTTTCATTGCAATACAAAAGTAAGCGATTAATCTGACAGGGGGCTTTTACCCCCTGTTTCTTTACTTTTTGTCGCATGAAATCTTTTCTGCTTGGAACCTTGTTGAAAGCGAGAATAACTTTTTAACGCTTCGCTAAAAGTTATTGCCCGCTTCCAACAAGGCATCATCATTAGCATTATATTTTCAAGTCGAATTTCGCATTTACTAATTGAACTTACAGATTAGTAAGTGTTTGTATTAAATTAAGCTGCTACAATTGTAAGATTCAAGACTCCTGACTTAGCACGAAATAGGATGATACAAATTTACCTATTTCCCTTATTCATTTAAATGAATTTTGCTTATAATCAACATATATTGGAAAATATTATTGTATTTACAACAGCAATGTTTCTAGGTATCCTTTATGTAAAACACTTATTACCAATGGTAGTTGCTTTACCAAGTCAAGATTACTAATACAACGAAAAAAGGATAGAGGAAAGGATGCTAACTTCATTAAGCTAATTTACTGTGGAGACAAAAATGAAACATTGGCGAGATATGCAACTTCCGGCATGGATAGCCAACTTTTTGTTTCTAAATTCTTGGTACAGCTACTGGAAAAGAAGGTGTTGGAAGAGTTTATCAGAAAAGAATTAGAAAAATAAGTGAGGTCGTTGACAAAGATTCGCCTGTTTTGTCATAAAGGAGTGGCAACTTGATGGCAAGCAGGTTCGGACAAATTTAGATGGAGCCGAACTTCCAAATTCGTATTGCGCTTGCTATGAGTAAACGCCTCGAGTGTCGCCAAGTTGTTATGTTGCTGGCTGACATTTATACTATTTCGTCAAAATAATCATTGTTTATCAAAAGTACGCATAAATTATGAATTTATTGAATTTTAGCAAGTATGATCCAGGTGAAGTAAGCAGTACCTCCAAATTTAAGGAACATCGAGAAGATTTAAGAGTTGGTTCGTCCTCGACCAATACAAACTTTTGGAAGTTGAACGGATAATCATTAAATATTTTGATTTAATTTGTACGTATTAAATATATCAATTATGATATCTAAAATAGAGGAATTAGAATTCTCAGAGAAAAAATTATATGGTACAATGATAGATAAATTGTATCAAGTTTCAAAGCATGATCTTTCGATTGTAGATTCATTTGTAATAACTAATAATATTTTTAAAGAATTTCTTCATAACAAGAATATTCTCCAAAGTGGCATTCTTAATTTTGATGAATTTACTAATAGATTAAGAAAATACGATTCAATTTCTATATATCCAAGTTTCAATAAAGAAATATATGGAATAGAGTCATTTCAAAATATAAAACCCACTCAAAAGAGTATTATTGATTCCATTCAAAAAATATATAATGCGTGGTTAAGCGACAATGCAAAAGCTTTCAGAATAGTCTATTCTATTAATGATCCAGATTCTTTTCCGGCAATTTTAATTCAACCTTTTTTTTCTGAATGCAATTCCCTAGTAACTCGTTGTCCTAGATTTGGAAAAACGACGAATAATGATAATTTATTAACTAATATTCATAATACCATACCTGCTTTAAAGATCAATCATGAAATAATGATTGATTCTATTGAGGGTATATTCAAAACTCCTATTAAATTTTATTTTGTAGAACAATCTAATCAACTTAAAATAATAAAAATAGAAGATGAAATCATGACTTTGGAAGCCAAAGGAAGTGCGCTAAATGACTTGTACAACAAAAGTGTTCTTGATGTATTTGAATATATAATGCGTTTAGAATCTTCTATGGTATATAAGCATAATGGATTTACAGTTACTCCTGTTTATAATAAAGATTTAACCCGCATAAAAGGCTTACCTGCTTCACCTGGTATGACTAAAGGTAAGTTGATAATTAATTATAAAAAAAAATCCATTTTTGAAAATTCCATTTTTTGTTGTATTGATACTTCTCCAGAAGATTTGAACATGATGGTTAATTTTGATGCTATAATAGCATCAAGAGGAGGTATGACTTGTCATGCAGCTGTTGTTGCTAGAGGATTAAACAAACCATCTGTAGTATCTCTTCCTTTTACGATTGACTATAAAACCAATTGTTTAATTTGTGGGAATAAAAAATTTCAAGAAGGAGTTTATGTGTGCGTTGATGGAAATCAAGGACATGTTTATTTTTCAAATCATCCTTTATTTTTAGAAAATAACTATGAAGCATCAACAAGTATAAATTTCTTAATACAAGCGTATTCAATTGTTAAAAGTGTTGGAAATAAAGAAGATTTTGGAAAATTACCTTTAGATATTCAATTTAAAGTTGCAGAATTAATGTCTGCATTTAATAAAATCCATTTCAAAATATGAAGACTATTTTATTTTTAGAAGACAATAAAGAATTTGCTCATAAATGTGTAGAGTTATTACTTTCAAATAATTTTAATGTCAAATATGCTGATAACCCTGAAAAAGCAAAATTACTTTTTTTAGAGAACAAAATTGATATTGTTGTTATTGACTTAATGTTACCTCCCTCATTTAATATTGAAGGATTAGATTTTTATCGATTTGTAAAATCCAACAATGATAATGTTTCGGCCATTTTCATCACAACAAAAAGTTTTAAAACAACCGAAATTGTTGCCGAAGCTATGAAATTAGGAGCATTTGACTTTCTCGATAAAGAAAATAGTATATTTTTAGATAAACTTCTTTTTAGTGTTAAAAATATAAGAAAAAATAAACCACGATTGAGTGATAACAATATTAAAAATTCAATATTAATAATTGCCACATATCTATCTCTGCTTATAATACTATTTGGTGTTTTAATTTTTGTAGCTTATTTAATAAATTTATTTGGTTTTCCTTTTATTGAATCATTTTTGATAATCACTACTGTATCAATTAGTATATTTGTAGTAGTTATTGCATCTCATTTAGTTTATGAATCAAAAATCAAGGAAGAAACATGGTCTAATATTTTAAAAAATAGAATTGTTAATTTTCCTCAAATTCTCATAGAAAAAATCATGAGATAATGCCATGACGAACTATGATATAATATATATAATATTTTCGAATTCATCTTGTTTTGGGTGATGAAGCTATGGGTGATGGAATCCTTATCTTTCAAGCGTACCCCTTCAGCATAAAGTAATTGTGCCTTGGTCTTATCCAAAACATAATTCACTACTCCCCTAAAACCTCTTCCTTGTACTATCTTAGCCACCATCTTCAATCCGTTTGATGATGTGATCCAATCCTTTCATCGTGTCCATACAATTCCGGTGGGCTTCCCCGTATCCCACAGCATTGGCTTTCCGGGCAATCTGATTTACGTTGTTTGCCATACCGGAAAGTTGCCGTATTTGCCCCATCAGTTCGGATGACAACCGCCCCTTTACTACACTCGACTGAATACAGCCACGGATATATTCGCTTCGAGTAATACCCGCCAAACGTGCTTTGGATTTGAGCGAATAGTATTCCTCCGTTGCCATTTTCAGGGTTACTTTATATCCTTTTTTTCGGCAGCTTCCTTTCTCGGTCTGCCGTTTTTATTTTTATTTCTTATCGTGTTCATATCCTTCATATAGTTTACTGTTATTCAATGAGACCGGCGGGATGTTTGCCTCGCAGAGCAAGGTTTTCGTCGGACGAAAACACAAACTTGCTCCCTCAAGAAAAATAAAAGCAGCCCCGCTTTTCATTATTCACCGTTTGAATCCTAAGCTCTTCTTTTTTACTTCCGGTTTCATCTTCGGCTTTTGACATAAATAGTCATTCAAGTCTTTATACTGTGTGTACTGTGTCGAACGATTATTGACAGTATAGCAAGCCTGCTGGATTAACTGTGTTGCCTTTTCTCCTGCTTCATCATTATCCAGATAGGTATAAATATCCTTATGCGATTTGATAAAGCCTATCGCCTTGGACACGTTCGCTACTGAATTTAGTATAACGGTATCATGATTGGTTTGCTTCACGTTTTGCAGTGTGAGATAGGAAAGGAAATCCCAAAAACCCTCAAAGATGACACAGGTATCTCGGTTGTTTTGAATGGTTGTAATGTCCTTGGGTGGAATGCATCCTTTGAAATCTGACGGATTACTTAATTCATATCCGCTTTTGTCGTTCTTAAAGCCAATCGAAAAATAGTTTCTGTCATTTATCCGGTAATGGATTTCTCTACAGTATAGATTTGCTAACTCCCATTCAATCTTCCGTTCCCTGACAAAGTCTATCAATGCCGGATGAGTAATCGGGAGAATTTCCAGAACGAACAGAGTAGATTCACTACCGGAGTTTGGAATAGAATCTTTTATGTTATTCCGATGAAAAGAAAAAGTATCTGTTTCTATACCTGCACCTGCACTAGCATACCTCTTTTCCAACTTGGAAGCTGCTTCATGGAAAGAACAGTTTTCCATTCTCATCACAAGATCAATGATTGAACCGCCTTCACCTGAGCCGAAGTCTCGCCATAGATTCAAGTGATAATCTACTTTGAAACTCGGATGATTCTCTTTCCTGAGTGGAGAACAATACATTCCCCGTTGCCCGTTCTCCATTTGGGGCATAATCCCCAATCCTCCAAGGTACTCCCGGATGCTTATTTGTTTTATATCCTGTAGCGCCATAATCTTGATTTTCTTGTTGTTTTGTTGTGAAATGAATATATCTACCTGTAAGATAAAAAATTACAGTATCAACAATCTCACAACAAGAAGGATTCTCGTTGCAGGTTTTCCTTACAAATCATTTACTGTTGTGGTTTTGTTGTGTAATTGTTGTGATAGTGTATTCACTGTATATCATTGTTTTAACTGTTAAATACAACATTACAACAGGATTTTATCTACTACATCCTTCGTAATTTCCAGATAACGTCCTTTTCTTTTCACCGGAGAAATATTACCATCTATTTCAATATGGTAAAAGGTGTAGTCGCTGTTCTTGTCGGAATGGAGATTCCAATTGTCTTTGAGAATATTGCGAATCTGCGAAATATCCGCCCGTAGTCCGGCATCACGAATGATGCAAAAAAAATCTGCCGGACAGCCTGCCATCTTATCCTCTCCCAAGCGTTCCATCACATCCCGGCAATAAGAGGCAATCTCAATCTCTATCTTGTTGGTATTGTATTTCTTGATTTTCTGCAATGCCGGAGTTTCAAGTTGCAAAGGAGTAAACCACATGCGGGATTCATTACTTGTGGATAGCTTTCGAGAGATGAGGAAATACAGAAAATACGGTATCTCCTTAGCCATTTGTTCCCGCAGATAGATGTTGTCTTTTTCAACCGAATTAACCTTGCGTACCCAAAACCGGACTTCTTCTCTGGGGATGATGATGGGATTCTTCTCGTTGTTGGAACAGAGTACGAATTTGGCAAAAAACTCAATTTCCCGCCGGTCTTTGCCTTTAGCTTCTATCTTGTAATCTCCGGCAGTGGAAAGATTCTTGATTTTCTCGGTATCTTCCATCTTGTTCAGTAATAACTCATCCACCAATACCAATAACCTGTTTGCCCAGTCGGCATTGAACTGACTGCGGAAGTCTTCATTGGTATTGAATGTGGCATTCTTACCGAAAATCATTTTCAGGAAACGCAGAAAGGTTGTTTTACCCGTATTACGTTCTTTGGATACCAACAGAAGGATAGGTAGCATTTGGGTAGGTCGAACAAAAAGGAGTTGCAGGTAATCCAGTCCCAATTCCATTTGCTCACCAAAGATGTGCTCCAAGAATATGCGGATATGGGGAAATTCGCCTGAACAGGGAATATGACCGATAGGTTCATACTGATTCAGGTATGTGCCATGAACCTTTTGGTAGTCAATATGGTCGGGAATCATACAGAATCCGTCGTATTTCTCAATCTCAGGCAGGTTGTTTTTATCATAATCCTGACGAAGCGTTTCATAGCTCCACAGGATTTTATCTTCCATGCAGTCACCGCTGATAAGGGGACGCTGTACCAGTTTATATAATGCAATACCAATCCGAATATACTTGCCGGAATCATTTTCTTTTTCTTCCATGGAAAGTCCTCCTTATCTTTTACGTCCGGCACTACGGACAAGATTCGACATGATTTCCGATGGATTGTTTTTAGGCTTAGTTTGATTCTCTGCCCATTCCAATAGCTCTTTCCGTGAGAAGACCAGTTTGTTTCCATACCTCTTACAAGGAATATCCCCGGATGCAGTCAATTTATATACTTTGGCTTTGGAGGTTGGATAACCATATTCGCGAAGTAATTCTATGGCATCCGAAAGCGTGATGGTGTCTATCTTTGATTCCGAAACAGTCTTGGGTATAATCCCTGACACGGCTTCACTAACGATTGCCCGCAATTCTTCGGGCGTGGTAATAATGATAGGATTCATGGTATTCAAATTTTAAATATTAACTATGAAACATACAGTTATCGTCATAGCCGGATTCAATATTGAATTTGAATACAAAATAACAATGAATAGGATTGATAATCAAATGGATAAATGACTTAACACAGGTAAGCCAAATCACGCCAAAAGTAAGACAAATGCTACCATGTTAAGTCGAAACAGAGGATTTAACTTAACATGCATAAGACAAAAAAAGACAAAACGAAGACAACTTACGCCAAAACTACTACATGTTAAGTTGAATAAAAAATTCGCTTTTTTTGGATTTATTTTCCGCCATGTTCGGCTTGGTAACGTTTAAGTTGCTTTAATATAGCCTTTGTACTGAAGGTTTCCTTATTGGATACGCGTTGGGATTTTACGGGAGTAATGAAACCTTTCCTGATCCAGTCAGTTAGGGTTTGGCGGGAAATACCCAGCATCTTAGCCAATAGAATCCGGTTGATGATTTCTTCTCCCGAAAAAACAGGGATATTTTTTTTGTTCTTAGCCACATACCATTCAAAATGGGAGATTACGGCATCTATGTTCTTTATGAATGGCTCGATGGTCTTTAATATGGATATTTCGATAGTTGCCATATCGTAATTGGCTGCCAGTTCGGGATTCTTTGACAGCTCCTCAACTATCATGTCATAAATGGACAATTCCTTAGCTGATAGGGTGTATTTCTTCCGGCGAGGCATGGTTTATCGTTTTACTAATTGTTTAATGAAATTTATACCGTCATTTATACCGCCACTCATAGTTTAATTTTTATATATCTATTTGATATAGATGTAATTACTTGATTATTTATACCGCCATTTACGATGTTTTATTACCAACAAAAATTTGATAACCTCCCATTTTTAAGAGAGCCAACATAAATAGGTAAGCTTTAATATTATTTTTACGACGTGGCATGACTTTGTTGCAACGATAGTCAAGGCGTTATTTTTCTTTTCTATCGTTGCGTAAAACATTAACTTACTTTGTACGCATCGGGCATACCCATCCCAGTGAATGTATTTAATGTCAAACATTTGAGTTTGACTTCCGTTTTTTGATTTTCAAATGTTCCGGCATCCAATTCTCCGCCGAAAATTCTCTTGTAGCGGAACATCACCACTTCGTTGAGACTTCCCCGATGATAGCCGTTTTGTCTTTTCCATGATTCCGATCCGTGTTTGTTTATGTATTCCACCGCCCATCCGGCAAAGGCTTCTTTCCGTTGGCTTTTTGTATCACCGCATTTTTGGGAGGTGGAATAATTTGCTCTATCCCACCCCCTAAAACCTCCCTGAAACCAAACTTGTCATACGCGCCATCTCCATGAAAACGAAGTATATTGCCCGTTTTCCCATCCAGCATCTTGCTTGCTACCGTGGCATCATCTTCCTCATTGCCGGTTAATTCCACGGATAGTATTTCCTGCGTATCAAGGTCTATGCAAATAGGAAGCTTACGCCATGTTCGGTGTTTTGACCAACCATGTTTACGCACTTTCCATTCCCCTTCTCCATAAACTTTCAATCCCGTCGAATCTATGCCTATAGCTAATTTTTCTCCGGATACCAACCGATTTCTTATGGCTACCGGCAGACTTTTTTGGCGACGGCACAGGGTACTGTAGTTCGGTACGGCGTAATCGCTTTTCCCCATCAGCATAAACAGATTTTGCATAAAACCCGTACTCTGACGCAACTTTAAGCGATAGTTGATTTTCATTAACAGGCAACATTGGATTATACTGTCCGAATAGGTTTGTTCACCAACTTCCTTCTTCTTTTTACTCGTTGACTCCCATTCCTGTAACACCGAATCTTCCAACCATAAAGTTAAACTACCACGTTGGCACAAACTTTTGTTATACTCTTTCCAATTCCTAATTTTATAGCTATTTTTGTCCTGGGTTATGGGTGAGGTACTCATGTAGCTACTTTTTTGAGGCGGTAAATACAAAAATACACCTATAACCCTTTTTATACTATCATTTAGGAAGATAATACCATTATAAGATCGTTGCAACAAAGTCACGTGGCATTGTTATCTAAGTTTAGTCTTAGCTTTTTCTGTTAAATGGTAGCCTCCTGTTTTAGGAATTCCTTTAAACTCAACTATCCCCTTTTTACGTAACAAACGAAGATAACGCTCTACTGTTGGAATACTTTTTTTTATTCGAAGGGCTATTTCAGAAGCATTCAACCCTGATACATTCAAGAGTATATTTACAGTATCACTTACTCCATCACTTACTCCATCACTTACTCCATCACTTACTCCATCACGAATGAGGTTTTGAACCTTTTCCGATTGATTTTCAGCAACTTTTATACCATCACTTACTCCATCACCCGAAAGGAAGGCAGGATGTATCGAAAGCGTTGTCATAAAGAAACTATAATCATCATCAGTCTCAAACAAAGGTTCGGGAGAGCCGTTTTTTTCCATTGCCATACGGATAGTTGGGATTCCGGTTCCTCGTCCTTCAGTTATATTCAATTCTTTCAGGAAATCTCCGATTCTCCGATTCCGATACCTCCGATTGCGGATAATGCCTTTTTTTACTTCATCCAATTTGGCGCTTCGGTCTGGACCTCCATAGTTGATAATCTCAATGGCATCAGGCAGAATACGGATTTCAACCGGCTCCCCGATTTCGTATGAACGATGATAAATGCTATTAACTATAGCTTCCTCTAATGCTTCTA
>SNRY01000118.1_pt1 | contig 29476 bp, 17 predicted proteins | sample 4693421 | NCBI WGS metagenome assembly SNRY01 (sample SAMN11003215, study PRJNA524138) | termite gut metagenome | isolation source: Bacteroidetes bacterial symbionts from single cell of protist host amplifed... | host: Streblomastix strix ... | reverse complement strand
CGAAAACAGCCTTGATATTATTTGGAAGAAAAATGCCTTGACGGAATTTAATGCTGAAAATATCACATGGGGGATATGCGAATCCCCGCTTATCGTCGGCGAAAAGTTGATAGTTACTCCGGGTGGAAAGGAAAGCAATATCGTTGCATTGAATAAGAATACAGGGGGGGTGATTTGGAGTTCCCCTGGCGAAGGCGATTTGTCTGCCTATTGCTCTCCTTTGTATGTAAGCGACCAGCAAGTACCGCAAGTAGTAACCATGACTGCGAAACATATTGTAGGAATAGACATTGCAACAGGCAAGAAACTATGGTCGTATGAGCAAATAAACCGCACGAACGTACACCCCAATATTCCTGTATATGGTGGTGATAATATGCTTTTGTGTACCAGCGGATACGGCAAAGGTTCCGTTATGTTGCGTTTGATTGATGGTGGTCGCAATATAGAAAAGGTTTGGGATTCGTCTGAACTGGATTCACGTATAGGCGCTATGGTAAAGATAGGCGATTATGCTTACGGTTCGGGAGATGCCAATCGATTCTGGTTCTGTGTGGATTGGAAGACCGGAGAAAAGAAATATAAAGAGAATATGCTCCCCATCGGAAATGTGATTGCTGCCGATGGGATGCTCTATTGTTACAGTGACAGAGGGGATATGGCATTGGTTAAAGCCACTCCTGAAAAATTCAACATCATAAGCAAATTCCCAATTACTTTGGGAACTGACCAACACTGGGCACATCCGGTCATTTACAAAGGAACGCTTTACGTGCGTCACGGAAATACTTTAATGGCTTATAAAATCAGTTGATAATGAAGAAGTGGACATCCGTATTTTTATCCGTACTCTTTTTATCCCTGTCTATCCTGCCGGTATTGGGACAGGAGAACTCACAATGGCGTGGAAAAAAGCGTGATGGTGTGTATGAAGAAACCGGTTTGCTGAAGAAATGGGCGGAAACAGGACCTCAACTCCTTTGGAGTTTTGACGGATTAGGCGAAGGGCATACGTCTGTGGCAATAGCCAATGATAAAATCTACATTACGGGCATGACTGATAGTATCGGCGTGCTGTATATCTTCAATTTGGATGGCAAATTATTAAATAAAAAGGCATACGGATTAGAATGGAATGCGAATTACAACGGGACACGCTCTACAGTCAATATAAATGACGGGAGACTGTATATCTTTACCGGAAGAGGCGTATTACTTTGCTTGGATGAGAAAAGCTTAGATGTAATATGGTCGAAAGATGTATTAACCGATTTCGATGGCAATAATCTCACATTCGGTATGACGGAATCACCTCTGATTATAGGAGATGTAATTTATGCTACACCCGGAGGTAAGGAAAACAACATGGTAGCCATGAATAAAAAGACCGGTGAATTAATCTGGTCATCCAAAGGTACGGGCAAACCATCAACCTATTGCTCCCCCCAATATATAAGTGAGCTTGAAATCCCCATGATTGTTAATGCAATAGACAGTAGTTTGGTAGCATTTAATGCCAAAACAGGAGACTTGCTTTGGGAAGTAGATCAAAAGAATCCTTATGGAATGAGTCCGAATACGCCGCTATATACGGATGGAATGTTATTTAGTACCACAGGAGGTGGAATCGGTTCTGTCCTGCTCCGTCTCACCAGTGGAGGTAGAAGTGTAGAGAAGGTTTGGGCAAATGAGATGGATAACAAAATGGGAGGCTTTGTGAAATTAGGTAACTATATCTATGGTTCGGGAGAGAAAAACCGGTATTGGTATTGCATTGATTGGCATACGGGCGAAACCAAATACAAGAATAACCAATTAGGTGTCGGCAATGTAATTGCTGCCGATGGAATGCTCTATTGTTATTCGGATAGGGGTGATTTTGCTTTGGTATATGCTACTCCTGAAAAGTTCGATATTGTAAGTAAATTCCGCATCACTTTAGGAACCGACCAGCATTGGGCGCATCCGGTGATTCACAAAGGCAAGCTTTATGTGCGTCACGGAAATTCGTTAATGGCGTATAAAATTTGAAGCAGAAAGCAACAATAATAACGATACTTGTAACGCTTATCTACGTGAGTGTTATCGTTGGATGGCATATTTATTCACCGAAAAGAAATTTTAGTTTGCAGGCGCCCGGAGCCGATAATCGTCCGGAAGGATTGGCAAGAAAAGCAAACGATGTACTTATAGGGGAGTTTTTCATGCGATACGATGATATCACATCCTTTTTGACTGGGAAATGGAATTGTTTTAGAGGAGAGTCTTTCTCTAATATAGTCCGCACTTCCGATATAATTAATACGGATCAAGAGGAATATGCTATTCTTTGGAGCGTGAAAACCGGCGAAGGACATGCCGCACCGGTCATTTTTAGCGGAAGGGTATATTTTCTGGATTACGATGAATCGTTAAGTTCCGATGCGTTGCGTTGTTTTTCTTTGGAAAGTGGAAAAGAGTTGTGGCGCAGGTGGTACCGCGTGCCGATGAAGCGTAATCACGGATTCTCGCGGACAGCACCGGCAATATCTGATAATTACGTTATCACTATCGGACCGCAGGGACATATTATGTGTTGTGACCCTGCTTCCGGTGATTTGAAATGGTCACTCGACATGCAGAAAGAATTTAAGACTGAGGTGCCATTTTGGTATGCCGGACAATGTCCCCATGTGGATGGAAATACATTGATTGTAGCTCCTGCCGGCGAAGAAGTTTTGTTAGCCGGGATTGATTGCGATACGGGAGAAATCATCTGGCAAACACTCAATACGCTCAATTATAAGATGTCGCATTCCTCCGTGATGCCGATGACGCTGGGAGGTAAAAAAACGTTTGTGTATATTGGTGTGGGAGGTGTGTGTGGTATCTCTGCCGAAAAGGAAGATGTGGGAACTTTGTTGTGGAGCGCTACAAAATGGCAACCATCCGTTATCGCTCCTTCTCCTTTGCAGTTATCTTCTAATACTATTTTTTTGGTTGCAGGATATGGCGCAGGAGGTGCTATGCTGCGGGTAGACAAATCAGGCTCAAAATGGACAGCTTCGATAGCCGACCAATACAAGGCAAATGAAGGCTTATCCAGCGAACAACAAACGCCAATTCTTTACAATAATCTAATTATTACGATTATACCGAAAGATGGGGGAAGCTTACGAGGAAAATTGGTATGCTATTCCCCTTCGGATTTACATAACCCTATTTGGTCATCGGGCGCTGACGAACGGTTTGGATTAGGTCCTTACATGGTCATAAACAATTATTTGTTTGCCTTTAAGGAGGACGGAGAACTGTATGTGTATGGCATACAATCCAAAAGTATGAACTTGTTGAAAAAGCAACGCATTATGGATGAAGGCGCCGATGCTTGGGGACCAATGGCTTATGCCGACGGAAGATTGATTGTACGTGATTCACGTGAAGTAGTTTGCTTAAAGATAAATTAAGATGAAAAAGGGACTCCGACTGCTGACCAATGTCATTATCCTGTTGATTGTATCCGGTTTTGTGTGGTATGTAATTTCTGCACTAAACGAGGGTGAATCTACGTATGCGGAAACGGTGATGGAAACAGAGACATTTGTCAGCTCTTATACGAGAATAAACTCTTTTGATATTTCCGGAAAAATAAACAGTTTCGATTTGTCAGACGATAAACTATATGTTGCTACGGGAGATTCCGTTTTGATTTTTGATTTGCAAGGTAACTATCTTGGTAGCTTTGCAGCAGGGAATGACATCTGCGATATTACAGTCGAGAATAGCCTCATTTACCTGTTATTCCCAACTCGCATAGAAGTATTTACGGCAGACGGACAGCAAGTCAATACGTGGGAAGCTTGTAGCGATAACTCAAATTACTATTCGTTTACTGTGGCTTCGGGTTTCGTATTCGTTACCGATGCGGAGAATAAGAACATTTGTAAATATACGACGGATGGCACTTTTCTGGCATTTATCGACAGTCCACGGGACTTTATCGTACCGAGTAATTCTTTCGATATAACCAATTTCAACGATACCATTTATTGTGTAAATCCGGGCAGGCAACAGATTGAAAGTTATACGCTCAAAGGTGATTTCATCGCATCGTTCGGGCAACCTGGTAGCCAACAGGGAGCTTTTGCCGGATGTTGTAATCCTGCTTATATTACTTTCACTGCCGACGGGGACATCATCACTTCGGAAAAAGGAAACCCAAGAGTCAGCCATTATGGAAAGGAAGGGAAATTCAAGGAACTGCTTTTAAATAGAAAGCTGCTTGGGGGAGGAACTGCCGCTTACGAAATCAAAGTAAAAGGCGATACAATTTATGTCGCCGGAAACAAGACCATTAATATCTATTATGGAAGAAATGAATAAGGACGATAAGGGTAGAATAAATCATTCAATATCACGAAAGAAGTTCCTGCGTACTTGTGGCTCTATTGTTGCCGGTGGAACTATTGCAGGCATATCCGGTGTATTAGTAAAAAAGACATTGACGAAATCTGAGATTTCACCCGAAAATCTCCGTCCGGCTGAGAAAGAAACATTTGTTTCTCCATACAGACAAATCTCTTCGTTTGCCACACCCGGAATTGTAGAAGGCTTTGAATGGTATAACGATCAATTGTACGTCGTGGCATCGAACATTGTTTCGGTATTTGACCTTTATGGAAAATTACTCCACCGTTTCTCTGCCGGTGAAACTATCAGGGATATTGCCATCAACGACGAAGGTATTTACGTTCTATACACAACGAAAATTAAAGTATTTTCCCTAACGGGAGAGTTTATACGGGAATGGGAGGCATGTAGCGACCTTTCCGGCTTTTGTTCGTTGGCTTTGGCTTCGGATTGCGTATTTGTAACGGATGTTGTGAATAAGAATATCTGTAAATTTACGAAAGAAGGGGATTTCGTTAAGTTTATCAATAGCCCGAACGGATTTATTATTCCGAGCTATACCTTTGCTATTGAATACATCGGAGGTGTGTTGTATTGCTCCAATTCAGGCAGACATCAAGTAGAAAGTTATACGTTGGAGGGAGATTATATCGGCTCATTTGGCAAAGCCGGAGGCGCTCCCGGTTTGTTTACCGGATGCTGTAATCCCGTCTATTTAACTTATACTTCCAATGGCGAAATCATTACTTCCGAAAAGGGAGATCCACGGATTAGTTGTTACGGAAGTGATGGGAAGTTCCGAAGTATATTGCTTGACAGTAAATCTCTCGGAGGTGGAAACTCTGCTTATGATGTGAAAGTACAAAAAGATAAAATCTTCATCGCCGGGAAAAACAAGGTCTCCGTTTTCCGTTACGATGAAGCATTAGTTTCAAAAACCGCTTGCTCAACCTGCGGAATTGATTGCCCTTTGCGAGCCTAAGTAAGATTAAATTTTGAGAACGATGAAACCAAATAGTAATCCGATTACACGTAAGAAGTTTTTGCGAATCTGCGGTTCTGTCGTGGCAGGCGCTTCAATTGCTTCTATATCCGGCGTAACATTAAAGAAGATAATGGCTCAGAATGCGAGCTATTTTTGGCAAATAGACCCAGCCAAATGTACGTATTGCAGTCGTTGCGAGACTGATTGCGTCCTCCCCGTATCGGCTGTGAAATGTATCCATGCCAATAAAGTTTGCGGATATTGTGATTTGTGTGGCGGATATTACCGGGCAAACGTGAAAGATTTGAATACAGCTGCTGAGAATATGCGGTGTCCTACGGGAGCTATTGCTCGCAAATACGTGGAAGACCCTTATTTTGAATATACGATAAACGAAGATTTGTGTATCGGATGCGCCAAATGTGCCAAAGGATGCAACTCGTTTGGAAACGGTTCGCTCTATATGCAAGTTAAACAGGAATTGTGCAAGAATTGCAATGAATGTAAAATAGCCAAAGTGTGTCCTGCCGGTGCTATCCAACGGGTTCCGTATGAAAAGGCATACATGTTAAAGGATGTATGAAGAAGCTACTTTCACTACTCATTCTTATCTTATTTTCGGTAACCATTCAGGCACAACGGTTTCCCAAGCCGGATTTTGATTCAGGGTACCAATATCCTGCTTTTTCTTATGTCGTTCCCAACGAAACGTTATGGCTTACGATAGACATCATACTTCTTGTTGTTTTGATGAGTATTGTTGCCTGGGCTGTTATCAAAAAGCGGGTACGCAAACCGGTATTTTATGTTTCAATCATTTCAGTAGCATACTTCGGATTCTTCCGAAGCGGGTGTGTTTGCAGTATCGGCGCTATTCAGAATGTATCGTTATCTTTGGTAGATAATTCCTATTCGATGCCTTTTGCGGTATTGCTTTTCTTTATTCTCCCTATCATTTTTGCGCTTCTGTTCGGAAGAGTATTCTGTGCAGGGGTATGTCCGCTTGGGGCATTGCAAGAGCTGGTTAATATAAAGAACTACCGGCTTTCCAAATCACTCGCTGCTGTATTGGGTATCATCCCGTGGATATACTTACTGTTTACCATCTTATTTGCTGTTACGCGGAGCACCTTCCTCATTTGTCGTTTTGACCCTTTCATTGGAATTTTTCGTTTGGGAGGTGATATAGGGTTGATTGTGTTCGGTGTTCTTTTATTGATTGCAGCCATTTTTACGGGACGACCGTTTTGCCGCTTTATTTGTCCTTATGGTGCATTGTTAAGTCTTTTCTCCCGTGTTTCCATTTGGAAAGCAAGCATTACTCCTCAATGTATTAACTGTGAACTTTGCCATAATGCCTGTCCGGTTGATGCAATCATAACGCCCTACGAGAACAAAGTCAAAGAAACCCGCTTGCAGGGAGTAAAACGAATATTGCTTTATCTTATCTTCTTGCCTGTAATGGTTATTATAGGTGGTTTGATATTGCAGTTAATGAGCACCTCGCTTAGTCGTGTGAATAAAGATGTGCGGCTATATGATATGGTTATCCAAAACGAAAAAGAGCCGCGAGACATTCTACCTTTGGACTTGGAAGCCTTTTACGGACAAGGAGGTACCATAGAAGAAATAACCGGACGGGTTCAGAAAATCCAATCGGAGTTCAAAACCTATTCATCAGTTACCGGAGCATTGATTGGTTTGGTTATCGGATTCACTTTGATTGGTTTATCGGTAAAACGTACACGGAAGAATTACGAGATAAACGATGCCAAATGCGTTAATTGTGCCAAATGTTTTAGTTATTGCCCGCAGAACAAAATAAACCGGCTTTAAGCTGTTACAACCATGAGAAGAAAAATAGTGCGAAATATTGCAATCGTGTCGGCAATCTTTATGGTTACCTTTTCAATTATGCTGATAACGAATTATTTCCAAGTGAAGGGCGTCAATCCCCTTCAGGTGGAAGTTATTGAAACCCTTAAACAGATTAATGACGAAAATGCTAATAATGTAGAACTTCAGGAACAGATTCGCCAACTTGACCTTTTGGCGCGACAGGCGTATTTTGTGCGTATGGATCATCTGATGACAGGGGTTTATATATTGGTGGCGATGCTGGTTGTATTCATTGTTTCATTGCATTTGTACTTTTCCGGCGAAAAAGACATTCCTGGAAAAGACATCGACCCGATTGACGATTGGACAGTAAAAACACTTGCCCGCAAATATGTGAATTGGGTAGCAGGGGTATTGGTCATTGCTGCATTGGTGTTTGTCGTCTTGACATCGCCTTATCTCAAAATGGAAAAGACAGATAATCAAACGGAGCCACTTGCCGATGCAACACAACCGGAATCATACGGAGATAATGAATATGAAACGCTTCCTGTTGAACAGGAAGATTCAGTGGCGGTAATAACCCTAGCAGAAAACAACACCGAAGCGGATAAAACAGTTGCCGAAGCGGAAATAAAAAAAGAAGAGGAAGAAGAAATACCTAAAGTTACGCACAACGGTTTCAGGGGAAACAATTCTAACGCCATATCTACAGCCAAAAGTATTCCTACCGAATGGAATCTGAAAACAGGGGCAAACATTGTATGGGCAAATAAAATCCTCCGGCAAGGATTCAACTCTCCCGTGATAAACGGAAACAAAGTATTTATTTCCGGTGCAGACGAGGAAGCCCGTGAACTTTATTGCTACAACTTGAAAACCGGAGAACTGCTTTGGACGGTATCTGCAAATAATATTCCGGGATCTCCCGCGCAAATGCCCAAAACAACACAAGACACGGGTCTGGCTGCATCCACCGTGGCTACCAACGGGAAACAAGTTTGCGCCATATTTGCTTCGGGCGATTTGATTTGTTCCGACACGGACGGTAAACGGCTTTGGGCGAAAAATCTCGGCATTCCCGCAAATCATTACGGATATGCTTCCTCCCTGCTGACATTCGGTAATTCACTCATTGTACAATACGATAATAGCAATTCGCCCAAAGTCGTAGCTTTAGATATGGCTACCGGCAAAGAACTCTGGAACAAGAACCGGACAGATAAAATAACTTGGAGTTCGCCCATCATCGCGTATGTCAATAAAAAACCGCAACTTGTCTTGATGGGAAATCCGAGTATCACTGCTTATAACCCCAATAATGGAGAACAATACTGGCGGGTAGAAGGATTGAGTGGTGAAGTTGCTTCAAGTCCGTGTAGTGCTGCGGACATCGTATTCGGCGCCAGCGAATATGCAGCGCTGATTGCTGTGGATGCAAATACCGGTGAATTATTGTGGGAGACCAATGATTTTCTCCCGGAAGTATCTTCTCCCGTTGCCACAAAAGATAATGTGTATTTGGCAACGAGTTACGGGGTGCTGGCTTGCTATGATACTAAGAGCGGTGAGTTGAGAAAATCATACGAGTTGGATACGGAATTTTATTCTTCCCCTGTTATTACCGAAGGGAAACTCTATATTTTCAGTAACAGCGGCAAGGTGTACATTTATGCGGCTAATAGTGATTTCGGATTGGTGAACTCGTTTGAAACCGGTGAAAAAACATTTGCAACGCCTGCATTCACAGATGGCAGAATAGTGGTACGCACAGAAAACAGTATTTATTGCGTAGCATCAAAATCATGAGATATGGCATGCAATTGTGTTACTAATCCGGCAGAAACCAATCAATTGACGATTGAAAGAGCCGATGCAATCATTGATAAAATCGGGAAGGAGCGTTCTACCATTATTCCTTTGTTGCAGGCATTGCAGGCTGAGTTTAACTATTTGCCCTACGATGCTATTGAACGGGTGTATGAACGTACCGAGATTGACCGCGCACAATTGATGAGCGTTTCCACTTTCTACTCCCAATTCAGGCATGTTCCTTTAGGCAAACATCTGATAAAAGTTTGCACCGGCACAGCCTGCCATGTGAAAGGGGCAAGCAATGTGTACGATGCCTTTATCCGCCAACTGGAAATAGGAGAAGGCGGCACAACTACGAAAGACAAATCATTTTCTGTGGAGAAAATCGCTTGCTTGGGATGTTGCACGCTGGCTCCCGTAGTACAGATTGATGAAAAGATATACGGGCATGTCATGCCCGGCAGGATAAATGAAGTGATTGCCGACTTTCTGGAACTACAACAAAGCAAAGAGAAGGAAGAAACGAAACAGTCTCAACAGCAAATTGTCGGAGAAGTACGGCTGGGTATGGGTTCGTGTTGTATGGCAAGTGGTTCGGCGGATATTTACCATGAACTGAAAACGGCTTCCTCACAGTTGGGAATCGAAATTACTATCAAGCCTGTCGGATGTGTGGGCGTATGTAATAAAGTTCCGTTGATTGATGTCGTACGTTCCGATGGTTCGATAGTGCGTTATCCCAATGTGAAAGCCATTGAAATCAAAGAGATACTCCATCACCATTTCAAACCTGCCAGATACTTGAAACGTATCAAAAACACCGTCTTGGGACATATTGATACCTTTCATACCGATATTACATGGGACAATGTGATATGGAAAACCGAGAATGAGCGTACCGGAATCATCAATAGCTTCCTGCATAATCAGAAGCACATATCGACCGAAGGTTACGGAGTTTTAACGCCGCTCAATATAGACGAATACTGTACGCATGGCGGTTTTGACGCTTTGAAGAAGGCGTTGGCTACCCATTCCCGCCGAGACATTATGGAAATGGTCTCGAAGAGCGGTCTTCGCGGACGGGGTGGTGGTGGATTTCCTACCGGAAAGAAATGGGAAATCGTAGCAGCCAGTCAAAGCAATCATAAATACATGATTTGCAATGGCGACGAGGGCGACCCCGGCGCATTTATGGATCGTATGATGCTCGAATCCTACCCTTTTCGGATTATCGAAGGGATGCTCATTGCTGCTTATGCCGTAGGCGCCGACAAAGGGATTTTTTATATCCGCGCGGAATATCCTTTGGCTGTAACCCGAATAAAAAAAGCTATTGCATTAGCCAAAGAACGCGGTCTGATAGGACAGCGCATTGCCGGCAGCGATTTCTCTTTCGACATTACCGTCTTTGAAGGAGCCGGCGCATTTGTCTGTGGAGAGGAAACTGCCCTCATTGCTTCCATTGAAGGTGATCGCGGATTTCCCAAACAACGTCCGCCTTATCCGGCTGTTCAAGGATTAAATGCGTTGCCAACCCTCGTTAACAATGTGGAAACACTCAGCCAGATACCGTATATTGTCAAACACGGTGCAGAGAATTATTGCCGCGTGGGAACGGAAAAGAGCAAAGGAACCAAAGTCTTTGCTTTAGCCGGCAAAATCAATCATGGGGGCTTGATAGAAGTTCCGATGGGAATCACATTGAATCAAATCATAGAAGACATAGGAGGAGGTATAGAGAACGGGCAGAAGCTGAAAGCCGTTCAAATCGGAGGTCCTTCCGGTGGGTGTATTCCTGCGGGGCTGTGTGGTATGCAAGTTGATTTCGATGCGTTCAATCAGTTGGGAGCCATGATGGGTTCAGGAGGTCTGGTAGTTTTGAGCGAGAGTGATTGCATGGTGGATGTAGCCCGTTATTTCTTGAGTTTCACCTGCGACCAATCTTGCGGTAAATGCACTTTTTGCAGGGTAGGTACGAGGCGGATGCTCGACCTGCTTGAAAAGATATGCAGTGGCAAAGCCGAAATGACTGATATTGACCTGCTCGAAGAACTGGCGTTGAATATCAAGAACGCCTCTTTGTGCGGTTTGGGCAAAACGGCTCCCAATCCGGTATTGACCACCTTGAAATATTTCAGGCATGAATACGAAGAGCACGTCAAAGGCGTGTGCAAAACGGGAACTTGCAAGGACATGGTAAAATATGAAGTAACGGAGGATTGTGTGGGCTGCACTAAATGCTCCAAGGCATGTCCGGTTGATGCCATACCCTATACCCCTTACCAAATACATTCCATAGAAACGGAGAAATGCGTATTATGCGGTTTGTGTATTGAAGAATGTAGCTTTGATGCGATAAGAAAGGTTCAAAGATGAAGAGATAAAGTGATGGGTAAAAAAGACATAATCAATGTGCAAGGAATGGAAGTTATTTTACTTTCACACCAAAGAAAAGACTATATATCATTAACAGATATGGCGAAATATAAAAATGCAGAAGCAACGGGACTCGTTATTTCGCATTGGTTGAGTACTCGCTATACCATTGAATTTATGGGGATTTGGGAGAGGATTAACAATCCTGATTTTAATGTTACCGAATTCAGTAACATTAAAAATGAAAGTGGAAGTAATGGCTTTGTATTAACGTCTAAACAATGGATTGAAAAAACCAATGCTGTTGGAATCATAGCCAAACCCGGTCGTTATGGTAGTGGAACATTTGCTCACGTTGATATTGCTTTTGAATTTGCCTCATGGATATCTCCTGAATTCAAACTCTATCTGATTACTGAATTCAAGCGCTTAAAAGAAGATGAACACCAACGTCTGTCATTGGAGTGGAATTTGCAACGTACCTTATCGAAAATTAATTATCGGATTCATACCGATGCAATTAAAGAGCAAATTATTCCCGCTGTTGTTACCAAAGAACAAGCTTCGGCTATTTATGCTTCGGAAGCTGATCTGTTGAATGTGGCTTTGTTCGGTAAAACGGCAGCACAATGGAGAACTGAAAACCCAACAAATACAGGAAATATTCGTGATGTTGCAACATTGGAGCAATTGATTATTCTGTCAAATATGGAAGGTATTAATGCTTTATTAATACATCAAAGGCTTTCACAACGAGAACGATTATTGCAGCTCAACAATGTTGCTATCACACAAATGAAATCGTTGTTGGATAATCACAATCTGACAAAACAATTGAAATAGCTAATGTACGGACGTATGTAGCTTTAACGCGATAAGAAAGGTTCAAAAGATTAAGAGATAAAGGTTAAGGACGAACAAAATAACCTTCGATTTTCAACTTTCCACTCTATGTCCTCTACTGGAAAAAGTTTACAGTATGTTTAATCAAATAATACTGTAAACTTTTTCCAGTAGAGGACAACCTATTTCTCACGGAGCGTGAGCCTATTTCTCACAGAGCGTGAGCCTATTTCTCACAGAGCGTGAGCCTATTTCTCACGGAGCGTGAGCCTATTTCTTACGGAGTGCGAGCCTATTTCTCACGGAGCGTGAGCCTATTTCTCATAGTGGAAAGTGAGGGGGCTATATATAATAAGGTGTAAATTCTTTGAATAGGTCGGGTTGGGCAGAGTTAAGGGCAAAAAGCATTTCGTCTTTTTTTTGCATACCTTGTTTAATATATTGCTTTCCTTTTCCTAATTTTGCGCCGCATTTTTTAATGGATAGATAGATATGAAAGCATTTGAATTCAAGCCTAAGCTGCTCTCCACCCTAAAATCCTATTCCAAGGGGACTTTCACGGCAGACCTGATGGCGGGCATCATTGTGGGCATCGTTGCCTTGCCGCTGGCTATTGCGTTTGGCATTGCTTCGGGAGTTTCGCCCGAAAAGGGCATTGTTACTGCCATTATAGCGGGGTTTATCATTTCGCTTTTGGGCGGAAGCAAGGTGCAAATCGGCGGACCTACGGGGGCTTTCATCGTTATCGTGTATGGGGTTATTCAGCAATACGGAGAAACGGGGCTGATTATCGCCACCCTTATGGCAGGGGTGATACTCCTGTTGTTGGGGGTGCTTAAGCTAGGGGTTGTCATCAAGTTTATTCCTTATCCTATTATTGTAGGTTTCACAAGTGGTATTGCCGTAACTATTTTTACGACGCAGATAGCCGATGTTTTCGGATTGAGCTTCGGGGGAGAGAAGGTTCCGGGTGATTTTGTGGGGAAGTGGCTGCTGTATTTCCGGTATTTCGACTCGGTCAATTGGTGGAATACGGCAACAGCAGCGGTCAGTATCGTCGTTATTGCTCTCACACCACGATTTCTGAAGAAGATCCCCGGCTCGCTTGTTGCCATTGTTCTGGTTACCGGTATTGTCTATCTGATAAGGACTTTGGCAGGTGTTGATGGTATTGATACCATTGGCGACCGCTTTAGCATTAAATCCGAATTGCCCGATGCCGAAATTCCTGCTATCAATTGGGAGGCTTTGAAGGGGCTGTTTCCCGTAGCCATCACCATTGCCGTATTGGGGGCTATCGAATCATTGCTTTCCGCTACCGTTGCCGATGGTATGATTAGCGATAAGCACGACTCAAACACGGAACTCATTGCACAGGGGGCTGCCAACATCATCACTCCCCTGTTCGGGGGCATACCGGCTACCGGAGCCATTGCCCGCACCATGACCAACATCAATAATGGGGGGCGAACGCCCGTTGCCGGCATCATTCATGCCTTTGTACTGCTCTTGATACTGCTGTTCTTCATGCCCTTGGCGAAATACATTCCGATGGCTTGTTTGGCGGGGGTACTTGTGATAGTATCCTACAACATGAGCGAATGGCGCACGTTCAAAGCCTTGTTGCTGAGAAATTCAAAATCGGATGTAGCCGTGCTGCTGTTCACTTTCTTTCTGACGGTGGTTTTCGACCTGACCGTTGCCATTGAAACGGGGTTGATAATTGCCTGTTTGCTCTTTATGCGCCGCGTGATGGAGACGACGGAAATCTCCGTTATTACCGATGAAATCAATCCGAATGCCGAACTGGATATTGCCGTTCGCGAAGAAAACCTGATTATTCCTTCGGGCGTAGAAGTATATGAAATCAATGGTCCTTACTTCTTCGGCATTGCCAATAAGTTCGACGAATACATCAGCCTGCTGAAAACTCCTTCCGAAGTACGCATCATACGTATGCGCCGTGTTCCTTTTATTGATTCCACCGGTATTCACAATTTAACCAATCTCTGTCTGAGGTCGCAAAAAGAAAAGATAACCGTTATCCTTTCGGGAGTCAACAAAAAGGTGCACGATGCCCTTGTTCAATCCGATTTCTACCGGCTTTTGGGCAAAGAAAACATCTGTCCTAACATCAACGTGGCTTTAGAGAGAGCCAAAGAAGTGATAGAAAAGAAAAAGACCAAAGCGATTGTTTCTTAATTTCCTAAACGTTACTTTGCTGTGTTAGTTGCGCAATCCGCATGGCGCGACCCCACAGGGGGAACGCCCCAATTAATATCTTTATTAGGGTGGAGACAAAGGTTTCGAGCATGTGATTGACTTGTTGGGGGATGCCTGCGAAGGGTTGCTAAATAAGTTACCCGTTGTGTATGCGAACGAAAAAGAATCCGTATTTTTGATTCTTATTTATAATCACACTTAAATCAAGCTATCATGAGTACATTTCAAAAAGCGGGCGAGAAGATGACACAATACAGGTGGACTATCTGTACAATGCTTTTTTTCGCAACAACAGTTAATTATTTAGATAGGCAAGTATTGTCCTTGACATGGAAAGACTTTATTGCTCCCGAATTTCATTGGACAAATACGGATTACGGCTATATCACCTCCAGCTTTTCCTTTATTTACGCCTTTTCCATGTTGTTTGCCGGTCGTCTGGTCGATTGGCTGGATACTCGGAAGGGATACTTGTGGGCTATTGGTATATGGTCGATTGGTGCATGTCTCCATGCGTTTTGCGGTATAGCCACTTCGGGCGTTCTAACCGGAAATTGGCTTGTCGGTTTTGAAGGAGCCAAAGAAATTATTGCAACGGTTGGTGATGTGGGTAAGATTGTAAGCATAAGTACAGGTCTGTTTATATTTGCTCGTTTCATACTGGCAGTTGGAGAGTCGGGAAACTTTCCGGCAGCTATTAAAGTTACTGCCGAATACTTTCCTAAGAAAGACAGGGCTTATTCGACCAGTATTTTTAATGCCGGTGCTGCGGTGGGTGCGCTTGTTGCTCCCGTAAGCATTCCTTTCATTGCCAGAGCATGGGGTTGGGAAGCAGCTTTTCTCTTGATTGGAGCACTTGGTTTCCTTTGGATGGGAGTTTGGATATTCGTGTATAAGAAACCGGAAAAGAATCCGGGAGTGAACGCTGCCGAGTTGCTTTACATCCAACAGGATAAACATATCTTCGCCTCGAAAGAAGAGGAAGCCAACAAGAAGCCGGATAGAAAGCTCTCTTTTATCGAATGTTTCAAATTTAAGCAAACGTGGGCTTTTGCTTTCGGTAAGTTTATGACCGATGGCGTATGGTGGTTTTTCCTGTTTTGGGCTCCGGCTTATTTAAGTGCGGTGTACGGTATGGATTCCACTCAAGCGGCGTTTCCGTTGTTTGTTCTTTACCTGATTACGCTTCTCTCTATCTTTGGAGGTTGGCTTCCTACTTATTTTGTGGAAAAGAAAGGCATGAATCCCTATGCCGGACGTATGAAGGCAATGTTAATTTTCGCTTTTTTCCCTCTTTTGGCTCTTTTGGCACAGCCTTTAGGGCAATATACCTATTGGTTGCCCGTTATTATCATAGGTATTGCGGGGGCTGCACATCAGTCATGGTCGGCTAATATATTCTCTACGGTGGGCGATATGTTTCCCAAAAGTGTCATTGCCACCGTTACGGGTATTGGCGGTATGGCAGGCGGTCTTGGCTCTTGCTTTATCAATATGAGTTCGGGAATATTGTTCGACCATGCCGGAGAGACTCAAATGGTATTCATGGGATTCAAAGGAGAAGAAGCCGGATATTTCATCGTCTTCTCTTGTTGCTCTGTGGCTTATCTGATAGGTTGGTTAGTAATGAAATCTTTGGTTCCAAAATACAAACCGATTGTGGTGGATTAATAATTCATTGATAGTGTACAAGCAAACAGCCTGAACTATCGTAATGATAACTCCGGCTGTCGTTTAAAGTGGAATTGAACACAGAGGCACGGAGGCACAGAGATACATACTCTATTTTCAACTATACGATACTCTGTGCCTCCGTGTCTCTGTGTTATAATGTACAGAGTATAGTGGAAAGTGAGGAGTTATTTTGCATCATATCTTGCCGACACGTTTTCTTTCGGTAGCGAGGTCTTTATGAAAGACCGGATATCATCGTTGGCTTGTTTTAAGTCTTCACTGCGGATATACATCATGTGACCACTCCGATAGCCTTTGAAAGAGAAGCGGTCTTGAAACTTTCCACCTTTATCCATTTGCCAAAAGTTATACTTCGCATTGAAATAATCGCAGCCTCCATCGTAATATCCCGCCAACAGCAACACTTTCAAATACGGATTTTGGGCAACGGCGCTCATCAGGTTTTGTCCGGTACGGTCGTTTTCCCTATTCCACGGATTTACCGAGCCAGAGAGGTTGTATTCCAAATCCGTTTTATAGTTCAGGTCGTTCCGCAAATAATCGTTGATAGCCGGGGCAAACGAATGTCCCCAAGCAGCCATTTCCGCATTATAATCGGGCGATTCTCCACCATCCTGATTGTCGATTCCTTTGTAGCGCGAATCCAACCGACCGATTGTAAAGCCTTTGTCTCTCAATAATTCTTTCCAGAAAAAACGGGTAGAAATGGTCAAGTTATGACTCAACACTGCTTGCTCGGATAGACCCGCATAATGTGCTACCTTTTTAGCAATCTCACTCCGTTTGTCGGCAGGCAAAGCGCCTCCCCAAGCCAAAGCCGGGATGTATTCCTCAACTGTGAATTTTTCTACTTCGGGCAATATTTGCAATAAATCTTTCTGTTGCAAATCCGATGCTAAAGCTTTATGATACCAAGCCGTAGCAGCCATGTAAGGTAAGGTGAGCGCTTCTCTGACCGGGCCATCGCGGCGGAGACCCAAGTCAGTGGCCGACACAAGGATTACGCCATTCAAAAAGAGATTATGGCGACTTTGTAATTCCAAAGAAAGACCGGACGCACGGGTTGTACCATAACTTTCGCCAATCAGATATTTAGGAGAAGTCCAACGGTTCGTACGTGTAACAAAAGTAGTGATCCACGATGCCAGATATCTGATGTCTTCATTCACGCCGAAGAATTGCTTTTTGTCGGTATCTGCACTCAAGATGCGCGAGTAACCGGTATTCACCGGATTAATGTAAACGATGTCCGCCACGTCAAGAATAGAATAGGGGTTTTTGTCCGTGCCGTAAGGCATGACCGGATAACCTTCGGAATCCAACCGCAAAAGGACAGGTCCCGTAAAACCGATCTCCATCCATAGCGAAGCGGAGCCAGGTCCACCGTTGAAGGAAATCACTAAAGGGCGCGTGCTATGATCTTTTATTCCATCACGTTCATAATACGTGTAATTAACCGCCGCAATCGGTTTTCGGTTTTCGTCCCATACCGGTTGATTACCGGTAGTAGCCGTATAACTGATTGTCTGCCCTTTGATGGTAGTTTGGTGTTTTGTTACTACGGTAGTATCGGGATTAACGGATACACTTCCACCCGAAACGTTTCTCCCCGGTGCGTTGCCTCGTGTTTGATTAACGGGCGCTTGTGCCGATAAAGTGCTTGTTGCGAGTGCGCACAAACACCATGTTGCTAATAGATGCTTTGTTTTCATTTTGTATATTAGTTAGTTCGTATTCATATTTCATCACAACCTCCTGCCCCTAACAAAAGGAACAGGAGGATGATGAGTAGTAAGCCTTTCAGCCTGCTTGAGAACAATTTCATTTAATCACACGTTATATAAAGTGTTTGTGAAACATTCGGAGTGGGATTATATGCGGTTTCGTTTTTATTTTCTAATCCTTGTAATGATAATGAAACTGCGGATGAACACGGTATTTGTCCGGATTTTCACGTATGATGCGACCTTCGATTTTTTGTCCTGCCAGGAGCAGATTGTAAATCGGACACACAGCTTCAACGGCATCACGCAGGGCGACAATATCCTCATAAGAATGTGGCGAGCGGTAATGCACGGTATAATGAATGTCGTGCGGATAGGGTAGAACCTCTTCAAACCCCGGACGACCGGCACGAGGATCATAGATGCCTTCTGCGCTGACGGACAGAGAATCAAGAACTATCTGCCGCGAAGCCGCCTGAATTTCCGTGATATGGGTGATGCAACTGGTAAGAACGCCCAACTGATGTTCCAAAGCGCTCGGTCCAAGGTCGTTACCGGCAAGGTAAGGCGAATTGTCGTGCAAAAGGTTGAAATGTCGTATATGGAGGCGACGTACACCGGAAAGGGGATCGATTTCCACATGAAGACGGTCGGGTTGCGGTTCTCTCTCTCTGCGCGGAAGCGAGTCTCTTACAGTGAATCCGGTGCTACGGTTTTCCCGCCAAAGCACAGCAATCCGTTTGTATTTGAGATATTCGCGCAATCCGGGTTGGTAGGGTGGCTCGAAAGTCAGATCCTTGGGCGTCTGCTGATAGTCGATATCTCCCTTAATGACCTGTTTGATGGAAATCAGGTTGAAGATGGGAGAATATTTTTCAGTCAACAAGCGTATTTCCTCCAATTGTTCGTCTGAAGCCGGCGACTTTACATAAATCGTGTAAAGCAGGTTGTGCGGATAAACGATGCGTTCTGCAGGACGTACCAAATCGGGGCGGCTGGCAATGGACACGCCAAGCGAGTCAATGCGCACGCCTTGTAGGCTTGCCTGCGTGAGATAAGTGTCGGCGATATCGCTGGCAATGATTGTCAGTGCTGATTCCGGCGAACCGGGACCAAGGCTGTAACCGCCATACGAGTAGTCGCTATCGCTGATAATCTGATGTCCGCGAATGCGGATGCGGCGTACACCGGAACGTTGTTCGGCCGTTGTGCGGACTTCCAACCGGATGGGTTGAATCTGATCGCTCGGCGTTTTTTCAAACTTTTCGAGCGCTGCCAGACGACGTTTCTGCAAATCGGTAAGCGTACCGTCAGAACGATTACAAGATGCAAAGGCAAGTGTAAGCGCGAATAAACTGACAAGAAGTGTCTTTTTTTTCATTTTTGTTTTATTTTTTACCAGTAGCCTCAGGCTACTGGTTGGTTAGTTATACTCTCTATAAGAACGTTACTCAAATCCGGCATACGGGTTAGCGCCTGTTTTGGCTTCGTCATAGCCATCATACCCATAGTTTTGCCAGAGTCCTTCGGGGTTGATATTACGCTGCCCTTGAGGAATCGGAAAACGATAATGTTTCAAACTCACATTTTGTTTTTTATAGAAAGGATCTACACCGGATTCTTTTAGGGTTTTCACATAAATCCGCCAACGAACCAAATCGAGCCAGTGGGTCTGTTCATAAGTCAGTTCAAAAACCCGTTCTTCTTGTATGGCTTTCTTGAAACCGGCATAACTCAGACCACTGGGAAGGTCGTCCGGCGAGGGAGCGGTCAATGGATGGCGGAAAGCCCTCCGGCGTACGGTATTGATAGCTTCGTATGCTTCGGCTGTGGGACCATTGTTAAATTCGTTGATGGATTCAGCCTTGAGTAATAGAACATCTGCATAACGAAGAATGGTTCTGTCGATATTACGGGCAGATGCAGACCCTGACGGATTGTTTATATCAATGTATTTACGATAGCGCGGCAAGGTGAAAGTAAAGGGATTGCCATTAGTTGGATTAATCAAGGTTTTTGCATACGTTCCTTCTTTGCGCTGATCTCTATCATCGAATGCATCATAAAATTTGATGTCCGAAACAACAACATGCGGAGTCCTGTCACTAAAACCGGTGGCAAACGCGCAATGTGCTAAATGGTTTCCTCCGGTGCCATCGCTAGCTTGTGTGGTCGCATGTTGTGTGGAAAAGATATTTTCCTTTCCGTTTTTATTGTTGATTACCCAATTGTCCAAGTATTCTTCTTCCAGCACATAACCGGTCACGTTGTTGGCTGCGTCAATGGATTTCCGGAATTTTTCCTTTTTAGCGGTAGCTCCACCTGTTTCGGATATTTGTCCCCAAGTCAGATAGACTCTCGCTAAAAGGGCGTAAGCAGCCCCTTTTGTCGCCCGCCCTTTATCTGTAGAAGAATACTCCGATACATGCGGTAAGTTATTGGCAGCATATTCCAAATCGCTTACAATTTGTTCATAAACATCGTCAATCGCAACCCTGGTTGCATACAAACCTTCCGTAGCATGCAAAACCAAAGGCACTTCTCCCCAAAACTGAACGGCATAAAAGTAGTAATAAGCTCTCATAAAATGTGCTTCGCCAACTGACCGTTTTTTTATTGTTTCAGAGACCGTTTTCGATACGCTAATTTTATCAATCACATCATTAGCTCTGGTAATGCCGGTAAAAAAAGCATTCCATACGGAAGTAACGTAGGTATTGGTAGGCGCTGCCTGCAATACACCCAAAAGAGCACCTCCGTCGTTGGATTGTTCTTCTCCGGATATGGTCGTTTCAGTAGAAAGATCTATCATGTAAGCCAAAGAAGTACTTATTCCTGTATTGGGCTGATAAATCCCGTTGGTTAATGTAATAGCATCTCCGTCTGTGTTAGGAAAGTTACCTTCCATTAACTGGCTAAGTGGCACAACATCTAAATCACTGCACGAAAAAAGTCCGGCAGACAAAATCAAAATGGATAAAATCTTTTTCATAATTTATATTCTTTATATTATGAATGGTAAATTAATAAGAAATAGCTACTCCGAAAGTAAAAGTCTTTGCAGCAGGATATGCCCCTGTGGCTTCCGGATCGTATCCGGTATATTTCGTAATAGTTACTAAATTTTGTGCGGAAGCAAAGAGTTTAATCGTAGTCGAGGATGCCCCTTCTATCTTTACGGGGAGGGTATAACCCAAGGTGATATTCTTCAACCGCAAATAAGAGGCGTCTTCAATGTAACGGTTATCTGTCCTTGGTGATGCCACAACAACTGCTTTGGAAACAGTATTTGAGGGATTCGTCGGCGTCCACCTATCCAAAAGAGTAGATAGAACATTGTAGCTCGTAGAGGGGCTTTCCAGATTCAGACGGAGCGAATTGTTTGCATAATTGCCTTGATTTCCCTGAAATGAAGCAAACAAATCGAACGATTTATACCTTAACGAAGTGGAGAATCCATAGATGAAATCAGGATATCTTGATCCGACGTCTATCCGGTCATTATCCGTATCAATTTTCCCATCTTTATTTTGGTCCACATATTTCACATCGCCGGGTTCAACGGTTGTTTTCCAACTGGGTATAGGAACTTTCGTCAAGTCGTCACCCGACTGGACAATTCCGTCGAAAACTATCGTATAGAAATAACCCAAAGGTTTGCCTACCTGTATGTTTGTGCTTCCGGAATCAATATTTCCTTCACTCAGACGGAGTACCTTATTGACATTTCTGGCTATATTCCCGGATATATTCCAATTGAATTCTTTCCGGTCAATAATAGTTCCTCTTGCCTCAAACTCAACTCCTTTATTGCTGAGACTTCCTACATTCCTAAGTTGGCTACTGAATCCGGTGGTAATTTCGGAAGGCAGGTTATACAATAAATCCGTTGTTTTTTTATAATAGGCATCTGCTACGAGGCTTAATCTGTGGCGGAAAAAAGCCACATCAACACCGACATTATACTGAGAAGTCTGTTCCCACCTCAAATCGGCATTTCCGGCATTTCCTCTTCCATACGTTTTTACAATTTTATTGTTGAACGAGTAGTTTCCCTGTGTAGAATAGGTTGCTGCATATTGATAGTTCCCTATTTCCTGGTTTCCAACGATACCGGCACTTGTTCTCAATTTCAAGTCGCTGATTATCTTATTCTTTTTCAGAAAAGATTCTTCGCTGATATTCCATGAAAGACCTATCGAGGGGAAGTATCCCCATTTATGCTTATCCGCAAAACGTGAAGATCCGTCCCCTCTGAATGTAGCTGTCAGATTATACCTTCCCAGGTAGGAGTAATTCACCCTTCCCAAAATGGAATTCAAGACAGCTTCCGAAGCGCTCGAACTCGGAGAAAGCAAGGTAGAGCCGGCACTCAAACTGTGATACGTAAGTTGATCGTTTGCAAAATTGCTCGCCGAAGCAGTCGAAGATTCCGATATGGTTTTTTGGTTAGTCAAACCAACCAGTATATCAACGTAATGATCCGGATTTAGCTGTTTTGAATAATTCAGCGTATATTCATATTGCCACATATCATACCTGTTATTACCGATACTTGCATATCCATTCGAGTTGGCATAGAAACCGGAAGCAGCCGATGCCGGTGAGAAAAAATTCTGTATGCTGTTACGTAAACTGGTTCCTGCGCTTATTTTTGCTACTAATGAGGGAATAATGGTGTACTTGACATAAAAGTTTCCGATAAAAGAGTTGGTATAGGTTTGGGAAACATTATTGTATAAGTCCGATATGGCATTCACGGTTTGGTCTCCAAACCTCAAATCTCCTTTTTCAAAATAATTATTGTAATTATAACTGCCGTCCTCATTGTATATCGGAACAACTGCCGGCATACGTAATACATATTCAAACGAATTGGAAACACTATTGACGTAGAGTCCACCGTAATCACTCAAACTGTTTTGATTCAGTTTACCGGCAGTAATATTCACACCAACCGTCAGGTTTTTAAACAAATCCCTGTCGAAATTAAATCGTCCGTTATAGCGTTTAAAGTTTGTATTCAGGATAATACCATCCTGATTGGTATAGTTGGCCGATAAAAGGTATCTCGTTTTGTCGTCGCCGCCGCTAATAGTCAGCTGATGACTTTGTGATGGCGCAGTCTGTAAAGCAGCATCTTGCCAATCGATTCCTTTTCCCAGTTCACTAAGATTTCCAATATTTCTGAAAGGGTTATCCGGATTACTTTTATTCTTATCTGCAAAAGGGCTACCATTGGGGTCTACTTCCCTATTCAGTTCCGCCCATTGCTGCGCATTTAGGAAATCCAGTTTTTTCCGTACCTGTTGCCAACCGGCTGAATATTGGTATTCAATATTGTTTTTCCCCTTTTTTCCGTTTTTGGTGTTGATGATGATCACGCCATTGGAGCCTCGAGATCCATAAATAGCTGTAGCGGAAACGTCTTTCAGCACTTCAATGGACTCAATATCACTGGGATTTATCGCGGCTAATGCGTTTATCGTACCATCAATCCGGCCAACGCCTGCAGAAGCAGAGTTTCCATAAACAATAAGTCCATCAATCACATATAGAGGTTCATTTCCCGCGTTGATGGAATTAGCGCCACGAATACGGATGCTGAAAGTACTTCCCGGTTGTCCGGAATTTTCCGTAACATTCAGCCCGGCAACAGCACCACCCAATAGATTATTGAAAGAGATTGCTGTTGGTTGCTCCAGCGTCTGCTTAGAAACTGACGAAATAGATCCCGTCAGTTCTTTCCGTTTCTGGGTGCCATAACCCACTACCACTACTTCGTTTAACAGGTTGTGATTTTCACGCAGGAGGATGGTCAATGGCTCCGTATATTCATAGACGTCCACCTCCTCTGTTTTATAACCCAGATAACTGACGATAATTGTCGTCGGAAGCGACTTGGCGCTGAGTGTAAAGTTTCCATTCACGTCGGCTATCACTCCATTTTTTTCTTTTACCAAAGAAACAGTTGCACCTACAATGGGCTCTCGCGTTCTTTCATCGACAACGAACCCGCTTATTCTAGTATTGCCTTTTTGAGCAATCGCCGAAAATGAAAAGACTGTCAAAAAAAGGAAGAAATAAATTCTGGACTGAAAATGGTTTTGTTTACTAATAAATTTTTTTAATTTTGTCATGATTCTGATTTTTTTAAGTTCAGGTGTCCTCAAAACCAATTGCCGCCGGTCGAAGAGGACACTTTCTTTATTTGTATTATTATTATGGATTATCTGACCATTGCGTGACTCTGGTCTTTAGAAATCCAAGATTTCTGTATTCTCTTCTCTTTTTCATGTGTTTTTTATTATTAAATAAATTCTATTTGAGATATTTGTCGAACCAGTCGGTAATTTCAGCCAAACGTTTAATCCGGTTGACCGGTTTTCCGGAACGGGAAAGTTCATGATTTTCATTCTTAAAGACAAGGATGCGGGACGGCACTTCAAAATACTGAAGTGCATAATACATCTGCAAGCCTTCGACCAACCAGCAACGATAATCTTCTTCACTATGAATAAAGAGCGTAGGCGTTTTTACTTTGTCGGCGTATTTCAGCGGAGAATGATTCCAAAGCAAATCGTGATTCTTCCAGATATCCGTTCCCCAATAGTTGTATGAAAAAGTATAACCGATATCACTGGTGTTACTGAAAGTTAGCCAGGATGATATACTTCGCTGGGAAACTGCTGCTTTGAAACGATTGGTCTGTCCGATAATCCAATTCGTCATCAAACCGCCATAAGAACCACCTGTCACGCCCAAGCGATCGCCGTCGATAAAGTCAATTTTTGCCAAGGCGGTATCCACAAAAGCGAGGATGTCCCGGTAGTCGATTTCGCCTACTCTTCCGCGGATATCGGAAAATTTAGAACCTCGTCCGTCACTTCCCGTCGGATTGGTGAAAAGCACTGCATAACCCTGATTAGCCCAATATTGCATCTCGTGAAAGAAGACTGTTCCGTAAGTTGATTTAGGGCCTCCATGAATATCTAAAATGGTAGGATATTTCTTTCCTTCCTCATAATCCACCGGCGGTAAAACATAGCCTCTCAAGGTCACGTTTTCCTCGTTGACGTAGGTAATTTCGATGGGGTGAACGATTTTATATTCATCAAACACCGGTTTGTTGATGGCGGTCAGCGGAGAATAATCCCCTTTTTTGTCAATATAATAAATTTCGCTGCCTTGTTGACCGACAAGGCCTACCGCCAAAAATCCGTCTTTATACGGAACATATTCCTGTATGTTCAGACCCTTGGGAGTAAGGAAAGTGATCTTGCCGTCTTTGTAAGCGATATGTATCAACGGCGCATAATCGACAGCGGTGGTAACGAAGCGAACGCCGTCTTTGTCGAAAGTGACTTTAGCTCTACTGCCTCCACCAACGTCCGAACCAATGCTGTTACCTATACCATACTGCGAACCGTCGTAAATCTCGGTCAGTTTTTCGGTGCGCAGGTTGTAACGGTATAAACCGACATTTTCGATTCTATCGTGTTCACGGCTGCGGTTGATGGTCAGAAAAATCTCGTCGTTGCTTATGAATTGTATTCCGCCGTAAGAAGCTTTGTCGAATAAACTTATCTCTTTCGATTCCAAAGTTGCAAGGTCTAATACGAGCAAATGATTGCCTGTTTCCGGCGCTTTTCCGTAATAGGCATTCCGCTTGGTATATATCGCAGTTTTTTTATCCAGACTTACCTCCGGGGAAGAAGCGTTTTCGAGGGTGTCCGATAAGAGTTTGCTCACACCTTTGTTGTAATAATATAGGTGCGTGCGGCGTCCGCTCACGTCGCCTCGTCCATTTGACCAGAAAGGCAATTCGTCGAAAATGCGGTAATTCCGGTTTTCTTCTTTCTTTTTTAAGGCTTCCGGACGACTTCCGTTGCTTTCCCTCAACAGCAATTCAAAATGATGGTCGTAGGAGGAAGTATAAAAGAAACGGTCTTTTTCTATCCACTCAATTTGTCCGGCTTGAATAGGCAGGCGCAACCATTCGTCAGCTTCCTGATAACCCGTACTCAATTTTTGGAAGATGGTCAGTTGCTCTCCTTTCCTTATTTTTTCGCGGTCTTTATCTTCGCGTGTACCACGAAAAACAATTTCACCGTCTCGGAAGAAATAGTCGGATACGCCTTTGGAAAGCCGTACTGGTTTACCGTCTATCAATTGATAAAGGTCGCGCGAACTGCTGCCCTCTCTTTCAATCTGACTGAGAATATAAAAGATATTTCCATTTTCTACTTGAACGTTCGAAATGTTTTTTACGTTCAGGAAGAAATCAATGCCAACAGGTTTCTTTTCGTTTTCGGTTTTATCAGATGCCCTTACTGTAAACAACAGTACAAACACCAACAGAGTGCTAATACTAATTTTTTTATTCATTTTACTTTGTTTGAAAATCAAGGTTTATCAATTATTGAATCGGCCAAAGCTTCTGCCCACTCTGTCGCCGAAAAGGATAGCATTGACGAAGGTTCTTTCCGTACCGTCCCAGATTCCTCTGAACAAGGGATTATCGCCGAAGAGAATAATGGAACCGCTGGTGCGGACGGATGCTGAGGTTTTGAATCGCCGGAGCGCTGCTTCGTCGGCATAACCGTTCAATAAAGGGCTGTCGGTATAGGTGGCAACCACATTGCCCGTTGCGGGTAGAGAGGGTGCACTCTCGCGGGGAACGGCTAAAATCTCACGGGTCAAGCCATAAGCAAGCGGACTGTTCAAATTGATTTTTGTTTCAAAGACCGAGGTCGGCACGCGTCCCCCGCCGGAACCGCCTCTTTGGAGAGCAGCCGAAGCTTCTACCCTTGCGCTGTCCTGACCTTGTCTGCGGCCGGTAGGCTGTGGGGCAACAGCAACAGGCGTTTCAATCAGTTTACTATTGATTGCCCAAGATGAGGCGGAGCCAATAGTTATCAGTACACCGCCACTATTAATCCAATTTTTAAGCGCTTCTTGACTTCTCGCATCCAAGGAGTTGTAACTTCCGCCGGCAAAAACAATCCGGTTGAAGCTGCTCAATGATATGCGGCCAAAGCTTTCCTGTTCTACTCTCACAATCGGATAGCGCAATTTCTGGTCAAACAAATGCCAGACTTCTCCGGCTTCGTTGGAAGAAACGAAGCCGCCGGTAACCAGCAGAACGGTAGGTTTTCTGATACGATTGAAAGAACTGCTGCCCAAGTCCGCGCCTTTCACGCTGTACCCGGTTTCAACGGGAATAACGTTCACCCGTTCTTTTTCACTCACGGTTTTCAGGATGCCGTATAACTCGCTGGAAGAAACATTTTGATTGCTGACCGGTATCAACAATGTACCGTAGGTGAAATTAATCACGCCCTGAGCGGTGTTTGCCGAGAACGGACGGGAAGACGTTTTAACGATAAGGTCTTTTTCCAATAAACGGAACAGAAATTGTTGCACTTTCGAGTCGCGGAAATCCACCAGATAAGCGTAATCGGATTGTTGGAACGGCTTAACCGCCACTTCCCGAACGGTCTCTACTTTCGCACCCTTAGCGGGAGTGTTGGTCAATTCGTAAGCCAATCCGGTAGAATATGCAACGTTAAATCCTGCGCCGTAACCTAATTTAGAAGCATCGGTATAGTCTTTTTTGTCGTCAAAAATAATTTGTACCAATGCGCTGTTAGGCTGTCCGACAGGAATAATGTAGGATTTCCCTTTCTCGAATTTATTCCCGTTTATGGTAACATCCTGGTTATTTTCAAACACATCCAAATGATGCGCCAGCAAGAGGTTGATAAATTTGTACAATCGTGATTGGTCGTAGCTATCCCCGATAATATAGGATTTTGTACTGCCTTTATCCACGGTGAAAAATTCTTTTTGCAAATCGAACAAGGCTTTCCGGTTATTGTTGGCGGCATTGATGGTTACAATACTTGTAACTAATTGGTTACGGAGCGTATGTGCGAAAGTCAGCGGGCCGTTGTCGGAGTTTTGTTGTATTCCGCGGGAAGAACCTTGTTCAAAAAGGATACCCACGCCCCCGTTGTAGTCGGGATAGGTAGAACCGAAGTTCGGATTTTTATTGTCGTACTCTTCTTTTGAGTAGTAGAAAGATCCGATTTTATCTAACGCTTTGGCATAATAATTACCAAATTCAGCGTTTAGTTTGTAGGTTGATTTCGGTACAAACCGGCTTTCGTTTCCATTCGGGTCGGTCGGTTCAAAGAAGAAAGAACTGTTGGCACCCATCTCATGGTGATCCACCTGAACGTGAGGAAGCCAATCCTGATAAAAAGTGACCCGCGCCTGACTTTCCGGATGAACGATATTCACCCAATCCCTGTTCAGGTCGAACCAGTAATGGTTGCCGCGACCGCGGGGCCAGCCCTCTGAATGTTCCCTATCGGAGGGGTGCGTATTGATAAAATTGATACTCCGGTTGGACTCTACCCATTCGGCAAAACGTTCCTGTCCGTCAGGGTTACGCACCGGGTCGATGAAATAGATTCCGTCAGTCAGTTGTTTTTTGACAAAATCATTTTGTGCCGCCACCAAATAGTAAGAGGAAAGCAAAGACGCTTCCGCACCGGAGGTTTCATTTCCGTGTACACTGTAGCCAAGGAAAAGAATAAGAGGCGTTTCGGGTGTTTCCGCCTTTCTTACCTTGGTGCGCTCCTGTTTGTAAGCGTCTAATTTAGCTAGATTGGATGGGTCGGAGACAGTCAAAATTTTCAGTTTACGACCTTCGTGCGTGCGTCCAATTTCAAAAATCTGCGCCCGGTCGGACAATCTTGCCAGTTCTTCCAAATAGGCATTGATATCGTGATGCGGCGTGATACGACTACCAATCTCGTAACCTAAAAATTGTTCGGGACTGGGAATTTTGGGGTCAAACTGAATGGAATTATCGAAGAAATAATTCACTTTTTCGGCATATATAATGCCTACCGATAAAGCCAGAAAATACAAGCTCAATATAACCTTTTTCATTGTGATATAAATTTATTTGTTTATACTATTTTTTTTTCGCTTCGGAAAAGAACTTGTTGGTAGATTCAAGTTCTAACTACATGAATGGAATGAATTAAAATGATGGCGCAAAGTTAAAGGCTATTTATTTATCGAAAAATACCACAATAATGGTATTTATACGTCATAAGTATGTCTTTACAATAAATTTATATGACTTTGTTGCAACGATAGTCAAGACGGTATTTTTCTTATCTATCGTTGCATAAAACATTAACTTACTTTGTAAGCATGGGGCATACCTATTCCAATGAATTTATTTAATGTCAAACAGTTGATTTTGACTTCCGTTTTTTGATTTTCAACTGTTCCGGCATCCGGTTTTCCGCTGAAAATTCTCTTGTAACGGAACATCACCACTTCGTTGAGACTTCCCCGATGATAGCCGTTTTGTTTTTCCCATGATTCCGAGCCGTGTTTGTTTATGTATTCCACCGCCCATCCGGCAAAGGCTTCTTTCCGTTGGCTTTTTGTATCACCGCATTTTGGGGAGGTGGAATAATTTGCTCTATCCCACCCCCTAAAACCTCCCTGAAACCAAACTTGTCATACGCCCCATCTCCATGAAAACGGAGGATATTGC
>SNRY01000117.1_pt1 | contig 29714 bp, 21 predicted proteins | sample 4693421 | NCBI WGS metagenome assembly SNRY01 (sample SAMN11003215, study PRJNA524138) | termite gut metagenome | isolation source: Bacteroidetes bacterial symbionts from single cell of protist host amplifed... | host: Streblomastix strix ... | reverse complement strand
TCAAAATATGCCTGAATACTGGATACGACAAAGTCTTTGTTGCTTATGGATAATCGTTTCATCGCTTTTTCCACAAAGATAAAACCTGTATTTGTTATACGCAAAAACTTAATGCGTTTATTATATATCAACTATACTTAATTAGCAATACCAAATTTATTTATTCATGTTACGCAATATAAATAAGAGCAGTGGAAAAATATTCCTATAGCCTCATGAAGAAACTATCAGATTTATGGATTATTTCCTTTCAAGTTTGGGTGGGGTCAGGGTAATCTGTATGGACTTATTCCGGTTTGTTAGATGGAAACCCTTCCCACGATATGGATAAAAAAACTATGATATTGTTATTTAAGGGAAATAATCCGTATATTTGATTATTAATTTCATTAACTACTTTTAAATCGGTTACTATGAGCACATACCAACAAAAAAACACGAAAATGACGCAATACAGATGGACTATTTGTGCCATGCTTTTTTTCGCGACAACAGTTAACTATTTAGATCGGCAAGTATTATCCTTAACATGGAAAGATTTTATTTCTCCTGAATTTCATTGGACAAATACGGATTATGGTGTTATTACTTTTTGGTTTTCTATCATTTATGCAGTTTCCATGCTGTTTGCCGGTCGTTTGGTGGATTGGTTGGATACGCGAAAAGGATACTTGTTGGCTATCGGCGTTTGGTCATTAGGTGCGTGTTTACATGCTTTTTGTGGTATAGCTACTTCGGGCTGGTTGACCGGAAATTGGTTTGTTAGTTTTGAAGGAGCTAAAGTGGCTCTTGCAACCGTTGACAATGCTTCCTTGATTGTAAGCGTCAGCATTGGTTTATTCGTATTTGCGCGTTTTGTGTTAGCCGTTGGGGAAGCCGGTAATTTTCCGGCTGCAATTAAGGCAACGGCTGAATATTTTCCGAAAAAAGATAGGGCTTTTTCTACTAGTATTTTTAATGCCGGCGCTACGGTAGGTGCGCTTGTTGCTCCTGTAACGATTCCTTTTATAGCTAAAGCATGGGGATGGGAAATGGCTTTTCTTGCCATTGGCGCACTTGGTTTTCTTTGGATGGGGCTTTGGGTGTTTGTATATAAAAAACCGGAAAAAAATTTAAAAGTAAATGAGGCTGAGTTAGCTTATATCCAACAAGATAAATATGCTGATGTGGCAAAAGAAGAAGCAGACAAGAAAGTAGAAAGAAAGTTATCTTTTATAGAATGTTTTAAATTTAAACAAACATGGGCTTTTGCTTTCGGTAAGTTTATGACTGACGGCGTATGGTGGTTTTTCTTGTTTTGGACACCGGCTTACTTAAGTTCGGTGTATGGTATGGATTCCACACAGGCTGCTGTTCCCTTATTTACTCTTTATATGATTACGCTTCTTTCCATCGTCGGTGGTTGGATCCCTACCTACTTTGTAGAAAAAAAAGGAATGAATCCTTATGCGGGACGTATGAAAGCGATGTTGATTTTTGCTTTTTTTCCTTTGTTAGCTCTTCTGGCACAGCCTTTAGGACAACTTACTTATTGGTTGCCCATCCTTATAATAGGTATTGCGGGAGCGGCACATCAATCATGGTCAGCTAATATATTTTCCACGGTCAGTGATATGTTTCCCAAAAACGCCATTGCTACTGTTATAGGTATTGGCGGTATGGCAGGAGGTATCGGCTCTTCTCTTATTAATCTGGGGTCAGGAGTATTGTTTGATTATAGTGGTGAAACGCAAATGGTATTCATGGGTTTTAAAGGAGAAGAAGCGGGTTATTTCATCATCTTTTCCATATGTTCCGTTGCTTATTTAATAGGATGGATAGTAATAAAGCTTTTGGTTCCAAAATATAAACCTATTGTCGTAAAATAAATCACATTATGTTATCCAAATGAGCAGGAAAACACAAATGATTTTCGTTAATCATTTGTGTTTTCCTGTTTAAAAATTATTGTTTTATTTGGCATTGCTAATTTAAGATAGATAACGTGCCATTTCTGTAGTGCATTAATTGCAAGGCTTTTTACGACCGCTTCTTGGATATTCCCCCGCTCGCTTTTCCACTGTATAGGTATAGGCAACCTTTGCATTTATACCCTTGACGACCTCTTACTATGCCATTCTTAACCTTGTTGCTACTTTGACAATTTGGGCAATTCATCGCTTTTTGCTGCAAAGGTATAAAACTATCTTAAATTAGCAATGCCAGATTTATATATAATCGTTAAATGAAAACAAAAATCACTCCATTTAATACTGACTATTAACCGTTTACCCTGTTTTTCCCTCCTTTTCATTTTCTGTTGCCTGTTTTTTACGCAGATTCAAGCCTTCAAGAGGATCGAAGGGTCGCCCCTACAACAATGTGCTTTCTTTTAACCGTTCCGCATTCTCTGCCACGATCAAACGGTTGATACAGTCTTGTATCTCCCCATCCATAAAAGCCGCAAGATTATACAACGTATAAGTGATACGATGGTCGGTAATGCGTCCCTGCGGATAGTTATAGGTACGAATCTTAGCGGAACGGTCGCCGGTAGAAACCATTGTTTTGCGGTGAGCAGCTATCTCATCCAAATATTTCCGGTATTCCAGATTATAAATACGGGTACGGAGCTCAACCATAGCTTTGGCTTTATTCTTTAATTGAGACTTTTCGTCCTGACATTGCACAACAATGCCCGTAGGGATATGAACAAGCCGGATAGCCGAATAAGTAGTATTTACAGATTGTCCTCCATGACCGGAAGCGCAAAATATATCGGTACGAATATCTTTTTCATTGATTTCCACATCGAACTCTTCAGCTTCCGGAAGCACAGCCACGGATGCAGCCGATGTATGTACCCGCCCTTGTGTTTCCGTTGCGGGAACGCGTTGTACCCGGTGTACTCCGCTTTCATACTTCAACGTGCCATAGACGTTATTCCCTGATACAGCAAATATTATTTCTTTGAATCCGCCCATTGTTCCCTCGCTGTTACTTGTTACTTCTACCCGCCAGCCCTTTGCTTCACAATATTTCACATACATACGGAAAAGATCGCCGGCAAAGATAGCCGCTTCGTCGCCTCCCGTTCCGCCACGAATCTCTACGATAGCATTTTTATCATCTTGCGGGTCGGCAGGGACGAGCAGTAATTTTATTTCTTCGTCCAATACAAGTAAACGTTTTTGTCCGGCGTCAAGTTCTTCGCGAGCCATTTCCCTCATCTCAGGGTCTTGCTCATTACCTAAAATTCCTTTAGCTTCTTCTATATTGGCAAGCGCTTGGAGATACTCTTTGCGAGCTTTCATTATATCGTCCAAATCTTTGTATTCTTTGGCGAGTTTGACAAATCGCTTTTGATTGGCAATGACAGCGGGATCGGTAACAAGAAGGGAGATTTCTTCAAAGCGGGCAACGAGGTCATCGAGTTTTTGAAGGATAGTATTTTCAGGCATGTTACAATAAAGATTTGCTTTCCGAATTGAATTTGACCAATTTTTCCCAATCAATACTCCCGTCCTCTAAACAAAAGTCTATGATAAATTCTTTAGTAAATTTATTTACCATGATATTTATAACTCTTCCTTTAATATTTGTATTCCCCATACTCCCCTCTTATTATCAACTCCTTCTCTCCTTCTTCCACACGCCCTATCACTCTGGCATCAACCCCAAAGCTCTTAGCAATCTCAATCACTTCTCCGGCATATTCTCCGGAAAGATAAATCTCCATCCGGTGTCCCATGTTAAACACTTTATACATCTCCGCCCAATCCGTTCCACTCTGTTCTTGAATCATTTTGAACAAAGGAGGAACAGGAAAAAGATTGTCTTTCACCACCCGCATAGTATAGTCCATGAAATGCAACACTTTCGTTTGTCCTCCGCCGGAACAATGCACCATTCCATGAATTTGCGGACGAAAAGCATCCAATACCTTTTTTATCACCGGCGCATACGTCCGTGTCGGCGAAAGCAATAACTTTCCTATATCCAAGGCAGGAAAACCCCCTACCCTATCCGTCAATTTCAGACTACCGGAATAGACCAAATCAAAAGGAAGCGAAGCGTCATAACTTTCGGGATATTTTTCCCCTACATACTTGGAAAACACATCATGCCGCGCAGAAGTCAATCCGTTACTTCCCATTCCGCTATTATACTCTTTTTCATAAGTGGCTTGTCCATAAGAGGCAAGCCCCACGATTACATCTCCCAAACGGATATTACCATTGTCTATCACATCGCTTCGCTTCATGCGGCAGGTAACGGTGCTGTCCACAATAATGGTACGAACCAAATCGCCCACATCGGCTGTTTCGCCACCGGTAGCATACACTCCTATACCCATGCTGCGTAGCTCAGCCAATAATTCATCCGTTCCGTTCACTATTGCCGAAATCACTTCGCCGGAAATCAACCATTTGTTTCGCCCGATGGTAGAGGATACTAAAATAGTATCGGTAGCCCCCACGCAAAGCAAATCATCTATATTCATTATCAAGGCGTCTTGTGCAATGCCTTTCCACACAGAAATATCTCCCGTTTCCTTCCAATAAAGATAAGCCAGGGAAGATTTTGTTCCCGCACCGTCGGCATGCATGATATTGCAATATTCGGAATCACCTCCCAATATATCGGGAATAATTTTACAAAACGCTTTAGGAAAAATACCTTTATCTATGCGCTTAATGGCAGTATGAACCTCTTCCTTCGACGCCGATACGCCCCGCATCCTATATCGTTGATTGCTCATGGAATTGTCCCTGTTTTATATAAAGACACAAAAGTATGCCTTTTTGTTTAAACTTTTCATAACATAAGAAATAAATTCTATATTTGCCACAGCGAACGAAAAGAAAACAAATGGCAAAAGAACTAAAAGACTTGACCAAACGCAGCGAAAACTATTCGCAATGGTATAATGATTTGGTCGTTAAAGCTGATTTGGCAGAACAATCCCCCGTACGCGGATGTATGGTGATAAAACCGTATGGGTATGCTATTTGGGAAAAAATACAACGTCAGTTAGACGACATGTTTAAAGAAACCGGACATGTGAACGCTTATTTCCCCTTATTGATACCCAAATCTTTTCTAAGCAAAGAAGCCGAACATGTAGAGGGTTTTGCCAAAGAATGCGCCGTGGTAACTCACCATCGTTTAAAAAACTCTCCCGATGGTAAGGGGTTGATCGTTGACCCCGAAGCGAAATTGGAAGAAGAACTCATTATCCGTCCCACTTCCGAAACGATCATCTGGAATACCTATAAGAATTGGATTAACTCCTACCGCGATTTACCGATTCTTTGTAACCAATGGGCTAACGTGATGCGTTGGGAAATGCGCACGCGCTTGTTCCTCCGTACCTCCGAATTTCTTTGGCAAGAAGGGCATACCGCCCACGCTACCCGGGAAGAGGCGGAAGAAGAAACCATAAAAATGCTGAATATCTATGCCGGTTTTGCCGAAACATACATGGCTATACCCGTCATAAAAGGAATAAAAACAGCGAACGAACGCTTCGCCGGTGCAGTGGAGACTTATTGCATTGAAGCTATGATGCAAGACGGAAAGGCTCTGCAAAGCGGAACTTCACATTTTTTGGGACAAAATTTTGCCAAAGCATTCGATGTACAATTCCTGAACAAAAACAACAAGCCGGAATATGTATGGGCTACTTCGTGGGGAGTTTCCACTCGCTTGATGGGAGCACTCATCATGACACATTCGGATGATAACGGATTGGTACTTCCGCCACGCCTCTCCCCCATTCAAGCAGTAATTATTCCTGTTTATAAAAACAACGACCAATTACTCCTCATCAATGAAAAAGCGGTAAGCCTTGCGGGCAAATTAAAAGCAAAAGGTATTTCCGTAAAATATGATCATACAGACAATAAACGTCCGGGATTTAAATTTGCCGATTATGAACTGAAAGGTGTTCCTGTCCGTCTTGTGATAGGAGGACGGGATTTGGAGAACAACACCATAGAAGTTATGCGCCGGGATACCTTAGAGAAACAAACCCTATCTTGTGAAGACATAGAAACGTATGTACAGAACCTGCTCGAAGAGATTCAAGCAAATATCTTCAAAAAAGCTTTCGATTATCGCCATGCTCACACTTTCACCGTAGAAACCTACGACGAATTCAAAGAGAAAATTGAAGAAGGGGGATTCATTCTTGCCCATTGGGATGGCACAACCGGAACGGAAGAGAAGATAAAAGAAGAAACGAAAGCCACCATTCGTTGTATCCCCATGGAAAGCGACAACAAGCCCGGAAAATGTATGGTAACGGGAAAGCCTTCGGCGTGCAGGGTGTTATTTGCACGGGCGTATTGAATTTCTTCTCAAATACCCGCCAACTCTATGACTTTATCCACAGCCTCTACCAATCCGTCCGCCTCTTTCCCGCCTGCCGTAGCAAAATGAGGTTGTCCCCCGCCACCGCCTTGAATCAGTTTGGCGGCTTCTTTCACTAATTTTCCCGCATTCATCCCCTTAGCAACCAGATTATCACTCAACATGACTGTCAATACCGGTTTTCCGGCATCTATACTACCTGCTACAAAAAAAAGATTTTCAATTATTTCTCCACGCAATTGGAAAGCTATGTTCCTCACAGATTCCGAAGATATTTGTCTGCAAAACTTAATTATTTTTATTCCGTTTATCTCTTGTATATCATTCAACAAACGTTGTTTCAATACAAATTGTCTTTCTTTGATAAAATTTTCAACCTGTTTTTTAAGTCCGTCATTCTCTTCTATATATCTACGAATAGAAGCTTTTAAGTCGGGAGTATTATTGAAAAGAGATTTCAAATCAGTAAAGGTATCTTGTACCGCATCCCATAAGTTCTCCACTTTTTCTCCCGTAATGGCTTCTATACGACGAACACCGGCAGCCACAGAACTTTCGGACATAATTTTCATCATGCCGATATTTCCGGTTGCAACTACGTGCGTCCCTCCACAAAACTCCACAGAGGAATCAAATTGAATCACACGAACCTTATCACCATATTTTTCACCAAACAAAGCAATGGCTCCGAGTTCTTTAGCTTCCGCAACAGGGATATTTCTGTGTTCTCTCAGGGGGATATCGGCACGAATACGTGCATTTACCAAATGTTCCACTTCGCGGATCTCTTTGTCGGTTACTTTCTGAAAATGCGAAAAGTCGAAACGAAGCGAATCGGGCGTTACTAATGAACCTTTTTGCTCCACATGCTCACCCAAAATTTCCCGCAGAGCCTGATCCAACAAGTGTGTAGCCGAATGGTTAGCAGCGCACGCAACCCGTTTATCCCTGTCTACACAAGCCATCCAGACAGCTTCCGGATGTTCGGGAAGTTTATTAACCAGATGCACGGGCAGATTATTTTCTTTCTTTGTATCAACCACTTCAATCGTTTCATCTTCGTTCACCAATACACCCGTATCGCCTGCCTGTCCGCCACCTTCAGCATAAAACGGGGTCCTATTCAACACAATCTGATATAACGTCCGGTCTTTTTGTTTAATCCGGCGATAACGCAAAATAGAAACCTCGTACTCCGTATAATCATAGCCGACAAACTCTGTAGCGCCTTCTCCCAACACCGTCCAATCACCGGTTTCTATAGAGGCTGCATTCCGAGCGCGCTCTTTTTGTTTTTGCATCTCCGCATTAAACTCATCCGGATGAATACTCATCCCGTTTTCGCGAAGAATCAATTCTGTTAAGTCAACAGGAAAACCGAAGGTATCATATAAAATAAATACTTCTTTTCCGCTGACAATTTGATTACCGGAGGCTTTAGCGTCGGCTATCGTTTTATCAAGCAAGCGAATACCCGTCTCCAACGTGCGAAGAAAAGATTCTTCTTCCTCTTTAACGACCTTCTCCACCAAACCCCTTTGAGTAATTAATTCAGGATACGCCTCTCCCATATTATCAATCAGCACAGGCAAAAGTTTGTACATAAAAGCATGCTTTTGTCCTAAGAAGGTATAACCATAACGAACAGCACGCCGGAGAATACGACGAATCACGTAACCGGCTTTTGCGTTCGAGGGAAGTTGCCCGTCGGTAATGGAAAAAACAATGGTACGAATATGGTCGGCAACTACGCGCATGGCAACGTCATGTTGCAGGTTTGCACCGTATTCTTTTCCCGCTATGCGAGCTATTTCTTTGATTACCGGCTGAAAGACGTCGGTATCATAGTTCGATGTTTTACCTTGCAAAGCCATGCAAAGACGTTCAAATCCCATACCCGTATCAATCACTTTGGCAGGCAATTCATCAAGAGTCCCGTTCGCTTTGCGGTTATATTGCATAAACACAAGATTCCAAATCTCAATCACTTGCGGATGGTTCCGGTTTACCAACGCAGCCCCGTCTGTTTGGGTACGCTTGGCATCACTTCGCAAATCAATATGAATCTCCGAACAAGGACCACAGGGACCTGTATCGCCCATTTCCCAAAAATTATCGTGTTTACTCCCGTCTATAATATGTTCTTCCGGCAGAAACCGAGCCCAAACATCAGCAGCTTCCTCGTCGCGTTCCAATCCTTCTTCCGGACTCCCTTCAAACACAGTGGCATACAAACGTTCCGGATTGATCTTCCATACCGTTACCAAATATTCCCATGCCCACTCAATAGCTTCTTTCTTAAAATAATCGCCAAACGACCAATTTCCTAACATTTCAAACATGGTATGGTGATACGTGTCGTGTCCCACTTCCTCCAAGTCGTTGTGCTTCCCGCTTACACGAAGGCATTTTTGTGAATCTGCAACCCTTTTGAATCTTACCGGTTGATTGCCCAAAATAATATCTTTAAATTGATTCATTCCGGCATTGGTGAACATCAAAGTCGGATCATCTTTAATAATCATGGAAGCCGAAGACACTATTTGATGTCCTTTTGACTCAAAAAAATCCTTAAACGAATTTCTGATTTCTTTTGCAGTCATAATGTTTGAGAATCCGGTAACAAATTGCTAAATTCTTATAAAAAACGGTACAAAGATAACTTGTTTTATTACTTTTGTTACATCAATCAACAAGAAATATTTCCTCGCGCATGCGTAAAGTCTATTATACATATAACCCGCGAACACAAACTTATGATAGACTATACCCCACTTTTCGACAAAAACTATACACTAAACTTCGCTGGATGCTATATGCGACAGGATGTGCCGCTGTGGCTTTCATAGTAGTATATTTGACACAAAAATCTCCCACAGAAAAGGATTTGCGGATGGAGAATAATAAACTATTGGCACAATACAATATACTCTCTCATCAATTGGATGACGCCTTGAAAGTACTTCAAGACATCCAAGACCGCGACGATAATTTATATAGGGTCATCTTTCAAGCAGCCCCCATATCACCGGCTATTCGTAAAGTAGGCTATAATAACACCAATCGATATGAAGAATTGATGAATTTGAGTGATTTCGAATTGGTTGTCAATACCTCTCAAAAATTAGATTTACTCAATAAACAATTATATATTCAGTCAAAGTCGTTTGATGAAGTGGTTGAATTGTGTAAAAATCGAAATGAAATCATAAAATGCATTCCAGCCATTCAACCTGTCGCTAATAAGAATCTTAAACATACGGCATCCGGTTATGGTCCTCGTATAGATCCTGTTTACGGCGTGTGGAGATTTCATAATGGGATGGATTTTTCCGCTCCCATAGGTACAAATATATATGCCACAGGAAGTGGTACGGTGGTATTTGTCGGTTGGCGGACAGGCTTTGGCAATACGATAGAAATAAATCATGGTTCCGGATACCGGACCTTATACGGACATCTAAAAGGATATAAAGTAAGAGCCGGACAGAAAGTGATACGTGGAGAAATTATCGGAACGGTGGGGAGCACAGGCAAAAGTACCGGTCCACACTTACACTACGAAGTACATATAAACAACCGGCCTGTGAACCCAATCAATTATTACTATATGGATTTAACCGCAGAAGAGTATGATAAGATGCTTCAAATAGCGGAAAACCACGGACAGATGCTTGATTGATTCATTGGAGAAAATGGAAAACAACGAAGAAACCAAATTGTTTTATTCTATCGGTGAAGTTGCCAAAATGTACGGCGTTAATGAATCGTTACTTCGCTTTTGGGAAAAAGAATTTCCCCAGATCACCCCTTATAAAAACGATAAAGGCACGCGTAAATACCGTAAAGAGGATGTGAAAACCATTGGATTGATATATTATTTGGTAAAAGAAAAAGGAATGACTTTACCCGGCGCCAGCCAAAAGCTGAAAGACAGTAAGGATACCACTTTACGCAATTATGACATTGTTACCCGATTGAAGGGAATTAAAGAAGAACTCTTGTCCATCAAAAAGGAATTAGATAACGTTTAGATTTCGTTGGAAATGTGTTTAACACTGTCCAAAATATGGTGTAAATGAAAACTACAGGTTTTCTTACTTTAAAAATGGCTTACACAAATGCCAGATTAATAATTATGCCGCAAAGCGACCGGTTAAAACCACGATTAAAGTCAATGGTAATTTTTCCATCCACACAACCCAACTTCCAGCAAATCTGTCAGTAAAAAAAGAAAGAACCCCACCATACTCAAAATGACGATACCTGCGTACATATCTATGTAATTAATTCGCATCCAGGCGTCCACAATAAAATAACCCACGCCGCGATCCGTTCCATAAGTTTCCGTAACGAACAGAACGGAAATAGCCGTACCCACAGCTACACGAAGTGTGGAAAACAAGTCGGGCAGTGCGGCAGGGAGTATGACATGACGAAATACATCTTTTCGTCCGGCTCCGAGTGAAGTAACTATAAGAAAACTTTCACGCGGGATATTCTTCAAACTATCCCTCATATTGACAATCACCTGAAAAAGAATAATAAGCACAATCATGATAATCTTTGTCACATCACCCAGTCCTGCCAATAACATAACCACAGGGAGTAGAGCCAATTTAGGAACGGGATAGGAAAAATAAACAAAAGCTCCCAATAATTTGCCTGCATAACGGTTTTGTACCATCCAAAGCGCTGTAATAGCGCCCGTCAAAGCAGCAATAACTATTCCCGCTGTTATTCGCCAAAGACTGGTCAACAGATGCACTGCCAGACCACGCTGCCAGACCTCCCCAAAATGAGCATACACCGTAAACGGATCCGGTAACACATTCATTTGCAAAACACGTGCGGCAACCAGCCAAAGGAGATTAACCAAAACAATTCCCAGCAATGTATTGATAACGACCTCGCGAATACGTTTCATAACCGTCCGGCATTTATCAATTTGCGAACCTCGTCGGGCGAAGGAGAGTTGAGAATGCCTATTACTTGTCCGGGCAACGAACTGAGTAATACCACCCTACTTCCTATATCTACCGCTTCGTCAATATTGTGAGTAACAAAGAGAGTCGTTACCCGATGTTTTTGCCATATATCTAAAAATAATTGCCTGCTACATTCGGCGGTTAATGAGTCGAGGGCTGAAAAAGGCTCGTCCATTAATAGCAAATCCGGTTTTTGAATAAAAGAACGTGCAAGAGCTACCCGTTGACGTTGCCCACCACTCAACTCATGTGGGTAACGTTGCAAAAGAAACTGCAAATCAAGGGCAACAAGAATCTCTTCGGTATAGGCTTTGTCGGGAGAACTTTTCTTAATAATCTCCGGCAAAAAAATATTTTCCCTTATCCGTTTCCAGGGAAGCAATCCGTAATTTTGCGGAACCAACCCGATAGAGATAGACTTTGGGGCAGGACGTTTTCCGTCAATAAACACTTCTCCGGAATAACCGGTACAGATACCCGCTAGCACATGCAACAACGTTGACTTGCCACATCCCGACGGACCAATAATAGAATACACATTGCCCTCCGGAATATCCAGCGAGAAATCCCGCAATGCTTCCGTGCTCCCGTTTTTCCAAAAATAAGAAACAGACAGACCTCGTATGTGGACATTACTCACCGTAAATAAGAGAAACAATGTCAGTTGGGCGTCTGGTAACCGGCAACAACCAACGTATCACCTGCATAAGTGCCGGGTACTAATTTTTTAGCGGCTAACCAATCTACCGTACGTTTAATATCTTCGGAAGAAGGAAGGGCAGCCCAAGTAAACTGGGGAAGCGTTATTTTCTCCGCCAAATTCTCCGGCACGCCCGCATCTTCAATCAAAATGCGAAACCAGTCGGCACGCGGATGCTTATAAAGATATTCCACCGCTTGGTTATACCCTTTGACGAGTAGCTTTATTTCTTCGTTTTTCTCTTTCAATGCTTTCGTTGAAAAAACAGTACCTGTCACGGAAATCCCTAATTCCCGGGTAGTAACTACAAGTATATGCCCATTATTCACGGCAATAGAAGCAAATGGGTCAGGAAGAACCGATGCATCAATTTGCCCGTTCTGAAGCATTTCCAAGCGTATCGGAATCTTGTTTATCTCCGGTTTGTTCACCTCTTCAAGGGCAATACCCGCCTCTGCCAATATTTGATCGGTAGCATACTCAATCACCGTATTGCGCGATACGGCAATATTTTTGTTTTTTAACTGTTCAATGCGCTCAATGCCACTCTCTTTTCCGGCGATAAGGCAAAAATACCCGTCATTCTTCATCACAATACCTAAACCTATGCCACCTGCTTGTTGCAAAGCCGCACCTGTATAGTCAATAACCGTTCCATCCACATTACCTGCTTGAAAAGCTGCATCCCTGTCGTTAGCAGAGAAAAACTTTACTATGTCCACTTCCAATCCCAACGATTCATAGATGCCCTGTTTTTCAGCAACGACGAATGGAAGATAATCCATAGAAGACATAGCTCCCAAATGAATGGGTTGTAATCCGGAGGTTTTTTTAGAAGAAGCAGGATTCGTACAAGCAGATAAAATAATAACTACCGGACAAAGTATAGGCAAAAATTTCATGTAGCTGTCATATTATTCTTTAATAGCGGCAATACCCGGAAGCACTTTCCCTTCAATGGCTTCCAACAGTGCGCCACCGCCTGTGGAAACATAAGAAACGCCTTCTGCCAAACCAAATTTATTAACGCAAGCTACAGAATCCCCACCACCGACTAATGAAAAAGCGCCTTTTCGCGTGGCTTCCACAATGGCTTCTCCCACTGCACGCGAACCATGTGTAAAATTATCAAATTCAAATACTCCCGTGGGACCATTCCAAAGAATAGTCTTGGACTCCTTAATAACTTTGGCAAATTTTTCTTCTGTTTTCGCACCTATATCCAGACCTTGCCACCCATCGGGTATTTCACCCACAGGAACGAAATTCGTTTTTGCATCATTAGAAAATGAATCGGCAATCTTAGCATCTTCCGCCAAGACCAAATTTACATGGTTTGCTTTAGCTTTTTCTATCAAACTCAATGCCAAACTCAATTTATCTTCTTCACAAATGGAATTGCCGATTTTTCCTCCTTGCGCTTTGGTGAATGTATAAGTCATACCACCGGCAATAATCAAATTATCTACTTTGGTTAACAGATTTTCGATTATTTCTATTTTGGAAGATACTTTAGAACCACCCATAATAGCAGTAAACGGACGTTTGATGTCATTCAGCACTTTATCTACAGCCTTCACTTCTTTGTCCATCAGATAACCGAACAGCTTATGGTCACTATCAAAATAGTTGGCGATAAGCGCTGTAGAAGCATGAGCACGATGGGCGGTTCCGAAAGCGTCATTTACATAGCAGTCGGCATAAGAAGCCAGCTTTTTCGTAAATTCTTTTTGGCTTTCTTTCATTGCTTTCTTGGCAGCAGCTTTTTCTTCATCCGTAGCATCGTCTGCCAATCCTCTGGGTTTACCTTCTTCCTCTGCATAAAAACGAAGATTTTCCAACAGCAATACTTCACCCGATTGTAAAGCAGCAGCTTTCCCTACAGCGTCTTCACCTATGCAGTCATTGGCAAATTGAACCTCAACGCCTAACAATTCAGACACACGATTGAGAATATGCCTCAAAGAATATTTACCGGTCACTCCTTGGGGGCGTCCTAAATGCGAACCGATAATTAAACTGCCTCCTTCGCCGATAATTTTTTTCAACGTAGGAATGGCTGCACGAATACGCGTATCATCTGTAATAGCAAAATTTTCATTTAACGGCACATTAAAATCCACTCTCACAAACGCTTTCTTACCGGCAAAATTGAATTTGTCAATTGTTTGCATAATACTTATGTTTTTTATCAATTTATTACTAAACCCACCTGCAAAGGTAACATTTTCTTTTTATATTCTTAAAAAACAGCTTATCGTAAAATCAGCCAAACGCCACAGGGAATACTAAGTGAAGTTATTTCAAGGCAGCATCCAATACCGTTTTTATTTCATTAGATGAAGGTCTTGGCGCATTTTTCAAAATGATATTTCCGTCTTTTCCTATCAAAATAAAACGGGGAATACCCGTTACGTTATAAGGTTTCATTAAAGCAGAGTCGGCAGCATCTCCCGCAAATAATTGGATTCCCTTCAGATTTTCTTTTCTGACGAAATCCGCCCATTTTTGTTTATCTTTGGAAGCATCTACCGATACGGATAGGAAAATCAAATCACTATTCGACGAATATTCTTCTTCCAATTTCTTTAAAGCCGGAAATTCTTTGATACAATATACACACCATGTAGCCCACAAGTCGATATAGACAACTTTTCCTTTGAAACCGGACAAAGATATTTCTTTGTCTTCTAAATCGGGAAATTGGAAATCAATTGCTTTTTGACCGGTAGTAACTTTTTTGGCTAATTCTGTTTCTTTCACCTTCATCTGTTGCTTTTGATTATCGGTAATCAAATGCTTTCCATATTTTTGAAGGTATTCCTCTATGCCTTCATAAGTACGGACGGAAGCTGAACGCATAATGATGAACTCTCCTTTGAGAGTATCATTGACGATATACGACAAATCGCTCTCAATCGTTGTGGAAGGTCTTGAAACAGGTACCCCATCGACCAAATTCTTCACATAAAATAGAGCGTTGAGGATACTATGACAGAAAGGATATTCCAGCAATGCAGCTGTTCGGGTTAATTCCGGAATATTGATTTCTTTGTAATAAGTAGGGTAATCTTTGGATTGCGGATGAACCGATCGGGGGCTCATTATAAACATAATGGCATTGAATAGCACATCAAACTTTTGATAGTTTTGGAACTTTTCGGTAAAGATTTTGTTTTGGGTGTATTGTTGTTTATACGAAGATAATTCCGTTAGTTTTCCTTCAAACAACGGAAAAAAATTAACATACGTGCTATTTTTATTAAAAAAATAAACCGCTTCTTCTTTTATGGGAAGAATAACGTCATACCATCGGGCTAATTCAAGGTTTTCGGGAGTGTTTTTCCCTGTCAGCACATAAGTTTCATTCTTCACCTCTACTCCAAGCACATCACCGGGCTTAAAATAGAAAGTATGATTATAAGTAACCGATGCCAGGCTACATTCAATGTTATAAAATCCTTCTTTTTCAGGAATAAAAGCAAAGTTGAATTTGTAATTTTCATCTAACACGGAAGAAGCCATTTCTTTTAAGATACCTTGCTCCGTTTTAAGAAGTTTGATAGGTTGTCCTACTTGTACACCGTTTCCATTCCATTGTCCGTTGATAATGGAAATATTGTTTGCAGAAGAATAAGCATACGCAAACAAACTTAAGATAATAATAACTAGTGGCTTTTTCATTTTCATTTATTTTTCATTTATTTTTCCATTCGGCGTCTATTACCTTACCGAAACCTGACCATTCCATTTTTTCGTTATTGTATTTGGCTACATTCAAATCTCCATAAATAGGGACTACTTGCATCACTTCCAATTTTCCACAACTGTCTGCCGGCTTTGCCGGATCGTAAGTAAACACCATCAAATGGTCGCCCCACTTGCCAAGTTTCACAAATTCAATACGAGAGATTTTTTGTCCTCCGGTAGCCGTGTAAACAACCCTATTATCTTCGTCTGCAATATTATACAAATATATTTGATCATTTGTGGCATAATACAAAAATTCGTTTCCATTATTCACATTTTGATTGGCAAAATAATTATATGTCATAGCAAATTGATGGACATTGCTTAACTCGAGTAAATTCAACTTCTGGTAGAATCTTTGGCTACCGTCGGAAAATAAAAAAGAGCTAAAGAAAAATTCACCGGTATCAGGGTCTTTCAAAAGAGCATAAATTACATTTTCGGTGCTCTGTTCTATGCCACGCGGATGGATATAAATCAAATCTTTTCCCGTATTTCTGAGATTCTCTCCTGTGAAATAACTTACAGCAGTACCCGTGCCCGTACGTTTAACGAAACTTTGGGTATCCGTATCATACATGATGGTTCCTGCAGCCGGTGACGGACTTGCCGTAAGCGGAGATACATTGAAACGTTTTTCGCCATAAATATTCACATACGCTCCTACCGTCCAAAACACATTCATCGGACGATAATAATAATAAATATTATTATCACTTCCTATTAAGGTTGATTCTGAATTATTTCCCACTGCATTATCAATTCTTTTTGCATAAAAACCGGCAGGAACCATTCCCATAATAGCATAGTTGAGATGATACAAATCCGTATAAAACAAATCGGAGGGTCTCAAACGGTAAGCGCCTGTTTCGGTTAACACACCTACCAAATATTGACCATCCGATGTCGTTGCGTTTATTACAGGAGAATTGGCATCAGAATAACATGCCACCCCAAGCGGTTTATCCAAAGGGGGGATATCGGAACCATTTTTTGTCAAAATATCTTGCTTAAAATCGAACTTATCTTGATAAAAATTGATAAAATCCACTCGCCCTACATGATCTACCTCGCTCAATACAAAAAAGCCTGTAGCAATATCATTTTCTATTTTGATGGTAAATGAATCGGATATCCATTCTACACCTGTTTTATTATCCTTTACCTTGTAATAGAATTGATAAGTTCCACCGGGAAGATCGATTGAGAAATCCACCCATTCTTTGAGGTTGGACCACGTATATTTATTATAATACACATCTTGATATACGGCATTCATCCACACCCATTCGTAAGAATAATCAGCATCTGCCGGCAAGGGAGTAACAAATTGGGGTACAATCGTTATGGGGTCTCCTACGTGTATCGTATAGGTTTCTTGAAACGTTTCAAATACGATTTCGTCGATATTTCGATAATCGTAATTACCCTTATCTTCATAACAAGACTGGCAAAGAAACACATTCCCCACCAGAAAAACAGCTTTAAAAATACGATATTTATTCATTATATGATTTATTCTTATTTTAAATGGTAAATGATTTATACATTCTGACCGGATTTCATTTCCGTAACCCCATCCTCTTCATAGATAGTATTCCCCGCTGCTTTTTGATCCGCAAGATACCTTTTGAGGATACTACCCCATGAATTCATTAAAATCAAACTTGGTCGACTCACATACAATTCATTCAAATCCGCATGAACAACATCTCTCAACAAATAAAGTTTTTTCCGGGAGAAATCTCCGAAAAATACCCTGAGTGTATTCCATAGCTTAGGAACTTCCAAAAAATCACTCACCCTCAAACGAAATTCCCGCAAATCCACCTGTGTGGTATCCGAAGAACTACGTTTAATCGTTGTATAATTTGTTTGGAACTCCTCGTTAGTAAGCAACATAAAATCAATAACAAATGTGGTATCCTTAATAGCTGCCCGCTCTATTTCCACCAGAATAGCCCCTACCACTTCGTTCGCCGGAATGTTGGCAGCTATGACACGAAAATCCCGCCCCTCTTCCGCATTGGTTTCTCCCCATATAGCATACCTGAATGTCCGGTCTCTGTTTACAGGTGAACCCATAAGGCTTACAGGAATGTAAACCGTATCACATGCTGTGCCGGAAGGGTCTAAAGCGTAAGATTTGGTAATGCTGTCTTGGGGCGCGACAATTCTTTGCCATTTCTGCGTATAAATTTTTTCTCCGATTGGGTAATTCAACGTATAGTTAATACCGGAAGTCGCCCATCTCTGCAACGAAAAATAGATATGGCTAGTTTGATTGCCAAACTCTCCTCCGGCATATATATCCAATTTATCTTCATTGCACGAGCTAAAAAAGAGAACAGCTCCTAAAAAAGAAAACATGTATTTTTTCCTGTCCATGAGATTCATTGTAGTAAAATATTAATAATTGAACAATTATCGATCCAACTCTTTTTGTGGAATAGGAGGAATATATTTATCCTTTTCCATAGAAATGGTGGCACTTCCCGGACTTCCGTTTGGTATGGAAGATAGATTTTTTCTTTTGTAGAAATAAAAAAGCTGTCCCTCGCCAAAAAACTCCCGCATATATTCATTCTGTATCTCTGTATCAAGAACCGCGTTCAGTTTAATTTCAGCTACCGTTTTCAATCCCCGGTGTATTCTTACTTCGTCAATATAAACGAAATTCGATTCGCATTCTGCCAAAACATAATATAACTCCGATTTGCGAATCAGAGGCTGAAAATACCAAACATTGGTTTCGTAATAGGATCGGGAAAATTTATAATTCACCATATACGCAGCGTCCTGATAAACTTTCCAATGCCTCGCACGCATATCGGTAGATAAATCTATCGAACTTGTAACATCAAATATTTTCATGAGATTGCTTGTGGCGCTTGCTAACAATCTAGAGATACGGGTAATCCCCGGTGAGAAATCATTCGTCCAATTACTATACATATTTGCAGAATAAATGCCGAACAACACCTCAGAGGAAAAAACATAATCTTCCCTGTTCGAGTTAAAAACTTGTTCCGAACTTGTCCAAGGAAACTTATCCGGTATTCCCGATGATTCTTCCAACAAAGATTTTGCCAACGCACCCGCTTCTTCTTTTCGATCTCCATACATCAACGCTCTGACTTTAAGCACAGCAGCAGCATAATAATTTATTCTACGGTTACGGTTACGATAAAATGGATCCATATCTCTTTGCGAGATGCTCAAATCTTCTTCTGCTGCCGTCATTACTCCTTCGGTAATTACCGGATCAGCTTTCAACAACTTTAACGCTATATCAATATCTCCGATAATTTTATTGAGAACACCGGTAGCCGTTTCCCGATCGCGAAGCACAGCTTTCGGCTCTGTATAATAAGGAATGGAAAACGCAGTGGAGTCTGTCGCATAAACCGGACCGAAGAGACGCAACAAGTCCAAGTGTATATAAGCCCGTAACGCATAAGCTTCTCCTAAAAGGATATCTTTCCTGTTTTGAAGGACAACACCTTGTGTCGCATCTAATTTTTCTATAAAATTATTAATATTCAAAATCGTACTATAAGCTCCTGTCCATATAACTGAAAATATATTCTTAACAACGTCTTCCGAATAAGTATAATTACTGACATAGAACTTTAAAGGATAATCATCACCCGCCCCTTCACCGTTAAAATACTGTTGGGCAAGAAGCTCAATAGTCCGGTTAGATAATTCCCTCCCGTATAGATTATTTTCGCCCATTTTAAGATAAATACCGTTGAGAGCTGTTTGTACATTATATTCCGAACTGAATATTTGGTCTTCCAATATTTGATCAACAGGATCCACCCGTAGCCAATCACTGCAACCTGACAGTATGATGAATAATAGACCTACCGGAATGATTCGCTTAATTTTATCTATATAGTTCATTTTTTTTACTGTTAAATGTTAGAACGATAAGTTTACTCCCACTGAAACGCTTCTGGCAAAAGGATAATCCGTTCCCCTCTCCGTTTTAGAAGTTTCCAAACGGAAAATATCATTCAGATATCCTGTTATTTTTAAATATTGAATGCCGAAAAGTCGCTTTAACTCCTTGCTATCGTTCAATTCGTAAGAGCAATTGATGGATTCGGCACGTAGATAATTATTCTTTTGAACAAACCGGGACGTTCTGGGAGATACTGCCTCCACAATCTTAATAGATTTAAAAGCGGTTATATCACCCGGCTTTTGCCATCGATCATACAGCGCTCTTTTATCCTGATTTTTTTCCAATGCCGATTTAGTGATATTTTCCACCTTATTATATAATGCGGTATTATATATATCCGACCCCATACTATAGCTGAACGCCATCCCTACATTAAAACGCTTATATTGGAAATTGGTACTGATCACACCGAAAACATCAGGCCTACCGTTACCTACTACCACTATGTCGTCTGCATCATACTCCATTGTCAACTCACCGTTCTTTTTAACATATACCTCTTCACCTGTAGCAGGGTCAATCCCATAAGAACGTACAGCCCAAATATTCGTAGGACTGTATCCGTCCACATACTGCTGCATTGTATTACTTTTACGCTGTGTTTCATTAAATGCATCCAATGATTTACCCAATCCACCATATTCACTCTTGTTATGGGCTGCCGTCAATCTGACTTGCCATATAATACGTTCCTTAAGATTATAGATGGGAGAAGCAGCCAATACCAATTCCACCCCTTTCTTTTGAAGATAACCCAAATCCATGGGATAAGAACCTACCCCCGTAGAAGGCACTTGAGGAACAAATATAATATTAGGGTTGGTCTTCGATTGATAGATATTGAAAGTCATTGAATATTTCCCCCGTAAAAGACGCACATCTAAGCCTGCACTATAATCTTCAGCCGTTTGCCACGGTAAGTTCGGATTAGCAAGTTCGGAGAGATAAAACCCCTGACCAAAATAATTACTGTTCAAAAAATATTGATAGATAGATTTCGAAGGCGCTCTTCCTTGATTCTGATTACCCGTTACACCCGTCGAAGCTCTCAATTTTAAAATATCTATCCATTTCACATCTTTCATAAAAGCTTCCCTGTCGATATTCCATCCCAAACCAACCGACCAAAAAGCTTTATACAATTTATTGGAGCCAAAAGTCGTAGCGCCATCAAGACTATAAGTAAAATCAAACAAATAACGCTCCCCGTAATTATAATTTAAAGCGCTCATAAGACCTACCGAACGGCGATCGCTCAAATAGTAACCCGGCTTCGATTCCTCCTTATAACTATGAGCTAAATTAGGAGTACCTTTACTACCGTAAGGAAATCCTTCCGCTATAACGCTGATATAGTCGTTTTGTGTTTGGTTAAGTTGACTTCTGGCAAATAACGTTATGGAATGTATGTTCTTAATTAAAGTAGCATAAGATATATCTACATAACCCTTATATGTCAAACTCTTAGAATCCTTGTTGTAATACTCTCCCTGATAATATGACGACACGTTAGCGTACTGTGTATGCTCCGGAGGAGTAAACTGTACGGTTTTATTACGTGCATTTGTCAAATCCAGCCCTCCTCTAAGCCGGATATCCTTTGTAGGCGTGTATTGAACACTCAGACTGTTTGACACATAAATTTCATTCGACTCATTTTTACTGTCAAGTAAAGCATTATACAAAGGATTCGGAATATCTCCCGTAATCGGAGAAAAACTACCTAATGACCCTAAACCCCACCTGCTTTGAAGAAACTTATCAACACCCCCGCCGACATTTCTTTTTCTGAAATAAGGACTTGTATTTACCCATGTACTAAAACTTCCGTACGGACTCTCCGTACCTGTATAGCCGTTTACATCCAAATAATCAGATATTTTTAACTTCTTGGAAAGATAAGACAGACCAATATTTCCACCCCAAGTTTCACGCCCCGAACCTTTCATCACGCCAACCGTATTTTTATATTTAGCGCCGGCGTCAATGGATAATTCCTCATTACCTCCCGAAACTCTCACAGAATGACCGTGAGTAAATCCTGTTTGTACAGGCTCGCTTAACCAGTAAGTATCCACCCCTCTTTGAATATCTGCAAGCCGGTAATTATACAACTCATCCAAAGCTTTTTGATAATAAGCATAATAATCCCCCTCTTGTAATTCAAAATACTTTCCCGATAAACGTTCAAATTCCAATTTCTCAGTTGCATTCATCATGTTGAATACAGAAAGGTCCGGAGCGGAAAGTATAAAGTCGGCGTTATAATAAACTTTCAATTCACCGGGTTTAGGTTTTATGGTTTCAATAACAACTACCCCGTTAGCGCCTTTCGAACCATAAATAGCGGTAGAACCCGCATCTTTCAATATGGTGATGGATTCAATCCGGTTCATATCCAAATCTTGAACTCTCGTTAAAGAAGATTCCACTCCATTGATAACAAATAACGGCTGATTGGGGTCTGCGCTAAATTCGTCTTTAATGGCATTGAGAGTAGCGCTACCCTGCCCCCTAAGTTCAATAGTAGCCAAAGCATTCGGATTAGAGCCCAAATCTAAGTTATCAATAACTAAAAAAGAAGGGTCTAATACTTTCAAACCCTGTATTACATTGCTATTGCCTACATTCTTCAGTTCAGAACCCTTATAGGAAGACGTTGCACCCGTAAAGCTGACTTTATTCCGTTGAAATATACCCGTTTCCACCACAATTTCTTCCAACACATTACTTGCATACAGCAATTTTACATGATAGACACTCATCCCCGGTTTCATTTTCACTTCCTGTGGATCCATTCCTACAAAAGAAAAAACTAACGTTGCTCCTGCATCCGACAGACTAATGACATATTTCCCACTCACATCGGTAGTTGTTGCTATATTTTTGTTAGATTTCAAAACAACAGCAGCGCCCGGAAGCGGAATACCTTCTTCGTCCGTTACCGTTCCTGTAATCCTAACAGGTTGCTTCTGTTGTTGAATATCTATTCCTAATAGATTACCCGTGTTGAAATCCGGAGTTTTTGCCTCTGCGCCTGTATTACATAGCAAAACCAACAAAAACAAAAGCCGGAATGCCAATTTTTTCTCTGCAAAAAAATTTAATCCTTCTTTAAGACACTTGTTATACGTTTTTTTAAGCATTCTCCTAAGCATAATTTCATGAATATATTTATTAAATCTACCCTCAATTTCACATAATTTGTTAAACTTGTTCAAGATTTTACAAGAAAACCTATGACCTCTTTTTCTACCGACAAAAATAGTTACTTTTTTATTAACAATATACCATCCTAATGAAACAAAATTACTGCTAACCGCTCAAATAGGAAAATATATATATATGGTATATTTTGTATTTAATAATTATTTTTGTATTCGAAAAATACATAAGATATTTTACATGATACAACCTATCCGCCAGAAGCAATTCCAAACACAACAACAATTACAAACCCTTTCACCACAACAAATTCTTGTTGTGAAATTATTGGAACTTCCGACTGTGGAATTAGAAGATAAGATACATGCCGAATTACTCGAAAATCCGGCTTTGGAAAAAATAGAGAATGAAAGCCCGACAGAAAGTAATCCCGATAACGAGACTAATCCCGAAAATAATGAAGATTCCGGTACCGAATACGATTCCTTAAATGATTATCTGACCGAAGACGACATCCCTGATTACAAACTACAAGAAAATAATCGATCAAAAGAAGGACAGGTTGCCGACATTCCCTTTTCCGACACCACCTCTTTTTACGAACTATTGCAAGAACAGGTAAGCGAACAAAATCTAACAGAACATCAGCGAGAGATAGCCGAATACGTAATCGGTTCTCTTGACGACGACGGACTGCTCCGCAAATCATTGGAAACTATTAACGAAGAATTAGCTATCTACGCCTCCATAAATACTTCTATGACGGAATTGGAAGAAATTTTGAAAGTTATACATGAATTCGACCCTCCCGGTATAGGAGCAAGAAACTTACAAGAATGCCTACTACTACAAATCCGACGTCGCAAACCGGAAAGGAGAACCGATTCCACCGTAAATATACAAGAAACCATTATCAAAGATTACTACGAAGAGTTTACCCGCAAACATTGGGACAAAATCATCCAAAAACTTAAATTGAACGAAGACGACTTTAAAAAAGCGATAGCCGAAATAACCAAACTCAATCCCTGTCCGGGTAGTTCGCTCGGAGAAGCTATCGGGCGAAACATACAGCACATCGTACCCGATTTCATCGTGGAGATTGATGAACAAAATTCAATCCATGTGACTTTGAACAATCACAATATACCTCAATTGCGGATGAGCCGGGAGTTCACCCAAATGATAGAAGAACACAAAAAAAACAAAACGAACCAATCCAAAGAAGTCAAAGAAGCAATGATATTTCTCAAACAAAAAATAGACGCTGCACAAGGCTTTATTGATGCTGTCAAACAAAGGCAAAATACCTTGATGATCACTATGCAAGCTATCGTTCACCTACAACGTTCTTTTTTCTTGGAAAGAAACGAATCATTGCTTCGCCCGATGATATTAAAAGACGTAGCCGAATACACCGGATTGGATATCTCTACCATATCCCGGGTAAGCAATAGCAAATACGTACAAACCGATTATGGTATCTATCCCCTGAAATACTTTTTCAACGACGGATATATCACTGGAGACGGCGAAGAAAAATCTGTACGTGAAATTAAAAATCTCCTTAAAGAATGTGTCGAAAACGAAAACAAAAAGAAACCGCTTACCGACGACGAATTAGCAGACGTACTCATACAAAAAGGGTATCCCATAGCAAGAAGAACAATAGCTAAGTACCGTCAACAGTTGAACATTCCGGTAGCAAGACTAAGAAAATAATGTTGATAGAATAAAAATAGTAAAAAATATGAACAAACAACTTCTACTCGGTGATGAAGCTATTGCTCAAGCTGCATTGGATGCCGGTTTGTCAGGTGTTTACGCCTATCCGGGCACCCCATCTACCGAAATAACCGAATACATTCAATCCTCTCCCTATGCTCAAACGCATAGGATTCATAATCGTTGGTGCGTCAATGAAAAAACGGCAATGGAAGCGGCCTTGGGTATGTCTTTCACCGGAAAACGTGCTATGGTTTGTATGAAACACGTAGGTATGAATGTGGCAGCAGATTGTTTTGTCAATTCTGCTATAACGGGAGTTAGAGGAGGGTTGATTGTGGTAGCTGCCGACGACCCAAGCATGCACTCTTCCCAAAATGAACAAGACAGTCGTTTTTATGGAGATTTCTCCCTGATTCCCATGTATGAGCCGAGCAACCAACAAGAAGCATATCATATGATTTATAACGGCTTTGAGTTTTCCGAAGAAATAGGTGAACCATTATTAATGCGTATCGTTACCCGTTTGGCACATTCGCGTTCCGGAGTAGAACGAAAAGCACAAAGATCGCAAAATGACATTTCATTCGGTAGCGATCCGCATCAATTTATTTTGTTGCCCGGTATGGCTCGCAAACGATATAAAATATTATTGGAACGGCAAGCCGGTTTTGTGAAAGCATCGGAAGAGTCTCCCTACAATACATACATGGACGGAGCAGATAAAAGTGTAGGGATCATAGCTTGCGGTATTGGTTTCAACTACCTGATGGAAAATTATCCCGAAGGATGTAGCTACCCTGTATTGAAAATCGGACAATACCCTCTTCCCAAAAAACAATTGTTGCAACTGGTAGAAACGTGCAACGAAATACTCGTATTGGAAGACGGGCAACCTTTTGTTGAAAAACAATTAAAAGGTTATTTGGGTAGAGGTATTAAAGTAAAGGGGCGTTTGAACGGAGCCCTTTCTTATGACGGCGAATTGAATCCGGATACCGTTGCCCATGCTTTAGGTAAAGAAAACAAGTCGTATTTCAATGTTCCGGATATAGTAAAAACACGTCCGCCGGCTTTATGTAAAGGTTGCGGACATCGGGATATGTATAACGCTCTGACTGAGGTTTTGAAAGAAGAATATCCTTTCCACAAGGTATTTAGTGATATCGGTTGTTACACATTGGGAGCTAATGCGCCATTTAACGCTATTAATTCCTGTGTGGACATGGGAGCTTCTATAACAATGGCGAAAGGTGCTGCCGACTCAGGACTTTATCCGTCAGTGGCTGTTATCGGCGACTCTACTTTTGCCCATTCCGGTATGACGGGACTGCTCGACTGCGTGAACGAAAAGGCAAATGTTACTATTTTTATCTCTGATAATGAAACAACTGCTATGACCGGTGGACAGGACTCTGCCGGGACAGGACGCATTGAAGCCATTTGCGCCGGATTAGGTGTTGACCCTGCACATCTCCGTGTCATTAGTTGCCTGAAAAAAAACCATGAAGAAATGAAACGGATTATTCGGGAAGAATTACAATTTGATGGCGTATCTGTTGTCATTCCACGTAGAGAATGTGTTCAAACCTTAACGCGTAAAAAAAGAAGCAAACAAGCATGAAGAAAGATATTATATTATCAGGCGTCGGCGGACAAGGTATTTTGTCTATTGCCGCCATAATAGGTAAAGCTGCCTTAAAAGACGGGCTATACATGAAACAAGCGGAAGTACACGGAATGAGTCAACGGGGAGGGGATGTTCAATCGAATTTGCGCCTTAGTAACCACCCGATAGCTTCAGACTTAATACCTCTGGGGAAATGTGATTTGATTATCTCTTTAGAGCCGATGGAAGCTTTGCGTTATCTTCCCTACTTAAATAAAGAGGGTTGGTTAGTTACTAATGAAACTCCTTTTGTGAACATTCCCAATTATCCTCCCATAGACAATATAATAGGAGAAATCAATAGATTACCCTACAAAATAGGATTGAATGTGGACGATGTCGCTGAGAAAACAGGGAATGTACGCGTTGCCAATATGGTATTGTTAGGCGCTACCGTTCCTTTTTTAGGAATTGATTTTGAAAAAATACAGGACGGTGTCCGTGAGGTATTTGAGCGCAAAGGCGAAGCCGTTATTGAAATAAATCTCAAAGCATTGGTTGCCGGAAAAGAAATAGCGGAGAGAATTTTACAAACGTAGAGGCAAGCATGCCTTGCCCTTACGTTATACGTTAAACGTTAAGATTTGGTTATTTAAAAGAATAAATAACGATTATCTTTAACGTTAGCTTTCGAGTGAAGATCATTCAAAAAGTTGTTAAGTAAACGTCTGTTTATATCTACTTGATTGGCTTTTTCTGTTTCCATATTAAACGTATCGTTTTGCTTAGTTTTGGCATATATTTGTAATACCAATACACCTGCATTTCCTTTAATAGGGGCGCTCAATTGGTTTAGTTCGCCTACTGAAGCGTATGCGCTTACCAACGGTTCGTTGCTACGAAGCGCCGATATGTAAGCAGGAGCGGAAAAAGTAACGTGTTTTATCGTATCGCTTACTGCATTACTTACAGTTTGATATTGGTTGAATGTAGTGATATTTTTTATATCTTCCATTATCCTTTCGGCTTTCTTATCTTTGCGTATTTCAAGAACCAATTCACTTTTTACTTGTTCCAAAGGTCGATACCCTTTCTTGTTTACTTGTTCCAAAGCTACTAACAGTAACCGGTCGCTGTCACCACATTCATATAAAGTTGAAACCTCACCGGGTTTAGCTGAAAAAGTCCAACGCAACGCTTCTTTAGTTCCTTTTATATTGGCTATTCCATGTTCGGAACTGTTTAGGTTATACGCCAATAAGGCATAACCGGCTTCTTCTGCATTCGCTTTCACTTTATCTAATGTAGGGTTAGCAGCTACAAAACGGCTAAATTCATTATAAGCCTTGTTGTAGGTTTCTTTGCTGAATTCAACCGTTCTTTTAATTATGGCTACTTTATATTTGTCTGTTATCGCTTTTTGCGCAGTTACTTGAAGAATGATATGGCTCTGTCCCAACGAAAGATTGTCATATTCATTCATACCCAAAGCTATTATGGCTTTGATATATTTCAAATTATCCCCTTCAATAGGATTCTTTTCATATTGAGCTGACGATAACCAATTAGGAGCGCCGTCTTGTCCGTATTTTTTTGCCAATTCTTCAAAATCCGCCCCTTGCTTAATGGCATCGAAAATACTGTCTGCCAATACTTTTGTTTTCGTTACGTCGTCCGTATATACTTGAATCTGACGGAACTGTATGGAATCAGGCATTTTTGTTTTGGAAAGGTATTTGAAAGTATTAAATGTATTATCGGATACCTGGTAATAAGGTCCGTGAATTTCGCCTTCCGAGGCATCTTCCAAACGGGAAGCCACATCTTCCGGATAAGCTTCTTTTCTATAATACAAGTCAATATACGGATATTGGGAACCTGTGGAACGGATGAATGAGGTATAGTCAGAAGAGGTTTCTTCTAATTGTACGCTGTAATCGTTTATTTCTTTTTCCAATTCCGCCTTATCATTTTCACTTGCTTTCACTTGTATATCAATGTATTTTATATCACGAATTTCGGCAAGTTGCTTAAGTTGTTCCTTTTTCTTTTGATAGAGATTTTTAATGTCTGCCTGAGTTACGGTTACTGTTGAATCCGGAATGGCATTGTAAGGAATGGTCGCAATCAACATTTCTGCTTGATTTACTCTACCGTCAAAAGCGGTTTGGGCTTCAATGGGATTGGAAGACATCGCCAGAATGATTAATGACCTGTATTTTTCTATCAAACGACTTTGAAATAGATTTTTTTCAAAAAACAACCAATACCTGTTCATCGAATCATAATATTCTAAATATTGAGGCTGCATGCTTGTTCTATCTATTTTGGCATAATCTACAAGGAAACGTTTCAATTCGTCTTTATCAAACACGCCTTGCGGATTGCGAAAAGGAGTCTGTTGGAGAATCGGATCCGTACCATCGTCGATAATTGCCTGAATTTCCGCTTTTGAAACAGTGAGTCCTATCTTCTTCGCTTCTTTTTCAATCAATTTTTTGTTTACAAAAGTAGCCCACGCTTCGTCTCTGATTTGATTTATTTGATCATCATTCAATGTATTCGTTCCCAAAGAAAACTTAACAATTTCGGTATATTCTTCTACCATTGCCTGAAATTCCTGCACAGAAAGAACTTCGCCATTCACTTCGCCTGCATCTTGTGATTGGTTCGGGCGAATCACTTTCCAAGCATCCCCCGCTATAAAAGCAAATAAAGCCAAACCAATAACAACGACCAATAAGGGTCCTTTGCTTCTGATGTTTTGTAATGTTGCCATTTGTAATTTAATATGATTTTATGTTATTATTTTGTTTTTTCATTAGAGCACGAAGTTACGAATAAGAATTAAAAAATTGGAAATAAAGGAATCAATATTTTCTTACAATTGAAAAGTAGGCATTATCTATCGGTCTTGGAATGAGGGTAAAATACGTTTATAATGACAAAAAAGCAAATCGCCTGTTTCGTTGCACAAGTACATACCGTTTCCTTCGCAATAACGAAAGGACTTACATTGGGCGCATTATGTAAATTATTTGCTATCTTTTTATTTGTGAATGACAAGCCATATAATATTTACTTGTTATGATTATATGTGTCAGAAAAAGTATAAATTAATTTCAAACGATTTTCCATTGATGAGGTTTTATCTTCCAAATAATCGAAATTTGCGTTCCGGAAATGCAACCGTTGTTCTGCGCTGATTTTGATTTTGCGCGACAGTTGGAAGTCGATATTCAGGTTCACCCTATCGCGACGGGTATTTCCTTTTTTACGGGAATTAGTAGGGTGTTGATAAGGACGTTGATAAGAAAAAATATGGGTGGTGATTTAAAAAGTATGCTTCTGTAAGAATTTGGCAATCAGGTTATAAGTGATTATATTTGTATATGAAAATTACACTAACCCTTCATTGTCCCAATTGCCAAAGCACAAAAATAAAGAAAA
>SNRY01000116.1_pt1 | contig 29767 bp, 28 predicted proteins | sample 4693421 | NCBI WGS metagenome assembly SNRY01 (sample SAMN11003215, study PRJNA524138) | termite gut metagenome | isolation source: Bacteroidetes bacterial symbionts from single cell of protist host amplifed... | host: Streblomastix strix ... | reverse complement strand
TATCGCAAAAAAATTGGGGGCGGACTTTTATTTTGCCCATCCTTATTCTTCCGGGGAAAGAGGATTGAATGAATATACTAATGGCTTAATCAGGCAATATATCCTTAAAGGGACAGATTTGAAGGTAAGTACGTGATAAGAATTAGTTTATATTATTATTATTTGCATTATTCTGTAAACTAGAAAGATACAAAATAAATACTATCAATTAAATTATATCATATACTTATATACAAATGATTTTATCAAACTGGTACAGAATAAAATAAACAAAAAACCTAGAGAAAAACTCGGCTTTCATACACCCTCTAAAATCTTTTATGCATCTTTGTTCTGAATTGTCGCAGTTAGAACTTGAATCTGCCATAAGTAGACATTAATACAGATTAATGTTTTATTGTTCAAAAAATCGTATCTTTCCCCAAAAGGCACCTTGGAATACAAGAAGATACGACAAAACGAATTACAATTCCGTAGTTTGAGGGTTTATCGTCATCTGAATTTAAGGGACCGAGTACTAATTTTCCATTGAATTAGAGGCATGTATGAGCCACTATACCTTTGATGACAAGGAGCGGGTCAGGGTATACAAAACCAATCCCTTACAGAACATCATGCCGCTATTTTGGTATCACTTGACCCAAAGCTAATATGTTCATCCTCTTAACTTAAGAAAAACGCTTAAACGTTTTGGAGAATTACCAATTTAAGGGAGGCATCTCCGGTAGCAGAACTATTTTAAGTTTGCCTAATTGAGATAAAAACATCATCTTTGCATGGTTCAACAATAAAAGAATACCGCAAGACCAATGCTAAACGAAATAGAAAGACGGCGAACCTTCGCCATTATCTCCCATCCCGATGCGGGTAAAACCACCTTAACCGAAAAGCTCCTCCTCTTTGGCGGACAAATTCAAGTAGCAGGAGCGGTTAAGAGTCATAAGATAAAGAAAACCGCCACCAGTGACTGGATGGAGATAGAAAAGCAACGCGGTATCTCCGTAACTACTTCCGTAATGGAGTTCGATTACGGCGAACATAAAGTTAATATCCTTGATACGCCAGGGCACCAAGATTTTGCCGAAGATACGTTCCGCACCCTAACTGCGGTGGATAGCGTCATCATCGTAGTGGACGGGGCAAAAGGCGTGGTAGCGCAAACCCGCAAACTGATGGAAGTATGCCGTATGCGCAAAACTCCCGTGATTATCTTCGTCAATAAAATGGACCGGGAGGGACACAACCCTTTCGACCTGCTCGACGAATTGGAAGAAGAACTTCACATCGGCGTACGCCCGCTTTCCTGGCCCATCGAACAAGGAATCCGGTTTAAAGGCGTTTATAATATCTATGAGCAGAAGCTCGACCTCTATCAGCCTTCAAAGCAAGTGGTAACGGAGAAGGTAGAGGTGGATTTGAATAATCCCGATTTGGAGAAACAAATAGGCGAGACGCAGGCGGAAAAACTTCGTTCCGACTTGGAACTGATAACCGGTGTGTATTCGGAGTTCCGCTCGGAGGAGTATTTAAAAGGGGAACTGGCTCCTGTCTTTTTTGGTTCGGCTTTAAATAATTTCGGCGTAAAAGAATTGTTGGATTGCTTTGTTGAAATAGCCCCCTCTCCCCGCCCCGTAGAAACTGAAGAACGCAAGGTAAACCCCGAAGAGCCTAAATTCACCGGTTTCGTATTTAAGATAACGGCGAATATCGACCCCAATCACCGTTCGTGCGTAGCCTTCTGCAAAATATGTTCCGGCAAGTTCGTACGCAATTCCCCCTACCTCCATATACGTCACGATAAAATCATGCGCTTTTCTTCGCCCACCCAATTCATGGCGCAGCGCAAAACTACTATTGACGAGGCGTGGGCAGGTGATATTATCGGCTTACCGGATAGCGGAGGGACGTTCAAAATCGGCGATACACTGACCGAGGGCGAACAACTGCATTTCAAAGGACTTCCCTCTTTCTCACCCGAAATGTTTAAATACATAGAGAATGCCGACCCGATGAAACAGAAACAATTGGCAAAAGGCGTTGACCAGCTTATGGACGAAGGCGTGGTACAGCTTTTCATCAATCAATTCAACGGGCGCAAGATTATCGGAACGGTAGGGCAGTTGCAGTTTGAGGTTATTCAATACCGTTTGCTCAACGAGTACAATGCTTCCTGCCGTTGGGAGCCGCTTAGCCTGTACAAAGCCTGTTGGATAGAAAGCAACAATCAGGAAGAATTGGAAGCATTCAAGAAAAGGAAATACCAATACATGGCGAGAGACCGCGAAGGACGCGATGTCTTTTTAGCCGACAGCAATTATGTATTGCAGATGGCGCAAATAGATTTCAAGAACATAAGGTTTCACTTTACGAGTGAGTTTTGAATATCTTGTGTAGATAAAACGGGAAAAGATAACAATACAAATTATACCATGAAAAGAACAGCTATCATATCACTATTCCTTTTCTCCTGCATCGGATTATACGCCCAGTGGAAACCTGCCGGAGATAAAATAAAAACCGCATGGGCGGAAACCATCACTCCAAACAATGTATTATCCGAGTATCCTCGCCCCATTATGGAGCGCACGGATTGGGTAAATCTGAACGGATTATGGGAGTATGCCATTCTACCTTTCGGAGAAAACGAACCCCAACAGTTTGACGGAAAGATATTGGTTCCCTTTGCCGTAGAATCAAGTTTGTCGGGAGTACAGAAAGAATTGGGAAAAGAGAAAGAGTTATGGTATAAACGCACATTTAACATTCCTGCCGGATGGAAGAATAAAACAATTCTATTGCATTTCGGAGCAGTGGACTGGAAAGCCGAAATATACCTGAACGATATTAAAATAGGTTCGCATACCGGAGGATATACCCCTTTTAGCCTGAATATTACTCCTTATCTTACTTCGGGAACGCAAAAACTGGTGGTGAAAGTATGGGATCCGGCAACAGACGGATATCAACCGATAGGAAAACAAACCAAACACCCTGAAAGCATTTGGTACACCTCCGTATCCGGTATTTGGCAAACGGTTTGGCTGGAACCCGTAAACCGGAAATACATTGCTGCCTTGAAAATAACTTCCGACATTGCCGCAAAGAAAATAAATATAAAGGTCAACACGGAAGGTGCTTCCTACGGAGATGTCATTGAGGCATCCATTAGAGACAACAACAAGCTTGTAGCCAAAACTAAAAGCGCAATCGGTGAAACCTTGGAAATAGTCATCGACCAGCCGAAACTCTGGTCGCCGGAATCTCCTTATTTGTATGATTTGGAAATTTGCTTATATGATAAGGATAAGTTACAGGATAAAGTGAAAAGTTATGCCGCCATGCGTAAAATCTCTATAAAGAGAAGTGATAACGGGATTGTACGATTACAACTGAACGATAAAGACTATTTCCAATTCGGATTGTTAGACCAGGGCTGGTGGCCTGACGGACTCTATACAGCTCCTACAGACGAGGCGCTGCGGTACGACATTCAAAAAACAAAAGATTTCGGATACAACATGATCCGTAAACATGTAAAAGTAGAACCTGCCCGTTGGTACACCCATTGCGACCGATTAGGGGTATTGGTATGGCAAGATATGCCAAGCGGAGGCCGTTCACCCGAATGGCAAAACAGGCAATACTTTAACGGGATGGAATTTGCACGCAGCCCTGAGTCCGAAGCCAATTACCGTAAAGAATGGAAAGAAATTGTAGACTGCCTCTATTCCAATCCTTGCGTCGTAACATGGGTGACTTTCAACGAAGCATGGGGGCAGTTCAAAACGGAAGAAATCGTTCGTTGGACAAAAATGTACGATCCTTCCCGGTTAGTAAACCCGGCAAGCGGTGGAAACCATTATAGAATAGGCGATATGCTCGATTTACATAACTACCCCGCCCCGGAGATCTATTTATATGATGTCGAAAGAGCAACCGTTTTAGGTGAATATGGCGGCATTGGATTTCCGGTGGAAGGTCATCTGTGGCAACCGGACAAGAATTGGGGGTATATCCAGTTTAAGAACGCCAAAGAGGTAACGGATGAGTATGTGAAATATGCGGAAATGTTGAAGGAAATGAGCAAAAGGGGATTTTCTGCCGCCGTATATACACAAACAACCGACGTGGAAGGGGAAGTAAACGGACTGATAACATACGACCGCAAAGAAATAAAAATAGAAGAGGAGAGGGTGAGAAAAGCAAATCAAGAAGTACGCAATTCTATAATTAACTAACATTATGTTTGCTAAAGAGACATACATACAGCGCAGAACCTTGCTGAAGAAAGCAGTGGGTTCAGGGGTATTACTGTTTTTGGGTAACGACGAAACAGGGTTAAACTACGAAGACAATGCTTTCCGTTTCCGTCAGGATTCCACTTTCCTGTACTTCTTCGGATTGTCGTTTGCCGGACTTTCCGCAGTAATTGATGTGGATGAGGACAAGGAAATCATTTTCGGAGATGAATTAACCATTGATCGTATTATATGGATGGGGACGCAACCCACATTGAAAGAGAGAAGCGAGCGGGTGGGGGTGGCGCATACGCAACCCGCCGCTTGCATTACCGAATACCTGCCTCAGGCAATACGGAAAGGACAAACAATACATTACCTCCCCCCTTATCGCCCCGAACATAAGCTGAAGCTAATGGATTGGCTGGGCATACCGGTAGCCAAGCAAGAGGGTTCCAGTGAGTTCATTCGCGCAGTGATTAATCAAAGGAACTACAAATCGGACGAAGAAGTTACCGAAATAGAAAAGGCTTGCAACACTACTGCCGATATGCACATTGCTGCCATAAAGATGCTTCGTCCCGGCATGAAGGAGTGCGAAGTGGTGGCGGCGATGGAGGCGATAGCCATTGCTGCGGGAGGAAACACCTCGTTCCCCACGATTGCCACTATCAACGGACAGACCTTGCACAACCATTCATATACCAATACGGTGAAATCCGGCGACTTGTTTCTGATTGATGCGGGAGCAGAAACAGCTATGGGATACGCCGGCGACATGTCTTCCACCATTCCTGCCGGTAAGAAGTTCACCCCCCGCCAAAGGGAAATATACGAGATACAAAACGCAATGCACATAGCGGCTGTAAAAGCATTGCGCCCCGGTACCCCTTACGCAGACGTATATGATATTACCGCCTGTGTTATGACGGAAGGGCTGAAAAGCCTGGGATTGATGAAGGGAAATACGGAAGATGCTGTTCGTGAGGGTGCTCATGCCATGTTCTATCCTCACGGGTTGGGGCACATGATGGGGTTGGACGTGCACGACATGGAGAACTTAGGCGAAATACGGGTAGGCTATGGTGAAAAAGCAAAAAGTACGCAGTTCGGTCGCAGGTCAGTCCGTTTGGCACGCCCGTTGGAAGTGGGTTTTGTGTTGACTGTCGAACCGGGTATTTACTTCATTCCCGAATTGATAGACTTGTGGCGGTCTCAACACCTGTTTACCGATTTCATTAATTACGATGCCGTAGAGAGTTATAAAGACTTTGGGGGCGTTCGCAATGAAGAGGACTACCTGATTACCGGCACAGGAGCGCACCGTTTAGGCAAAAAGATACCTCTGACACCGGAGGAAGTGGAGGCTTTGAGAGTGGAAAGTTGAAAGTGGGCAATCACTAATTAGCCATCAGGCTCATATACGGCTGCATCCCGCCCAATACCTTCTCTGTTAATTCATTTATGGTCAGGCGGAGAGGTGTTCTTTGTGATTCCTTGCTCACCATACACTTGCCGTTGCGAAGGGTATAATACCCGGTATTGAGAGATAGAGAACCATCATGCAACTCTATATTCGTCTCAATCTCTGGGTGTCTGGCGGCAAATAGCTCCAATACGCCTTTTGCATCAATAATGCGCGCCATGCCGAGGGGGAACGATTCCAATGCCTCTACCGGGGGAATGGTAATATGCAGCCGGGTGCATCCGCACAGTATCGCCGCTTGCCTGAGCAATTCATTTTCTATTTCCCTACTTTCGGCACAAAGTTCACTGACGTATAACGTCTCCCCTTTGGCTATTGCAATAGCCACGCCCTCTACCTTCTTTCCCTTCCCGATAGCAGAGATTACGTTGCCTGCTGAAAGAAGCAAATCAGCCAAAACGACTTTGAAGTCGGCTTCCGTATGCTGTATGCAGCAAGGGCGCTTGGAAATCTTCCGGTTTAAATAATTATAGATGCATTCCTGATACTCCGTAGTGCGTTCTACGGAGATACTCTCATTCGTTGGGAGGATTTCTGTAAGCGGAAGGATGCGTTTGGAATAATTGAATACCGGGGCGTAACCCATACGGGCATAGTAATCAACCAAGCGAGGGGTTGCCGGAATCAGCGTGCTGATTAATACCCCGCCGGAATACATTCGCGCAAATGCTTGCGACAATAATTCACGCATAATGCCACTCTTACGATAATCGGGATGCGTGCAAGCGCCGGAAATATAAGAAGTCCGAATGTTTGCGCCGCAGAAAGTCATCGGATAAGGTATCATTTGAAGTGCGGAAACAATCTTGTTGCCGCGCTGAATGGCAATGTTCACCTCATCGGTATATCTCAAATTGAAGTACATATCAACAAAGGCATCCCCATCCTCGAAGCAGAGTTTCCACAAAGCTTTTACCTGTTCCATCGTGCTCATACTGATTGCGCAAGATATTTGTCCAGGATAATCTCCGGATAGTAAGACAGTTTCGCTTTCCGAAGCCCCTCGATGCCTAAATCCTCCTCCCTGTTGATGTAAGTATATTGCTCCGGTATCCGGTTTACAAATTCATAATTAATCATGGAATACGCCCCGTTTATGTTTACATCAGCCTTCTCTATATGTATCCCGAAAGTTTCCCGATTAATGGGCATACCGTAAGTAAAAGCCGCCGCTTTACCGTTTGCGTACAATATCCCTCCCGTCAACCCCAATTCTTCAAAATGATTGAGGGAGAAGGTTACCGCCCTGCTCTCGCTACTTGCATCTTCGCCTCCTTTCTGTGCATGCGCCCTTTGCCATTCCGCCTCCAGCCACAGGCAATCTTGAATCGTATCAGGCGTTATGGGCATATACTTATACGTATATTCTTTCTTAAACCTGTTGATGTGATTCCTTTTGGGCTGATACCTTTTTCCCGTTAAAGTCGCCAAGTCTTTACGCAGATAAATGTAGTCGGAATAATCTCTTTCGCAGGTAAAATCGAGTCTACCCGGCAGAATGTTCTCCAATTCAGCTTTCATATCCAGGCAAAGACCGGACATACAAAAGCGCGCCCCCTCCTCGCTTGCATCTGCTAAGAGAATATCCAGCAACTCCTCTAAATTTCCATTTCCAACAGGCTGCATATAGGACATCCTGTTACCAACCCAGAACTTGAATACAAGGAAGCCGTCAATCACCGCATACTTGGTATTATACAAGAATCTCCAACTGCAAAGGTTGGAGAAAGACAAATCACAATTGCGATAGTTACACTGCCATGTATAGGAGCCGATAAGGTCTTTGTCGTACAAAGTAAGGTCTTTAAACACTATCATAAAGTTAATTTGCTATTTCCAAATTATATCCGGCCGCTTACATCGCGGCAAAGCGTGCAAAGATAAAAACTATTTCTAAATAAAAAAAGGAAGAAAAAAGTGACATTGTAGTGGATGGCGGTAAACACTACGTTACAGACCGGAATTATGCACGCTCCTTACTGGAATATGGAGCGTGCATAATCACCGTAAGCACGCTCCTTAATTCCCGTAAGTACGCTCCATAATCCTACCACCCCGCCCTGCGGGCGCCCCTCCTTCCGGGAAGGAGGGGAATAAGTTACTTACCCATATAGTTATACTAACTTACCCTCCTCTCCTTAAACATAAACCGCGTCAAAACGCAAAAATATGTTTTCTGCTAATCCATTGAAAGAAAAGTATTACTTTTACGCCATGCTTGATTAAGCAAAGAACTCGTAAGTCAATGGAGACAAACCTTTAAAATAATAGTCTTAATGTATTTGGCAGTAAAAGAGGTAACTCCACAAAATAATTATACATTGCTTTTGACTTTTGAGAATGGGGAGAAAAAGCAATTCGACTTCAAGCCTTATTTGAATATCGGGGTATTCAAGGATTTGAATGATATTGATATGTTCAATAGCGTTAAGGTTTGTTTTGATACAATAGAATGGGAAAACGAAGCCGATTTTGACCCCGAAGTTTTATATTATAACAGTGTTCCTGTCTCATAATGAATAATACATTAACTAAAAGCAAGGCTCTGCTAATTTTATGACTTATCATCATTTAGCCGTCTTGGTGCACCGCCAAGCCGAAAAGTACGTCGACAAAACAGCTTTACAATACCGCGACTATGAAAAGGGGGAATGGCAGCCTGTCAGCTGGAGGCAGTTTTCTGCGTTCGTAAAGGAGGTCGCCGCAGCAATGGTGGCTGCGGGTATAAAGGAAACAGAGAACATCGGGATATTTTCACCAAACAAGCCGGAGTGTTTATATGTGGAATATGCCGCTTTCGGTAATCGCGCCGTTTCCGTTCCGCTATATGCCACGAGTTCCCCGCCACAGGCGCAATATATTTTTAATGATGCGCAAATCCGCCTTTTGTTCGTAGGCGAACAGTATCAATATGATACGGCGTATGCCGTTCTTGCCCACTGCCCTGCCCTGCAACGGGTAGTGATTTTCGATAGGTCGGTGGTAAAGAACCCTCAGGATACGACCTCTATTTATTTCGACGAATTCCTTGCTTTGGGACAAGGAACGGAATACAAAGAAATAGCCGAACGGCGGTCTTCCCTTGCCGGTGAGAACGATTTGGCAAACATTCTTTATACCTCCGGTACTACGGGAGAGCCTAAGGGCGTGATGCTACACCACAGTTGTTACCTCGAAATATTTCGCATCCATGATATCCGCATCAAGATGACGGATGAGGATGTATCCATGAACTTCCTGCCCATAACGCATGTGTTCGAGAAAGCCTGGTGCCATCTTTGTATCCACAAAGGGGTGCAAATATGTATTAACTTGCGCCCTGCCGATATCCGGATGACTATAAAGGAGGTGCGCCCCACGCTGATGTGCAGCGTTCCCCGCTTTTGGGAGAAGGTGTATTCCGGAGTGCAGGATTTAATCGAATCCTCCGGCAGAATCAAGAAATGGTTGCTGCTGGATGCCATCAGAGTGGGAAGGGTGCATAACATAGATTATTTGCGTATAGAGAAAACCCCTCCCTGGGGTATTCGATTGAAATATAAGTGTTACGAAAAGACGATTTACCGGCTACTGAAAAAGACGATAGGAGTGGAAAACGGGAACTTCTTTCCTACTGCCGGCGCTGCCGTACCCGATAAGGTTTGCGAATTTGTACATGCGGTGGGTATTGATATGCTGGTGGGTTACGGATTAACGGAATCGTGCGCCACCGTATCGTGCGAATGGAAAACGGGGTATGAAATCGGTTCTGTGGGCATGGTGATGCCGGATGTAGAGGTTAAGATTGGAGACAACAGTGAAATATTGCTTCGCGGAAAGACCATCACCAAGGGGTATTACCGGAAAGAGGACGTTACGGCGGAAGCGATTGATACCGACGGCTGGTTCCATACGGGTGATGCCGGATACATCAAAAACAAGCATCTGTATCTGACGGAACGCATCAAAGACCTCTTTAAAACATCAAACGGCAAGTTCATTGCCCCGCAAGTGCTGGAAACGAAGTTAGGGATAGACCGTTATATAGACCAGATAGCCATTATTGCCGACTGCCGCAAATTCGTTTCAGCACTGATTGTTCCCACTTATGAATTGGTGAAGAAGTATGCCGTGGAGAAAGGGATCACATATAAGAATATGACCGGATTACTGCAACACCCTGCCGTTATGGAATTGTATCGCAGCCGTATTGATTTGCTGCAACGGGAGTTTATGCACTTCGAGCAAATCAAGCGGTTTACCCTCCTGCCGGAACCCTTCAGCATAGAGTGCGGCGAACTGACCAACACATTGAAACTAAAGCGCAACGTGGTAACGGAGAAATACAAAAAGATTATCGAAAAGATGTATCAGGAATAGGTCACACCGGCTCCTGAATGATTTTCAGCAAGTATTGCCCGTATTGGTTTTTAATCATCGGTTGCGCCAGCTCCCGTATCTTTTCGGCGGTAATCCACCCTTTACGGAAGGCAATCTCTTCCAGACAAGCCACTTTCAGCCCCTGCCGTTTCTCTATTACTTCAATAAATGTGCCTGCTTCCGAGAGTGAATCGTGCGTACCGGTATCAAGCCATGCAAATCCGCGCCCCAATACTTGCAGTTTCAGTTCGCCGGTTTCCATGAACTTCCGGTTTACGTCGGTTATCTCCAGTTCCCCCCGTGCGGAAGGCTTCAGCTCTTTCGCCACCTTTACCACTTTGTTGGGATAAAAGTAAAGCCCCACCACGGCGTAGTTTGATTTGGGGTTCTCCGGCTTCTCTTCAATAGTCGCTACCTTGCCGTCCTTATCAAACTCTACCACGCCGTAACGCTCCGGGTCATTTACCCAATAACCGAATAGAACGGCATCCTTTTCCTCCGCCACCGTGCGAACAGCTTCGTTCAGCATTTTGGTAAAACTATGTCCGTGAAAGATGTTATCCCCCAACACGAGGCAGACGGAATCATTGCCTATAAACGCTTCACCGATGATAAAGGCTTGCGCCAAACCATCCGGCGAGGGTTGCGCTGCATATTCAAAGCGTACGCCGTAATCGGAGCCGTCACCTAACAGTCGTTTGAACCCCGGCAAATCATCGGGGGTAGAAATAACAAGTATCTCCCTGATTCCGGCTAACATGAGCACGGATACCGGATAATAAATCATCGGTTTATCAAAAACAGGAAGAAGTTGCTTGCTCACGCCCTTGGTTATGGGGTACAGGCGGGTACCGGAGCCTCCGGCTAAAACAATGCCTTTCATACCACTATCATCGCTTTGTTGCAAAAAACGCCTTCATCCGGCGGGCGCATTCATCAGCAAGAAACCCCTTTACTACCGTAGTCTTAGGATGAAGCGCTTGCGGGGCGAAATAATGATACCCTCGTTTTTCATCTTCAGCCCCATATACCAAACGCCCGATTTGCGCCCAGGCAATGGCTCCGGCACACATCACGCACGGTTCCACCGTTACGTAAAGAGTACATTCGGTCAGGTATTTTCCGCCCAATACATTAGCAGCAGCGGTTATTGCTTGCATTTCGGCATGAGCGGTAACATCGTTCAACGTTTCCGTCAGATTGTGCGCACGAGAGATAATACGTTCTTTGCAGACGATAACCACTCCCACGGGAATCTCTCCGCGAGCAGCGGCATTATCCGCTTCCGCAAGCGCCTGTTTCATGAAATAAGTATCGTCCAACATCGTTGTATGTATTACCTTTCCTAATATTGGGCGTAAATTTAGTTTTACTCCGGTTAACTGCAAACATAAAAAAACTATTTTTGCAGAAAACACTATGGCGGAACATAACACTTTAGGCAAAGACGGCGAAGAAGCCGCAGCGAATTATCTTTTGAAGCATAACTATGCAATCAGACACCGGAACTGGCGGAACTCTCACCTGGAGTTGGATATTGTGGCAACCAAAGACGATGAACTTATAATCACCGAGGTTAAAACCCGGACAAATACAAAGTTCACCCTGCCGCAAGATGCCGTAACGGAGCAGAAAATCAAGCGGACGGTATTGGCTGCCGATACTTACATTCGACTCTTCCGGTTAGACCTTCCTGTCCGTTTCGACATTATCACCGTCATAGGCAAAAGTGGGAGTTTTGAAATAGAACATCTCAAAGACGCTTTTTATCCGCCCGTTTGGTAAATTAGTAATATAGAAATTCAAAAGCATTATATATGAACGTAGAGAGCGCCGAAGAGTATTGCATGCAAAAGAAAGGAACCGAAGCCTCATTTCCTTTCGACGACGATTCGCTTGTGATAAAAGTAATGGGAAAGATGTTTGCCCTGATAAGTTTGGAAGATGCCGACAAGATAGCGTTGAAGTGCGACCCGGAACGCGCTCTGGAACTTCGGGAGCAATATAACGGGATTAACGAAGCGTATCATTTCAACAAGAAATACTGGAACAGCGTATCGTTCGATAAAGATGTGAGCGATACGCTAATCAAGCAACTGATAGACCATTCTTACGAAGAAGTCCTGAAGAAGTTTACCAAAAAGATGCGTGCCGAATACGATGCATTACCCTGATTCTTCTTTCCCCGTCCCCCTTATCCGGTTAGTGGAGACAGATTCCACCTCTCGTTCCCTGACATCACTTTGCAAACAGAGCCGCATAGAAGAATTTACCGTTGTCCTCAGTGATTTTCAAACCGCCGGAAGGGGGCAGCAGGACAACACTTGGGAGGCGGAAAAGGGAAAGAACCTGCTCTTTAGCTTTGTGCTTTATCCTTCTTTTCTGGAAGCGCGGAATCAATTCCTTTTGTCCCAAATCATAGCCCTTTCCGTTAAGGAAGAACTCGACGAATGGGCTTCCGGCTTCTCCGTCAAATGGCCTAACGATATTTACTGGGAAAATAGAAAGGTATGCGGCATATTGATTGAGAACGACCTCCTCGGTAGCCGGATAGAACGGAGCATTGCAGGCATCGGTCTCAACATCAATCAAAAGGAATTTCATTCCCCTGCGCCCAATCCCGTTTCCCTTACACAAATCACCGGCAATGCGCATGATTTGCTATCCATCCTGGGAAGACTCATGGAGCGATGCATCCGTTATTACGAATTGCTTCGACAAGGAGAAAAGGATACCATTACCGAACGTTACCGGCAATCGCTTTTTTGGAAAGAAGGACTACACCCGTATGCAGATAAAAACGGAACATTCACAGCGCGGGTTATTCGTGTAAACCCCGGAGGGGCGCTTATTCTGGAAGATGAATCGGGGAGAGAGAGGGAGTACGCATTTAAAGAAGTAAAGCATATCATTTAGCCGGGCAGGATGAGAGTAATGATGATAACGAAGGGCGCCATTCGTTGAATAGATTTTCAGTTTTTACAGGCGCAAACAGAAATTACTGCGTATATTTATCTTGCATTCCTGCGGCAAACTTCCGTTTGCCTGCCCACATTCCCGCCAAAGTACAGGCATAATTCCCATATTTAGTATATAGTAAATGAGTCGTTTGGTACATACCAGGCGGGTCAATTGGTATATACCAATATGTGGGTTACAACGCGTTGCAATTCCGGTTACAACGCGTTACGATTCCGGAGACAACGTGTTGCGATTCCGGTTACACAGTGGTGTAATTTCGCCGGCGATGGGCGTTTATCCGATTCTTGACCTTCATAGCAAACTTGACTGTGAGGATTTTTCGGCAGGCGTTGTGGGGATATTTTAAGCTTTTACCTCTTTTTCTTAGCTAATATTTGCAATCTATATGCACGTTATTGCCTATTTTTGCAAATTCATAAGATTTGTATGCAACAACTATATCATAAATATATTTTCACTGTTTGCCTTCTATTATTTACCCCCGAAGTATTTGCTCAGCTAAGAGGTATTGTTACAGATTCTGTTACCAATGCACCTTTGATGTACGTTTCCGTATATTATGAAAAGAGAAATGTGGGGGGAACGACGGATGCGAAAGGAATGTATCAGATTGAAACACGGGCGGAATGGAACCGAGTTACATTTTCTGCCGTGGGATATACTACCAAAGTAATACCCATCAATCCGGGAACAAGGGTGCTCAACGTCCGGTTAGCGCCCTCTGACGTTTTATTAGACGAGGTTATTGTTAAGCCTCAAAGGGAAAGGTATTCCCGTAAGGATAATCCCGCCGTAGAATTCATGCGCAAAGTAATTGCCCGCAAATCGCCCAAAAGATTGGAAGAGAACGGTTATTATCACTACGATAAATACGAGAAGATGAAAATGTCGCTCAACGACGTAACGCTCGAAATGCTGCAAAAGGGCATTTATAAAAAGATGCCTTTCCTGAAAGATCAGATAGAGGTATCTCCCGAATCACAAAAGAACATTCTCCCCATCTCTATAAAGGAAACGGCTTCGCAACACATCTATCGCAAAGAACCGCGAAGCGAGAAAACGCTTATCAGAGGCGTAAACTCCACCGGAATAGAGGATTTCTTTGCCACAGGCGACATGGTGGGAACAATTCTAACCGATATCTTTACTGAGATTAACATCTACGACAATGATATCCGCTTGTTCGATAGCCGTTTTGTTAGTCCGATTTCTTCCACTTCTGCCATTTCCTTCTATAAATTCTATCTGATGGATACGATACCCGTAGGCAAGTACGAATGTGTACACCTTACGTTTGTACCTCAAAATTCGCAGGATTTCGGCTTTACGGGGCATCTGTACGTGCTCAACGATTCCACCTATACCGTAAAGCGATGTACGATGAATTTGCCTAAAAATACGGGGGTAAACTTTATCGAGAGCTTGAATATCATCCAAAATTACGAAATAACGGACAATGGATATTGGGTTTTGACGGACGATGATATGGTAGTGGATCTGTCGGTAATGAAAGAGGTTCAAGGAATACAAGTCAGGCGGACAACCAAATATACCAACTATACGTTTGCCCCCATTGAGCCAAGGCTTTTTCGCTTAAACGGAAGTATTATAAAGGATAATGACCTGTATGTGAAAAGCGATGAGTTCTGGGCAGAGGTGAGGCAAGTTCCGTTAACCCAAACGGAAAACAATATAGACATTTTGGTAAAGCGGCTTGAAGAGACGCCCGGATTTAGATACGTCCTCTTCGGAGCCAAAGCCTTGATTGAGAATTTTATAGAAACAGGAGGCAGGCATACGCCCAATAAATTCGACATCGGACCGATTAATACAATGGTTACAAGCAACTATGTGGACGGGTTGCGCCTGCGCTTCAGCGGACGAACGACGGCACAGCTAAACCCGCATTGGTTCATCGGTGGATACGGAGCTTACGGATTTAAGGATAACAAATGGAAATACGAAGGCAACGTAACTTACGCCTTTGAGAAGCGGGAGTTTCTGTCGTGGGAATTTCCGAAGCACAACCTGTCGGCAACCTATCGGTATGACGTAATGTCGCCGATGGATAAGTTTCTTGCTACGGACAAGGATAACGTATTCGTGTCGTGGAAAGTAGTATCCGTTGACCAAATGTCATACGTGCGGGATGCGGTATTGGATTACGAATTGGAAACCACAGCGGGCTTTTCGGTTACGGTTACGGGGCGGCATCGCAATGACGAGCCGGCAGGCAATTTGCAATACATTCGCAACGACGTGAATCAAAGCATTGTACACGATATTACCACTGCCGAATTGGGAATAAAGCTGCGGTACGCTCCTGGCGAGAGTTTTATCAACACCAAGCAGCGTCGCCGCCCTATATCGCTGGATGCACCAGTATTTATGCTGTCGCATACCACAGGCTTTAAAGATGTGCTTGGCGGCGAGTACGATTTTAACCTGACAGAGGCAAGCATCCGGAAACGTTTCTGGCTTTCCTCGTGGGGAAGAATGGATATCGCACTGAAAGCCGGCGTGCAGTGGAACAAAGTTCCCTTCCCTCTGCTGATTATGCCGGCAGCCAACCTCTCCTACATCACCCAGCCGGAAACGTTCAGTCTCATTAATAACATGGAGTTCCTGAACGACCGCTACGTCTCCCTAAACCTGCTGTACAGCATGAACGGGAAGCTATTCAACCGTATTCCGCTCATTAAAAAACTAAAGTGGAGGGAAACATTTCAATTCCGCGCATTATCCGGCAACCTGACAGACAAAAACAACCCTCATTACAATACCGGCGACGGCAGCCTGTTCCTCTTCCCCATTCACAACGGATATACAAGCAGCTTCGTTATGGACCCTAAAATACCGTATATAGAGGCAAGCATCGGCATATACAATATATTCAAAATATTCCATATAGAATATGTGCGCCGGTTGACCTATCTTGACAATCCGGGCATAAACAAGCACGGCATACGGTTTATGGCACTGATGGTATTCTAAGAGCAAGGTTGCCCAAAATCAGGCTGAATTGCAGATAAAACCGGATAACTATTTCGATAATTCGCAGAAAAAGCATATTTTTGCTAATGTTAATCTTGCTGATACGTTCGATGGCAAATACGATAGAGCACCAAGGTATTGTGAAAAACGCAGATGAGGCTCATATTCAAGTGAATATCATCCAGACTTCGGCATGTGGTTCTTGTACAGCCAAAACATTTTGTTCAGCAGCAGACAGTAAAGAGAAAATCATTGAAGTAGATAAGCCAAGCGGTAATTATAAGGCAGGGGACAGGGTGATTGTAACGGGTAAAACCTCTACGGGTATCATGGCTGTCTTTATTGCCTTTGTTATTCCTTTTTTCATTTTGGTCGTATTCCTTTTTGTCTTTATGCTCGTTACGCATGGCAATGAGCTATTGTCCGCTTCCCTTTCCTTTCTTTTCCTTATACCTTATTATATCATTCTTCGGATAAAGAGGAATTACTTGAAGCAAAAGCTTTTATTTACCATTAAACCAATAATATAACCAATCTATGAGTTTGATTCTGATAGCAGTAGTTTCATTGGGGGGTATCGCATTTATATCTGCAACGGTGTTGTATGCTGCTTCTAAGAAATTTGCCGTTTATGAAGACCCGCGAATAGCTCAAGTAGCTGAGGTTTTGCCACAGGCTAATTGCGGAGGATGCGGATATCCCGGTTGTGGAGGGTTTGCCGATGCCTGTGTAAAAGCAAGTTCGTTGGACGGTAAATTATGTCCCGTAGGCGGGCAAGAAGTAATGGCAAAAGTTGCTTCTATTCTCGGTATGAATGCCGGAACGGTTGAACGGATGGTGGCAGTAGTGAGGTGTAACGGAACACACGCCCATCGCCCCCGTAACAATATTTACGATAGTGCGAAAACCTGTGTCATTGCGGCATCCCTGTATGGTGGAGAAACGGGTTGCAGTTACGGATGTTTGGGCTGCGGAGACTGCGTTTCCACCTGTCAATTCGATGCGATTCGTATGAATCCGGAAACCGGTCTTCCCGATATATACGAAGACAAATGTACGGCATGCGGTGCGTGTGCGAAAGCTTGTCCTAAATCCATTATTGAGCTTCGTCCCGCGGGTAAGAAATCCCGCCGTATCTATGTTTCATGCATCAATCGAGATAAGGGAGCCGTTACCCGCAAAGCTTGTTCGGTAGGGTGTATTGCTTGTGGAAAATGCGTGAAGAATTGTCAATATGAGGCAATTACGATGGAAAACAATGTGGCTTGCATTGATCATAATAAATGTAAATTGTGCCGTAAATGTGCGGAGGTGTGTTCGCAGGGTTCTATTGTTGAGTTAAACTTTCCGCTGCGCAAGCCAAAAGAAGAGATTGAAACCGCTGTGCCGAAAGCGGAAGCATGATAAAGCCATAATTCATAACTCATAATTACCAATTTTATGTTGAAAACATTTTCAATAGGCGGTATTCATCCGCATGAAAATAAACTTTCGGCAAATCACGCCATTATTGCCGCTGAAATTCCCAAGCAAGCAGTGATTCTATTGGGACAGCACATTGGCGCTCCCGCTAAACCGATTGTGACAAAAGGCGACAAAGTAAAGGTGGGAACTAAAATAGCCGAAGCCGGCGGATTTGTATCAGCAGCCATTCATTCGTCTGTTAGCGGTAAAATTGCTAAGATTGATTCGGTAATAGATACAAGTGGTTATGCCAAACCTGCCATATTCATTGATACAGAAGGAGACGAATGGGAAGAAGGGATAGACCGCAGTAAAACGTTCGTAAAAGAATGTGCATTGACATCCGAAGAAATCATAAAGAAGATAGCTGATGTCGGCATTGTAGGCATGGGAGGGGCATGTTTTCCTACACAAGTGAAATTAACTCCGCCGCCATCTTTCAAAGCCGAATGTATTATTATTAATGCGGTAGAATGCGAACCTTATTTAACTGCCGATCATCAACTGATATTGGAACATGCCGAAGAAATTCTTGCAGGGACTTCTATTCTGATGAAAGCGGTAAAGGTAAACAAAGCGTTTATCGGTATTGAGAAGAACAAACCGGATGCCATTGAATTGGTGACGAAGGTAGCATCCCAATACGCCGGTATCACGGTAGTTCCTTTAAAAGTGCAATATCCGCAAGGAGGTGAAAAGCAATTGATTGAAGCCATTACCGGTCGTCAAGTGAGTAGTGGTGCGCTTCCTATCTCGGTGGGTGCAGTAGTGCAGAATGTAGGAACAGCTTTTGCCGTGTATCAAGCCATTCAAAAGAACAAACCGCTGTTTGAGCGTGTGATTACCGTAACGGGGAAATCTCTGTCCAAGCCATCTAATTTTATGGCACGTATCGGCACACCCATACGGCAGTTGATTGATGCTTGCGGTGGTCTGCCCGAAGATGCTGGCAAGATTATCAGTGGCGGACCTATGATGGGCAAAGCGTTGATAAATGCCGATGTTCCTACTGCCAAAGGCAGCTCCGGCATTTTGATAATGACTGGAAAGGAGGCTAAACGCAATGAAACACAAAACTGCATCCGTTGCGCCAAATGTGTAAGCACTTGCCCAATGGGATTGGAACCCTATCTACTTGCGGCATTGTCGGAAAAAGGAGACTTTGAAAGAATGGAAAGGGAAAGAATCATGGATTGTATTGAATGCGGGTCTTGTCAGTTTACCTGTCCTGCCTGCCGTCCGTTGTTGGACTACTGTCGCTTGGGCAAAAGTAAAGTAGGGGCTATTATCCGTGCACGTCAAGCTAAAAACTAATGAATATGGAAAATAAACTTATTGTGTCTTTTTCGCCCCACGTGCATAACGATGATACTATCCGGAAGAATATGTACGGAGTGCTGATAGCTCTTGTTCCTGCACTAATCATTTCATTTATCTATTTCGGGTTGGGGGCATTGATTGTTACCGCCACATCGGTGTCAGCTTGCGTATTCTTTGAATGGGTGATAGGTAAGTATATCCTGAAGAAAACCAACACTACCGTTGGCGACGGGTCTGCCATTATCACCGGTGTACTGCTGGCTTGCAACCTGCCTTCTAACCTGCCTGTTTGGATTGTTATAATAGGTGCGCTGTTCGCGATAGGTGTTTGTAAAATGTCTTTCGGAGGATTGGGAAACAACCCGTTCAATCCTGCATTGGCCGGGCGCGTGTTCTTGTTGCTTTCTTTTCCGGTGCAAATGACTACTTGGCCGGAAGTGGGGCAGCTCACTTCGTATCTTGATGCGCAGACTACCGCCACTCCACTTGCTATCATGAAAGGGGTAATCAACGGCGCTCCTGATGTCTCACTCAGTCAATTACCCGATGCTTTTAGCGTATTTATCGGTCAGAATAGCGGTTCTTTAGGTGAGGTGAGTGTGGCTGCTCTTTTGCTTGGGTTAATCTATATGCTGTGGAAGAAGATTATTACCTGGCATATACCGTTGTCCGTATTGGCTACCGTGTTTGTCTTTACAGAAATCATGCACGTTGCCAATCCGGGAATATATGCCTCTCCGGTTATTCATCTGCTTTCGGGCGGTTTAATGCTTGGGGCGGTTTTCATGGCTACGGATTACGTCACTTCGCCAATGAGCAAAAGCGGAATGTTAATTTACGGGGTGTGTATCGGTTTGTTGACTGTTATTATCCGCTTGTTTGGCGCTTATCCCGAAGGAATATCGTTTGCCATTTTGATTATGAACGCATTTACCCCACTGATAAATACGTATTGTAAACCTAAACGTTTTGGGGAGGTAGTAAAGAAATGAAGAAGTTAGAATCATCTTTAAAGAATATGTTGCTGGTTCTTACCGGAATAACGGTTATATCGGTAGGGCTGCTGGCTTATGTGAATGAGTTGACCAAAGCTCCTATTGCCGAAGCGAATGTAAAAGCCCTGAATGAGGCTTTGAGGAATGTAGTGCCGGAGTTCACAAATAATCCGGTGAGCGAATGTGATACCATCTTCGGTGAGAAAGACGGAAAGAAGACCGTTGATTTCATTCTTTATCAGGCAAAGAACGGCGACCAACTTGTAGGTACGGCGGTAGAGTCCGTATCATTGGGCTTCGGCGGTGAACTGAAAGTATTGGTAGGGTTTGATACCGAAGGCAATATTTACGATTATTCTTTATTGTCCCATTCCGAAACTCCGGGATTGGGGTCCAAAGCCTCCGATTGGTTTAAAGAGGGGAACAAGGGGAGCATCAAAGGATTGAATCCCGGTACAAAATCCCTCACCGTAAGCAAAGACGGAGGCGATATTGATGCTATTACAGCCTCAACCATTACGTCTCGTGCTTTCCTTAATGCTGTGAACAAGGCTTATGCCACATACAAGGGGAATATAGACGGGATGACCTCTGCCACTCAAAAATAAAATCAGTGCATCGACATATTATATACTGTTATGAATAACGTTAAAGTCTTAATAAACGGAATTGTCAAGGAGAACCCGACATTTGTACTTTTACTTGGCATGTGTCCTACGTTGGGGACGACTTCTTCGGCTATCAACGGTATGGGGATGGGTTTGGCCACCATGTTCGTACTTATTTGTTCCAACATAGCTATCTCTTTGCTTAAAAACATTATCCCCGATGCTGTGCGTATCCCTGCTTTTGTTGCAGTAATCGCATCTTTCGTTACCCTTCTGCAAATGATAATGCAAGCGTATGTACCCGGACTATATGCTACGTTGGGCTTATTCATTCCTTTGATTGTAGTAAACTGTATTCTGCTTGGACGCGCCGAAGCCTTCGCAGCTAAAAATAGCCCTTTAGCTTCCATGTTCGATGGTATGGGCATGGGGATTGGCTTCACAATCGCATTAACCTTGCTGGGTGCCACTCGTGAACTCTTGGGAACAGGAAAAGTATTCAACTTGTCTCTCTTTTCCGAAGACTATGGAATGCTTATGTTTGTATTGGCGCCGGGAGCGTTCATCGTTTTGGGGTATCTTATTGCATTAATAAAGTTGAGAACCTGAAATTAACCGTTACATTCTTAATCATAAATTAATCATGGAATATATTATCATATTTATCTCGGCAATTTTTGTTAATAACATTGTGTTATCGCAGTTCTTGGGTATTTGCCCTTTTCTGGGAGTGTCTAAAAAGATAGAGACGGCATTGGGAATGGGCATGGCAGTAGCCTTCGTGCTTACCATTTCCACTATTGTAACGTTTATCTTACAGAAGTATATGCTTGATGCTTTCGGGTTAGGTTATCTGCAAACCATTACATTCATTCTGGTGATAGCTGCTTTGGTGCAAATGGTGGAAATCATCTTAAAGAAAGTATCTCCGGCATTGTATCAAGCGCTTGGCGTTTTTTTGCCATTAATTACTACCAATTGTTGTATCTTAGGGGTAGCCATCTTAGTGATTCAGAAAGATTATGATTTGCTGACAGGGGTTGTTTATGCCTTCTCCACCGCAATAGGTTTTGGTTTGGCATTAGTTCTGTTTGCCGGAATCCGTGAACAGATGAGTTTGGTAAAGATACCCAAGGGCATGGAAGGAACACCCATTGCGCTTATCACAGCGGGATTGCTCGCTATGGCGTTTATGGGTTTTTCCGGCGTAGTACAACCACACTAATTTATGCACATTTTTATTTGTCAGGATAAATAATACCTATATATTTGCACCACAATTAAGCACTCTTAGCTCAGTTGGTAGAGCAATTGACTCTTAATCAATGGGTCCAGGGTTCGAATCCCTGAGGGTGTACGAACAAGAACGCCAATCGTCTATTGAGACATTGGTGTTTTTCTATTCTTATAAATGTACTGCGGGTTACTGAAAACTATGTCTTTGCTTTATGTATTAATAGGAAGAGAATAAACGTCATGGAACTGCAAGTAATTCAAAGCAAAATATACGAGATAAGAGGGTACAAGGTAATGCTGGATTATGATTTGGCAGAGTTGTATCAAGTAGAAACTCGTGTATTAAATCAGGCTGTTAACAGGAATAGTAAACGTTTCCCACCTGATTTCATGTTTCAATTAACAGATATGGAATTTAAACGCTTGATATCACAATTTGTGACATCAAGTTGGGGAGGTCGTAGAAAACCGCCGCTTGCATTTACTGAACAGGGATTAGCCATGCTGTCTGGGGTACTGAACAGCGACATAGCCATTGAGGTAAATATTAATATCATGCGTGCTTTTGTTACCCTTCGTCAATTTGCATTAGGATACGCCGAACTCAAACAGCAATTAGACAACTTCATGCTTGAAACTAATCTGCAATTTAATGAGATATATCTGGCTCTTACGGAATTGGCAGAACAAAAGAGATCGGAGCACACTCCAAGAAATCCAATAGGGTTTAGATGGTATGAAAAAGAATGAGACAACAACGGATACGGCTTGTATGAGTTCCTTAAATGCCTCAATAATCTAAATGGGTTTCATCGGGAAAATGCCTTGTTTCATGGATTCAGGCGGGATAATTCGGCGTTTTCCCCTTGCATGAACTCTTTGTAAACAATACCTTTGCTTTCATAATCATTAAAATGAATTGAGTTTATGAAGAATCGTGTTTTTTTTCCGGGCCTCATCTTGATATTTATAGGTCTTTTGTTTTTCGGACGGAATGTCGGGTGGATTGATTATTCCCTGTTCCGGATACTGTTCTCTTGGCAAACGCTTTTATTTGTTATCGGAGTGGGATTGTGCTTGCGCAGACGTTTTGCCGGCGGGTTGGTGCTGATAGCTGTTGCAACGTACTTTCTCCTTCCTCGTATCGACTGTATGTGGGCTTGGGATATGCATACGTACTGGCCCTTGTTAGTCGTATTTATTGGGATTGTCGTGTTGTTCAAAAGACCGTTGGATGGAAAACGCAGGGGGCATCATCATAAAATCGCTACGGATACACTGTATACTTCGCAGGATGGGTTTGTGCGTTCGGTAGTTACTTTCGGTTCGGTAAAACAGATAGTGGTTGACCCGATATTCAAGGGAGCAGAGATAAAAACTACATTTGGTTCTACCCTGATTGATTTGCGGCGCACTTCATTGGAAGATACGGAGACTTACATTGACGTAGAATGTACTTTCGGAAGCATTGAGTTATTTGTGCCGAATACATGGATGGTGATGCCGAAAGTCAATGTCGACTTTGGCGACATTGACGATAAACGTTTCCATTCGGGATTTGTTGAGATTGATAACAGCCGGAAAGTAATCATTCGCGGAAAAATTGTATTTAGCGGATTAGAAATAAAGAACTGACTATGACTGTCCATCCTGTATTGGAATCAAGCTTTTTCAGGATAACCGGTATCGTTGTTGTATTATTGGCAATGTTCACGTTTTGGATGTTGCTTGTATGCTACGGCAATGCGTATGTTTTCCAAGCTTTGACGGAGAGCGTAGCCTACGTCGGGTTGCTTTCACTGGCAGGTTTCCTGTATTGGTACATGTATAATTATCTGTCCACTTTCTATTTGCAGCTTACCTTTGCTTTGCTGGTTCAGTTGTTTGCTTTGGCGGTGATTTCGGGCTGCTTTTTGATATTGGATTCCGATTTGTTGCCGGGCTTTCTCGCTAACACTCCACTGTATCTGACGTTCGGGCTGCTTTGCTGGATTTCCTTGGCACTGTGGTATCGCAGTTTATGGCAATTGGAATTGTCCGAATCCGAAGAACCGGAAGTAGCTCTTGCCGGAACCGGAGAATCACATGAAATTATCGGCCGCATTTCCGTTAAAGAAGGCGCACGCATACACATCATACAGAGAGAAGAACTCTTCTGCATCAGGGCTTGTGGAGATTACGTGATGCTTGTTACCGCCGAGGGGGAGTTTGTGAAGGAACAGACGATGAAATACTTTGAGGTGCACCTGCCGGACACCTTTGTGCGTATCCACCGCTCGTGCATTGTCAATACCAATCGCGTTACGCGCATTGAGCTTTTTGGTAAAGACAGATACAACGTATGGCTGAAGAATGGAGAGAAACTACGGGCAAGCATCGGCGGATACAAGTTGTTGAAAGAAAGACTGGGGCTTTAAACGTATAATTAACCTTGATTTCCATCGGCATTTCCCCGCCCGCCTGCCTAATCTGAACAGAATCATTTCGCCTTGGTATATAGTAAGAGCCTCGTTTGGTATGTATCAAACGAGGCTTTTGCTATATACCAAATGAGGCGAATTACGCCCAAATCTGCCGGATTTTAGCCTAAACCGGGATGGTTTTAGCCCAAAATCAGAGTGGCTTACGCCCAAAGCCGGAGTAGTTTGACCGAAAGTTGAGAGTGAAGAGAGCTTTCCGCTTTTATAGATGCACTGCGAGTTAATAACTTAAAGACTTGTATTACATCAATGTACTACGTTTTTTTATTATATTTACCCGCGAAAAGCTATAATCAAACAGCAATAAAACCGGATAATGCCGTGGTGGCCTCTATCTTAATTTAATATTCAACAGTTGTAATATGGGCAGTATCAGTCATAAACCTCTCGTTCTTATCTTTCTTATCATTCTGGCAATAGTTCGTGCAAACGCACAGGCACAGTGGAGACAACGGTACATTGATTACATAGATACATACAGTGATGCAGCCGTGGAGCAGATGAAGGCTTATAAAATCCCGGCCAGTATCACCTTGGCGCAGGGCTTGCTTGAAAGTGGTGCAGGGCAGAGTTCCCTCACACGGAAATACAACAATCATTTTGGTATCAAATGTGGAGGAGATTGGAAAGGCAATACCGCACGATACGACGATGATTATCGGAACGAATGCTTTCGTGCCTATCGCAACTCCATGGAATCTTACGAAGATCACTCTTTGTTTTTAAGTGGAAGAGACCGTTATGCCTCTTTGTTTCAACTGAAACTAACCGATTACGAGGGGTGGGCGCACGGATTAAAGAAAGCAGGATACGCTACGGCGCCTAAGTATGACATTCAGCTGATTGGTATCATCGAAGAGTATGAATTATATAAATACGACCGTGAGGGGAAAGAGGCTTCCTCCCAAAAGACACAAAATCTGCGCCGAGTTTATTTGTCCAATGATTTGGTTTATATAATCGTTCGTGATAGAGATACCTTTAAGAGTATCGGAAAGGAATTCGATAGTAGCAAGAAGAAGCTTTTAAAGTACAACGATTTACCCAAAAAACATCATTTAACAAACGGAGACATCATCTTTTTGCATAAAAAGAAAGATAAGGCACAGAAAGCATATACCACCCACGTGGTAAAAGAGAACGAGTCTATGCACTCCATTTCTCAAACATACGGAATTAGATTGAAGAGTCTATATAAAATGAACCATAAAAAAGCGAATTATGTACCCGAAGTGGGAGCAGAATTGAAATTAAGGTAATGAAAAGATTAATAAAGAAGTACAAACGTTTTTATGGACAGCCTCATCTATCCTCCATTTTTGAACAAAGGTGATAAGATAGCCATCTTATCGCCTTCCGGCAAGATAGACAAATCCTTTTTAAAAGGAGCAGAAAAGCGATTCTCTTCTTGGGGATTAATGCCGGTTTTAAGCAAATACGCGCGTAGTTCATCCGGGCGATATGCCGGAACAATTGAACATCGCACGGCGGACTTCCAAACTGCTATGGATGATGAAGACATAAAAGCCATATTCTGCAGTCGCGGAGGGTATGGAGTCGTACACTTTATTGATAAACTTGATTTTACCCGTTTTCGTGAGCATCCCAAATGGATGATGGGTTTTAGCGACATCACCGCCTTGCACTGTTTGTTCCAGTGGCAGGGATATGCTTCCATACATTCATTAATGGCGCGGCATCTTACCGTAGAACCGGAAGATGATCCCGCTACTGCATTTTTAAAGGAGCTTATGTTTGGGCAACTTCCCCGTTATAACTGTTCTCCCCACAAGCTAAACCGGACGGGCTGTTCTCGTGCTGTCTTGCGTGGAGGAAACCTTTCAGTCTTTTATGGGTTGCGTGGAACCCGTTATGACATTCCGCCCGAAGGAACCATTCTCTTTATAGAAGATGTTAACGAATCCCCTCACGCTATAGAACGCATAATGTATAATCTTAAATTGGGAGGGGTACTCGAAAAGCTCTCAGGGCTTATTATCGGACAGTTCACAGAATATGAAGAAGATAATTCATTGGGGAAAGAACTGTACGGTGCATTAGCGGACATAGTCAAAGACTACAAATACCCCGTTTGTTTTAACTTTCCGGTAGGTCATGTTACCCATAACCTGCCGCTGATACTTGGAGCACAAGTAGAATTCATTGTAAACAAAAGAATGGTTGAGCTTCGTTTTTAGAAGACTATTTCTTCATATACATATTCTTCTTCTTACATTTATCAATAATCTCATCGCAAATACCGGTTGCTCTCTTCTTATTAAGTTCTACAGCCGCCGCCACTGCCATCACATCATCCCAAGAAGGTAATCCCTGGTTGTTTATTGTCGTAGTGTGATAACCGTTGAACCCCATGCTTGGCAACATATCATAAGCCGGAGAAAGTCGCCATTCATTACCTATCAGTTGGAAAGAAAAATTCTTAGCATGGTCATCTCGATTGCAAATAGCCACATTGAAAACCATTTGCCGGAACAAAGCGTAAACCTGCTCCATATCCGAAGTAAGTCTGTGGCAGATTTTTAATAAATGGGTATATTCCAAGCAAGGATCGCGATAATCAGCGTTCAGCAATCCGGCTACGCTTATGGTATGAATCTTCCCCCCCGTTGTTCTGTCATAGCGTCTCACCCCAAAGTATTTACCCTCAAACAATTTTGTTTCCGGCATCTCTATTCCACATTCTTTCGCTAATAGCGAATATTCATATTCTTTCCTGCCCACGTCTATCGGATCTGAAGCCGATTTAAACTTCACAAGCCAGTCTTTATCATCAATTATTACAAATATCTTAGGTCGGGCGCCTCCCGGCGAACCGCCATAATGATAAAGCGTTTCCAACGAACCTCCCGAATAATCACTTGTCAGTATCTTTTCGGATTCGGCAGCTAATTTATGGAAATCAATATGAATAGGAGATTCCTCTATGGAAATGCTTTCATCCGGACAGTATTCCAATGCTCCACGTCCTGTAGAACCTACGAGAGCCAACCGCTCCAAAATGCTCAATCTATATGGGTCTATACCCTTTTGCTGTAAATACCGGTCTAATAACAAACTCCCCCAACCTTCAGGCAAACTATCGTCAAATACGCCAAATCCGCCCCTAAATGGATCACGTTTCGCAATAAAAAGCTCCTGTTTCAATGGAAGAAAAAAAGGAGAAATAGAAATTCCATCCCTCAGGAAATCCTTATCATATTCAAAAGCGCACAATCCTTCCGGAGTTAAAGCCAACTTGCCCACATGCTTACCCCCTAAAAAAACCTCTACCACAGATTTTTTGTTCATCTTTTTCCCCCTCTTTTACGCTGTTTCACTTTATCATTATGACTCAGCAATTCATTCATGTTACTATATCTTCGAGTTGAAAAAAGAGCTTCAAAATCACTCACCATATCAAGTGTCAATGCAATCATCACAAGACCTCTCAATGATATTTCTCCCAAAATTTCAAATCTCCGATAAGTTCCAAAGCTTAATCCGGAACGTGAAGCAAGGTCTTTTTGCGTTAAATTCTTCTCTAACCGTCTTTCTTTTACCCGTCCGGCAATTGAACGCATGACAGTAGCAGGGGAATCGTTTATAAATATTATTATATTATCAGTTACACTATTATTCATAATTCAAGTAGTAATATTTTATTACTTGCAAATGTATGTATTCTGCAAATAGAATAAACAAACCGAAACAATAATTTTACATTTTTGTACGCCTTTAAAAACGTTTACTTCTTATTTATAGAACGAATTTTACTCTGTTTGGTTCACCAAAATTATGAGTTTTTGAGGTTATATCCATATCAAATTTGAAACATTATTATTTACCGTGTAATTCACGTGGACATATTATTTGTACTTTTGCGAAAAATATAGGATTAAGATATAATTGAAATAAGATGAAACAGATTTACAAACTCATACTGTTGGCTTTTTCGATATTTTTGATGTTTTCATGTAGAACTAACGACAAGACATCCAATAATAACGATATTTCAATAACAGTTACTGTACCCGATTTTGATGCTGACAGTGCTTATCAATATATTAAAACGCAAACAGATTTCGGACCGCGTACACCCAACTCCAAACAGCATGAAATTTGCGGTGAATATTTGGCGCAAAAATTACAATCATACGGAGCTACTGTAACCAATCAGTATGCCAGTTTAACAATTTATGACGGAACAATATATAAGATACGTAATATTATCGGCTCTTTTAAACCCGAAAACAAAAAACGCATCCTTCTCTGTGCTCATTGGGATACACGCCCGTGGGCAGATAATGATCCGGATGAAAAGAATCATTATACCCCAATACTCGGTGCTAACGATGGTGCCAGTGGAGTAGGTGTACTTCTTGAAATTGCACGGCATATTAATCAGCAAGAACTGTCTTTGGGTTTGGGTATTGACATTATTTTCTTTGATGCGGAAGATTGTGGAGCACCGCAGTTTTATAAAGGTATCAACAAAGATGAGTATTGGTGTTTAGGGTCGCAATATTGGGCGAGATTCCCCCATGTACAAGGATACAATGCCCGTTTTGGAATCTTACTCGACATGGTAGGAGGTAAAAATACTACTTTCTATAAAGAAATGTATTCTGAAGAATTTGCTAAAAGAATCAATACAAAGACTTGGAAGAAAGCGGATGAATTAGGGTACAAACACTATTTTGTTAACAGAAGAGGCAGTCAAATTACAGACGATCATCTGTTTATTAATCGCATTGCTCAAATTCCTTGTATTGACATTATCCCCTATGAAGAAGGTAATGAATTGTCCGTTTTTGGCTCTTCTTGGCATACTATAAGCGATAATATGGATGTGATTGACAAGTCCACGCTCAAAGCTGTAGGTCAAACTGTTTTAGCTGTTATATATAACGAGTAATGTTTTCCGGTATCCGATTATTCGGTCAAAGCTTCCGAAACAAGGGAATCCCTGTTAAGTATATTTCATTATTTAACAGGGATTCCCTTGTTCTTTTGTTTTATGTGATAAGAACCGGCAACTTCCTACTCTCCCACTTTTCTTGCAGTACCATCGGCGTAAACGGGCTTAACTTCTCTGTTCGGAATGGATAGAGGTGGATCCCCGTTGCTATAGTCACCTGATTTTCTTGTATTCTCTACTATTTTCCTGTATTTCCTTTTATTCTCTTGTCTATTCTCTTGTTTTATTTATTCCAGACTAAACATACAATATAAAAAGTATTCTTTAAAAGAGGCTGTTCCTTGAGTAACATTGTGATTCATGTTCATTAAAACCTGCCTTCATACCTACCTGTTTTTTTGCAGAAGAAAGTTCACGGGCAATTAGTATCGCTCGGCTGCAAGCATCACTGCTCCTACACCTGCGACCTATCTACGTTGTGGTCTACAACGACCCTTAAAAAAAGAAATCTAATCTTGCGGAAGGCTTCGTGCTTAGATGCTTTCAGCACTTATCCATTTTCCCGACGCGGATACCCGGCAATGCACCTGGCGGCACAACCGGTAAACCGGAGGTCAGTCCAACACGGTCCTCTCGTACTAGTGACAGACCCGCTCAAATTTCTCAAACGCCCGCGATAGATAGAGA
>SNRY01000115.1_pt1 | contig 29892 bp, 21 predicted proteins | sample 4693421 | NCBI WGS metagenome assembly SNRY01 (sample SAMN11003215, study PRJNA524138) | termite gut metagenome | isolation source: Bacteroidetes bacterial symbionts from single cell of protist host amplifed... | host: Streblomastix strix ... | reverse complement strand
ATACATAACCGTCGTATTTCATATCAAAATTCCGGCTATATACTATGGGCGCAGCGGCAGGATCCCATCCTTGATGAGCGCCGGCAACGTAAAGTTGTAACTTCATCTCACCTATCACTTCAACGGTTGGGACATTAATTTGGGAGGCAGCTTGAGTAATTTGACTTACGGAGGCGACAATATCCTCGTACCCGAAGATGGAACTTATACGGTAACGTTGAAGTTGGATGACCCGATTACTTACAAGGCAGTTGTTGTTAAACAATAACCGGCATATTCCGGCATGGAGGCAGCATATTAAATAAGCTCTAAGAGAGAAAGCCATCCTTTATGGATTGCTTTCTCTTATACTTCACCGGATTATACACACAAACAGAAATGGATGAAAAACAAAATTACAGTTAACCGGTGGTTCCTATTACTGCTGTTTGTAAGCTCTTGCTCAAAAGACAGGGAAATACCTATGCCGGATCCTCGACCTCCCGTCGAAGAGATAAAGGATGGTTTGAGCTTCTCTCCCGAAACCTTTGAAGCAAACGAAGAGGCAACGATAGTTTTCAACGCATCGAAAACTTCCGCTTTGTACAACTGCACCGATGAGGTATATGCTTATATCGGCGTAGTGGAAGGGGCAGACTGGATGTTTGTTCCGGCGGACTGGAACGAGAATATTGCCAAATGTAAAATGAAGAAAGAGGCGGATAATACCTGGAGTATTACCCTGTCTCCATCCATTCGCAATTGGTTCGGTATTCCCGAAGGCATATTCGTTCAGAATATAGGCATTGTGATTCGGAATGCTGACGGAACGAAGAAAGGCATCGAAGTCGATTCGTTTATTCCCGTTAACGACAAAACGTTTGTTCTCGGAGAAATCAGTAAAGAGCCGATTCCTGCCGGAGCGGTGGAAGGTATTACTATCATAGATCCTGCTACGGTAACATGGGTATTGTACGATAAGGATACGCAAGGTAACCATAAAGATTATGCGTATCTGATAGGTGATTTTAATGATTGGCACATAGACAATAAGTACCAAATGAAACGCGATGATGCTACCGGTTGCTGGTGGTACACGCTTACCGGACTTGATTCTCAAAAAGAATACGCTTTTCAATACTACGTAGGGAGTAAAGCGGACGGTACCATCCGCCTTGCCGATGCGTATGCGGAGAAGATACTCGACCCTGCCAACGACAGGTACATTCCCGCTTCCACTTATCCGAATTTGCGTGCATATCCGTCGGATAAAACAGCCGGTATTGTTTCTACGTTCCAAACCGTAACGCAAACGGACAAAGATATTACGCCCTTTAAAATTGAAGACCCCAATAACCTGATTATTTATGAACTGTTGTTCCGCGACTTCTCCGCCTCCGGTGATATTAACGGAGCTATTGAGAAGCTGGATTACCTGAAAACATTAGGCGTCAATGCCATTGAATTGATGCCTGTACAGGAATTCGACGGTAACGATAGTTGGGGGTATAATCCTTGTTTTTATTTTGCTACGGATAAGGCTTACGGAACGAAAACAATGTATAAGCAATTCATTGATGCCTGCCACAAAAAGGGCATAGCCGTTATTCTGGATGTAGTTTACAACCATGCTACGGGAGCGCATCCTTTTGCCAAACTTTATTGGAATACAAAAACGAATACGACGGCAAGCAATAACCCTTGGTTTAACGTAAACGCACCGCATCCGTATAGTGTATTCCACGATTTCAATCATGAATCGCCGTTGGTGCGCACATTTGTAAAACGGAACCTGGCGTTCTTGCTTAAAGAGTATAAATTGGATGGTTTCCGTTTTGACCTGACGAAAGGATTCACACAGAATAACAGCACGGATGCCACCGCATCCAATTACGATGCCTCCCGTATTGCCATTCTTAAGGATTATAATGCCGCTATTAAAGCGGTAAATCCGGATGCTTGTGTGATATTGGAACATTTCTGTACGGAAAGGGAAGAAAAAGAATTGGCGGAAGCCGGAATGAAACTCTGGCGCAACTTGAACAATGCGTATTGCCAGTCGGCAATGGGATACTTTGAGAATAGCGGCTTTGCCGCATTGACCACCCGCAATACAACGATGCCCGACGGCGCTTGGGTAGGCTTTATGGAAAGCCACGACGAGGAGCGCGCCGGATACAAGCAATCCCAATGGGGAAACGGTTTGTTGCAAACAGACCTTGCCGTCCGCATGAAGCAACTCGCCGTAAATGCAGCCTTCTTCTTTACGGTTCCCGGACCGAAGATGATATGGCAATTCGGAGAGTTGGGATATGATATTTCAATAGAAGAAAACGGGCGTACCGGAAAGAAACCCTTGAAATGGGATTACTATGAAAATGCCGCCCGCAAGAATCTCTATGATACATATGACAAATTGATGGAACTGCGCACTTCCTATCCCGAATTGTTTGCTTCCGATGCCGATTTTAGTTGGGTGGTTACAGCGGGGGATTGGACAAACGGGCGGTTTATTACTTCCCGTACCGGTGATAAAGCATTGGTAGTAGTCGGCAATTTCACCAATAATGCCGCACAATATCCGGTATCTTTCCCCAATACGGGTATCTGGTACGATTATATGGATAATACGGAAATAGCAATAACCTCTGCTTCGGAGACTATTGATATACCGGCAAATGAATTTCGTTTATACAAAAACTTTAAATGATTATGACTCGAAAAAGCTTTCTTTTAATTCTGTTCATGGCAACCGCTTGCGTTGCCTCTGCCCAAGAACTCAAATCCCCTGACGGGAACCTCTCTGTGTCTTTCTCTTTGCAAGACGGAGGAACTCCTGCATACACCCTTACCTACAAAGGTAAGGAAGTGATAAAACCAAGTAAACTCGGTTTGGAACTCAAAAGTGAAGCTCCTTCCCGTAAGTTTGATGATTTTTCTCCCGAAGGTAACAAGGTAGAGAACAACGATACCCAAACCTCTCTTTACAACGGATTTGAAGTAACCCAAACCCAAAGTTCCGCTTATGACGAAACATGGCATCCGGTATGGGGTGAAACCCAAAGCATCCGTAACAATTACAATGAAATGGCGGTAACGCTGAACCAACCTTCCACCGACCGGCAGATACTTGTTCGCTTCCGCCTTTTCAACGATGGTTTAGGCTTCCGTTACGAGTTCCCTCAACAAAAGAACCTCGTTTATTTCATTATCAAGGAAGAAAGGACTCAATTTGCTTTAACGGGCGACCACACTGCTTTTTGGATACCCGGCGACTACGACACGCAAGAGTACGACTATACCACGTCGAAACTCTCCGAAATCAGAGGATTGATGCAGCAAGCCATTACTCCCAACTCTTCGCAAACTCCTTTCTCGCAAACAGGAGTGCAAACGGCGTTGATGATGAAAACCGCCGATGGACTCTACATCAACCTTCATGAAGCGGCGCTGATTGACTACGCTTGTATGCACCTCAACTTGGATGATAAGAACTTCATCTTCGAGTCTCACCTCACACCCAATGCACAAGGGGATAAAGGGCATCTGCAAGCTCCATGCCATTCCCCTTGGCGTACGGTTATTGTAAGCCACGATGCCCGCGACATCCTTGCCTCCCACATCACGCTGAATTTGAATGATCCCTGCAAACTGACGGATACTTCTTGGATTAAACCCGTGAAATACGTAGGGGTATGGTGGGAAATGATTACCGGCAAGAGTACATGGGCATATACGGACGATTTGCCAAGCGTACAATTAGGCGTTACCGATTATACAAAAGTAAAACCCAACGGTAAACATGGCGCTAACACCGCCCACGTGAAAGAATACATTGATTTTGCTGCCAAGAACGGCTTTGACGGCGTACTGGTAGAAGGTTGGAACGTTGGTTGGGAAGATTGGTTCGGCAACTCAAAGGACTATGTATTCGATTTCGTTACCCCTTATCCCGATTTCAATGTTGCCGAGATACGCGATTATGCCAAAAGCAAAGGCGTAAAGATGATTATGCACCACGAAACGTCCTCTTCCATTCGTAACTACGAACGCCACATGGATAAAGCCTATCAATTCATGGTAGACAATGGTTATAACGCTGTGAAAAGCGGCTACGTAGGCGATATTATCCCTCGCGGGGAATATCATTACGGACAATGGGCAGTGAATCATTACCAATATGCCATAGAGAAAGCCGCTCACTATCACATCATGGTGAACGCTCACGAGGCAGTGCGACCCACAGGGATATGCCGCACGTATCCTAATTTAATTGGCAATGAATCGGCGCGCGGTACGGAATACCAGGCATTCGGAGGCAGTAACCACAATCACGTTACCATTTTGCCCTTTACCCGTCTGTTAGGAGGTCCGATGGATTACACGCCCGGCATCTTTGAACAAGACACCCGGAAGATTAACCCTGACAACAATTCGTATGTAAACAGCACGCTTGTCAATCAGTTGGCTTTGTACGTTACCATGTACAGCCCTCTCCAAATGGCAGCCGATTTAATCGAAAACTACGAACGCTTCCCTGATGCGTTCCAATTCATCAAGGATGTAGCCGTAGATTGGGAAGACAGCAATTACCTCGAAGCCGAACCGGCTGAATACGTTACTGTAGCCCGCAAAGCAAAAGGTACGAACAATTGGTTTGTAGGTAACGTATGCAGCGAAAAGGGCTTTACCTCCAACATCAGTTTCGATTTCCTCGATAGCGACAAGACCTATATTGCCACCATATATGCCGATGCCAAGGATGCCCATTACAAAAGCAACCCGCAGGCATACACTATCCGCAAGGTGCTTGTTACCAATAAATCCAAGTTGAAACAGCAATCTGCGCCCGGTGGCGGTTATGCCATCAGCATTATCGAAGCAGATAAAACCCAAACAAAAGGCTTGAAGAAATTATAATATAACCCATAGTGCATTTAGTAAAAAAGCAAGAATACCCCTTCTCTCTTCCCTTGTGCCGGTGGCATACCGGAATTATGCACGCTCCTTACGGGAATTATGGAGCGTGCATATTCCCATAAGGAGCGTGCAAACCTCCCGTAAAGAGCGTGCATAATCACCGTATGGTATGTACCAAACAACCCATTTGGTATATACCGGACAGGTCAATTACTATATACCAAACAAGAATTATCCTATGCAGGTAAGCGGGGAAATAGACAGGGCAGGCGGGGAGTGGCGGTGGAAAGCGAGGTTAAATATACAGAATAATTTCTGTTTGCGCCTGTAAGAACTGAAAATCTATTCAATGGTTTAAAACTTCTTTGTTTCTTTGTTTATGTTTCATAAATGTATCTAAAAATGAAAAACATTTCCTTTACCCTACTCCTCCTTTTGCTTCCTTGCCTGCCCCTTGCAGCCATAACCGTCAATACCGTTGACCCACCCTGTTGGTGGGCAGGCATGAACAACCCCGAACTCCAACTATTGCTATACGGCAACAATCTGTCCAAATGTGATGCCGGCATTACTTCAAAAGCTGTCCACCTGAAAGAAACGGTACGTTTGGAGAATCCCAACTACCTTCTCCTGTACTTGGATGTATCCGAAGCACAACCCGAAACCTTCGACATCATTCTGCAAGAAGGCAAGAACCGGAAAGTAATTCCCTACGAAATAAAGCAGCGTACTCCCGACTCCTCAAACAGAACAGGTTTTAATGCAAGCGATGTGCTCTACCTCATCATGCCCGACCGCTTTGCCAACGGCGATTCTTCTAACGACATCGTAAAAGGTATGCGTGATACGCAAGTTGACCGCAACCAACAATACGCCCGTCATGGCGGCGACTTCAAAGGCATTGCGGAACATTTGGACTACATTGCTGATTTGGGCGTTACCGCCGTTTGGCTGAATCCCATTCAGGAGAATGATATGAAAGAAAGTTCCTATCACGGCTATGCCATCACCAACTACTACCAGACCGATGCCCGTTTAGGTTCCAACGATGAATTTGCTTCATTGGTAGCCAATGCGCATGCAAGAGGCTTAAAGGTGGTTATGGATATGATTTTCAATCATTGCGGCAGTGAGCATCCCTTCTTTACCGATAAACCCTCAAGCGATTGGTTCAACTTCCCGGATACATATACGCAGACTTCGTTCAAAACTACTGCTCAATACGACCCCTACGCCTCTGCGTATGACAAAAAGCAGGCTATGGACGGATGGTTTGTTCAGCACATGCCGGACCTTAATCACCGCAACCGCCACGTAACAAACTACTTGATACAAAGCAGCATTTGGTGGATTGAATACGCCGGTATAGACGGTATTCGCCAAGATACTCATCCTTACGCAGACTTCGATATGATGTCCCGTTGGTGCAAAGAGGTTACGGAAGAATATCCCGACTTTACTATCGTAGGTGAAACGTGGTATAGCAGCGCCGCCGCCATTGCTTATTGGCAGAAAAACAGCAAACTGGCTGCCCCTCGCAACTCTTACCTGCGTTGTGTGATGGATTTTCCTCTGCGAACCATTATGGAAACCGCTTTTGACGAAGAAACCAATTGGGAAAAAGGACTTATGCGCCTATACGAATATTTGGGGCAAGATATTGTTTACGAAAATCCGATGGAGTTACTTGTCTTCTTAGATAATCACGATACCTCCCGCTTTTATCAAACGCCGGAACAGACATCGAATACTGACCGCTATAAACAAGCCCTTACCTTCTTGCTGACCACCCGCGGTATCCCCGAACTATACTACGGTACGGAAATACTTGCCGATGCCGACAAAGCAAACGGTGACGGGACACTCCGGTTCGACTTTCCCGGAGGATGGAAAGATGATGCTCGTAACCTCTTTTTAGCAACCGATCGGACACCGGAACAAAATACCGCTTTCGATTTTACAAAGAAACTCTTGAATTGGCGCAAGGGTAACGACGCCATAGCCAAAGGTACGTTGAAACACTTCGCTCCTACCAACGGCATTTACGTCTATGAGCGCAAATACGGAAACAAATCCGTAGTCGTCTTGTTAAACGGAACCTCAGAAAGTAACTTTGTAGATTTGAATATCTATAAAGAGATTTTGGCCGCTCCTCAATCCGTGGACGTTTTGAGCGGAAAGGTGATTGATTTGAAAGACAATCTGGAATTGAAAGCAAGAGATGTGCTGCTGTTAGAATTTAATACACTACAGAAATAAGTACATTACCTGTCGTCTTAAATTAGCAATGTTGATAATTTTATCTACTTTTGGGCGCAATTAAAACTATACTATTATGAAGAAACTTATATGCTTGTGGGGTACCTTGTTGATGCTGATTGCATGCAGTGAAGGTACTGCCGTATTGTTTGACGGGAAAAACAGTGACAAGTGGCAAACAACCGGAGATATTTCGGTTAAAGAGGGAATATTTACTTTTGAGGGGGCAAACGCGCAAGCTGTTCTCAAAAGCGGTAATTATAAAGACTTCGTTCTCAGCATGGAGGTATATACCACAGTGGAAGGTAAAGGTTCCGTATGGTTTCATACCGATGCAGATTTGCAAAAGGGATATGCCGTTGCCATTAATAATGACAAGAAAGACCCTGTTTGGTGGAAAATGAGCGGCAGTTTGCTGTCTGTACGCAACATTACTAAGAACTTTATAGCAGACGACAATTGGTTTACGCTGAATATCCGGGTAGAAGGTCAGTCTATTTCCACAGAAATAAACGGTACGCCGATAGTGGAATACATCGAACCGGCGAAACCTTACCGCACGGAAGCGAATGTCGGTGCTTTGCTTTCCGGCGGAACATTTGCCATAGTGAGCTATGGGGACGGGGAGATACGGTTTAGAAACATCACCGTAACACCGCTCAACCTTAAAGAAACAGGGACAGCTATTGCAGCGCAACCGGCAGAAGTGGTTGATGAACAAACAGACGAAATCATCCGGTTGCATCAAGAAGACTTTCCTGTGCTGGATTACCACGTGCACCTGAAAGGAGGGCTTACCAAAGAAGTGGCAGCGAAGCAATCGCGCAAAACGGGTATTAACTATGCAGTTGCCCCTAATTGTGGCATCGGCTTCCCCGTTACAAGCGACAACGACATTTATGCTTATTTGGACACGATGCGTTCTCAACCTTTCATTACGGCAATGCAAGCCGAAGGGCGCGAATGGCTTACCACTTTCTCAAAAGAAGCGAGGGACGAGTTTGATTATATATTTACCGACGCCCTCACCTTTACCGACAGCAAAGGCAGGCGTACCCGTTTGTGGATACCGGAAGAAACTTGGATTGAGGACGAACAAAAATACATGGATTTGATTGTGGACAGGATATGCGACGTACTGAAAGAGCCTGTGGACATCTATGTGAACCCTTGCTTTCTGCCCAAACCTATGAATGAGCATTACGATGAGCTTTGGACGGAAAGCCGGATAAACAAATTCGTTGACGCCCTAAGCAAAAGCGGCAAAGCATTGGAAATTAACGAGCTTTACCAAATACCAAGCAAAGCCATCATCTTAAAAGCGAAAGAGGCGGGAGTGAAATTTACCTTCGGAACAAACAATGTGGTGCCAGAAGTCAGCCTGTTGGAATACAGCATAAAGATGAAAAAAGAATGTGGGTTAAAAGCGACAGATATGTATAAGCCGAGGTTACGATGAGTGTTCTTTCCGGTATTTTATGTTCCTGGGATGATGCTCTATGATTTCCGCCCGAAGTCTGTTCCGGTCAATGTGTACGTATATTTCCGTTGTGGCAATGGATTCATGTCCAAGCATACATTGTATGGCGCGTAAGTTGGCTCCCCCTTCCAGCAGGTGAGTGGCAAAGGAATGGCGAAAGGTATGTGGGCTAATGGTTCTGGTGATGCCGGCTGCCTTCGCCAAGTCTTTTATAATATAGAACACCATGACCCGCGTCAAGTTCTTCCCTCTGTGATTGAGAAAGACGTAATCTTCATACCCTTTCTTTACCTCTATTTTGTTTCTATCCATGAAATAAAGCGTGATTTCTTGGATGGCTTTTGGGGAAATGGGGACTAAACGCTGTTTGCTTCCCTTTCCTTCTACTTTTATAAAGCCTTCGTCAAAATAAAGACCGGACAGTTTCAGGCCGACCAGTTCGGACACGCGCAAGCCGCAACTGTATAACGTTTCCAAGATGGCTCTGTTTCGTTGTCCTTCCTTTTTGGAGCGGTCAACACAAGAGATGATGGCATCTATTTCTTCCACAGTAAGTACTTCCGGAAGTTTGAAACCTATTTTGGGTCCTTCCAGGAGTTCGCAGGGATTTGCTTCCAGGTAATCACCCAGAAACAGGAAACGGTAGAAAGATTTAATACCTGATATGATACGTGCTTGCGAGCGAGCGTGAATACCGATGTCGTGCAATCCGGCAACGAAATGTTGCAAGTCGTTTATCTTTACGTCAAGTATATCTATATCCTCCAGAAGCAGGTAGCTCAGCAGTTTGTCCAAATCGGTCATGTAGGCTTCAAACGTATTGCCGGATAACGATTTCTCCAACATTAAGTATTGTTTATACCTTGTGATTATCGCTTTCCGGTTCTCTTTCTTCTTTGTATTTTCTTCCGGTACCATTTCTTTTTCTACTTTTGCGCGGAACAAAGATATTAATTCAACGAAACAGCGGCATGAAAATACAAGTTATTAATGGTCCCAACCTTAACCTTCTGGGTAAACGCGAGCCTTCCATATACGGGAATGGCTCTTTTGAGGACTATCTGGATGCGTTACGCAAGAAATACAGTGGTATTGAGATAAACTATTTTCAGTCCAACATCGAAGGTGAACTGATAGACAAGATACAAACAGCTGGCTTTGAAGCGGATGCCATCATCCTAAATGCCGGAGCATATACGCACACTTCCATAGCATTGCAAGATGCCATACGGTCGGTGCCCGCCCCTGTTATCGAAGTGCACATCTCGAATGTGCACAGTAGAGAGGAGTTCCGCCATACGTCAATGATTGCCGCCGCTTGCAAGGGAGTTATTTGTGGCTTCGGGATGGACTCGTACCGATTGGCTGTGGAAGCGGTTTTTAGGGAAAGAGGCTAAATGACAATTGAAGACTACATCCTAGCCCACATCGATCCTGAAAGTGATTACCTGAAAGCCCTTTACCGGGATACGCACGTGAAATTGATGCGCCCCCGCATGGCTTCGGGACATTTGCAGGGGCGGACACTAAAGATGTTTGTAACAATGATTCGCCCCCGGCAAGTGCTGGAGATAGGCACTTTCAGCGGCTACTCCACTTTATGTCTGGCGGAGGGATTGTGCGAAGGCGGTATGCTCCATACGTATGAAATCAATGATGAACAGGAAGATTTCACTCGCCCGTGGCTGGAAAACTCACCGTATGCCGACAGAATAATGTTTTATACCGGAGATGCACTGGAGTTGGCTCCGCGCTTAGGTATCAACTTTGATCTGGTTTTCATTGACGGCGACAAACGAAAGTACATCGAGTATTATGAAATGTCTCTCTCCCTTCTCTCCCCGGAAGGATATATTCTTGCCGACAATACCCTGTGGAACGGGTATGTACTGGATAATCCACATTCCTCCGACAAGCAAACCCTTGGCATCAAAGAATTCAATGACTACGTGGCAAGAGACAAACGGGTAGAGAAGATAATACTGCCCTTGCGGGACGGGCTTTCTATTATAAGGAAGCGCCAGTAGGTTTTGAAAGTGTCCCGTCCTTATTTAGAACATTCGATCATTCCGTCTTCAAGGTATTCCACATTAACCAGAAACAACGCGTGCGCAGGAGCGGAAGTCCCGGCTTTGCTACGGTCTTTTTGCTCAATTACCTCCCGAAAACCTTCAACGGACAGTTTTCCACGTCCCACCTCAAACAAGGTACCGACAATGGCGCGCACCATATTGCGCAGAAACCTGTCGGCGCGAATGGTAAACGCCCAAGTTGTTTCATCCTCTTTTGTCCACTCGGCGCAGGTTATCTTACAAAGATTGGTTTTCACGTCCGTATGCAATTTGCTGAAACTTGTAAAGTCAGAGTAATCAAACAGCGTACGGGCAGCCTCATTCATTCGTTCAAAATCTAATTTATCCTGTATCCGGCAGCGGTATTGCCTGTTGAAGGGGTATTTCGCAGTTGTTACATAATATTTGTACGTGCGGGCGACGGCATCAAAGCGGGCATGTGCATCAGGTCTCACCGCATGTACTCCATACACGGATATATCGGGAGGGAGCAAGCGATTGAGCGTATCGGTCAACATTCCGGTATTCAGCGTTTCGCCTTCGTAATCGAAATGGGCGGTCATGAGCGAAGCGTGTACCCCTGCGTCGGTTCGTCCCGCGCCGACAACTTTCGTATCGCAACGCAAAAGAGTGGAGAGCGCTTTCATCAGACGTTCCTGAATACTGATGCCATTGGGTTGAATCTGCCAACCGTGATAATTAGTACCGTCGTATGCCAAATAAAGAAAATAGCGTTGCATGGCTGTTATAGAGGAAATCCTTACCGAATCCGTAAAGATAAACATATAAGCAACATTATTCAAATAAAACTTTGGAAATACAAATCTAAGGTTCTTCACGCACCATCCGGTAACGAGTCTCTGTGGCTAAAGAATTAATAACCCATCTCCGGTGAAATTAGCACGCTTGTTAGTCCCCGTAAGCACGCTCGTTAATCTCTGTTTGGTACATACCAAACAACCCATTTGATATATATCAAACGAGTCATTTACTATATATCCAACGGGAATTATCCTATATAAGCAGGCTGGGAATCGACAGGGCAGGGAGGAAATGCCGGTGGCAAGCGAGGTTAAATATACGAATATAAATTCTATCTTATTTATAAGTTCTCCATAAAGAACTCCGTCAGTCTTGTGAATAGATGTAATCTTGTATTTCCACCGTAAATACTGTGGTTGCGATTCGTATATAGTTGCATTTCAAACTGCTTATTGGCTTGTATCAACTGTTCGCTGTATTCCAGGGTGTTTTGGAGATGTACGTTATCATCTGCTGTGCCGTGAACGAGCAACAATTTACCGGCTAAGTTCTTTGCATGGGTAAAGGCTGAGGCAGCTTTGTACCCTTCTGCATTTTCCTTTGGCGTGCGCATAATCCGCTCCGTATAGATACTATTGTAATATTTCCAATCGGTAACCGGCGCTACGGCAGCTCCGGCTTTGAACACCGGCGTACCTTCACTCATGCTCATAATAGTCATATATCCGCCAAAACTCCAGCCCCATATACCGATCCGGTTTTTATCCACATAAGCTTGCCTGCCCAGGTATTTGGCGGTTTCTACTTGGTCTTGCGCCTCTTTCATGCCCCAATTCAAATAAATACATTTGGCAAACTCAGCTCCGCGGCCACCTGTTCCACGACCGTCCACACACGCCACGATATACCCTTTACTTGTCATATAAGCTTCCCAACCAATACCGCCGCCGCCTTCACTTGCAATGTTCCAACTATCAACCACTTTCTGAGTTCCGGGTCCACTGTATTGATACATCAAAACCGGATATTTGACTGATGCATTAAAGTTAGCAGGTTTCATTATCCATCCGTTCAGCTTTACTCCTTGAGAAGTGGTAAAGGTGAAAAATTCCTTTGTCGGCAATTCATATTCTGCTAAGGTTTGTTTCAGGTGATTGTTGTCAATCAATGTGTGCAATACTTTTCCGGTATTGTCGTTTATAGTAATAACGGCTGGAGTTTGCAAAGAAGAATAGGTATTCACGTAATATGTCATTGCCGGATTGAACGAGGCGGTATTTGTTCCTTGGGCTTGAGAGAGTTTTGTCTTTTTCCATTTCTTGTCAATCTTGTAAACGGCGCGTTGCAGAGGGTTTTCCTCATTGCTTTCATAATAAAATGTACCACTTTCGGCATCCCAACCCAGGAACTTCTTGACTTCAAAGTTGCCGGAGGTAACCTGCTTCACTAAGTTCCCCCCTAGGGTGTACCAATACAAATGCGCGTATCCGTCCTTTTCGCTTAAAAGACTAAAGTTTTCGGGATAGAACTTAATGTTGTCAAATACACTGTCGTCGAAATAATAAGGGCTTTCGTCTCTCATTATCAACTTGCATACCGTTGAGCGCGGATTGGCAACAAACAGGTCTAAACGGTTCTGGTAACGGTTCAAAGTCATGATAGCCAGCTTTTCGGCATCTTGCGTAAAACGGATACGCGGAATATATCCGCCTGCTTCCAGAGGCAAATCCATTTTACGGATAACGGAAGTTCTTATATCGAAAATATGTACTGAAACTTTCGAACCGGCTTCGCCCGCTTTCGGATATTTATAAGTGTATAGTCCGGGATATGAATTAAACGCACTAAGATTAGGCGACTGCCCCCCGTAAAGCTGGATGGAATGAGAAGGAACCTCCGACTCATCAAAACGAATGTATGCTAACATCTTATTATCAGGACTAAACTCCAACGCACAGTTAAAGCCGAACTCCTCTTCATATACCCAATCGGGGATACCGTTGAGTATTTCATTAGGTTTGCCGTCTTCCGTTACTTGGGATTCGCTATTATTATACAGCATCTTCACAAGGAAAATGTTATTCTCTCTTACAAAAGCGATCATTTCACCGTCCGGAGAGAACACCGGCGCTTGCTGGGGACCTCCCTTCGAGAGCTTCTCAACAAGATTTCGTTTGATTGTATATATATAGTGTGTTGCGGAATAAGAATACCGGTAAATCCTGTTTGTTTCAGTACGAATCAGGATTTTAGTACCGTCCGGAGAGAACGTATATCCGTCAAAGCTATTAAATGGACACTCGCGGGCTTTTTCCGCATCGAATACTATTTCCACCTGCTTACCGGTTTTAAATGAGTATTTAATAATTTGCGTGCCGGCAGCATTCATTTGAGTATAATGTTCTCCATCGTTTGCCGGATCCACATTGGAAAGACCTTCGGGGCGGAACTTGCCGGAAATGATTTCTTTTAAATCAAGCGGCTTACCTGCATGGGCGGCATCGCAAAGCATCAATGCGCCGAAACACAAAACGACAGTTACTATTTTCTTCATATATTGAGATTCTATTATCATTTACCACACGATTTCCGTACTTCCATAAGACTTTAAATAGTCGTTTGTGAGGCTGAAATGTTTATTGTTAAAGAAACCATTGGGAGCGGAAAAAGGGGAGGGATGGGCAGAAGTCAATACCAAATGCTTGGTTCTGTCGATGAAAGCGCCTTTACGCTGGGCATAAGCCCCCCAAAGAATGAAAACCAAGTTACTCCGCTCTGCTGCCAGTAAACGGATAGCGGCATCGGTGAATGTTTCCCAACCTTTGTTCTGATGCGACCCCGCCAAATGTGCGCGTACCGTAAGCGTGGCATTAAGCAGCAACACTCCTTGTTCTGCCCAGCGGGTTAAGTTTCCCGTTCGCGGGGTATCTGTGCCGACATCGCTTTTTATCTCCTTAAAAATGTTTACCAAAGAAGGCGGAAAAGATACACCGTCATTCACTGAAAAGCACAATCCATGCGCTTGTCCGGGACCGTGGTAAGGGTCTTGCCCGATAATAACCACCTTTACCTTATCAAAAGGACACAGGTTGAAAGCATTGAATATCAATTTACCGGGCGGATAAATAGGATATTGCTGATATTCACTCCTAACAAAATCAGTCAATGCACGAAAATAATCCTGTTCAAACTCCGGTTGAAGGCGTAATCTCCAACTCTCTTCTATTTGGACATTCATTTCCAAATCAAATAAGATGTATATTTAGTTTGCTGCATTCCTCCCTCATTTCCTGAGACCAAATGCTAGCCTGTATTTCGCCGATATGGGCTTTATGCAAGTAGAACATACACAGACGGGACTGCCCGATGCCACCACCGATAGACAACGGTAAAGAACCTTCTACTAAACGTTTATGGAAATAAAGTTCCAATCGTCTTTCTTCGCCTTCTTCTTTCAGTTGTTTGTACAATGCGTCTTTGTCCACACGGATACCCATTGACGAAAGTTCAAACGCGCGTTGTAGCAACCGGTTCCATACCAAGAGGTCGCCATTAAGCCCCGGTAACCCATTAAGTCCCGGTGTAGTGTAATCATCGTAGTCAGGTGCGCGACCGTCATGCTTTATACCGTCACCCAATTTACAACCGATGCCTATGATGAACACAGCTCCGTATTCTTTAGCAATGGCATCTTCCCGTGATTTTATATCCATATTCGGATAGCGTTTCCTAAGTTCCTCGGCATGGATAAAATGTATATCCTTTGGCAAACCCGGCTCTATTTGCGGATACATTTCGCATACGGCATATTCCGTACGGGTCATGGCTGCATAGATTTGGTTCACGATTCCTTTCAGAAAGTCAATATTGCGGTTCTCACGGGTGATTACCTTTTCCCAATCCCACTGGTCAACGTACAAAGAATGCAGATTACCCAATTCTTCGTCCGAACGTATGGCATTCATATCAGTATATATGCCGTAATCAGGTTCGATTTTATAATCAGCCAGCGTTATTCTTTTCCATTTGGCTAATGAATGTACCACCTCAGCCCGAACGTCGCCTAAATCTTTGATGGGAAAAGAAACGGCACGTTCCACACCGTTTAAATCGTCGTTAATCCCCGTCCCTTTGAGTACAAAAAGAGGAGCTGTAACACGCCGCAAACGTAACTCCGACGATAAATTCATCTGAAAAACGTCTTTTATCTGCTTTATTGCGAGTTCCGTTTGCTTCAAATCAAGCCTTGATTGGTAATTCTGTGGTTTTATAAGATAGCCCATAATGCGTTTTTTTATATTAGTCTGTTGGCAAAGATATACATAATGGAAAGTGGAACGGGGTATATAGCATATTTTTTACTCTCCTTTTCCACCGGACTCAGGTTCTTAGTGACTTTCTTTCTCCAGTTGTGCTTTCGATTTGCTTTTCGTAACGAAATAGACGCCTAAGAATACCAGCGCAACGGCTATCCCTTTTTGCCAACCGAAAGTATCCATTCCCCAAGCCACTGCGATAGTAGCAGCCACTACCGGCTGTATGTAATTGTACATGCTCACGACCGTAGGACGGAGGAGGCGTTGCCCTATCATTGTGCAGATGAAAGCCAGGAATGTGGCTCCCAACACCACGTAGCCTATTCTGACCCACATCTCCGGTGAAATGGAAGTAAAATTAACGGTAGTAATGTCGCGGTACGAAAAGGGAATGAAGCAAATGGCGGCGTATATGAACAGCCATTTATTGATTGTTATCGGAGAATACCTCCCGACGAGGTCTTTAAATACCGTAAGGTAAACGGCGAAACTTAGTTGGGAAATCAAACAAAACATGTTACCGAGAAGATGATTGGAGCCTCCCCCAGTTGAGTGAGGATTATCCAGAATCAACGCCAAAGCTCCCATACCGCCAATGAATATCCCCAGCACTTTTTTATTGGTAATGGGTTCGTGCAAGTACAGAGCTGCCACAATCATAGTGGTAATAGGGGTAACGGTTGCCACTATGGAAGCGTCAATGGGAGAAGTCAACGACAACCCGATAACAGAGGTGCTCTGATTAAACACTACGCCGAATAATGAAGCGAAAAACAGCCTCAGCATGTCTTTGGGGTTCACATGCTCTTGCGGCAGAAACAATGATAACAGCCAAAAAGCCGTCGCTGCTCCCAGCGCGCGGAAAGCAATAACGGAGAATGCGGAAAACTCCGCCAATACTGCTTTGCAGATAGGGGCATACGCTCCCCACAAGATATTTGCAGCCAACACGGCGGCATGACCTTTAAGGCTTTTATCGTTTGACATTTCTATTCGTATGGGGTTGCCGGAGTTTTATAGGCGTTTTTCCGCTATTTCTTTTCCGGCAGCCAATGCTTTGAGGTTTGTTTCTACGATGGAATCGCCTTTGCGCTCAAATATTTCGCGGATACCGCCCTGTATCTTTTCGTAATCAATGCCTAAGAAAGGAACGGTAGCACCCAACAACACGATGTTTGCCACGCGTGCGCTTCCCGTTTCTTTAGCCACTTTGTCCACATCCAGCACAATGGTATGGGGCAGTTTATAGATTTCCTCCAGTATCTTGTCTATATCGGGGTAATTGGGAATGTTCACAAACGGGGTTTCATTGGTAACCAGCCAACCGTCTGCACTCAGATAAGGAAGGTAACGCAAAGCTTCCATCGGTTCCAATGAAATAATCAAGTCGCATTTTCCTAACGGTATCAAATCCGAAGCAATGGGGCGGTCGTTAAGACGCAGATTCGATTGAACGTCTCCCCCTCGCTGGCTCATGCCGTGTACTTCCGCTTGTTTCATGTACAGCCCGCCTTTCAGAGCCGCTTTCCCTATGACTGTGGCAATAGATAAAATCCCTTGTCCGCCTACACCTGATAGTATAATATCTCTCTTCATGGTTTTACTTCTTTTTTTTACGCGCTAAGGTTTGGATACATTCCCTGCGCGGGATAATAACGGATACTCCGCGATATGCCAGTTCTTCGCGAATTACTTGCTTCATCTCTTCGTGGTTCTTTTTCAGGGGAATAACTACGCGAATATGCGCCGACGCAACGCCCAATCCGATACAAATGGCTTCCAGCCGTCCCGTACCTGCGGAATCTTGTCCGCCGGTCATGGCAGTTGTTTCATTATCGGAAATGATGATAGTAACGTTCGCATTCTCATTCACACAGTCAAGCAACCCCGTTATACCGGAATGGGTAAAAGTAGAGTCGCCAATAACGGCTACCGACGGGTAAAGCCCGCTGTCTGCCGCTCCCTTCGCCATTGTGATGGAAGCTCCCATATCCACACATGAATTAACGGCATTAAAAGGTGCATTCGCCCCCAACGTATAGCAACCTATATCACTGAATACTTTGTGGGCGGGATACTCTGTTCTCAGCACTTCGGTCAACGCAATAAACACATCTCTGTGTCCGCAACCTTCGCACAAAGCGGGCGGGCGCATCTCTACCACATCGGGGATGCGGAATTTCGATATGTTTTCCTTGCCTAACGCATGGGCTACCGTATCCGGATTCAGTTCGCCGTCATAAGAAAGCGTCCCGTCCAAACGTCCTTTCACTTTGATGCCTTTCCCCAGATACCCTTTCAGTTGCTTTTCTACGAAAGGTTGCCCGTCTTCCAGCACGAGTATTTCATCACATGTTTCGACCAATTGCAGCATCTGTTTCTTCGGAAGAGGATATTGCCCGATTTTCAATACGGGATACTCGCATCCTTCTGGATAATTCTCCATCAGATAGTTAAATCCGATGCCACAGGCTATGATGCCCAGCTTCTTATTCGCTCCGTCAATGTATGTATTATACGGAGATTCCTCCGATGCCTTAACAAAATCCGCCTGACGCTCCAACAGCGCTTTGTACCGTTTGCGGGCATTACCCGGCAACAGTACGAACTGACGCGAATCACTCCCGAATGAAATTTCATTCTGCGGTTTTTGCGCCTTTTGCTCCACCCCCGAACGCGAATGCGCCAAACGGGTAACGATACGCATCAATACCGGCTCGCCCACCTTTTCAGAGAAGTCAAACCCATTATATACCATATCATAAGCCTCTTGCTGGTTACCCGGTTCATACATGGGAATCAACGAGAAATCACCATAGAAGCGGCTGTCCTGTTCGTTTTGGGAAGAATGCATACTTGGGTCGTCGGCAGCTATTACGATTAATCCTCCTCTAACTCCCGTTATGGCAGAATTGACGAAACAATCGGCTGCCACGTTCATACCAACGTGCTTCATGCAAACCATTGCACGCTTTCCGGCGAAAGACATACCCAAAGCTGCTTCCATTGCCGTCTTCTCGTTCACGCACCAACGGCTGTGAATTTTCTGTTCGTGGGTGTAGGCAGCCGATTGGATGTATTCCGTTATTTCAGTTGACGGAGTGCCCGGATAAGCGTAAACGCCGGACAGACCGGCATCTAATGCTGCCTGTGCAATGGCTTCATCGCCGAGTAAGAGTTGCTTGCCCATATTCTTTTAGTATAAAATGGTGTATGTTTCACAGTAAATCCAGCATTAGCCAAATATCATCCTCATCAATCCCTTGCTTGATAAGCATCGTGCAATCCTTATGGAACCATTCCATGAAGTCATTCTTATTCCCGCATTGCTCAATGGCTTTGGAATATAACTCCATTGCCTTTTCCGTCCGTTTCATGCTCCATACTACGTGACCGGCGTTTAAGTAATCGGATGCAAGGGGTTTCTTCTCAAGTATCTTATTGTAATATTTCTCCGCCTGCTCATACTTTCCGGTGACGAATGAACACCAGCCTATGGCACGCCACGCTTTGAGGCTGTCGCCGTCCAACAAATCGAGTTTGTAGAAGTAGTTTAATGCTTCGTTGTATCGTTCCAATCCGGCAAAGCAGCTCCCTATATAGAATAAGATGTTCGAGTCGTCGGGTTGTGTGGCTTCTATCTTCCGATAGTATTTCAATGCTTTTTCAAATGAACGGGTTATCCGGTAGCAGGCAGCCAGATGGCGATTGGTCCACAGGTTGTCGGGTTGCAGTATGTCTGCCTTTAAATACGCATCAATGGCTTCCTCATATTTCTTCTCTTTCTGCTTGCAGTAGCCTATCTTTTGAAACAGCTCGGCGTTTCCACCGGTATGGGCTACAATATCCGCATATACTTCCGTTGCATCTGCCGGATAATCCTTGTGGAAATAGTAATCGGCAATTTTTAAAAGGTATTCGGGCTTATCCAACGCGCCTGCCAATGCCGGATACTTATGTAATTCTATCCGTTCATCGAATATATTGCGAAACTCATTCCGGCGCGGGTAAAGCTTAAAGAAACGGTATAAGTTTCGCAGATACTGACTGCTAATGATTTCGGGTTGCTTGATGCGTTCTTCCATCATCAAGGCATCTTGCTTTTTAGATAACTCATCCCAGTCTTTTCCGTCAGTCATTTGGCTAACCATCGCATCCCGTTGTGAGGGAGAAATGGTAGTCATAGTGAAGCAGAGGGAATATTTATCGCTGTCGCAAAAGAAAGGAACCTGAAGAATAACATCCATTATCGCATTATTCTTTTGCGCTTCTATCTCTCTCACTACTTCCGGGTGTTGTTGGTCGAACGGATAAAACCAATTGGAGATATTCCTGAAGAACGGGAACGTTTTTAACGCCGAAAAGGTGGACATATAAATGTCCGCCCCTTCCACCTGCAAGTCCGTTATTTCGCGAATCTTATCGCCTAAGCCCGATTGCTCTATGGCATCTTGCCAATCGGGGTTATAGTCATCCTTTTCTTCGTCCGGCTCTTCGGGATTCAACCGCGTATGGCGGAAGTTCTTCACGCTTTTCATCATCTGGGGGATAATCTCCTCGCGCATCCTCTTGTCTATTTTTTCCGTTTCACGACTGAGAAGTATTTGGATGTATATGCGATTCAATTCTTTCCCGAACTTTTCGCTTTCATTCAGAAAGGCAAGCCTCGTAGCTACTTCCGGGTATAACCACAACCGCTCGGTGTACAGGTGGACGATTAATACTATCCCGATTAATGCGCGTTGGTTTATTTCGGTAGCATTGTGGTTATAAGCATCGAACAAATACAGAAACTTCCGAAGGTCGAAACATTCCATCAGGCTGAGGGTTACGGCGCTAATGAACAAACAAACATCGTTTACGGGGACTGCCGCAGATTGGAGCAGCTCGTTTGCCTCGCTTACTTGCTGTGAACTCCATGCATAATTGGTCCATACGGTTAAGAAAAGCATGTGATACGTTTCTTCGTGCCGTTTGCGGGTTTCGTAAAAGGTGTCGTTGCCGACAGGGGTATGACTATACAAACTTGCCACAGCCATGTCGTCGGCATAGTTCTCCAATTCCTTTAAGGCTGTTTTTATGGTAAAAGTGGCAGGTATGGTAGTCCTTACCTTATGGTATAGAAAGTAGGTGGGCGAAAAAGCCAGCTTCTCAATTCTTGCCCAGTCGGCTACTCCTGTTACATCGGTTCTAAGTTTTCGGTAAACCTTCTTTCTGTCGGGGTCCGAGACGTTCAGTTGCATATACTGCAGCATATAATTATATGCAACCTGCATCTGCTGCAACTGGTTGGACAAATCCCACAACGCACTGTCGGAAAGAAACTTTTCCAACAAGGTAAAGGCTTCTTTCAATCGCTTTTGATTGATTAGGTTGATAATCTTTTGGTAGTTCTTATCTACGTATGGGTCGTTCATTGGGACTTTGTCTGTTATTATGTTGCGAGATTATTACGGGCAAACATCTTCATCCTTTCATCCAATTGCGCATACTGGTGGTCTTTTATGAATGAAGTGCAGGCACGCAATCCTTCTTGTTCGCTTCCGGTGGTAATCAACGAAATGGCGCTAACGCCGTAGTACATCAGTTCTTTGGCAAGTTCTCCGCCCGTCTTCCCCGGATAGGTGATAGTGAAATAAAAGCCGTCGGCTACGGGATTGCCCAAGTCGTTGTCATACACAAGGCGAAAACCGTAGCGCAAGAATATTTCTTTCAGTTTGCGGGCGCGTTCTCCATAAACTTTTACTTCGTCCAGAAAGTTATAGCTCCCTCCGTTGGCAGCTTTGAACATGGCGGCTAAGGCGTATTGCGCCGAATGACTTGTTCCTGAAGAAAGGGCGTAAAGCACACGATGGATAAACACGGTTCCAAACGTACCGCCTCCGTACCGTTTGGTCAACCCCGGATAGCTCCGGTGATAGAGTTTATCCGAAATACAACTCACCGCAATGCGTTGTCCGGCATAACTGAATGCTTTTGAGCCGGAAATGAGCAGTACGTAATTGTCCGTGTAGCGAGCTACGGACATCTGATAGGGGGGGTGGAAGGGCGTACCCAGGTCTTGGCGAAAGTCCATGGCAAAGTAAGCGAGGTCTTCCAGCACAATCACGTCATACCGCGTAGCCAGTTCGCCGATGATTTGCAGTTCCTCTTCCTTCAGGCAAACCCAACTCGGATTGTTTGGGTTTGAATAGATAAGGGCGGATATATTGCCTTTCTTCAAATAACTCTCCAACTTCTCCTTTAGCTTATCACCGCGGTAATGGTATACGTCAAACGTTTCGTACTTCTGCCCCATGACCACCAACTGCTGTTTTTGCACAGGGAAACCCGGATCAATGAAAAGTATCGTGTCTTTCCTCTCATCACATTGACTACACGTCAGGAACGAGGTGTATGTTCCTTGCATGGAACCGGTAACGGGCACACACCCTTCCGGGCGAATATCCACATTCACAAATGCCTTCACAAACCGCGAGGCTTCCTCCTTTAATTCCGGTAACCCGTTAATATCGGGATAGATACCCGCTACTCCGTGCTGCAACGCTTTTATTTCAGCGGCTACCCCTATGGCAGAAGGGGGGATGCCGGGAACTCCCATCTCCATTTTGATGAACTCCACCCCGCCGGCGGCTTCAGCCTTTGCCGCTATGGCTTTCACCTCACGGATGGTAGCTTTGGAAAAGTCGGCAATGTGGTATTCTTGAATGATTTGGTCTATGAGTTGCCTGTCAATAGGCGTGCTTGCTGCCATTATTACGTCATATTAAATTTGGTTGGGGACAAAATTAGACAAAAACTCTCAAACGAAAAATTTGATTACAAAAGAATATTTCTTTTTATAGCGGCAACACAGAAATTTATTCGTACATTTAACTTCAATTATCGGCGATAACTTGAAGTTTGCTCGCCGGATGCCGGTCGGCAACGCCCACATTCCCCGTAAACGTATCGTATTCCCGCTTGGTATATAGCAAATATCCTGTTTGGTATATATCAAACGGATCACTTGGTATATACCAAATGGGGTAGATTACGCCCAAACTGAGGTAGGTTTGATCCAAACCCGGCCGGTTTTGGGCTAAGCTGAGGTCGTTTTAGGTCAAACTGAAGTCGTTTTAGTGGAAAGGGAGAGCGGGGCGCCCCGCTCTTTTTCTTTTGTTCATCCATAAATTTTAATTACTTTTGCTGTCCTTAATCAAATGAATCATGGAGAAGGATAGCCAAGTGGTATTCGACCTGAATGTGATAGAATTTGTTACGGTAGCCGCCGAGTTCTGCTCATTTCTGGAACGTACCGAGGGGATGGAGCGCCATACATTTGTGGACATCCTCCTCAAAATACTTCCTTTGCTTTACTTGAAAGCGTCTTTGCTCCCGGAAAGCGAATTAAGAGGGGACGGCGACATCGAAAGATACGTTACGGAAGACGTTTATGAAGGGATGCGTACCCATCTGGCTACTGTTATGGGTGAGAGGGATGATTACCTCGAAGTGTTCCTGCCCGATATGGCGTATAGCGACACCCCCATAAAGCAATGTATATCCGAAGATTTGGCTGATATTTACCAAGATATAAAAGATTTTGTTTTTGTTTTCCGCTTGGGAGTGAACGAAATGATGAATGATGCGGTGGTCTGCTGCAGAGAGAACTTTAAATCGTTCTGGGGGCAGAGGCTTGTAAACACGATGCGTGCATTGCACGATGTAAAATACAATGAATATAAGTAAAGAAGAAATCAACCGGATGCCCAAAGCGGAGTTTCAGGGCAAAATATACGTGATACAAACCGAAGACGAAGCTCAAAAGGCAATGGCATACCTCTTGGAGCAAAAGGCGGTGGGCATCGACAGCGAGACGCGCCCCTCATTCAAAAAAGGGAAAACGTATAAGGTGGCTTTGCTGCAAGTGGCGTCGGAGGAGTATTGTTTCTTGTTCCGCCTGAACATTACGGGATTGATGAAATCGCTGATTGCACTGCTGGAGAATCCGGCAATCGTAAAGATAGGGCTTTCCTTGCGCGATGACTTTATGCTGTTGCGCAAACGGGAGACGTTTACCCCGCAGAAATGTATTGACTTGCAAGATTTTGTTGCGGCGTTCGGTATTCAGGATAAAAGCTTGCAGAAGATTTATGCCATCTTGTTTGAACGGAAAATATCTAAAGCGCAACGCCTTTCCAACTGGGAATCGGACGTACTGACCGATGCCCAGCAGGTGTATGCCGCTACCGATGCCTGGGCGTGCTTGAGAATCTATAACTTACTAATCCGTATGAATCCCGATGAGCTATCCGATACTATATCTTAAACCCGGCAAAGAGGAATCGCTGAAGAGATTTCACCCGTGGGTGTTCTCAGGGGCTATCGCCCGCACCGGCGAAGAGCCGGAAGAGGGCGAAGTGGTGGAGGTACACACCTCGCAAAAGGAATTTATCGCCGAAGGGCATTATCAGATAGGGGGTATTACCGTGAGGATACTCTCCTTTGAACGGGAAATCATTGATGCCGGATTCTGGAAACGCAAACTGGAAGCTGCTTACAACGTACGCAAGAGCATCGGTTTGGCGCATGGCATCAATAACGACGTTTACCGGCTGGTAAATGGCGAGGGGGATAACCTTTCGGGATTGATTATTGACGTTTATGGCAAAACCGCCGTGATGCAGGCACATTCCGCAGGGATGCACCGGGAACGTATGGCTGTTGCCCAAGCATTGGCGGAGGTAACGGACGGTGATATGGAGCACATATATTATAAATCGGAAACCACATTGCATTTTGAAACTGATGTTTATCCCGAAAACGGCTTTCTGATAGGGGGAAATCCCGACAACATTGCACAGGAAAACGGCTTGAGGTTTCATGTAGATTGGCTGAAAGGGCAGAAAACCGGTTTCTTTGTTGACCAACGGGAGAACCGTGTGCTGCTGGAACGCTATGCCGAGGGGCGTTCGGTACTGAATATGTTTTGCTATACGGGCGCTTTTTCGCTTTACGCCATGCGTGGCGGAGCCAAACGGGTTCATTCTGTGGACAGTTCGGCAAAAGCTGTGGAGCTAACCAATCAAAACATGGCGCTTAACTTCTCCGGAGACAGCCGGCATACGGCTTTTGCCGGAGATGCTTTTAAGTATCTCGACGAAATGGAATACGGCGCGTATGACTTGATTGTGCTGGATCCGCCCGCTTTCGCCAAGCATCGAGAGGTGTTGCACAGCGGATTGCAAGGTTACCGGAAGCTAAACGCCAAAGCGTTCGAGAAAATGAGAAGCGGCGGAATACTCTTCACCTTCTCCTGCTCACAAGTGGTAACGAAGGATAACTTTCGTACCACCGTGTTCACGGCAGCCGCCACAGCTAAGCGTAACGTGCGTATTCTGCATCAGCTTACGCAACCGGCAGACCATCCGGTAAATATCTATCATCCCGAAGGCGAGTATCTGAAAGGGTTGGTTTTGTACGTAGAATGATGGAGCTTGTCATCGTTCTCACCCGTCACCCCGTTTTTGGTATTTTGTTAATCCCCTATATCGCCGAAGCCGGTGAACAGAATACAATTACCCTTGTTGAGCAAGCCTTTCATGCCTCTCCTTCCGTCATCGACGGGATGAATGAAGCCGAACGGAAAGCCATAGCCATAGCCTCTTGCTATACCGAAAAGAACCTGATGAAGGTTTATTCCAAGGAGAACAATGTAAGCGATTTCTTGCGGAAGCTCTCCGAAAAGACATTGCAAGAGATTGTCCGCCCGTATATCGAAAAGAAACTGACGGAGATGATAACCCTTGTCCGTACTTGCGGGTTACCCCTCTACCAAAAGGACTCAAACAGCAAAATACTTTTCGATCACAACGCCTGCTGCGTATCGCCCGATACTGCCGAAGTCTCTTTCCACTTTGAAGCCGATGAATCGCAATTCCGGTATTCACTCCAATGCACAGACGGAAAGGGTAATCCCGTATCACTTTTGGAGAAGAAACCGGTAACAATAATTACGCCGTCACCTGCCCATTTACTGTTGGGGAGGGAACTCATAGCATTTCACGACATCGAAGCCTCCCGTCTGATACCATTTACCAATAAACCTACCGTTAGCGTGGACGCTTCGCTCACGGAGAAATACATAGAGAAGATAGTACTGCCCATTGTCCGCCATCATGACATTACCTCGCAGGGATTGAACATTGCCGAAGAGCACCGGGCTTGCGAAGCATTACTTGTGATGGAAGAATCCGTATATGAAGACATGGTGCTGCAACTTTCTTTCCGGTATGGCGACAAGACTTTTACGCCCGACGCTTTGAGTAGCAGCAAGTTTGTCTATACCCAAGAAGAAGATGGAAAGACAGCCGTCCGCTATTTCTTTCGTGACAGAGTAACCGAACGCCGGTTGGTGCAACAACTGAAAGAGGCGAACCTCATTCGGATAAATGAATCGCACTTCAAGCTGGCAGAGCCTGCTCAGGAAAAGGAACTATCCGAATGGATCACCAACCACAGGGAACTGCTCGCCGGTAACTTTCAACTGACGAGTGCCAAAACCCAAACGGTTTACTGTTTGGACGAAATCCGGATGGAGCAAAGCCGTACGGACGGAGTGGATTGGTTTGAACTGCAAATTACCGTCATTGCGGGTGATTGCCGCATCCCCTTTACCCGTTTCCGCAAACACATCCTGAACGGGATACGGGAATTTATATTACCCGACGGACGGATGCTGTTGCTCCCCGAAGAGTGGTTCTACAAATACGCCGACTTGTTTGAATACGGCGAATCGTCCGAAAAGGCAATTCGATTGAAACCCTCTCTTATAGGAATAGTGAACGCCGTTTCCGAAGGTAACGACTCGGATAACCCCATCACTTATACGCCCAAGAAGATATACGACATCCCCCGAAGACTGAAAGCCCAGCTTCGCCGGTACCAACAGGACGGATTTAATTGGATGATGCACTTAAAGGAACATCATTTAGGCGGATGCCTGGCAGATGATATGGGATTGGGGAAAACATTGCAGACGCTAACCTTGTTGCTTCATACCTATGACCGGATGCCCGAAGGAGAAGAAAACACACCCATACCGGCATCGCTTATCGTCATGCCTACCTCGCTCCTGCAAAACTGGAGGCGGGAGGCGATGCGCTTCACTCCGCTGACCGTTTACGAATATGCGGGAAACGGGCAATCCAAGCAAACGAACTGCAACCTTCTCTTTGGCGATTACCACCTGATACTGACGAGTTACGGCATGATGCGGAACAACGTTGAAACGCTGAAGCAATATACTTTCGAGTATGTCGTGTTAGACGAAAGCCAATACATAAAGAACAGTGATTCGCTCACCTTCAAAGCTGCCGTGCAACTTCATTCCCACCACCGGCTGGTACTGACGGGAACTCCCATAGAAAACTCGTTGAAAGACCTCTGGTCGCAGTTCCATTTCCTGCAACCGGATTTGCTTGGAACGGAAAACGACTTCAACAGGAGTTTTATTATCCCTGTCAAGCAAGGCGACGAACAACGGAAGGTCCGTTTGCAGCGAATCATTGAGCCTTTTGTTTTGCGGCGAAGCAAACAGGAGGTAGCTCCCGAACTTCCCGCCCTTACCGAAGAAATTATCTATTGCACTCTGACCGAAGAGCAGGGCAAAGTGTATCAAACAGAAAAGAATAGCCTGCGCAATATCTTGCTGGAGATAAATGCCCGCGGGGAAAAGAGCAAGACGTTGACCGTACTCAACGGTATTCTCCGTCTCCGTCAACTGGCTTGCCACCCCAAAATGGTATTTGATGACTTTGCAGGAGATTCCGGGAAGCTGGAAGCCATCCTCTCCACCTTCGAAACGCTCCGCAGCGAAGGGCACAAAGTCCTTATTTTCTCCTCGTTCGTAAAGCATTTGGCATTGATAGCCGAAGCGTTTACCCAGCGGGAATGGTCGTATGCGCTCCTTACCGGCGCTTCTACCCACCGGCAAGAAGAAATAGACCGCTTTGCTGCGGCAGATAATATTCAGGCTTTCTTCATTTCGCTCAAAGCCGGCGGAGTGGGGTTGAATTTAACGCAAGCCGATTATGTGTTTATCATCGACCCGTGGTGGAATCCGGCTGCCGAGATGCAAGCCGTCAGCCGCGCCCATCGCATCGGACAGGAGAAACGGGTGTTTGCCTATCGGTTCATCACGCAAGGGAGCATTGAAGAGAAGATAATACAACTTCAAGAGAATAAGCGCCGGCTGGCAGAAACGTTCATCACAGACAGCAATCCGCTGGAAGTTCTCACGGACGAAGAATGGGAAAAGTTATTGGACGCATGAACCTCCTTATGACAGTAACGTGGTAATCCCCATGTACAGAAGCATACCGATGATGTCATTGCTGATGGCGATAAAGGGACCTGTGGCAATAGCGGGATCAATCTTGAATTTTTCGAGCGTCAGAGGAACAAATGTCCCGAAGAGGGATGCAAACATAACTACTGCGAATAAACTGATGGAAACAGAATAAGTAACCGTAGCCATTGCGCCGAAACGTATAAAGTTATAGATGTAAACCAGCATGGAAATGATGGTGGCGTTGATAAGCGCCACAACGGATTCTTTGCCTACTTGCTTAAAAGTGTCCTTTGCATCTAGCGAACTGTTTGCCAAACCTTGTACCACGATGGCGGAAGATTGCGTTCCCACGTTTCCACCCGTTCCCCCGATAAGCGGAATGTAAAGAGCCATTTCGGGGTGTGCCATAAATGTACTGTCGAAGTTCCCCAGTATCATTGAATTGCCGATACCTCCCACCATTCCGATAAGCAACCACGGCAGGCGCGCCGAAGTCTGGCGCAGCACCTTGTCGTCCGTTTCCACGTCTTGCGAAAGACCGGAAGCCAATTGATAGTCGCGTGTTGAAAGCTCGCGGGCTTCGTCCATCACATCGTCCACCGTGATTTGCCCCACCAACCTCCCGATGCTGTCCACAACGGGTATTGCCACAAGGTCATACTTCTCAATCACCTGTACCACGTCGTCCACGGGAGTATCCACCCGCACGGAGAGCGGGTCTTTCTTCATCACATGTTTCACCTTCGATACCGACGGTGAAGTAACCATCTTCTTCAAAGGGAACACTCCCTTCAACCTCCCCTCATCGTCTATTACATAGACATAGTATATATCGTCCAACTTCTCGGCTTGCTGCCGCATTTCTTTCAAGCACTCCGGCATACTCCAATTCTCGTTGACGATTACCATTTCCGTCCCCATCAACCCCCCGGCAGTGCCCTCGTCGTACTTCAGCAAATCCACGATGTCTCCCGCCTGCTCCATGTCTCCGATATGCGAGAGGATTTCTTCCTGTTTATCTTCGTCAAGGTCGCGTATCAAGTCCACCGCATCATCGGTATTCATAAAGTCAACGAACTGCTTGGCAATGGTTTCGGAGGGGAGTTCTTCAAGGAACTCCTTGCGGACATCCTCGTCCACTTCGGCAAGCACGTCGGCAGCCGTCTCATTATCCAGCAAGTAATAGACGAATCTGGCTTCCTCTGCACTGAGGTCATTGCACAGCTCTGCAATATCAGCCGGATGGAGGTCTGCCAACAACTCCCTGACTGCTTCGGATTCCTGCCGGTTAATCAGCTCTTTTACGTTATTTATGTATTCTTCGTCCATCCTGTCTCCTTTTCTATCCTGTTCGTCAACTCTATAAATTCCTTTATCGAAAGCTGCTCCGGTCTTCTGTCGAACAACGGCTCTCTCGTCAATAAACAATCATTACCCACTATTGGTTTTATGGAATTGCGAAGCATCTTCCGCCGTTGGTTAAACGTTGTCTTTACGATTCTTTTGAATAGCTCCTCGTTACAACCCAGTTCCTTAGCGTTATTGCGCGTCATGCGTATCACTGCGCTTTTCACTTTGGGAGGTGGGTCAAACACATATTCATTGACCGTAAAAAGATACTCCACCTCGTACCACGCCTGTATCAGAATGCTCAAGATGCCGTAAGCCTTGCACCCCGGAGAAGCGGCAATGCGCTCGGCAACTTCTTTTTGTATCATACCCGTACAACACGGTATCAAGTCCTTATTCTCAAGCATCTTAAAAAAGATT
>SNRY01000114.1_pt1 | contig 29932 bp, 15 predicted proteins | sample 4693421 | NCBI WGS metagenome assembly SNRY01 (sample SAMN11003215, study PRJNA524138) | termite gut metagenome | isolation source: Bacteroidetes bacterial symbionts from single cell of protist host amplifed... | host: Streblomastix strix ... | reverse complement strand
ATAAAAATTACGGATATAAAAGAAAAAATAGAAACTACTTTATATGATTATCTTGAAGAGCATCAACAATCGGCATGGTGGGGATATGTCTTTTCTTTTCCATTCAAGGCATTAGAATGGGTAATATCCATCTTTAAAGAAGAAGAACCGGAAAGAGAGGGGGGCTTTAACCTGTTTATGCTTACAAAAGATGAAACTGAGATTGTTGAAAATCTAAGTGAACGCATAACTGTAAGTGTTGATAAAAAAACAGGAATGACAACACTTTCCATCACAATGCAAGACCCGTTAATATCAGCCACTGTTACAAATGTAGTAATGCACAACCTGCAGAGTTACATTACAGATTATCGTACGAACAAAGCACGTCATGATTTGGAATTTACAGAAAAATTATTTAAAGAAGCGAAAGAAGATTACAATACTGCACAGCAAAAATACGCTCAATATGTAGATAAAAATCGCAATACTATTCTACAGACAGCCCGTGTAGAAGAAGAACGATTGGTAAATGAAAAGAACCTTACGTATAATGTTTATAACCAGATAGCTCAACAGTTGCAAATGGCAAAAGCAAAAGTGCAGGAGATCACACCCGTATATACGGTGGTACAACCGGCAACTGTTCCATTAAAGCCTTCAAAACCGAAAAAAATAATGATTCTTATTGGCTTCATATTTCTTGGTGGAGTAGGCAGTGTAGGATGGATACTGTTTGTAAAAGATTTATCAAAAACTTGGAAAGAAAAACAATTAGAAGAATTTTCGAACTCTAAAAAAGCGATATGAGGTATTCTACCTCTCAAAAATCCGTTTAAAGAAGCATTGAGAAAAAGATACTTGCCTGCCGAATGGTATCCGCAAAGCGGTATTCAACTAACTTGGCCGCACGCTAAAACGGATTGGACTTACATGTTAGCAGAAGTCAATGAATGTTTTATTCATATAGCCCGTGAAATAGCCAAACGTGAACGACTACTGATTGTTACCCCTGAACCTGAAAAAATAAAAAAAGAACTCTTTTCTAAAATTAACATTAATAACGTTTATTTTTTACAATGCCCTACTGATGATACATGGTCGCGTGACCATGGGGCTATAACACTTTTGGAAAATAATTATCCCGTCTTGCTTGACTTTACCTTTAATGGTTGGGGATTGAAATTCCCTTCTGATAAGGATAACCAAATAACTCGTCGCGCAGTGGGAGCTAATATACTAAAGGGGAGATACGAAAATCATTTAGATTTTGTACTCGAAGGAGGTTCTATAGAAAGTAATGGAGAAGGAACGTTGCTTACCACTTCCGAATGTTTGCTCTCTTGTAACCGTAATGGACAAATGAAACAAACAGAAATAGAAAAATATCTTATTTCTACGTTTCATCTACAGCAAGTGTTGTGGCTGGATTACGGTTATTTGGAAGGGGATGATACAGACAGTCATATAGATACGTTAGCACGTTTTTGCTCGGTTGATACTATTGCTTATGTAAAATGCACTAATCCGAAAGATATACATTACAATACTCTATTAAAGATGGAAGAGCAATTAAAGTCGTTTCGTATGCCATCCGGCAAGCCATTCCGATTATTGCCTCTTCCTATGGCTGACGAAATAACAGAAGAAGGCGAACGCCTACCGGCAACATACGCAAACTTCTTAATAATAAATAATGCTGTACTCTATCCCACTTACAACCAACCGGATAACGACGAAAAAGCGAAGGAAACACTGCAAATAGCGTTTCCAAAACATGAGATTATCGGCATTGATTGTAGAGCGTTAATCAAACAACATGGATCATTACATTGTGTTACCATGCAATACCCCATAGGAGTGCTTTAAATAAAAAGAATGGAAAAGAAGATAAAAGCCGGTTTGATTCAACAGTCAAATGTGTCGACAGTAGAAGACAATATAAAAAATATAGCCAAAAATATCGAAAGCTGTGCACGGCAGGGAGCGCAGCTTGTTGTACTTCAAGAACTGCATAATTCACTCTATTTCTGTCAAACGGAAGATGTTACTATGTTTAATTTAGCAGAAGCCATTCCCGGTCCTTCTACCGATATTTATTCGGATTTGGCGGTTACTCACCATATTGTATTGGTTACTTCTTTGTTTGAAAAAAGAGCCCCCGGACTTTATCACAATACAGCCGTCGTTTTCGATCAAGACGGAAGCATTGCCGGTAAATACCGTAAAATGCACATTCCCGATGACCCCGCCTATTATGAAAAGTTCTATTTTACACCCGGAGACATTGGGTTTGAGCCAATACAAACATCATTAGGAAAACTCGGCGTTCTAATCTGTTGGGATCAATGGTATCCCGAAGCAGCCCGGCTTATGACACTCAAAGGGGCAGAGATACTTATTTATCCTACTGCCATTGGTTGGGAAAGTTCGGATACGGACGGCGAAAAGTCCCGGCAACTGAATGCTTGGATTATTTCGCAACGCGCTCATGCAATAGCAAACGGACTACCCCTTATTTCCGTCAATCGTGTAGGGCATGAACCCGACCCTTCGCAACGAACGAAAGGTATTCAATTTTGGGGAAACAGCTTTGTGGCTGGTCCCCAAGGAGAAATATTGGCACAGGCAAGTAACGATGCTCCGGAAAACATCATTGTTGAAATAGACCTTTTACATTCGGAAAACGTTCGTCGCTGGTGGCCCTTCCTACGAGACAGAAGAATTGATGAGTACGGAGGAATTACCAAACAATTTATAGACAATACCGTTTAACCGATTCAAGATATAGGCATGTTTACAACTCCCACTCTTCTAGCTCTGCTCTTGCCTTTCTATAATCCCTTTCTGCTTCCAAAGCCTTATTCACTACTCCATAATACAATCCTATCTCCGTTACATACTCTAATACAGATATTTCCCCTGCATCAAGTGCTTTTTTAAGTAAATCCGTATTCGTAAATACAGTTAAAGATTGTTTGTAATTATCGGCAATATCTTTTAATCCATTTGTACGCTCATACAGATTCCGAAAGTGGTTATAAGATCGTTGCCAACTATCTTCTTGCCGGGTAACAGCGGCTTTTGCGGCAACTTTCGCCTGTTTTACGCGATTCTTATTTCCCCAAAGGGGAACGGAAATACCAAACGTAATGCCTTGAAAGTGCTCCCCTAGCATCTTCTCACTCATATAACCTGCCGAAAAAGAAGGAAGTCCCATGACCTTGTTCAATGCTACTTGGTCTTTGCGTATCTCCGTTTCCAAGTTAACATATTCCAAAACCGGATTTTTGAGTTTTGCAGAAGCATACCAATCATCAAAGCTTACCGGAAAAAGTGCGTCTTCATACCGGCAACCTTCCAATACCAACCCCACTCCGCCATTCAAGCGTTTAAGCTCAGACAATACGGTGTTATATTCTATTTCAATATGCGATAATTCACCTCGAGCGGACAATAGATTCAGTTGTACCTTGTTGTATTCCGTGATACCGGTGTCGCCTTGTTCCAGCCTCTTTCCATATCCGTCGGCAACAATCTCGGCATGTCGGAGGCGAACAATCTGTTCTTTTTTCAAAGCATCGTAATATATTAAATCAATGCATAATTGCTTTGCCTGTAACAAAATACTTGTTCTTTCCGTTTTGTATTGCAATTCCACCAAACTGTTTTGCTTATTACCGATGCGGCTTTTCATACCGGCAATCGTGGGAATATCGAATGTCTGCCTGATGCTGACATCGGTACGATTGCCAATAACATCAGGACTACCCCAAAGGTAATTATATTCTATTTCGGGATTGGCGAGGTAAATACCCGCCTTATTACCGAACTTCTTAGCCTCGGCTTCTTCCCGTAAGGCTTTCAACGTGATATTATTATTTTCTATGGATACTAATATCGTTTCAATATTGTTTTGAGCAAAGAGCGTACCGCTCAGCAATACTACCCATATACATAAAAGTGTTTTCATCTTATATCAATTTGTATTACCTTTTTTCCTTTTCAGTTTCATTGCTGAAATTATTTTTATTATTAGAGACAATACGGCGTTCGGTCTTACGCACATCTTCGGCAGGTTGTAAGTTTTCCGGTACAATACCACGATTCAGAAGCATGTTGCGTACAGCAGTATTGTTGTCCACGTGTTCTGATTCTATAGGCTTTTGCCCATATATATCTTTAGTCTGTACGTTCTCGGCGGTCATGGCAGCAGCAAGATCTTTGGCACGTATGCCGACAGTGGGTAAAAAATCAGCGAGCGGTCTGCTATCCGGTATATTCAATTTTTTCTTTAATTGTGCAGTGGAGAGGTGAAACAGAGCTTGGTCACCTTTGCTACGGATTACAGCAAACCCCCGGTCATCTACGCCACGTTCGTACAATACGCCGCTTAACACTTTTTCTGTATCAGCCAAACGCTTACGAGCAAGAATACGTTCTGTATCAAGCATGCGTTGCTCTATAAGTTCGGCACGACGGGTTTGTACGGCAAAATAGCTTTGAGCGAAAGCAATTTCAAGTTTGCGTGGATCACCATTTTGAGCTATAAGGTAGCAAGCATAACGAGTTAAAAGGATGTCATCTACCTCACGTTCGGCTCCAGAACCCAGTGGAACCATTTTCCTGACATCAGGAAAATGGTCGGCAGGTTCCAAACCTGCTTGTGTACAGGATTCTTTAGCTTTTTCGATAGTTTTGGAAAAGTTTTCCCACTTGGTATAACCCAATAAACTCTGCAGTTCGCGAGCACTCCAACATTCTACACCTTCAAACTTTCTTACTGTAGCTTCAAATCGCTCTAATAACTCTTTAATCTCTTGTTGTCTCATGTATTCTTTTGTTATTCATATAAATATACATTATAGGAACAATAAAACCATTTAGGAGGGTCGAAGTCAGCAATCCCCCTAATATAACTTTCGCCATAGGACTTTGTATTTCATTCCCCGGCAAATCTCCTCCCAATGCAAGAGGTATCAGGGCAAGGGCAGCCGATAGTGCAGTCATCAAAATAGGATTAAGCCGGTCGGACGAACCTTGTATCACACTTTCTCTTACCGACAATCCCGATTCCTGTAAATCATTGTAGCGCGAAATGAGCAACATACCGTTTCGGGTAGCTATCCCAAACAGTGAGATAAACCCAATAATAGCCGGAATACTCATGATGCCACCGGTGAAATAGATAGCAAACACTCCACCTATCAATGCCAAGGGCAGGTTTAAAAGAATAACCGCCGATTGCGTTACGTTCTTGAATTGATTAAACAGTAACAGGAATATAATCAGGATAGAGAATGCGGAAGTAATAAACAACGTATGCGATGCTGCCTGTTCACTTTCAAACTGCCCTCCATACTCAATATAATACCCTTCAGGCAACTGAATGTCCGCTTTTATTTTCTCTTGAATATCATTGACCGTTCCCCGCAAATCCCTGCCTTCCACATTGGCAGAGATAACTATTTTACGAACAACATTCTCTCGGTTAATGGTATTCGGTCCCGTGGAAGAAACAATATCAGCAACGTTTTCCAAAGGAATTTTCCGTCCGCCGGCAGCATCAATCGTCAGGTTCTTGATTCTTTCGATAGATTCCCTGCTCTCGTCATTCACTTTCAGGGTAAGGTCGAAAGCGGTATTTCCTTCATATACCTGCGATACCGTTTCACCGGCAAGCATAATGTTTATTGCTTCTGCAAACTCCGGCAACGTAATACCGTATTTGGCAAGTAATTCGCGTTTAGGCTCTATCTTGAGCTGCGGACGTTCCACTTGTTGCTCCACATTTAAGTCTGCAACTCCTTCTATATGTTGGATAGATGTTTTAATCCGGTTTCCCAAAGCAAACATTTCCGTAAGCTCTGTTCCGAAGAGCTTTATTGCGATATTTGCCCTTGTACCGGAAAGCATGTGGTCAATACGGTGAGAAATGGGCTGCCCTATTTCTATATTAACGCCGGGCAAGACTTTTAATTTCTCTCTGATTTCCGCTATCATCTCCTCTTTCGAACGCTTATTGAGAACGAAGGGGGCTTCTATTTCGGAGACATTCACCCCTAAAACGTGTTCGTCCAATTCGGCACGTCCTGTTTTGCGTCCTGTCGTTTGTATTTCGGGAACGGAAAGCAGAATCTCTTCCGCCATCCGTCCCATTCTGTCTGATTCTTCCAACGAAATACCCGGCAAGGTACTGATATTGATGGTAAACGAACCTTCATTAAACGGCGGGAGGAAACTACGACCGAGTGTGAAAAACATCGCTATTGTTACTGCCAACACTATTCCCGTACCGAATAATACATACTTTTTATATTCTAACGTCCACTCTAACGCTATGCCATACACTTTCTTTAATTTCCGTACCGTGTACGGTTCTTTTTCTTCCGTATTTCCTTTCCGGGGTTTTGTCAACAAATAGCTGCACAATACCGGTGTAAGGGTTAACGCTACGACTGTGGAAGCAAACAATGCCGTGATAAAGGCAATACCTAAGGGAGCGAGCATACGTCCTTCCATTCCGGAAAGAAAAAACAACGGTACAAAGCTTGTTATGATGATAAGCGTTGAGTTCAATATCGGCATGCGTACTTCTTTGGAAGCATCGAATACGACACTCATTGCACTTTCCTGATCTTCTTCCGGCTTCTGCCTGTTTTCTCGAAGCCGTTTAAACACATTCTCCACATCTACGATGGCATCGTCAACAAGTGAACCGATAGCAATAGCCATACCTCCCAAACTCATGGTGTTGATGGTAAGCCCCATGATATGGAGAGCTAAAATAGACGTAACCAATGAAAGCGGTATAGTAACCAATGATATGAAGGTGGTTCTTATATTCATCAAAAATACAAACAATACAATGACAACAAAAATACCTCCTTCGTACAAAGACTTCTGAACATTGCCGATGGAACTCTCAATGAACCGCGTCTGACGAAAGACATCCGTTGACAAGTGAACATCCGCCGGCAACAATTCGTGCAACTCCGCAATGGATTGGTCTAACCTTTCGGTCAATTCCAATGTGCTGACAGCGGGTTGTTTGGTAATTGTCATTAAGATGGCTGCCTTTCCGTCGTTGGAAGCCGCCCCCAATTTAGGGGCTTTATTTCCGACCTTTACTTCCGCAACGTTTTCCAGCAGAAGAGGAACACCACTAACGGTTTTTACTACGGTTTTCCCTAATTCTGCCACTTTGTTGGTAGAAAGGATACCACGAATAATATACTCATTCCCATATTCGTATAATACCCCTCCGGAAGCATTGCGATTCATTCCACGAACTACGTCCGCCACTTCGTCCAAGCTGATACCGTAATGTTTCATCTTTTCAGGATTCAGCAGAATCTGATATTCTTTTATCTCCCCTCCCAATACGCTTACTTGAGCCACACCTCCCGTTGAAAGCAGACGGGGACGGATAGTACGGTCGGCAAGGGTACGCAGCTCTTGCAGGGAAGTCTTATCGGAAGTCAGTCCGATTATCATCAACTCTCCTAAGATGGAAGATTGGGGTCCTAATGTGGGACTTCCTACGCCGGGAGGCAAAGCGTCGCCAACGAGTGCCAATTTTTCCGATACGATTTGCCTGGCACGGTAGATGTCCGTATTCCAACCGAACTCCACCCACACGATAGAGAGACCTGTCGTTGACGAAGAGCGAACCCTGCGTACATCCGTCGTCCCGTTTACCGCTGTTTCTACCGGAAAAGTTACAAGCCGTTCTACCTCTTCGGGCGCCATGCCTTTGGCTTCTGTGATGATAGCAACGGTCGGAGCATTCAAATCGGGAAATACATCCACTTCCATGTTCATGGCTGTGTACGTCCCCATCATCATAAGCAACAAAGCTCCTACAAGAACAACCAAACGATTGTTCAAAGAAAATCTTATTATCCTGTTCAGCATGGTTGTTTAGTTGAAAGTGGAAAATTGAAAATTGAAAGTGAGAATAGTTTTGAAAATAAATTATAAGTTTGCACTTTCAATGGATTAAGTATGGATAGTATTGTGGCTCCCAAATCGTATTCCTTTGCTTTAAGAATAATCAAGCTGTATAAATGGTTGATTTCCGAAAAAAAAGAATTTGTTTTATCAAAACAAGTATTAAGGAGTGGTACTTCCATAGGTGCTTTAATAAAAGAAGCTGAGCATGCCCAATCAAAAGCCGACTTTTTAAATAAAATGAACATTGCCCTCAAAGAGGCAAACGAAACAGAATATTGGTTAATGCTTTTAAAGGACAGCCAATTTTTACAAGAGACTGAATTTAATTCCATATACAATGATTGTAGTGAGTTGATACGTTTGCTTGCAAGTATAGTAAAAACGACAAAGGAAAAATTGAAAGTGGAAAATTGAAAATTGAAAATTGAGAGTTAATCACTTTCAATTTTCCACTTTCCACTTTCAACTAATGCAAGTGTCCTTCCGGCATTATAGAACCGGCAGCAAGCTTTATTTGATAGGCGCCTTTAACAACCACCCTGTCGCCCGGCTTTAAACCGGACACTGTCATGACCCTCTCGCCGTCTTCCTCATCAAGCGTAACTTCTTGTTTCTTGTACGTCTCGTCTTCCAACTGCAAATAGACAAAGAAAAGTCCTTGCTCTTCCGTCAGTGCAGAGAGGGGAATGGAAATCACATCACTTTGCACAGCAGACAAAAGATATACATTTACAAACGAACCGGGGATAATATCTCCGGCATTGTTGAACTCAAATGTTACGGGTATATAGAATGAAGCCGAATTTGATACTTTACCGAATGAGAGCAGACTACCGTTCAATTCGGAAATCTTATATACGGTACTGTTGTCATAAGCAGGCTTGAAATGAGCATCATTAATACCGCCTAAATATTTATAATATCTTTCCGGAACTTCCGCCCTCAGTTGCAGTCGCCTGTTTTGAGAAATCACCACTATCGGTTGCCCCACAGACACATACTCTCCCTGACTTACCAATTTATTCTTGACGTATCCGGTCAAGGGGGCGATTACTTTTACACCATTTGGTATCGCATTGTCCGCATGTGCTTCGTATGCGGTTTTGAGCGTTTCGTAGCGCAAACGTATTTGTTCAAAATCCTTTGCCGAGATAATCTTGTCTTTGACAAGTTCTTCCGCACGAAGAAATTCATTCAAAGCCGTTTTGTACTCCATTCTTACTTTTTCCGTGGGGTCTCCCTCTAACAGATTCTTACCCGAAATGACGGCAATTACTTCTCCTGATTTGAAAGCCGTACCGTCTGCCACAGGTACGCCGGAGAAAGACACAACCCCGTTAGAGGTAGCTACTACCGTCGTTTCATCACCTTGCGCAGCCAATATTTGCCCGCTTGTTTTCACGACTTGCCGAAAAGGTCCCGGTACAACAGTTTGTACTTTTAACCCTGCCATTTCGGCTTGTGCTTTTGTGAACTTTATTTCTTCGGGGAGTGTATTATATTCCGATTCTTCTGATAGTACATCACTATCCTTATGCCCTCTATCACATCCGATTAAACTTATCGTTGCAATGAAGCACACATATATATATATTTTCATTTTAGTCTATCTATAATTGAATTGAACAGGAGATGCCTCCTTGTTTTCCATTATAATACGGACAAAAGAATATCCTTTCGCTCGTATTACGTTTCTTGTTAAATCGCCACCGGAGGAAGGGATATACCCGGTAAGCTAATTTTGTGCTTAATATACCAACACTTGCCCCCACAATGACATCTGCAAACCAATGTTTATTGTTGTACATCCTAAGCATACCCGTACCGATAGCAACGGTATAGCCGGCTATGCCATACCATACGGAAACGTCCTCGTATTCCTTTCGCAGAAATTCCGCTCCCATAAAAGCTATTGCCGTATGTCCGGAAGGAAAGGAATTTATAGCAGACTTATCCGGTCTTTCTATTTTGGTCGTATGTTTTACCGTGCTGATTACGGCTCCGGTAAACATTCCGGACAATCCTAATATCGTAGTTCTATCCAACAGGTTGTGCCTGCCTCGTATCCCGGCTATGTTCAAAGCATACACGCTAATGGCGGGAACGTATTGGGTGATATCGTCAATCGTAATTTTACCGTGATTTGCCATTCCTTGAGCAAATCTGTAATTTAGCAATTGATAGTTATCCGCCAATATTGTTTCCGTTATTCCATAGACTATCAAAGCAGAAAGTATAATCACTTCCTTGTGTGAAATCTTATAGAAAGAATCCACCTCGCAAACGATATTTTCTTGTGTTTTGCTTTCGTCTCCATCGTTCTTTTTTTCAACTTTACCATTTTGCGCCCTGCAAATAGAACACACGAATAACAACGTCATAATGAGAAATATTGTTATTTTTATCAAACACATTTCGCCACTTATTTCGTGAAGTATTAAAACGTTACATTATGACAAAAGGAAGAAAGGAGGAGCACGCAAACCATGATTTTGGCTTACATCTGTGAATTTATAGAAAGAAACAACCTCTCCAAACCCATACTTTACAGCAAACAAGTCTATGCTACAAATATTCGAATCCATTGGAAAACAGAGCACCGGAAAGAGATGTATAAGGCAATGATTATCATTGCAAGAAAAAACTTTACACTTTATGTCGTTGTAAGTCGAAGGGACAATGTAGTGAATCTCCGCTATACAACAATCGTGATGATTACTATCATTAGCATGGTGACATGTGTGTTCATCATTTATATCACCGTCTTGTTCGCAACGTTCCATAACATAACAAACCCATCCTCCGTAATGGTGATGATGAGGAAATATCATAAAAGCTAACAATAGCAGTGTAGCCCCTGCAAGACATGATATGGAAACTGTTCGCTTCAAATCCACACAATTCTAATTATATTACAAATATATGTAAATATATCGGATTATCCATGACAAATACATCTAAAATTTGAAGAAAAAAGATGAAAAAATTAGTATCCCACCCGACGAGAGAGTGTAAATTAAACGGTGTCGTCAAAAAGAATTGAGTAAACCCGTAGTACATGTAACAAAAGCCAAGAAGCAAATTATGCAGGATTCATAAATTACTTGTATTCAATTGTTTGCCAAATTCTTTACTTATGTATTCTCCTGATTCACAGAACGGTAGCAGTTCGTTAGCGGCTTTCTACGACCTATTCGGCAGGTAACAAGCTGGTAACCACAGGTAAACTACGACACAGGGTCGTAGCTAGGTCGTAGATACCTCGTAGTTACCTCGTAGATACCCTGTAGATACCCTGTAAAAAGGATGTAATTATGGGGAATACGAGTGATTAATAAATATATATATATTGCAACGGTTTTTATTCGGAACGAAATGAACGATAATTTCCGAAGAAAAGCTATCTTTGTAGTCCGATATTCGGATTTTAAAGAAAATATGGAAAGACTCAATGCCATAAAAGAACTTATAAATCAGGGGAAAGTAGATGAAGCTGTCAAAGAATTGAATAGCTATATGTTGATGTGTACTACCGGAAAAGACAAAGCTTATTATTTGAAAGGAAATGCTTACCGGAAAAAAGGGAACTGGCAGGAAGCTTTGAACTGCTATCAGTCTGCCGTTGCACTCAATCCGCATAGTCCGGCTTTGCAGGCACGTAATGCGCTTAATGATATTCTGAACTTCTACAATAAAGATATGTACAATCAGTAAACGTAACAATAAAGCTATGTCAAAAATCAAAGGAGCAATTGAGGTTGATACGAATCGATGCAAGGGTTGCAATCTATGTGTGGCAGCATGTCCGCTCAAAGTCATCTCGCTTGCTAAAGAGGTGAACATAAAGGGATACAATTATGTTTATCAAGCATCGGATGATGTTTGCAACGGATGCAGTTCGTGTGCCATCGTATGCCCGGACGGATGTATTTCAGTGTATAAGTTGAAAGTAGAAAATTGAAACAAGAATGACAGTAAACCAACTCATACTTGGAGACAATCTGGAAGTCCTGAAAGGTTTTGCTTCTGAATCGGTGGATTTGATATATCTTGACCCGCCTTTCTTCAGCAATCGCAATTATGAGGTAATCTGGGGAGACACTGGCGAAGTACGCAGTTTTCAAGACCGTTGGGCTGGAGGTATCGACCATTATATTGCATGGCTCAAAGAAAGAGTAGAACAAATGCACCGGATATTAAAACCTACCGGTTCTATCTTTCTACATTGCGATTGGCACGCTAATGCGTATATACGGGTGGATATTTTGGATAAGATATTCGGAAAAAGCAACTTTCGTAATGAAATTACTTGGCAGAGAACAGACACTCACAACGATGCTACAAAGCAATTTCCTAATATCTGTGACGTTATTTTCTATTATGCAAAATCTGATGAATATACCTTTAATGTCCTATATACCAAACATAACCCTAAGACATTAAAAGAATGGTATCAATATGTAGAGCTCCCCGATGGTTCTACCCGTAAGATTACCAAAGAAGAAAACGAAGCACAAGTCGCTCCTACAGGTGCAAGACGCTTTAATCTGGACAATACAGCAAATCCAACTAAGGTATGGGAAGGTGGGTTGTATGAATATAAAGGCTATAAGCCCCCTAAAAACGGTTGGCGGTATTCTTTGAAAACAATGGAAGAGCTTGATAAACAAGGGTTATTAGTTTTTCCTAAATCCAAGGACGGTAGGATAATGAGAAAAAGATATTTGGACGAACAAAAAGGAAGAGTTGTAGGTGATGTATGGACAGACATCAGTCAAATACGGGCTATATCCGAAGAAGCTATTGGTTATCCCACACAAAAACCCGAATCTTTACTAAAAAGGATTATTGAATGTGCCAGTAATGAAGGAGACATTGTCCTTGATCCTTTTGTAGGTGGTGGGACAACCGTTGCCGTAGCCGACAAACTGAACCGCCGGTGGATTGGTATTGACCAATCGGTACAAGCCGTCAAAGTATCCGACCTGCGCTTGAAAAAGCAGCAAGATTTATACTCCCAACCCTACGAGTTGAGACTCCGCAAGTACGATTATGATATGCTCCGTAGCCAAGACGCCTTTGAGTTTGAAAGTTGGATAATAGAACAATTCGGCGGTACAAGCAACATCAAGCAACGCAGTGATTTGGGATTGGATGGGAAAATGCCCGACAATACGCCGATACAAGTGAAACGAAGTGACAACATCGGCAGGAATGTGATTGACAACTTCTTCGCCGCCGCGCAGCGTAGCGACAAGAAATTATTTGAAAAGAATAAAACCGACGGGAAGCCCGTGGGTTATATCATTGCTTTCTCCTTCAGCAGAGGAGCAATAGAAGAAGTAGCCCGACTTAAAAATAAGGAAAACATCATCATTGAACTGAAAAAAGTAGGCGATATTGTCCCTTACGGTAAGGGACCGAAAGTAACCTTAACCGCCGAAGAAATAGAACCCTATAAATATGTACTGGAAGCCTCTGCCGAAAGCGAAGAGGGTATAGAGTTTTATTCGTGGGACTTTAATCACAATGTAAAAGAAGGTTTTAAAGCAGACGTGATTTTAGACAAAGAGGGCAAGCAAACGCGCAAGTTCAATCCGGGGACACGCCATATTGCTGTTGAAGCCGTTGATAAACACGGATTGGAAGCAACAGACACAATTACAATTAATACTAATTCATAAGTAACATAAAATGGCAGAAGAAGAAATAATATTGATGAAAGGAAATGAAGCCATTGCTCATGCGGCTATCCGGTGTGGTGCGGATGGATATTTCGGTTATCCCATTACCCCTCAATCGGAGATTCTGGAAACGCTTACCGAACTAAAACCATGGGAAACGACGGGCATGACAGTGCTTCAAGCTGAGAGCGAAGTGGCAGCCATTAATATGGTATATGGTGGTGCGGCATGCGGTAAAAAAGTCATGACTTCGTCGTCCAGCCCGGGAATTAGTCTCAAGCAAGAGGGTATTTCTTATCTCGCCGGCGCAGAACTCCCTGCCCTTATTGTGAATGTGATGCGGGGAGGACCGGGGTTAGGAACAATTCAGCCCAGCCAAGCCGATTATTTTCAAACGGTAAAAGGAGGTGGACATGGCGACTATAAATTGATAGCTTTAGCTCCTGCCTCTGTACAGGAAATGGTAGATTTTGTAAGCTTGGGATTTAATCTGGCATTTAAGTACCGCAATCCGGCTATTATCCTCGCCGACGGAGTTATCGGACAAATGATGGAGAAAGTAATCCTTCCTCAACAAAAACCTCGTCGAACGAATGAAGAAGTCATTGTACAATGTCCGTGGGCTACAACCGGTAAGACGAAAAATCGCAAACCGAACATTATCACTTCTTTGGAACTTCAACCGGAACGAATGGAGGTGAATAACTTGCGTTTCCAAGCCAAATACAGGGTGATTGAAGAAAATGAAGTCCGCTTTGAAGAAATCAACTGCCAAGATGCCGATTATCTGATTGTCGCATTCGGCTCTATGGCGCGCATCGGTCAAAAGGCAATAGAGATAGCACAGGAAGAAGGTATTAAAGTCGGTATTCTTCGTCCTATTACCTTGTGGCCGTTTCCAACAAAAATCATAGCCTCTTATGCCGACAAAGTAAAAGGAATACTTTCGCTCGAATTGAATGCCGGACAATAATGCATGGAATTATCGTTCATCAACGTTGGTTTATGATATACCAACTCTCCCGACTGTATGATTTCTTCTTGAGTCATAATCCTTTGTTTAAGTTTTACTTACGATGTGTAAAACGTAATGTGAATTCTATCAATTTGAAGAATATAGCCCCGCCGCATACGTATAGAAACAGGGTTTTATTCTCACCTTTAACAAAATAGATGATAATAGCCGTAAACGAACCTACCAAAAAAATGATATTCAGTATGTTTCTTATTTTATCAAGAGTTTTCATATTGTCGGCTTCTATGTAAGTTTCTGTTTTATAGCTTCCACTACTTCGTCCGGATCCGGTACAATGCCTCCCAAGCGTCCGAAATGTTCCACTCTTACTTTGCCGTTTACCGCCAGACGAATATCTTCTACCATTTGTCCGGCATTCAATTCGAGCGAAAGTATTCCTTTTACTTTGTCGGCATAAGAGGCTATGATTTTTGTTGGAAACGGCCACAAGGTAATAGGACGAAGAATATCATTTTTTTGGTAGGTTCGTTTACGGCTATTATCATCTATTTTGTTAAAGGTGAGAATAAAACCCTGTTTCTATACGTATGCGGCGGGGCTATATTCTTCAAATTGATAGAATTCACATTACGTTTTACACATCGTAAGTAAAACTTAAACAAAGGATTATGACTCAAGAAGAAATCATACAGTCGGGAGAGTTGGTATATCATAAACCAACGTTGATGAACGATAATTCCATGCATTATTGTCCGGCATTCAATTCGAGCGAAAGTATTCCTTTTACTTTGTCGGCATAAGAGGCTATGATTTTTGTTGGAAACGGCCACAAGGTAATAGGACGAAGAATACCGACTTTAATACCTTCTTCCTGTGCTATCTCTATTGCCTTTTGACCGATGCGCGCCATAGAGCCGAATGCGACAATCAGATAATCGGCATCTTGGCAGTTGATTTCTTCAAAGCGGACTTCATTTTCTTCAATCACCCTGTATTTGGCTTGGAAACGCAAGTTATTCACCTCCATTCGTTCCGGTTGAAGTTCCAAAGAAGTGATAATGTTCGGTTTGCGATTTTTCGTCTTACCGGTTGTAGCCCACGGACATTGTACAATGACTTCTTCATTCGTTCGACGAGGTTTTTGTTGAGGAAGGATTACTTTCTCCATCATTTGTCCGATAACTCCGTCGGCGAGGATAATAGCCGGATTGCGGTACTTAAATGCCAGATTAAATCCCAAGCTTACAAAATCTACCATTTCCTGTACAGAGGCAGGAGCTAAAGCTATCAATTTATAGTCGCCATGTCCACCTCCTTTTACCGTTTGAAAATAATCGGCTTGGCTGGGCTGAATTGTTCCTAACCCCGGTCCTCCCCGCATCACATTCACAATAAGGGCAGGGAGTTCTGCGCCGGCGAGATAAGAAATACCCTCTTGCTTGAGACTAATTCCCGGGCTGGACGACGAAGTCATGACTTTTTTACCGCATGCCGCACCACCATATACCATATTAATGGCTGCCACTTCGCTCTCAGCTTGAAGCACTGTCATGCCCGTCGTTTCCCATGGTTTTAGTTCGGTAAGCGTTTCCAGAATCTCCGATTGAGGGGTAATGGGATAACCGAAATATCCATCCGCACCACACCGGATAGCCGCATGAGCAATGGCTTCATTTCCTTTCATCAATATTATTTCTTCTTCTGCCATTTTATGTTACTTATGAATTAGTATTAATTGTAATTGTGTCTGTTGCTTCCAATCCGTGTTTATCAACGGCTTCAACAGCAATATGGCGTGTCCCCGGATTGAACTTGCGCGTTTGCTTGCCCTCTTTGTCTAAAATCACGTCTGCTTTAAAACCTTCTTTTACATTGTGATTAAAGTCCCACGAATAAAACTCTATACCCTCTTCGCTTTCGGCAGAGGCTTCCAGTACATATTTATAGGGTTCTATTTCTTCGGCGGTTAAGGTTACTTTCGGTCCCTTACCGTAAGGGACAATATCGCCTACTTTTTTCAGTTCAATGATGATGTTTTCCTTATTTTTAAGTCGGGCTACTTCTTCTATTGCTCCTCTGCTGAAGGAGAAAGCAATGATATAACCCACGGGCTTCCCGTCGGTTTTATTCTTTTCAAATAATTTCTTGTCGCTACGCTGCGCGGCGGCGAAGAAGTTGTCAATCACATTCCTGCCGATGTTGTCACTTCGTTTCACTTGTATCGGCGTATTGTCGGGCATTTTCCCATCCAATCCCAAATCACTGCGTTGCTTGATGTTGCTTGTACCGCCGAATTGTTCTATTATCCAACTTTCAAACTCAAAGGCGTCTTGGCTACGGAGCATATCATAATCGTACTTGCGGAGTCTCAACTCGTAGGGTTGGGAGTATAAATCTTGCTGCTTTTTCAAGCGCAGGTCGGATACTTTGACGGCTTGTACCGATTGGTCAATACCAATCCACCGGCGGTTCAGTTTGTCGGCTACGGCAACGGTTGTCCCACCACCTACAAAAGGATCAAGGACAATGTCTCCTTCATTACTGGCACATTCAATAATCCTTTTTAGTAAAGATTCGGGTTTTTGTGTGGGATAACCAATAGCTTCTTCGGATATAGCCCGTATTTGACTGATGTCTGTCCATACATCACCTACAACTCTTCCTTTTTGTTCGTCCAAATATCTTTTTCTCATTATCCTACCGTCCTTGGATTTAGGAAAAACTAATAACCCTTGTTTATCAAGCTCTTCCATTGTTTTCAAAGAATACCGCCAACCGTTTTTAGGGGGCTTATAGCCTTTATATTCATACAACCCACCTTCCCATACCTTAGTTGGATTTGCTGTATTGTCCAGATTAAAGCGTCTTGCACCTGTAGGAGCGACTTGTGCTTCGTTTTCTTCTTTGGTAATCTTACGGGTAGAACCATCGGGGAGCTCTACATATTGATACCATTCTTTTAATGTCTTAGGGTTATGTTTGGTATATAGGACATTAAAGGTATATTCATCAGATTTTGCATAATAGAAAATAACGTCACAGATATTAGGAAATTGCTTTGTAGCATCGTTGTGAGTGTCTGTTCTCTGCCAAGTAATTTCATTACGAAAGTTGCTTTTTCCGAATATCTTATCCAAAATATCCACCCGTATATACGCATTAGCGTGCCAATCGCAATGTAGAAAGATAGAACCGGTAGGTTTTAATATCCGGTGCATTTGTTCTACTCTTTCTTTGAGCCATGCAATATAATGGTCGATACCTCCAGCCCAACGGTCTTGAAAACTGCGTACTTCGCCAGTGTCTCCCCAGATTACCTCATAATTGCGATTGCTGAAGAAAGGCGGGTCAAGATATATCAAATCCACCGATTCAGAAGCAAAACCTTTCAGGACTTCCAGATTGTCTCCAAGTATGAGTTGGTTTACTGTCATTCTTGTTTCAATTTTCTACTTTCAACTTATACACTGAAATACATCCGTCCGGGCATACGATGGCACACGAACTGCATCCGTTGCAAACATCATCCGATGCTTGATAAACATAATTGTATCCCTTTATGTTCACCTCTTTAGCAAGCGAGATGACTTTGAGCGGACATGCTGCCACACATAGATTGCAACCCTTGCATCGATTCGTATCAACCTCAATTGCTCCTTTGATTTTTGACATAGCTTTATTGTTACGTTTACTGATTGTACATATCTTTATTGTAGAAGTTCAGAATATCATTAAGCGCATTACGTGCCTGCAAAGCCGGACTATGCGGATTGAGTGCAACGGCAGACTGATAGCAGTTCAAAGCTTCCTGCCAGTTCCCTTTTTTCCGGTAAGCATTTCCTTTCAAATAATAAGCTTTGTCTTTTCCGGTAGTACACATCAACATATAGCTATTCAATTCTTTGACAGCTTCATCTACTTTCCCCTGATTTATAAGTTCTTTTATGGCATTGAGTCTTTCCATATTTTCTTTAAAATCCGAATATCGGACTACAAAGATAGCTTTTCTTCGGAAATTATCGTTCATTTCGTTCCGAATAAAAACCGTTGCAATATATATATATTTATTAATCACTCGTATTCCCCATAATTACATCCTTTTTACAGGGTATCTACAGGGTATCTACGAGGTAACTACGAGGTATCTACGACCTAGCTACGACCCTGTGTCGTAGTTTACCTGTGGTTACCAGCTTGTTACCTGCCGAATAGGTCGTAGAAAGCCGCTAACGAACTGCTACCGTTCTGTGAATCAGGAGAATACATAAGTAAAGAATTTGGCAAACAATTGAATACAAGTAATTTATGAATCCTGCATAATTTGCTTCTTGGCTTTTGTTACATGTACTACGGGTTTACTCAATTCTTTTTGACGACACCGTTTAATTTACACTCTCTCGTCGGGTGGGATACTAATTTTTTCATCTTTTTTCTTCAAATTTTAGATGTATTTGTCATGGATAATCCGATATATTTACATATATTTGTAATATAATTAGAATTGTGTGGATTTGAAGCGAACAGTTTCCATATCATGTCTTGCAGGGGCTACACTGCTATTGTTAGCTTTTATGATATTTCCTCATCATCACCATTACGGAGGATGGGTTTGTTATGTTATGGAACGTTGCGAACAAGACGGTGATATAAATGATGAACACACATGTCACCATGCTAATGATAGTAATCATCACGATTGTTGTATAGCGGAGATTCACTACATTGTCCCTTCGACTTACAACGACATAAAGTGTAAAGTTTTTTCTTGCAATGATAATCATTGCCTTATACATCTCTTTCCGGTGCTCTGTTTTCCAATGGATTCGAATATTTGTAGCATAGACTTGTTTGCTGTAAAGTATGGGTTTGGAGAGGTTGTTTCTTTCTATAAATTCACAGATGTAAGCCAAAATCATGGTTTGCGTGCTCCTCCTTTCTTCCTTTTGTCATAATGTAACGTTTTAATACTTCACGAAATAAGTGGCGAAATGTGTTTGATAAAAATAACAATATTTCTCATTATGACGTTGTTATTCGTGTGTTCTATTTGCAGGGCGCAAAATGGTAAAGTTGAAAAAAAGAACGATGGAGACGAAAGCAAAACACAAGAAAATATCGTTTGCGAGGTGGATTCTTTCTATAAGATTTCACACAAGGAAGTGATTATACTTTCTGCTTTGATAGTCTATGGAATAACGGAAACAATATTGGCGGATAACTATCAATTGCTAAATTACAGATTTGCTCAAGGAATGGCAAATCACGGTAAAATTACGATTGACGATATCACCCAATACGTTCCCGCCATTAGCGTGTATGCTTTGAACATAGCCGGGATACGAGGCAGGCACAACCTGTTGGATAGAACTACGATATTAGGATTGTCCGGAATGTTTACCGGAGCCGTAATCAGCACGGTAAAACATACGACCAAAATAGAAAGACCGGATAAGTCTGCTATAAATTCCTTTCCTTCCGGACATACGGCAATAGCTTTTATGGGAGCGGAATTTCTGCGAAAGGAATACGAGGACGTTTCCGTATGGTATGGCATAGCCGGCTATACCGTTGCTATCGGTACGGGTATGCTTAGGATGTACAACAATAAACATTGGTTTGCAGATGTCATTGTGGGGGCAAGTGTTGGTATATTAAGCACAAAATTAGCTTACCGGGTATATCCCTTCCTCCGGTGGCGATTTAACAAGAAACGTAATACGAGCGAAAGGATATTCTTTTGTCCGTATTATAATGGAAAACAAGGAGGCATCTCCTGTTCAATTCAATTATAGATAGACTAAAATGAAAATATATATATATGTGTGCTTCATTGCAACGATAAGTTTAATCGGATGTGATAGAGGGCATAAGGATAGTGATGTACTATCAGAAGAATCGGAATATAATACACTCCCCGAAGAAATAAAGTTCACAAAAGCACAAGCCGAAATGGCAGGGTTAAAAGTACAAACTGTTGTACCGGGACCTTTTCGGCAAGTCGTGAAAACAAGCGGGCAAATATTGGCTGCGCAAGGTGATGAAACGACGGTAGTAGCTACCTCTAACGGGGTTGTGTCTTTCTCCGGCGTACCTGTGGCAGACGGTACGGCTTTCAAATCAGGAGAAGTAATTGCCGTCATTTCGGGTAAGAATCTGTTAGAGGGAGACCCCACGGAAAAAGTAAGAATGGAGTACAAAACGGCTTTGAATGAATTTCTTCGTGCGGAAGAACTTGTCAAAGACAAGATTATCTCGGCAAAGGATTTTGAACAAATACGTTTGCGCTACGAAACGCTCAAAACCGCATACGAAGCACATGCGGACAATGCGATACCAAATGGTGTAAAAGTAATCGCCCCCTTGACCGGATACGTCAAGAATAAATTGGTAAGTCAGGGAGAGTATGTGTCTGTGGGGCAACCGATAGTGGTGATTTCTCAAAACAGGCGACTGCAACTGAGGGCGGAAGTTCCGGAAAGATATTATAAATATTTAGGCGGTATTAATGATGCTCATTTCAAGCCTGCTTATGACAACAGTACCGTATATAAGATTTCCGAATTGAACGGTAGTCTGCTCTCATTCGGTAAAGTATCAAATTCGGCTTCATTCTATATACCCGTAACATTTGAGTTCAACAATGCCGGAGATATTATCCCCGGTTCGTTTGTAAATGTATATCTTTTGTCTGCTGTGCAAAGTGATGTGATTTCCATTCCCCTCTCTGCACTGACGGAAGAGCAAGGACTTTTCTTTGTCTATTTGCAGTTGGAAGACGAGACGTACAAGAAACAAGAAGTTACGCTTGATGAGGAAGACGGCGAGAGGGTCATGACAGTGTCCGGTTTAAAGCCGGGCGACAGGGTGGTTGTTAAAGGCGCCTATCAAATAAAGCTTGCTGCCGGTTCTATAATGCCGGAAGGACACTTGCATTAGTTGAAAGTGGAAAGTGGAAAATTGAAAGTGATTAACTCTCAATTTTCAATTTTCAATTTTCCACTTTCAATTTTTCCTTTGTCGTTTTTACTATACTTGCAAGCAAACGTATCAACTCACTACAATCATTGTATATGGAATTAAATTCAGTCTCTTGTAAAAATTGGCTGTCCTTTAAAAGCATTAACCAATATTCTGTTTCGTTTGCCTCTTTGAGGGCAATGTTCATTTTATTTAAAAAGTCGGCTTTTGATTGGGCATGCTCAGCTTCTTTTATTAAAGCACCTATGGAAGTACCACTCCTTAATACTTGTTTTGATAAAACAAATTCTTTTTTTTCGGAAATCAACCATTTATACAGCTTGATTATTCTTAAAGCAAAGGAATACGATTTGGGAGCCACAATACTATCCATACTTAATCCATTGAAAGTGCAAACTTATAATTTATTTTCAAAACTATTCTCACTTTCAATTTTCAATTTTCCACTTTCAACTAAACAACCATGCTGAACAGGATAATAAGATTTTCTTTGAACAATCGTTTGGTTGTTCTTGTAGGAGCTTTGTTGCTTATGATGATGGGGACGTACACAGCCATGAACATGGAAGTGGATGTATTTCCCGATTTGAATGCTCCGACCGTTGCTATCATCACAGAAGCCAAAGGCATGGCGCCCGAAGAGGTAGAACGGCTTGTAACTTTTCCGGTAGAAACAGCGGTAAACGGGACGACGGATGTACGCAGGGTTCGCTCTTCGTCAACGACAGGTCTCTCTATCGTGTGGGTGGAGTTCGGTTGGAATACGGACATCTACCGTGCCAGGCAAATCGTATCGGAAAAATTGGCACTCGTTGGCGACGCTTTGCCTCCCGGCGTAGGAAGTCCCACATTAGGACCCCAATCTTCCATCTTAGGAGAGTTGATGATAATCGGACTGACTTCCGATAAGACTTCCCTGCAAGAGCTGCGTACCCTTGCCGACCGTACTATCCGTCCCCGTCTGCTTTCAACGGGAGGTGTGGCTCAAGTAAGCGTATTGGGAGGGGAGATAAAAGAATATCAGATTCTGCTGAATCCTGAAAAGATGAAACATTACGGTATCAGCTTGGACGAAGTGGCGGACGTAGTTCGTGGAATGAATCGCAATGCTTCCGGAGGGGTATTATACGAATATGGGAATGAGTATATTATTCGTGGTATCCTTTCTACCAACAAAGTGGCAGAATTAGGGAAAACCGTAGTAAAAACCGTTAGTGGTGTTCCTCTTCTGCTGGAAAACGTTGCGGAAGTAAAGGTCGGAAATAAAGCCCCTAAATTGGGGGCGGCTTCCAACGACGGAAAGGCAGCCATCTTAATGACAATTACCAAACAACCCGCTGTCAGCACATTGGAATTGACCGAAAGGTTAGACCAATCCATTGCGGAGTTGCACGAATTGTTGCCGGCGGATGTTCACTTGTCAACGGATGTCTTTCGTCAGACGCGGTTCATTGAGAGTTCCATCGGCAATGTTCAGAAGTCTTTGTACGAAGGAGGTATTTTTGTTGTCATTGTATTGTTTGTATTTTTGATGAATATAAGAACCACCTTCATATCATTGGTTACTATACCGCTTTCATTGGTTACGTCTATTTTAGCTCTCCATATCATGGGGCTTACCATCAACACCATGAGTTTGGGAGGTATGGCTATTGCTATCGGTTCACTTGTTGACGATGCCATCGTAGATGTGGAGAATGTGTTTAAACGGCTTCGAGAAAACAGGCAGAAGCCGGAAGAAGATCAGGAAAGTGCAATGAGTGTCGTATTCGATGCTTCCAAAGAAGTACGCATGCCGATATTGAACTCAACGCTTATCATCATAACAAGCTTTGTACCGTTGTTTTTTCTTTCCGGAATGGAAGGACGTATGCTCGCTCCCTTAGGTATTGCCTTTATCACGGCATTGTTTGCTTCCACAGTCGTAGCGTTAACCCTTACACCGGTATTGTGCAGCTATTTGTTGACAAAACCCCGGAAAGGAAATACGGAAGAAAAAGAACCGTACACGGTACGGAAATTAAAGAAAGTGTATGGCATAGCGTTAGAGTGGACGTTAGAATATAAAAAGTATGTATTATTCGGTACGGGAATAGTGTTGGCAGTAACAATAGCGATGTTTTTCACACTCGGTCGTAGTTTCCTCCCGCCGTTTAATGAAGGTTCGTTTACCATCAATATCAGTACCTTGCCGGGTATTTCGTTGGAAGAATCAGACAGAATGGGACGGATGGCGGAAGAGATTCTGCTTTCCGTTCCCGAAATACAAACGACAGGACGCAAAACAGGACGTGCCGAATTGGACGAACACGTTTTAGGGGTGAATGTCTCCGAAATAGAAGCCCCCTTCGTTCTCAATAAGCGTTCGAAAGAGGAGATGATAGCGGAAATCAGAGAGAAATTAAAAGTCTTGCCCGGCGTTAATATAGAAATAGGGCAGCCCATTTCTCACCGTATTGACCACATGCTTTCCGGTACAAGGGCAAATATCGCAATAAAGCTCTTCGGAACAGAGCTTACGGAAATGTTTGCTTTGGGAAACCGGATTAAAACATCTATCCAACATATAGAAGGAGTTGCAGACTTAAATGTGGAGCAACAAGTGGAACGTCCGCAGCTCAAGATAGAGCCTAAACGCGAATTACTTGCCAAATACGGTATTACGTTGCCGGAGTTTGCAGAAGCAATAAACATTATGCTTGCCGGTGAAACGGTATCGCAGGTATATGAAGGAAATACCGCTTTCGACCTTACCCTGAAAGTGAATGACGAGAGCAGGGAATCTATCGAAAGAATCAAGAACCTGACGATTGATGCTGCCGGCGGACGGAAAATTCCTTTGGAAAACGTTGCTGATATTGTTTCTTCCACGGGACCGAATACCATTAACCGAGAGAATGTTGTTCGTAAAATAGTTATCTCTGCCAATGTGGAAGGCAGGGATTTGCGGGGAACGGTCAATGATATTCAAGAGAAAATAAAAGCGGACATTCAGTTGCCTGAAGGGTATTATATTGAGTATGGAGGGCAGTTTGAAAGTGAACAGGCAGCATCGCATACGTTGTTTATTACTTCCGCATTCTCTATCCTGATTATATTCCTGTTACTGTTTAATCAATTCAAGAACGTAACGCAATCGGCGGTTATTCTTTTAAACCTGCCCTTGGCATTGATAGGTGGAGTGTTTGCTATCTATTTCACCGGTGGCATCATGAGTATTCCGGCTATTATTGGGTTTATCTCACTGTTTGGGATAGCTACCCGAAACGGTATGTTGCTCATTTCGCGCTACAATGATTTACAGGAATCGGGATTGTCGGTAAGAGAAAGTGTGATACAAGGTTCGTCCGACCGGCTTAATCCTATTTTGATGACTGCACTATCGGCTGCCCTTGCCCTGATACCTCTTGCATTGGGAGGAGATTTGCCGGGGAATGAAATACAAAGTCCTATGGCGAAAGTTATATTAGGGGGATTGCTGACTTCGACCCTCCTAAATGGTTTTATTGTTCCTATAATGTATATTTATATGAATAACAAAAGAATACATGAGACAACAAGAGATTAAAGAGTTATTAGAGCGATTTGAAGCTACAGTAAGAAAGTTTGAAGGTGTAGAATGTTGGAGTGCTCGCGAACTGCAGAGTTTATTGGGTTATACCAAGTGGGAAAACTTTTCCAAAACTATCGAAAAAGCTAAAGAATCCTGTACACAAGCAGGTTTGGAACCTGCCGACCATTTTCCTGATGTCAGGAAAATGGTTCCACTGGGTTCTGGAGCCGAACGTGAGGTAGATGACATCCTTTTAACTCGTTATGCTTGCTACCTTATAGCTCAAAATGGTGATCCACGCAAACTTGAAATTGCTTTCGCTCAAAGCTATTTTGCCGTACAAACCCGTCGTGCCGAACTTATAGAGCAACGCATGCTTGATACAGAACGTATTCTTGCTCGTAAGCGTTTGGCTGATACAGAAAAAGTGTTAAGCGGCGTATTGTACGAACGTGGCGTAGATGACCGGGGGTTTGCTGTAATCCGTAGCAAAGGTGACCAAGCTCTGTTTCACCTCTCCACTGCACAATTAAAGAAAAAATTGAATATACCGGATAGCAGACCGCTCGCTGATTTTTTACCCACTGTCGGCATACGTGCCAAAGATCTTGCTGCTGCCATGACCGCCGAGAACGTACAGACTAAAGATATATATGGGCAAAAGCCTATAGAATCAGAACACGTGGACAACAATACTGCTGTACGCAACATGCTTCTGAATCGTGGTATTGTACCGGAAAACTTACAACCTGCCGAAGATGTGCGTAAGACCGAACGCCGTATTGTCTCTAATAATAAAAATAATTTCAGCAATGAAACTGAAAAGGAAAAAAGGTAATACAAATTGATATAAGATGAAAACACTTTTATGTATATGGGTAGTATTGCTGAGCGGTACGCTCTTTGCTCAAAACAATATTGAAACGATATTAGTATCCATAGAAAATAATAATATCACGTTGAAAGCCTTACGGGAAGAAGCCGAGGCTAAGAAGTTCGGTAATAAGGCGGGTATTTACCTCGCCAATCCCGAAATAGAATATAATTACCTTTGGGGTAGTCCTGATGTTATTGGCAATCGTACCGATGTCAGCATCAGGCAGACATTCGATATTCCCACGATTGCCGGTATGAAAAGCCGCATCGGTAATAAGCAAAACAGTTTGGTGGAATTGCAATACAAAACGGAAAGAACAAGTATTTTGTTACAGGCAAAGCAATTATGCATTGATTTAATATATTACGATGCTTTGAAAAAAGAACAGATTGTTCGCCTCCGACATGCCGAGATTGTTGCCGACGGATATGGAAAGAGGCTGGAACAAGGCGACACCGGTATCACGGAATACAACAAGGTACAACTGAATCTATTGTCCGCTCGAGGTGAATTATCGCATATTGAAATAGAATATAACACCGTATTGTCTGAGCTTAAACGCTTGAATGGCGGAGTGGGGTTGGTATTGGAAGGTTGCCGGTATGAAGACGCACTTTTTCCGGTAAGCTTTGATGATTGGTATGCTTCTGCAAAACTCAAAAATCCGGTTTTGGAATATGTTAACTTGGAAACGGAGATACGCAAAGACCAAGTAGCATTGAACAAGGTCATGGGACTTCCTTCTTTTTCGGCAGGTTATATGAGTGAGAAGATGCTAGGGGAGCACTTTCAAGGCATTACGTTTGGTATTTCCGTTCCCCTTTGGGGAAATAAGAATCGCGTAAAACAGGCGAAAGTTGCCGCAAAAGCCGCTGTTACCCGGCAAGAAGATAGTTGGCAACGATCTTATAACCACTTTCGGAATCTGTATGAGCGTACAAATGGATTAAAAGATATTGCCGATAATTACAAACAATCTTTAACTGTATTTACGAATACGGATTTACTTAAAAAAGCACTTGATGCAGGGGAAATATCTGTATTAGAGTATGTAACGGAGATAGGATTGTATTATGGAGTAGTGAATAAGGCTTTGGAAGCAGAAAGGGATTATAGAAAGGCAAGAGCAGAGCTAGAAGAGTGGGAGTTGTAAACATGCCTATATCTTGAATCGGTTAAACGGTATTGTCTATAAATTGTTTGGTAATTCCTCCGTACTCATCAATTCTTCTGTCTCGTAGGAAGGGCCACCAGCGACGAACGTTTTCCGAATGTAAAAGGTCTATTTCAACAATGATGTTTTCCGGAGCATCGTTACTTGCCTGTGCCAATATTTCTCCTTGGGGACCAGCCACAAAGCTGTTTCCCCAAAATTGAATACCTTTCGTTCGTTGCGAAGGGTCGGGTTCATGCCCTACACGATTGACGGAAATAAGGGGTAGTCCGTTTGCTATTGCATGAGCGCGTTGCGAAATAATCCAAGCATTCAGTTGCCGGGACTTTTCGCCGTCCGTATCCGAACTTTCCCAACCAATGGCAGTAGGATAAATAAGTATCTCTGCCCCTTTGAGTGTCATAAGCCGGGCTGCTTCGGGATACCATTGATCCCAACAGATTAGAACGCCGAGTTTTCCTAATGATGTTTGTATTGGCTCAAACCCAATGTCTCCGGGTGTAAAATAGAACTTTTCATAATAGGCGGGGTCATCGGGAATGTGCATTTTACGGTATTTACCGGCAATGCTTCCGTCTTGATCGAAAACGACGGCTGTATTGTGATAAAGTCCGGGGGCTCTTTTTTCAAACAAAGAAGTAACCAATACAATATGGTGAGTAACCGCCAAATCCGAATAAATATCGGTAGAAGGACCGGGAATGGCTTCTGCTAAATTAAACATAGTAACATCTTCCGTTTGACAGAAATAGAGTGAATTATGCAGTTCTTGAAGTACAACAAGCTGCGCTCCCTGCCGTGCACAGCTTTCGATATTTTTGGCTATATTTTTTATATTGTCTTCTACTGTCGACACATTTGACTGTTGAATCAAACCGGCTTTTATCTTCTTTTCCATTCTTTTTATTTAAAGCACTCCTATGGGGTATTGCATGGTAACACAATGTAATGATCCATGTTGTTTGATTAACGCTCTACAATCAATGCCGATAATCTCATGTTTTGGAAACGCTATTTGCAGTGTTTCCTTCGCTTTTTCGTCGTTATCCGGTTGGTTGTAAGTGGGATAGAGTACAGCATTATTTATTATTAAGAAGTTTGCGTATGTTGCCGGTAGGCGTTCGCCTTCTTCTGTTATTTCGTCAGCCATAGGAAGAGGCAATAATCGGAATGGCTTGCCGGATGGCATACGAAACGACTTTAATTGCTCTTCCATCTTTAATAGAGTATTGTAATGTATATCTTTCGGATTAGTGCATTTTACATAAGCAATAGTATCAACCGAGCAAAAACGTGCTAACGTATCTATATGACTGTCTGTATCATCCCCTTCCAAATAACCGTAATCCAGCCACAACACTTGCTGTAGATGAAACGTAGAAATAAGATATTTTTCTATTTCTGTTTGTTTCATTTGTCCATTACGGTTACAAGAGAGCAAACATTCGGAAGTGGTAAGCAACGTTCCTTCTCCATTACTTTCTATAGAACCTCCTTCGAGTACAAAATCTAAATGATTTTCGTATCTCCCCTTTAGTATATTAGCTCCCACTGCGCGACGAGTTATTTGGTTATCCTTATCAGAAGGGAATTTCAATCCCCAACCATTAAAGGTAAAGTCAAGCAAGACGGGATAATTATTTTCCAAAAGTGTTATAGCCCCATGGTCACGCGACCATGTATCATCAGTAGGGCATTGTAAAAAATAAACGTTATTAATGTTAATTTTAGAAAAGAGTTCTTTTTTTATTTTTTCAGGTTCAGGGGTAACAATCAGTAGTCGTTCACGTTTGGCTATTTCACGGGCTATATGAATAAAACATTCATTGACTTCTGCTAACATGTAAGTCCAATCCGTTTTAGCGTGCGGCCAAGTTAGTTGAATACCGCTTTGCGGATACCATTCGGCAGGCAAGTATCTTTTTCTCAATGCTTCTTTAAACGGATTTTTGAGAGGTAGAATACCTCATATCGCTTTTTTAGAGTTCGAAAATTCTTCTAATTGTTTTTCTTTCCAAGTTTTTGATAAATCTTTTACAAACAGTATCCATCCTACACTGCCTACTCCACCAAGAAATATGAAGCCAATAAGAATCATTATTTTTTTCGGTTTTGAAGGCTTTAATGGAACAGTTGCCGGTTGTACCACCGTATATACGGGTGTGATCTCCTGCACTTTTGCTTTTGCCATTTGCAACTGTTGAGCTATCTGGTTATAAACATTATACGTAAGGTTCTTTTCATTTACCAATCGTTCTTCTTCTACACGGGCTGTCTGTAGAATAGTATTGCGATTTTTATCTACATATTGAGCGTATTTTTGCTGTGCAGTATTGTAATCTTCTTTCGCTTCTTTAAATAATTTTTCTGTAAATTCCAAATCATGACGTGCTTTGTTCGTACGATAATCTGTAATGTAACTCTGCAGGTTGTGCATTACTACATTTGTAACAGTGGCTGATATTAACGGGTCTTGCATTGTGATGGAAAGTGTTGTCATTCCTGTTTTTTTATCAACACTTACAGTTATGCGTTCACTTAGATTTTCAACAATCTCAGTTTCATCTTTTGTAAGCATAAACAGGTTAAAGCCCCCCTCTCTTTCCGGTTCTTCTTCTTTAAAGATGGATATTACCCATTCTAATGCCTTGAATGGAAAAGAAAAGACATATCCCCACCATGCCGATTGTTGATGCTCTTCAAGATAATCATATAAAGTAGTTTCTATTTTTTCTTTTATATCCGTAATTTTTAT
>SNRY01000032.1_pt1 | contig 29936 bp, 22 predicted proteins | sample 4693421 | NCBI WGS metagenome assembly SNRY01 (sample SAMN11003215, study PRJNA524138) | termite gut metagenome | isolation source: Bacteroidetes bacterial symbionts from single cell of protist host amplifed... | host: Streblomastix strix ... | reverse complement strand
TTGCGGCAAACCAATATTCTTGTGTTTCAGACATTTAAACTTCTTCAACCCTGCAGAATCCTTCATTTTCGAGTACGCTTCACGATTTGGACGAGACATTTTTTTACCCATTCAAACCGCATTCCTTGCGGCAAACCAATATTCTTGTGTTTCAGACATTTAAACTTCTTCAACCCTGCAGAATCCTTCATTTTCGAGTACGCTTCACGATTTGGACGAGACATTTTTTTACCCATTCAAACCGCATTCCTTACCAAAAGATTAGGCAGAAAAGACACAAATTAAAGAAGAACAGAAAAACGACTGTTTCCTTAAACGTCCCTTTGCTAATACAAAATTAGAGAAAATATTTTTCATTAACAAAGAATTGAATGATAAGTTTTTTAACATTTTACATATTCGATAACAAATCTTTGACATTCAATAGATTATTTTCGTTTTTTTGTCTATTTCGTTATTCATTTTTTCATTTTTCCATGTTTGTAACTATTTATTCTAATCTTATTAAAAACAATTAATGACACACTCCCTTTCTCCTTATTCCAACAGTCCTTGTGGATAATCTATCAGGTACAATCCTTGTGTAGCACGCGTAAAAGCAGTATATAACCAACGGAAATAATCAGGCGTCAAAAATTCCTCTTTCAGGTATCCCTGATCTAAAAAGACATTTTTCCATTGTCCTCCTTGCGCCTTATGACAAGTAACAGCATACGCATATTTTACTTGTAGGGCATTGTAATACGGATCGGATTTCATTTTTTTCATACGCTCACGTTTCGTAGGAATATCCGCATAATCTTCGAGAACGTTGTAAAACAATTTATCGTTTTCCTCCTTGGACAATGCCGGCGTATCGGATTGTAACGTATCAAGCAACAGATTCACATCCAACTCCCTGTCTTCATAATCGGGAAAAGAAAGCAGCACTTCCGCAAAACGAAAACCATACAGTTCCTTTGTTCTTCTGATATGTCGTACCACAGCCATATCCCCGTTAGCAATAAATTCCATTTCCTTATCTCCTTTCGTCCAATAATAATTGTTTTTGGCAATCATCAGCCAATCACCGGTATTCAATTCTTCCTCCCGATAGAGAATAGATTGTCTGATACCTTTGTTATAAATATTAGCTCGCTTGTTGGAACGACAAATTACGATTGTCTCATCCCGTCCTTCACGTTCATAGCAACCGGTCAACATCTCTATCAATTCATTGCCGGATACAACCCGAATATCAGTAAAACCCGATAGCCTGATTTTAGGCAGAGAAAGACGTTTGTTTTCTGTAATAAGTTGACGTATCCTCGTTGCATTCCACAAAATCCCGGATTCCCCTACTTGACGAACAACCTGCATCAGATCCATTTCCCAAACATACAATCCGTAACCCTTTAAAATTTCCATAGAAAGAGCGGGACTCTCCTGTTCATGCACCGGTGGAAGTTGGGCGGTATCTCCTATCAACAACAACCGACAACCTTCGCCGGAATAAACAAAAAGAATCAAATCGTCAAGCAACCGCCCCGTTCCAAACATACCTCCTGAAAGTCCCTCATTTGAAATCATGGATGCTTCATCCACAATAAATAAAGTATGGGTATGTAAATTATCATTTATTGAAAAACCGGTTATATTGTTGGCAAAAGTTCGTTGCCGGTATATCTTTTTATGAATGGTGTAAGCCGGATGTTTTGCATAAGCGGAAAAAACTTTGGCAGCCCTTCCCGTAGGAGCTAAAAGAACGGCTTTTTGCTGCAATATATCCATGGTCTTTACCAACGCTCCTATAAGAGATGTTTTTCCGGTGCCGGCATATCCTCGCAACACAAACGCCGCATTTTTGGAAGAAGAAAGAAAAAATTCCGAAAGATATTTTAAAGCCGTTTCTTGTTCTAATGTCGGACGATAAGAAAAATTTTCTCTAATACTATTTTCTAAATAATTATTCATCATTTTGTACAGAAAAATATCTTAAATTTATGGGTAAATCAGATATAAAATCTTATTTTTGTACTGCGAATATAAATATAAAAAATATTTCATTATGAAAACAGTCATTAATATCGTATTAGCTCTTCTTGCAGTGGTATTGATATATATTTGCTATGTAAGCATTATGGGGCCTATTAAATTTGAAGAGCAAAAAAAATTCCGAGATAATATCGTTATAGCGCGATTGATTGATATTCGTAAAGCCCAGCAGGAATATCGCATTCAAAACAAACAAAAATACACCTCCAACTTTGACACATTGATTAATTTCGTGAAAAACGGAAGAATTCCTTTGGTGTCGAAAGAAGGAACTTTAACGGATAAACAATTAGAAGACGGACTCACCGAAAAGAAAGCGATGGCTATCATCGAAAAAGCGAAAAAAACAGGTAAGTGGAACGAAGTGAAGAAACAAGGGCTTGAAAATTTTAAGCGTGACACTTTTTGGATAGCAGTGATAGATACTATTTATCCGAAAGGATATAATGCCGATTCTCTGAGATACGTTCCTTTCGGTAATGGCGCACTGTTTGAAATGGACACCCTCACTCAAGTAACAAAATCGGGAGCTCCCATCTATTTGTTGGAAATCAAAACGCCGTATAAAATTTATTTAGATGGACTCGATGGACAGGAAATTATAAATTTGATTGACGTTCAAACCAAACTGAACAGATACCCTGGATTAATGTTGGGATCTCTTGAAATTCCGAATAACAATGCCGGTAATTGGGAATAATATTTATTAGGAGCATATATGCCCGAAAGAGCAATCAATAAAATTGATTTAAATAAATCGGAACAATTAGTCTTATCCATCCGTCTAAAAACGGATGGATTTTCTGTTACCATCTATCACCCTTTTGATGAACAAGTGACGGCTTCTGTTTACAAAGAGGCTGATTTATCATTGACTTTTACTGCAAACTTGAAACAAGCATTCTCCGAATCGGATTTTTTGACCTGTCCTTACAAACAAGTAGATATTATTGCCGAAAGTACCCGCTTCACTGCCCTCCCTCTCAACCTGTTTGATGAAAAACAGACCGAATTTATATTTGCATACAATCATTTAAGGAGAGAAAACGAAACGATATTATATAATGTACTGAAAAAGCATAATATGGCGCTTATTTTCGGTATAGACAAGAACACTCACCAATTTCTTACCAAACAATATTCTCAAGCAAGTTTCTATTCACAAGTCACTCCTTTCATTGAATATCTTTCAACTATCGGAGAAGAAGAGAATATTCTCTCAAAAAAAATGTATCTCTGTTTGCACGAGAAACACATAGACATCTGTTGTCTCGGATACAAACGCATCATTTATCTGAATGCTTTTGAATGCAAACATACGGAAGACTGCCTGTACTACGCTCTCCACCTTTGGAAACAAATAAATCTCAACCAGAAAACGGATAATTTATACCTCGCAGGAACCATGCCGGACAAAAAGAAATTGATAAAGGAATTGAAACGGTACATTTCAAATGTACGTACTCTGGATTCCGATGATAACGTTTCCTATGAGTGAGCATCTCTTCATCTTCATTAATTTTTCAACCATTTATTCAACCAATCGAAGAAAGTACGTTGCCAAAGTATCCCGTTTTGAGGTTTCAAGACCCAATGATTTTCGTCGGGATAAATCAATAACTCAGCAGGAATCCCACGAAGTATTGCTGCATTGAAAGCAGCCATGCTCTGGGAAGCCAAAATGCGGTAATCTTTTTCACTGTGAATGCAGAGGATAGGCGTATCCCATTTATCCACAAACCGGTGAGGCGAATGAGCATAGGAACGTTGCACCACAGGATTCTGCTTTTCCCAATAAGCTCCCCCCATATCCCAGTTGACAAACCACATCTCTTCGGTTTCAAGATATTGCATCTCCATATTAAAAACACCATCATGTGCAATGAATGCTTTAAACCGCTTATTATGATGACCGGCAAGCCAATATACGGAAAAACCGCCAAAACTTGCGCCTATACAACCTAAACGGTTGCTATCCACAAAAGACTCTTTACTTAGCTCGTCAATAGCGGAAAGATAGTCTTTCATACATTGTCCGCCGTAATCCCCGCTGATTTGTTCGTTCCACTCACGCCCGAAACCGGGAAGTCCGCGACGGTTGGGGGCAACAATAACATAATCATTCGCTGCCATAATCTGCATGTTCCACCGGTAAGACCAGAATTGACTGACGGCATTTTGCGGTCCGCCTTGACAATACAACAACGTGGGATATTTTTTATTCGGATCGAAATCAGGAGGATAAATCACCCATGTCAACATCCGCTTACCGTCCGTTGTCTGTACCCAACGTTCTTCCACCTTGCCCAAAGTGAGTTGGTCATAGATATGCTTGTTTTCAAAGGTGAGTTGAGTGGCTGTTCCGTCTTCGGGAGAAACCGCATATATTTCATCCGCCATACTCATCGAATGGCGATTGGCAACCAACTTATCGTTGCAAAGGGTGATGGAAGCATAGTCGTGTACACCTTGAGTTATCGGTCTAACGGCTTTACCGGTCAGATCGACAGCATATATTTGCGCTGTTCCGTGCCAAACACCCGTGAAATAAATCGTTTTCCCGTCTTTGCTCCAACAAAAATTATCTACATTAGAATCAAAGTCCTTGCTGACAAACTCCTTTTCTCCCGTTTCCAAATTCATTACGAACAAACGATTCTGGTCAGACTCGTAACCGTCGCGTTCCATACTGAGCCAAGCCATACTTTTACCGTCGGGCGAATACTGCGGATTGGTATCATAACCCATCATTCCTTCGGTGATTTTTACGGTTTCACGGGTTTTTAAGTCATATACATAAATATCGGAGTTCGTGGAAACGGCATATTCCTTTCCTGTCTTTTTGCGACAAGTATAAGCGATTTGATCCGAAGTAGGATTCCAAGCCAATTGTTCCATACCGCCAAACGGCTTCATCGGACATTCGTAAGGTTCTCCCTCCAACAGGTCAATGATATTGGTAATGGAAGACCCGTCAAAGTCCGCCACGAAAGGATGAGGAGCGGTAGTAACCCATTCGTCCCAATGTTTGTACATCAAATCCGTTACAACAATACCGCTGGCTTTCGGTAAATCGGAATACTTCTCTCCCGTACTCTTTACCGTTTTTACTTGGGAAACAAAAAGCAATTTCTTCCCGTCGGGCGAGAATGAAAAGTCTTCCATGTCGCCGTCGATGTTCGTCAACTGTTTTTTGTCTGTTCCGTCGGGATTCATTTCCCATAGTTGACTGCTACCGTTTTCACCGGAAAGAAAAGCAATTTTACTTCCTTCTTTTATCCATACCACTCCATTCTCGGAAAAAGACGTGTGGGTGATTTGTCTATTGTCGCTACCATCGGCATTTATTATACATATCTCCCTGTTGCTTTTGTTTTCGGGAATGCTGTAATAAGCCACCGTATATACTATTTGCCTCCCATCGGGTGATACGGACATTCCACCGATACGTCCCATTGCCCATAATGCTTCGGGAGTCATACGGTTTCCTTCTATTTGTATAGTCGATTTCCCAATAAGGGTTTGCCCCGACGTTGGAGTTTCTTTGGATGCACAAGAAGTCAACATAATAAACGTGGAAATGATAAATAGATGTACGAGTTTCATATCTGTCAAATAATTTCTGTTTCTGAACACAAAAATACACATTTAATTCATGGAGAAAACTGAAAAAACAGGTATTTTTGCTACATCTTTATACAAACTACAAATTTCATTTTATGGATACAGCCCTCTATCTCCTGCCTGTTCCGTTGGGCGATACTTCCACCGATTCCGTCCTGCCGCCTTATAACAAAGACGTCATTCTCCGGATTAAACATTTCATAGTAGAAGACATCCGTTCAGCCCGCCGTTTCCTAAAAAAATTGGACAAAGATATAGACATGGATTCTTTGATCTTTTACCCGCTGAATAAACATACCTCATCCGAAGAACTATCCGGGTATTTGCAGCCGTTGATGGATGGAAATTCAATGGGAATTATTTCCGAAGCAGGTTGCCCGGGTATTGCCGACCCGGGAGCGGATATTGTGAACGATGCACAACGCAAAAACCTGAAAGTAATTCCTTTGGTAGGACCTTCTTCCGTTATCCTGTCTCTCATGGCTTCCGGTTTTAACGGTCAGAGTTTTGCTTTCCACGGTTACCTCCCGATTGATGCCCCTGAGCGCGTCCAAACGCTAAAAGCATTGGAACAACGCATGTACACTGAGAACCAGACTCAACTCTTTATCGAAACTCCATACCGGAACAATAAAATGGTAGAAGACATTTTAACTTATTGTCGCCCGCACACCAAGCTCTGCATTGCAGCCAACATCACCTGCCAAGGAGAATATATTAAAACGCTACCTCTAAAAGAATGGCGGGGAAAAGTGCCCGACTTGTCTAAAATCCCTTGTATTTTTCTCTTATACAAATAATTTGGTTCAAATGTTCACATTCATACTCCAAACAGTCGCCCAAGACTCCTTTCCCTATATTATCATTGATTTGCCGGAATAACCAAAGTTTTCCATCCGTAACCTGTTTGTTTTTCAATAGGGTCTCATCTTCTATTTCCAAAAGATATAAATAAACAAACCGGTTGGGAAGAATCTTGTCAAAAAAATACCTGATGCTGAATACCGGCGTTAATTCTTTCATATCGGGAAATAATTGCCCCACCATTCTGCTGAGAACCTCCTCCAATGTTTCATCAAACAACACATAAGATTGCAAAGGAGTGTCTATTTTCTCTCTGCCTTTCCTCGTGAAATCTTGGCACGAAGCCAGAAATAACATACCCTTAATAAATATGACGATACGGACAAAGGGATAAATATTAGCTGTATTTACCAATAAATCCTCTTTAAGCGTCTTACCAATAAATCTGCCTTTCTTATCCACAACAGGGATATATTGTTCCTTGGCTATAATCCGGTTAAAATATCCGATCCCTGCCTGATTGAACAGAATGCTCAATCCGAATACCAAAGGCGGAGACACTTGAAACAGCCAATAGACAACGGAGTCGTTCAGCGAGCGGACAAACAAAAAAGTGATGGTTATGACGAAAAGATGAATGCATCCGAAAATCAATAATACATGGGTGGCAACATGAAAAGACAAATGCAATTTGCTCCTGAACAAACAGAAAACAAGTACGGAAATAATTATGCAAATTTCCAATGCCAATAGAAGAAATTCTTTGGGGATAAAATCTACAACCCACATCGCCGAAGCATATACAATCAATACTCCGGTTGAAATGCAAAGCATTAAATTGGGAAATTTCAATCCACTCCAAGCCTGCCACCAAAACAAATATAAAATGCCAAAACCGATTCCGGAAAAAACAGCCGTCTCCCAAGCTGTAAACAAGCGCAATAAACCGGTTATTACTACAGGGAGAAACCCCCATGCCATATTATAAACAGAAGAAAGAATACTCTTATATTTCATTAACTAATACCTCCTTTGCTTTATAAAACAAATCAGAGGCAAATAAGTTTTCTATTTTTCTTGGGGACGTCTCATGTATTCTCCGGCATGATACGAAGAACGTACCAAGGGAGCACTCTCCACTTGTTCAAAACCTTTTTGCAGAGCTATGTCCTTATAGTTGTCAAATTGCTCCGGAGTAACGTATTCCGCAACGGCATAGTGCCGCCGTGTAGGTTGAAGATATTGCCCGACAGTCAATACCCGGCAACCTGCCGAACGCAGGTCGTCCATCAGTTCTGCCACTTCAGCAGGTGTTTCCCCTAATCCAACCATGATACCGGATTTAGCAACGACTCCTCTTTCGGCAATCCGGCGAATCACTTTCAGGCTCGTTTCATAGTTGGCGGCGCTACGCACTATCGGACTGAGGCGTTTCACCGTCTCCATATTGTGGGAAATAACATCGGGAGCAGCGGCAATTACTTGGTCTAATAAATCCTGCCTGCCTTGAAAATCCGGTATCAGCGTTTCGATAGACGTTTGCGGCATTAAACGCTTTATTTCACAAATCGTTTCCACCCAGTGCGAAGCCCCCAAATCCGGCAAATCATCCCTGTCAACGGAAGTGATAACAGTATATGACAAATTCATCAGACAAACAGACTCTGCCACATGCAAAGGTTCACTCTTATCCAACGGTAAAGGTTTACCTGTTTGCGTATTACAAAATTTACAATTGCGGGTACAGATAGTTCCGCCTATCAGAAAAGTAGCAGTTCCCCTCCCCCAACATTCTCCCATATTGGGACAGCGACCGCTACGACATATCGTATGCAAGCTGTGTGTTTCAACCAGACGTTTCGTAGCGGCATAGCGTTCGTTTGCACCAAAGTTGACTTTGAGCCAGGAAGGTTTGTGAGGATTCATAAAATCTTTCCCAATAACCGGACCAGCCTTACTTACAGATTCTGCGTGAAAAATTCCGTCAATTTGGTGAACAAATGCAACTTTGTATTTCCACCGGTAATGCCGTGATCCCGATTCGTATAAATCTGCATGTCGAATTGTTTACCCGTTTGCACCAACTGTTCGCTATACTCTACGACGTTTTGGAAATGCACATTATCGTCCGCCGTGCCATGAATTAAGAGCAACTTACCGTTCAATTTTTCTGCATGAGTAAAAACGGAAGCCGCTTTATAACCTTCCGCATTTTCTTTCGGCAACCGCATAAATCGTTCCGTATAAATGGCGTCGTAATATGTCCAATTGGTAACCGGCGCTACGGCTGCTCCGGCTTTAAAGACCGGCGTACCCTCGCTCATATTCATAATAGTCAGGTATCCGCCGAAACTCCATCCCCATATACCGATACGGTTCTTGTCCACGTATGCCTGCCTGCCCAAATAGTTGGCGGCTTCCACTTGGTCTTGACTTTCTTTGATACCCGCATTCAAATAAACGCATTTCATAAACTCCCTTCCGCGACCGCCCGTTCCCCGACCGTCCACACAGACCACAACGTATCCCTGGTTTGCCATATACGCTTCCCAACCGATACCACCCCCGCCTTCACTCGCAATGTTCCAACGGTCAATCACTTTTTGACTCCCCGGTCCGCCATACAGATACATCAAAACAGGATGCCGGACGGACGCGTCAAAGCCGGCGGGCTTCATCATCCATCCGTTCAGTTCCGTTCCTTGCGAAGTCGTGAAAGTAAAAAATTCCTTTGACGGCAAATCATACCCTTTCAATATCTGCTCTAATTGATGATTATCCACCAAAGTTTTCAACTCATGTCCGTTGTAATCGTTTACGGTAACCACAGCAGGAACCTGCATGGAAGAATAGGTATTGATGTAATACTTCATTGTCGGACAGAAAATCGCCGTATTCGTTCCCCGGCGTTGGGAAAGTTTTGTCTTTTTTCCTTTCTTGTCCACCTTATAGACGGCGCGATGCAAAGGGCTTTCTTCATTGCTTTCATAATAGAACGTCCCACTTTCGGCGTCCCAACCCAAAAAGTCGCGTACTTCAAAGTTTCCGGAAGTAACCTGTTTCACCAGCGTTCCTCTCAGGGTGTACCAATACAAATGGGCATATCCGTCCCGTTCACTCAACAGACTGAAATGATCGGCATAGAACTTGATATTGTCAAACACATTGACATTGATATAATACGGATTCTCCTCTCTCACTATCAGCCGGCATACCATTGACTTCGGATTGGCAAAATATACTTCCAACCGGTTTTGATGACGGTTGAGAGTCAGGATAGCCAGTTTCTCCGCATCTTGCGTAAAACGAATGCGCGGAATATACCCACCCGCCTCCAGTGGCAAATCCATTTTACGAGTAACGGTAGTCCGTATGTCAAAAGTATGTACCGACACCTTCGAATTTGCTTCGCCGGCTTTCGGATATTTATACGTATTCCAGCCGGGATAAGATTCAAACTGATTCAAAGCGGGCGATTGTCCCCTAAAGAGTTGAATGGAATAGGAAGGAACTTCCGACTCGTCAAAACGGACATAAGCCAGCATCTTGTTGTCGGGACTAAATTCCAAGGCGCGGCTGAAACTGAACTCTTCCTCATAAACCCAGTCGGGAATACCGTTGATCACTTCATTGCGTTTGCCGTCTTCCGTTACCTGCGATTCGCTACGGTTATACAGCCACTTCACAAGGAAAATATTATTGTTCCTCACAAAAGCAATCATTTCCCCGTTCGGAGAAAATACCGGCGCTTGTTGCGGTCCCCCCTCCGACAGTTTTTCAACGAGATTTCGCTCAATGGTATAAACATAATGCACCGCAGCATAAGAATGGCGATAAATCTTTTGGGTTCCGGTACGGATGAGGATTTTACCGCCATCGGGCGAAAAAGTATATCCGTCGAATTTTTTAAACAGGCATTCTCGAGCGGTCTCTACATCAAATAGAATCCCTGTCTGTTTACCCGTTTTAAAGGAATATTGAACAATTTGCGTGCCTGCGCCGTTCATTTGGGTATAAGATTCCCCGTCGTTGGTTGGAACAATAGAAGGAATGCCTTCGGGACGAAACTTACCGGAAACGATTTCTTTCAAGTCAAGCGGTTTACCTGCTTGGGCAATCGGGCTAAAAAAAAGCAGACAGAGACACCCAACTATGTGTACGATTTTTTTCATGGCATGGACATTTTAAGATAGCAACAGGCAAATATAACAAAATATCCTTTACCATGCAATTCCTGTCTGCCCATAAGATTTCAAATAGTCATTTGTCCGGCTGAAATACTGATTATGAAAAAATCCGTTGTGAGCAGAAAGGGGGGAAGGATGGGCGGAAGTCAATACCAAATGTTGGGTTTTATCAATAAAGGCTCCTTTTCGTTGCGCATACGCCCCCCAAAGGATAAAAACAATATGACTCCGCGTTGTCGCCAACAGACGGATGGCAGCATCGGTAAAGGTTTCCCACCCTTTATTCTGATGCGAGCCAGGCAGATGCGCACGAACCGTAAGCGTAGCATTGAGCAGCAATACGCCTTGTTCCGCCCAACGGGTTAAATTGCCCGTCTTCGGAATTTCACTACCCACGTCGTTTTTTATTTCCTGAAAGATGTTTACCAACGATGGAGGGAACGGCACACCGTCGTTCACCGAGAAACACAAACCGTGCGCTTGCCCCGGTCCGTGATAAGGGTCTTGCCCGATAATCACTACTTTTACTTTCTCAAAAGGACAGAAGTTGAACGCGTTAAATATCCATTTACCCGGCGGATAAATAGCGCCTTGCAAATATTCGTTTCGAACAAAACCGGTTAACTTGACAAAGTACTCTTTATCAAACTCCGGTTGAAGACGGCTTTTCCAACTTTCCTCTATCTGAACATTCATGCTTCGGCGTCGGCGTTGACACTCCTTTCGGCGTCAGTCGCCATAGATAATCACCATTATATCGTGTTTCGTATCCCATTCGCCAAACGAAACCGTAAATCCTAATTCTTCGCTTTGATTTTCCACTATTTGCGTACTCAACAGCAAAGGCGTTTTCTTATCGGAATTGAAATCCGCCAGGAGGTAACTTACATCCATCGAACGGGTTATTTCCAAACCTCCTCTAAAGAACATATTCAGCCGAAGCGTTTGTGTGTTGCCCACGACGCCCAGCAAACGTACCGTTGCCTGATAAACGTCTTCCGATTGCTCTTTAAACAAAGGGATCACGTTCACAGGCGTACCCGTAACTTCTCCCTTGTCGATGTCCAACGAACCGGCAACACCCTCCAGCACGGCGTCAATAGCCATAAGCCGACTTGTCCGGTTGCTGATAACCGTGAAAACAAAACTCAGTTGCCGCACTTGCTGCTGCATGACAAGCGTGATGGATTCGTCCTTGTCGCCGTCTATCGACTCCTCTTCCGAAGCGGTGAAAAACCAATCCGGCTGCGCTTCAACAAAACCGTCCGTATCCGTAGCAGCCACACTCGCCTCCGTATCCTTTACGACTATCCTGTCTGCCGGATTGTACGCCCGGATACGGTACATATCCGGAGAAAAAGAGAGGTCAATTACATTCGTTGCGCCTTGCAGAATTTCGTCATATTCCTCACCAATCCATACCCGATATTCTTTCGGAACGGCAACGCCGTCCGTGCGGTTACTCCAATCGGTCGTAAGAGTGGTGATAACTCCGTAATCGGGATGTTCGGTACCGAAGAGCGGTACTTCTATGCAAGAGGATAGTCCCAAAACAGGAACAAGCAAACACAGGCTGCTGAGCGTAGAGGTAACTGATATTTTCATAATTATTACTTATTTAGAGTGATTGATCCTCCAAATAAAAGAAACTCCTGCTTGGGTAGGACCGATAAAATTTTTCTTCAAACCGGTTTCTTTCCTTACCAACACTCCATTGGAGGAACGGTAATAGGTATCATGTTCCAGCTTTGTATATCCCAATCCGAGATGGAAATCCATGTCAAACAACGGGTTCAGATGCACTTGATAACCACCCGTTATGCCGCCTCCCGTCATTTTTCCCTGATAACCGGTTTCACCTAATTTGAAGTTATATTTTCCCGTATGGAACTCGACCCCCGTGAACCAACGCTTGTCTTCACCGATATGCCAGCGAAGTTCCGGAGAAACCATCTCTATGCGGTATTGTTTTTCTCCCCCACCCAAGACCATTCGATTGTAAAGACCGTTTACAAGGATGCTCCAATGATCAAAAGGATTCCATTCGAGCCCTGCGTTGGGGACTACTGCCAGCCAATAAAGCAAGTCGGTGCGGAGAGAAAAACGCCAGCCTCTGAAAGGGTCTTTCGGACGGACGGGTAATTGCTTGACCACGTCTTTTTTCTTCTCTTGCACTTTCTCAACTGTTTCGCCTTCGGCTACGGAAGGACGGAAAGAAAGTACCGCCAAAGCGTCTTTGCCGCCTTCATACACATTCGTATAATAGAACGTAAAGTTTTTATCCCAATAGCCGGGATGCCATTTATTAGACAACGTGTCTCTTGTCATTTTTCCGCCAGCGGTAGTTTGCATACCCGGGTGCTGCGGTATGGATACCGTAACCGTATCCCCGTTACCGCCGTATGAGATTGCCTGATAGACGGTGATAAAACTATCGGCAGGAGCAACACTCACTGCAGGAAGCGGCTGTTCCGGAACATTTACCGGCTCTTCATTCGGCGCAACTACAACCTCCGGTTCATCTGCCGGAACGGGAATTTCTACTATTGCTACCGCTTCTACCGGTTTTTCTTTTGGTAGCCGCATCGTTACCGTTACGACGTCTCCATTTCCCTCGTAGGTGTCGGCATGGTTGGCGGTAACAAAATTCATTTCTTTCAGTCCCTTGTGGAGGACCAAATCCGATTTCACATGGTGACTGCGAAAGGAAGCTGTTTGCAGGTTTTTACTATGCTCTCCGAAGGAGGAGCAATAGCCGTTCACATACAAGGATACTTTTCCTGAGGCAATTGCTTCCCGGTACTGATCTATATAGGAATAGAGAAGCTTCAATTCCACATCATTACCGGAAATATAAAACGTATCGCGCTGAAAAGGGAATTTAAACACAACGACCTTTCCATCCGTTACGGCGTCCTGAGAAGGTTGACCGTAACCCGACAGAACCAACAGGAACAAGCATAATCCTGCAAACCATATTCTCTTCATGCTACTATTTTCTTCTTTTGTTCCTTAAATTTACTTTTTTGTTGGAAAATCCCATACTAACACATTAATTAGACAAACAAGGGAAAACGTATCCAAACGATGTAAATCTTTTTAATTCCACTTTACATGAATTACGTGTTCCCGGATTTCCTATCTATAACTTTTACTACAATATAAATCGAATTTCTTCAACTTTAAAATACAACGGGTGTTTCCCAATAAAGTTTCGGATATGTAGGATCAACTCCGTCATTCCAAGAACCTAAATCTATCCAATAGTTTCCGTTTAAACCAGTTCCTGCTTTACCCCAATTAGTAGAGGGACTGTCAACAGTAGGCCAATTACCAGTTAGAGTATTGGAAGAAACGGAAAAACAATTAGCTACAGTTCCACCACTTTTGTTAATTGCTCCTAACCCACTTGAAACTTGACCTGTATTATAACACGCTGATATAGTTCCATCAACAGTAGAACGACCCACAATACCAGCACTATATGTATTACCACTAGATGCACTAACCTGAATACTACCTTTGTTAACGCAAGCTATAATATCGCCTAATACTTTTCGGCCACAAATACCTGAAGCATAAGTATCTATATTGTTCGATATTTTACCAGTATTGAGGCACCCTACTATCCCCCCCCTAGTTAGGTATCCTACGATACCTGCGAGATATATAGGAAGAGTAGTAATACTACGATTATCCACGTTTATATCTGCAGCATTAGAACATCCTATTATTTCACCTTCCCCTCCAGCACTACTACCACCCAAATTCCCTACAAAAGCACCTACATAAAAACCAGTAGCACTAGTAGTCTGAGTGAACACTATGTTGCTAATATTAATCTTACCCGATGCGATATGTAAATTTTTAATGACTCCATTAGCACCTAGCGATCTAACTAATCCTCCGAAATAAGCATTGTTAGCAGTATTACTAGTAAATGTAGTTACTAAAAAACCGTATATCTTATGTTTATCTCCGTCTATCACATTAGTAAAAGCAGTGCTTCCAACATTAACAGGGGTCCATTCCTGATTCATTAAATCAATATCCGATTCAAATTTATACACTGTTGCACCACTCTTATTAAAACCTAACCGCATCTCAGCAGCCGTGTTAATCAATGCAGTCGTACCATCTCCATCCATTCTCCAATCCACTGATGAATAGTCAGAAGATTTCACAGTAAGATTAATTACTACCTTATCATCTGGTTTAAACTTTTTCCGCCCAATCCAAATAAGTTTACTATCTGGTACAGCAACCTGAATACTCTTAACCAAAAGATCACCTATCGCAATCTTTCCATCACCCTTTTCATCCAATTGAAGCATCACAACCTTTTCATCAACAAGCGTTTCCGGGTTAGCAAGTATTACGGAGATTATTTTATCCTTACAATTCTCAATATGGAATTCTGTATCGGTATCGCTCGTCGCCGGATATGTGCCAGTACCCCAAGCCCACGGCTGTACCCCTACGGAAACTCCGACCATACTGAATCTAAGGGTTATTTCGTATTTCTTCCCTGCTTCAAATTTATGCGATACCTTAGCCTGAAGAGGGCCACCCTCTTTGGTAGTTACCTCAATAATCAATTCTTCACTTGTACTACTTTGAGTCGGGGCAAACATCGCATATCCAAACATTACAGCGTTTTTGATGTCAACATCTATATCAATATCTTCACCTTCAACAGAAATCCCCCCCATCTCAGCACTAAACGAAATGGCAGGATCATCTCCAACTCCATCATAATCCGCACTCACACCCGGCAACGTAAGTATGCAATTCTGCTCTTTATTTAAAACAGTAACAGACGTAATGCCTCCCCACTTTGCTTTTGCAGGACTGTCCTCTGCATAAGCTGTAACCACTACCTGAGAAAGTGCGTGGTCGAAAGTTACTCCACCGGTAAATCCATCCTTACTTGTTCCTTCTATCATCTCAGTGTACATAATATCTGTGGAGCCGTCTATAGGAAAGGTTACTGTACCATTTTCAGCATTAAATGCTCCTGCTTCATTAGGATACCAACCGATCAATCTTACTTTCGCACTCATATCCGCAGGATAATAGGCGTCCGTTGTTTCATCAATAATTCGTAATTTTTTATCAGCAGAAAATACGACACCATTTAGTGTTTCCTCGCCGACATAACTGTTTTCGTTCTTATCCAAACGTATAAGTCCCACTTCTAAGTCTGCTGTGAGTGGGGAATTTATTACTCCGCGAGTTACCGCTTCAATGTTAGTAGCAATACGGATCTCGTTACCAACGTAACCAAGCCCTTCATTCTCTTGTTCGGAACAACCGGTCAATAAACAGAAAAATAATAAAACCGGTAGTAAATTTAGTATATTTTTTTTCATTTCATGGTTACAAAAATTGTTAATAACATCAAAACACCCTCGCCCTATTGCAGTCATCACATACTCACGCTTACGCATGTCATTTATTGTTAAATGCTACTCTGCCATAGGACGAGTGTGTTTCATTCATCCGCTTACTTTAAAAACACATAAACCAACTAAAAATAGAATTTATTAAATACTACTATCGGTCTCATAAGAACCATCCACACCACCTGGAGCATCGGAACTATCGAAACCAGGATACCCTAATATAGTTCCGGTTGAAACATCACTAGCTGCCGGCCAAGGAGTTACCAAATTAACTTTCTCAACCTCAATTGATACATACTGGGCAAATGTAAGAGTGATCGTATATGCTTTTTCTGCTTCAAACTTTTCCGTCACTGTTACAGTAACTGTTTTTTTTGTAGTTTCTATTATAAGCTTTAATTCTTCCTTACCCTCCGCAACAAGACTTTCCGTCGCTACAGTAGATGTCGGTGCAATCAGCGCATATCCAGCTGCAGCAGGAGTAGTAGGTAGTACCGGTAGTACCATTTCACTGTCACTTTCCAGGCTTAGTAACACTAAATTGGTAGGGGCAGGGGTTTCTAAGATATTAATTATAGGTAAGACTTCTTCTACTGCTGATGGACCATCCTCTGTCTCTGTTACAGGCAATATAAGTGTAAAAGCTTGCTCTCTTCCCTGAATTTCGATAGACTTAAGATCGCCCCATGCCTCCCGTACATCTTCATCTCTTGCAGCAACTTTAACTACAATTTGAGAAAGGAGGTGGTGGAAAGTTATAGCTGAAGATGCTAAACTAGCATCTTTAAGCTTCCCACTTACCAATGTGGTAGCTAAAACATCCGTCGTCCCGTCTATCTTGGTGCCATCAGGAAATGATATTGTACCTGCATCATTTGACTCTCCCCTTGGATACCAAGCGATTAACTGCAATGATTGATTCTTATCTGCTGGATAATAAGCATCTGCCACGTTAGGATTAAGTGTTAATATACTCGTACCTGTATCCTCATTCTCAGCTCTATCTATGGTACCATTTATTAGAGGCTCGTTTGCATAAGAGGTTTCATCTTTATCCAAACGTATAAGTGAAACATTTAATAACAAAGCACTCGTCCCCTCGCTAATCACTCCATCTCCACGAGTTATCGCCCCAATATTGGCTTGAAGACTGATTCTTTCCCCTTTGTAATCAGTTACATTGTCACTGCTTTTTTCCGAACAACCGGTAATCATTAATAATAAAAAGACCGGCACTAATAAAAAGATTTTTTTCATACTAAAATTTTTTAAATAATGAATCTCAAATTTTCTCTCGTTATATGTATTGATGCTTACGATGCTTACGTTTTTTAAACGGGTGTTTTTACAAATGCTCTAAAGACATACCACAAAGGTATAAAAAATGTTTTTGACAACCAAGAGTTTTTAATAGTTTTTTTGCTTGTTTTTTACACTTTTTAACTAAATATATGTAAAGAAGAAATTTACGAACCAACAAATTGGCACAAATACAGAAAAACTATTCTGTACCAACTTATATTTTTTCAAAACGAACTATTTACCTTTCCTTTTTAGTTTTTCCTCGCTGGCAATACCATTCAGCGGTTCAATCCCCCTTTTCGGCTTTAACGTACCACCACCTCTATTTCTTCGCCCACCTTCCATTCACCAAACGAAACCGTAAATCCCAATTCCGTTTGAACTTCTACTAACTGCGTACTCAGTAGCAAAGGCGTTTTCTTATCGGCATTGAAATCTGCCAGGCGGAGACTTAAATCTGTCACAACAGGCGCTTCCCATAAACCTCCAAAGGACAACCTTACCCAAAGCATTTGCGTATCGCCTGTCACACCCAGCAAACGCATCGTTGCCCGGTAAACACCTTCTGATTGTTTCACAAACTCAGGCTTCACACTCACGGGCGTACCCGTAACCACTCCATAGTCGATGTCCAACGAACCGGCAACACCTCCCAATATGGCGTCAATACTTGTAAGCTTATTCGCCCGGGCGCTAACAAAAGTAAAAACAAGGTCTAACTGCCGCACTTGCTGCTGCATGACAATCGTGATAGATTCATCCCTGTCGTTGGAGATAAATACTTCTTCCGAAGCGGTGAAAAACCAACCCGGCTGCGATTCAACAAAACCGTCCGTATCCGTAGCAACCACACTCGCCTCCATATCCCCCACGACTATCCTGTCTGCCGGATTGTACGCCCGGATGCGGTAAACACCCGAAGAAAAAGAGTAGTCTATGGAATTCGTTTCACCTCGCAGGAGTTCGTTATAATCCTCGCCGATCCTTACCTGATATGCCGCCGGGATAGAAACGCCATCCGTGCGGTTGCTCCAGTCGGTCGTAAGAGTGGTGATAATCCCGTAATCGGGATGTTCGGTATCGTAGAGCGGTACTTCTATGCAAGAGGAGAGTCCTAATGAGATATTTATTATTAAACACAGGCTGCGGAGCGTAGAAGAAACTGTCTTTTTCATAGTTATTACTTATTTGAGTGATTGATTCTCCAAACAAGAGAAACTCCTGCTTGCGTGGGACCGATAAAGTTTTTCTTCAAACCGGTTTCCTTCCTTACCAACACTCCTTTGGAAGAGCGGTAATAGCTATCATGTTCCAGCTTGGTGTATCCCAGTCCGAGATGAAAATCCATATCAAACACCGGGTTCAGATGCACTTGGTAACCGCCCGTCAGGCCGCCTCCCGTCAAGTCTCCCTGATAACCGGTTTCGCCTAATTTGAAGTTATATTTTCCCGTATGGAACTCAACCCCCACGAACCAGCGATTGTCTTCACCGATGTGCCGGCGAAGTTCCGGAGAAACCATTTCTATGCGGTATTGCTTTTCGCCTCCGCCCAAGACTATGCGATTGTAAAGACCGTTCACAAGAATACTCCAATGGTCAAATGGATTCCATTCGATCCCTGCGTTGGGGACTACTGCCAGCCAATAGAGCAAGTCGGTGCGGAGGGAAAAACGCAAGCCTCTGAAAGGGGCTTTCGGATGGGAGGGTAATTGCTTGACTGTGTCTGCTTTCTTCTCCTGCACTTTCTCAACCGTTTCGCCTTCGGTTACGGCTACACGACGCAAAGGTATTCGTACCGCTATCACGTCTTTACCGTCTTCATACGTATTGGTGTAATACATCGTAATAAAATCCTTATCCCACCAACCGGGAAGCGGTTGTTTAAACAGGGTGTCCATTCTTATTACTTCATCACCTGCTGCAATCGCCGCCTGCATACCCAGACGCACCGGGATGGCTACCGACACCGTATCTCCGCCACCCGCGTAGGTATTCGCCTGATAGACGGTGATGAAACGGTCGGATGGTGAAACTGCCGGTTGCGGTTGTTTCGCAATGCTGTCCGGCTTCACATTTGGTGTAACTGCCGGTTCGACGGCAGGAACGGGGAGTTCTTTCACTTTTTCCTTTGGCAGTCGCATCGTTACCGTTACGACGTCTTTATGTCCTTCGTAAGTACCGGCATGGCTGGCGGTAACAAAATTCGCTTCTTTCAGTCCCTTGTGGAGGATCAAATCTGATTTCACATGGTGCCCGCGAAGGAAGGCAGTTTGCAGGTTCTTGCTTTCTTCTTTGAAGGAGGAGCAATAGCCGTTCACATAAAGGGGCATTTCCCCGGAGGTGATGGCTTCCTGATACTGCTCTACATAGGAATAGAGCCGTTTCAATTCTACATCGTTACCGGAAAGATAAAACGTGTCGCGCTGAAAGGGGAATTTGAATATAACCACCTTTTCATCACCCGTTACGGCAACCGGAGAATGTTGACCGTAATCCGGTAAAACCGATAGACACAGGAATAACCCTGCAAACCATATTCTCTTCATGTTACTGTTTTCTTTGTTTGGTTCTTAACTTATTTTTTTTGTTGGAAAATCAATCCTAACATATATTCATCTTGTAGGCGCCGAGAAAACGTATGCTTTTGCTGGCTGGCTACAAAGGATGTGTTCTCTAATCCTTATTTATAATTTATTACTTGCTTTATATAATCGAATTTTTTCCTCTTTAGAATGTAACTAATGTTTCCCAATAAAGTTTCGGAAATTCAGGATTAACTCCTCCATTCCAATTACCACCCACGCTACTCCAATATTTTCCATTTGCTGAATCGTCTCCCTTACCCCAATTAAGGGAGGGAGCGTCAGAAGGCCAATAATTAACATTAAAATCGTAAGTGTTATTATCAGGGTTAAGCAGAACAACGGAAAAACAATTTGTTCCATTATTAGTACCTCCAGTAATTGGTCCCATACCAGAAGTAGCACTACTCTCATTAAAGATTGTGCCTATGTTGTAACATGCAGAAATAGTTAATCCATTACCTATACGTCCCACAATACCAGCACAGTAGGTATTACTAGTACTATTAATCGTAACATTACCAGTATTGTAGCATGCCTTTATTGTAGTAGTAGCTCTATTTGCATAATGACAAATACCACCAGCCCCATAACTCTTAGTACCAGCATTAGCATTAGCATTAATCACACCATAATTAGCACAACCAATAATATTACAAGGATTTGTTGAAGGATTTGGATTGACTGCTCCACATATTCCTCCACAAGATAGACTTTTCATCTCAGCTGAATTAGAACATCCTATTATAGATCCTCCCTCCAATAGTCCTACAAAAGTACCAACACCGTTTGAGGTACCACTACCTGTAGCCCCCTTAATATCAATTAGACCAGATGCGATATGCAGATTTTGAAGGGTACCACCAGTAATTTTCTTAAATAGGCCCCACCACTCATTTGCTGTAGACGAAGAAATTATGCTCAAATTATAAATCTTATGATACCCTCCATCAACAGTCTTGCCCGAGGTAAGTTCAGCAACAGGAGTCCATGACTGACTCATCAAATCAATATCCGACTCAAAAATAAATTTCGTCGGAGAAATGTCAATAGCTAACCGTTTCATTTCCGCCGCCGTGTTAATCAATACAGTGGTATTGTCGTCTACCTGTGTTCTCCAAACTACAGAATTGCTTTCCACCTTAAGCCTGATTTCTATATTTTCACTTGGCATAGATTTTCTCCGACCAATTAGAATCTCTGAAGCACCCTCTGCCTGAATCGTCTTAATCAACTTGTCCTCTATCAATATACTTCCCTCGCCTTGTGAATTCAATGTAAGCGACAATGGATTTCCTTGATCAAGCGTTACAGTGATTGTTTTATTTTCATAACCCGTAATAAAAAAGGCAGCATCCGTTAGCTCCGGAATCTCAGGCTCCTCTACCCCCTCAGCATTGAGTTTAAGGGTTATTACGTATTTTTTTCCTCTTTCAAAATTATATGATGGTACTGTAGCAGAGAGAGAACCCTGCACGGTATTTACCTGAATAATCAAATTTTCGCTCGGTTCTTCTACGCTCGTACTTTGAGTCGGGGCAAACATTACATACCCACAGATTATAGGATCGCTACTTATATTCAAGGGATTACCCACCCCATATTCCAACGTCCCACTAATACTACCAAAAATAATAGTACGCTCGTTCTCTTCTTTAGCAGGATCCTCTTTTATTAACAGCAAATCACCCTCTCCATTAAACGAAATGCTAGGCTCTGAATCAACTCCGTCACTCTCATTCGCACTCGGCAACGTAAGTACACATTCTTGTCTTTTCTCCTTAATAGAAACAGATGTAATGCCTCCCCATTTTGTTTGTGCACCCTCCTCTCCATAGACTTTAACAATGACCTGAGAAAGTACATGATTGAAAGTCACTCCATCTGCAAATTTTGTTCCACCTGTTCCACTCACCAAATCAGTAACCATAATATCCGTCGATCCGTCTATGTCAAAAGTTACTGTACCCCCAGAAGCACTACCGGAAAATTCTCCCGCATTGTCTCCCGTATTAGGATACCAACCGATTAATCTCACTTGCGCATTCTTATTTATGGGATAATAGGCATCCGACGTCTCATCAGTGAATCTCAATGTCTTATCAGTAGCGAATATAGTACCATTTACTACTTTCTCTCCGTTATAATTGTTTTCGCCCACATCCAAACGTACAAATCCTACCTCCAAGTCACCTGTAAGCGACGGATTAATCACTCCATCTCCACGCGTTACCGCTCCGATATGAGTGGCAATACGGATTTCGTTACCAACGTAACCAGGCCCCTCATCCTCTTGTTCGGAGCAACCGCTCAGCCCACAGAAAAATGACAGAACTGATAGCCAAATTATATTCTTTTTCATTTCTGGTTACAAAATTAGTTAATAATCGAACTAACTCAAACATTTCCTCGTCATACGGCATGGCATAATACTTCTTGAACTTACGTTTCAATTCCGTTCATGCAACATGCCACAGGACGAGGTGTCTTTAATCGTTATTTTAAAGACCTTAACCAAGGTAAACGGTTTTAATCAACATCAGGGTTGAGTGTTCCTCCATCTACTATGAATGGATTTCCACCATCATCCAGCCATTCTCCTATCGGTGATGAAGCATTCGTAATTACTATTGGTATTAACACTTCTTTATCAATCTTGATGGTAATTACATACGAGGTCGATGCTGCAAAATGTCCTGCTACCACTACACTACCTGACTTACTTGCACTAGCAACTGTAATCTTTAAACTTGCACATGGAACGAACAATGCATTTCCTACTACGTTAGGAGTTGTTGTTATAGGATCAAAAGAATCAAACACCACATTTCCGATTTCGGGAGTGTCATTAGGCTCAATAGTAGTAACTAATGCATCAACCAATGTCGGCAACGTAAAGTCATAATTTCCTGTTATACCCTCCAACGTAACAGAAGTAATATCCTCCCATTCTTCTGCCGCATCTATTTCAAAGGATGCTTTAATTGTTGCGTAAGAAAGCGCATGATTGAAAGTTATACTAGTAATTTGTTCATCACTACTTCCACGCACCAAATTAGTAAACATAACATCCGTCGATCCGTCTATGGTATGCGTTACTTTACCACTAACGTCGAATGCGCCATCAGCAGGATACCAACCGATTAAATTCACCGTCCCTTTAGCGGCAGGATATTTGTTATTTTCTCCCGCGAATGTCAACTCATAATCAGACTTAGCTACCGTACCTGTCAAAGTTTCACCCTCGCTATAATCCTCAAAGTCGCCATCCACGCGTGCAAATTTTACCGATAAGTTATTTTCAAGCGGCGCCACAATCTGTGCACGAGTTACCGCCCCAATATTAGCCTTAATACGAATTTCGTCCCCACTATAAGCAGCAACATTATCACTTTTTTCCGAACAACCGATAATCATTACCAATGAAAAAACCGGCACTAATAAAAAGATTTTTTTCATACTAAAAAAATTGTTAATAATTAAACTTAATTTTCACTAAACACATACCATTTTAATTTCTTACTATTGGTACTTATCCCCTCCCAACAAACATTTCATAAACATTTTATGCGATATTTTTCAAAGATAGAAAACGATTCTTAATAACCCAAAAAATCCCCTAATTTATTACTTGCTTTTATGTTTTTTAACAAAACCAGGGAAATGTAGGGGTAAGGCTTGCCCTTACCCTCAGAACCAGCCGTCCAACGCCCCTATACGGGATAAGGGTGTGTCAAAAAGTCTATTTTCACTATATTTCCGATTATATAATCCATAATCCGGCAAATGGGAAAGATGATAAATTTTATTATGAAGGACGTTGTAGTAGGGGCAAGGCATGCCTTGCCCCTACTAATTCCGCCAACAGATCAAACATTAGCAATTCCATTTATTTTAACCTTTTCCGAAATAAAAAGAAAAAAAATTAAACTTTACCTTTGACGCGTTTGTTATATATTTAAGGTATCCCCACATATCCATGAGAAAAAAGAACCCCCAAACAAGTAAACGGACGGACAGAAAGGAACTGGCAGAGAGGCTGAGGCTCCTTTTCCGGCAGAAAGCCAACGAGACGTTCAGCCTGAAACGCATTTTCTCGGAGCTTCGCTTGGTAACCCATCCGTCCAAAAGGCTGTGTGCCGATCTCCTCTCGGAACTGCTGGACGAAGCTTATCTCACCGAAACAGACGCGCATCAATACCACATAAACAATCGTGGAATGGAAATGACGGGAACGTTTTACCGGAAAAGCAACGGAAAAAACTCCTTTGTTCCCGACGGTAGCCAAGAACCGATATGTATTGCCGAACGTAACTCCGCCCATGCCATGCATAACGACCGCGTACGCGTCGCTTTTTTTGCCAAACGCAGCAACCGCAGTGCCGAAGGAAAAGTCATTGAAATCTTGGAGCGCGCTACCGACGCCTTTGTCGGCACGTTGGAAGTAACCCAAAACTACGCTTTCCTCATCACCGAAAGCCGGACATTAGCGAACGACATCTTTATCCCGAAACAAAAGCTGAAAGGAGGAAAAACAGGAGACAAAGTAGTGGTAAAAATCGTGGAGTGGCCGGACAGAGCCAAAAATCCCATAGGACAAGTGATTGACATTCTGGGGCGTGCGGGAGATCATACCGCCGAAATGCACGCCATCTTGGCGGAATTCGGATTACCATACGTATATCCGAAAGCCGTGGAACAAGCAGCGGAAAAGATTTCCGGAGAAATTATTCCGGAAGAAATTTCCCAACGAGAAGATTTTCGTGACGTAACCACCTTTACCATCGATCCAAAAGACGCCAAAGATTTTGACGACGCACTCTCTATCCGCCCCTTGGAAAACGAGGAGTGGGAAGTGGGCGTACACATTGCCGACGTTACCCACTACGTAAAAGAAGGAAACCTGATTGACCAGGAAGCCGAAAAGCGCGCCACTTCCGTCTATCTGGTTGACCGCACCATTCCAATGCTGCCGGAACGGCTTTCGAACCTTATCTGTTCCCTTCGCCCTCACGAGGAGAAGCTGACCTTTTCCGTCATTTTTCATATCACAACCACAGGGGAAGTCTGCCATTCGCGCATCGTACGCACCGTTATCCAATCCGACAAACGTTTCACTTACGAAGAAGCCCAGCAAGTGATTGAAACCCAAGCAGGCGATTTCTCCCAAGAACTTCTCACACTAAACACCATTGCTCAAGCATTGCGCAAAAAACGTTTCGCCCAGGGAGCCATCCATTTCGACCGCTACGAGATTGCATTTGAAACAGACGAGAAAGGGAAACCCACAGGCGTCTCCGTTAAGGAATCGAAAGAAGCCAACCAATTGGTAGAAGAATTCATGTTGCTGGCAAACCGTACCGTAGCAGAAAAAATCGGCAAAACGCCCAACGGAAAGAAAGCCAAAGTATTCCCCTACCGGGTTCACGATCTGCCCGACCCTGCGAAATTAGACAATTTGGCGCAATTCATTGCCCGCTTCGGGTACTCGTTGCGCACCACCGGCACCCCAATGGAAATTTCCCAATCCATCAACCGCTTGTTGGACCTAGTGCAAGGAAAAAAAGAAGAAAACCTCGTTGAAACGGTCGCCATTCGTGCCATGCAAAAAGCAGTCTATTCCACGCACAACATCGGTCACTATGGCTTGGCATTCGACCATTACACGCATTTCACTTCCCCCATCCGCCGGTTTCCGGACATGATGGCACACCGGCTCATCACCCGCTATCTGAACGGCGGGAGAACCGTGTCCGAACAGAAATACGAAGACCTCTGCAAACACAGTTCGGACAGGGAGCAACTCGCCGCCAATGCCGAACGCGCCTCCGTGAAATACAAGCAAGTGGAATACCTGTCGGACAAATTAGGACAAGTGTTCGAAGGCGTCATTTCGGGCGTAACGGAATGGGGGCTTTACGTGGAACTTAACCTGAACAAATGCGAAGGAATGATTCCTATCCACCACCTCGAGGACGATTACTACGAGTTCGACGAAAGAAACTACTGCCTTCGCGGACAAAGAAACCACCGCACCTACCGCTTGGGAGATGAAATCAGCGTACAAGTGGCACGCGCTAATCTGGAAAAGAAACAATTGGACTTTGCTTTGGCGGAATAATTTGCCGGAGTTTTATAGATGAACTCCGGCAATGCTTTTCGCTATCTTTTTTGTAATGATTGGCTCATCCTATAACTCATCACTTACCAATCATCCGTTCGGAAAGGAGTAGCGGGTATGCCATTCATACCAAATAAATTTGCATCGGTGTAATTTTTGTATGCGTATCTCACAGCTACGGGATGGGATACTTCCTGACATGATACGGCTAAGTTGGTGATTTTGTTTCCCATTTCCACTTTTGCCGGATAGAATACATGGTCTTCACCTGCCATTTCAAATCCTTTCAAGTTGTCCGACAAGGGATAAAAACCTCGTTCCGCATAATCGAAGTTGATGTATATCTTGTTATCCGCAATTTCCATTGAATTGTAAAGCGGACCGGAATAGCCAAAACCTTCCTTATTGTAAGTCTTAGCTAATGCCCAACAGGCTAAACGGCTACCTATTATTTCTTTGTTTATTGGATGGATAGATACCGGATTTCCGGCATCCAGCGTTGTTACCATACCCGAATTGGGGATGTCTTTCAGGTTCTGAAATTGGACTTCCCGCAAACGAGCAGCAGAAATTCCTTCTGCATTTTCATAGTTATAAGGAGCTGTCTGTACAAAATAAAATGGAAATTCACCTCTGTTCCATTTTGCCCGCAAATCTTTTATAAAAGCAGGCGTCAACTCTTTATATATTTCGATGTTATGGCGGTTGCTTTCTCCCTGATACCACAAAAAACCTCTGATAGCAAAGTTTGTCAATGGCGCAATTTTGGCATTATAGAGCACGCATGGAGTGGCTGTAGGGGTTTTCACCTCATCGTTATTGGCGAGTATGGAAAGGTCAATTTCTTTAAAAGGCTCAATGGCTTCCCTGCTCATCCACGCTTCCACTCTGGATCCTCCCCAGGTGGAAATAACCAATCCTACGGGTACTTCCAAGGCTTCCTGAATGTATCGTGCAAAAAAATAAGCCACTGCGCTTGTGTTTGCTACGTTTTCGGAAGTATTTTCCAACCATGCTCCCTTGCAATCTGTCTGTGGTTGTTTGTTGAATTGGCGTACCCATAAACCGTTTTGTGAATCGGTGGTATATATCCTGATGGGAGTGGAAGATTTGGCTTTAGCGATAAGGTCGTTGGCGCCTTCCACAGGCTGTCTGTCAAATCCTTTCATAGGCATCTCCATGTTTGATTGACCGGAAAAAAACCAAACTTCCCCTATCAAGATATTTTTCAGCAAAATTTCTTCACCCTCTTTGAAACTAATGTCGTAAGGACCTCCTGCTTTGGGCGTAGGGACAGTCAGCAACCATTTTCCCGATTGGTCGGTTTGGACGGTATAGACTTTGTTAGTCCAGGATGGCTTTATGGTCACTTTTTTGCCGACGGCAGCTTCCCCCCAGAATTTGACATCGGTTTGTTGTTGCAAAACCATATTGTCTCCCAATATAGTAGGTAATTTTACTTTAGCCCAAAAGGGAGAAACAAACAGAAACAGGGTAACAATGATTAATACTGTTTTTATGCTATTAGTTTTCATTTTGTAGCTATTTATTATACGTATGTAGCGCATTTAAAGTAAAGGAGGAAGTTGTTCGCGACTAACAACATAGTTATATTTAATTGTTTCTCAAACGATTAAATACGATGAACAAATTAAGAAACATGAACATACCCAGTCTATAATCTCCAATCATGTGAACCAAGATAATACACATTTCCACATTTCATTCCAAGGTATTACATTTGAAGATATAAAACCTGATATAATAGCAGACATTAACCATCCCAAAAACGCTAAAGCTCTTTTAACAGAGAATTTTACTACTGCCCAACCAATATTTGTGTCATTTTTTGTTATTAATAGCTCTAATTCCGCATATTTATTATGCACTTGTTCATAAAGGCAAATAGCATCTTCTTTCTCAGGCTTAATTTCTAATAATTTTGCTTTTTTCAAGTTTTCGATTATATATTGCCTGTGTTTTTTATATTCTATATAAAACTCCCCATTACCAATAGATACTAAATCTATATATTTTGTTCTTTTACTAAATTTCTTTATGACAATATCATAGAGCTTTACATTCAAAAATTTATAGCAATCTAAAACACTTCTCTCAATATGTCCTTTTGCTTTACTTATTTGTTCATCGTATTTAATCGGTTGTCAAATGGTTAAATATAGTTAATTTTTTTGGAAATGCACAACTTTTTATTGCTTAAAATAGTAATGCACTACGGGTTCGGTAACATATCGGGTAATTTATTTGATGATAATAATATTTCTCTTTATATTTGCAGTATTGATTAAATAATTTGTTTGTGTTAAAAGAAAACAGACGATTAAGATGTATATAAACAGAACCTCTGCTTTTAGGTAATCGTTCATCGGGGTTAAGATCGAATACTAATTTTTTACCTGTTTTTTTTTCAATTTTCTTCTGCAATTCTTCAATATCCATTGAAATAATTTCATCATATTTTATACCTGTAACTCTTGCTATAGTAGCTTTCGTTTCATTATTTAACATTATTGCCATTTCATTACAAGTTTTGTAAATTCCTGTTTTAAACCTTATTTTTCAGAAACCCCCACACATAAACAAATTATTTAATCAATACTGCAAATATAAAGAGAAATATTATTATCATCAAATAAATTACCCGATATGTTACCGAACCCGTAGTACATCACTATTTTAAGCAATAAAAAGTTGTGCATTCCCAAAAAAATTAACTATATTTAACCATTTGACAACCGATTAAATACGATGAACAACTTTACTCGAAATTACGAAAAAATTTATCCACCCCTGTCTATATAACCGATTATAAAGATAAGGCGCAAGCTCTTAGGAGGCATCCGGAGGAACGTTTTTCCTTAATCAACTCCCATCAACCTTTCAATTCCCATGCCAAAGCGCTTGCGCCCAGAATTGCCGCGTCGGCGTCTTTCAATTCGGATATCAACAATTGCGTCTTTCCTTTAAAAATTTTGAGAACATTATTGTCCATCGCTTTTTGAATCGGCTTCATAATATAATCCCCCGCATTGGTCAATCCGCCGAATAATATAATGGCTTGTGGACTGGAGAAGGCAACGAAGTCAGCCAATGCCTGTCCCAGCAACCGACCGGTAAAACTGAATGCCTCCTGCGCTATGAGGTCTCCTTCCAAAACGGCTTCATATACATCTTTGGAAGTAATTTCATCGGGAGAAAGATTGCGTAACAGGCTCTCGTCGTCCCGGGCAATCAACAACCCTTGTACTGTACGTACCAAACCGGTAGCCGAACAATAGGCTTCTAAACAACCATTGCGTCCGCAACCGCATCTACGTCCGTCGTGCCGCACAATGACATGCCCCAATTCTCCGGCAAACCCGTCATGACCATACACCACTTGCCCGTTAACCACAATGCCGCTTCCTACGCCTGTCCCAAGCGTAATCATAATGAAATCTTTCATACCGCGAGCGGCGCCGTATGTCATTTCACCCACCGCAGCCGCATTGGCGTCATTGGTCAAAACAGCAGGAATACCCAGCATTTCTTCAATCATAGCAGCCAAAGGAATAACTCCTTTCCAAGGCAAATTCGGTGCAAACTCAATGGTTCCTTTGTAAATATTACCATTGGGAACTCCTATACCGACTCCTTTTATTTTTTCCAACCCACCCTGCGTGTTAATCAAGGAAAGAAGTTCTTTGCAAACCTTATCTACAAAATCTTCCACTTGGACAAACTTCTGAGTTTTTATTTTCTTTTTTTCGTCTTTCGTATCGTTTCTTGCCACTATTGTTCCTCGGGCGTCCACAATACCAAAAACAGTATTCGTGCCGCCAATATCAATACCTACTACATAAGGTTTCTCCATA
>SNRY01000113.1_pt1 | contig 30327 bp, 10 predicted proteins | sample 4693421 | NCBI WGS metagenome assembly SNRY01 (sample SAMN11003215, study PRJNA524138) | termite gut metagenome | isolation source: Bacteroidetes bacterial symbionts from single cell of protist host amplifed... | host: Streblomastix strix ... | reverse complement strand
TAATTATAATTACATACTTATCTATAATTATGATAAAGTACATAGAAGGAGATATTTTAGCAAGCAATGCACAAGCCCTAGTGAATACAGTCAATACTGTAGGAGTTATGGGTAAAGGTATAGCATTGCAATTTAAGAATGCCTTTCCTGATAATTTTAAATTTTATTACGAAACCTGTAAAAAAGGTGAAATTCGTATAGGCAAATTATTTGTTACCCATGATAGAAATCTAAACACAGGCGACAAAATAATTATTAATTTTCCAACTAAAAAAGATTGGAGAAAGCCGTCTGAGTATTCTTTCATTGAAGAAGGCTTAGATGATTTAGTAAAAGTAATACAAAAATATCAAATAGAGAGTGTTGCATTACCTCCGTTAGGAGCTGGGAATGGAGGATTAGAGTGGGAAAAAGTAAAGAAAATCATTAATCAAAAATTAGGTCTTTTAAAAACAGAAATAAGCATTTATGAACCTACTTCTCATATAAAAGAACATTTAAAGAATGAGAGAACGAAGTTAACAGATGCAAGAGCATTATTGCTATATGCTTTATACAATTTAGTGAAAAACGGCGAGTATGTCTCCGAATTTTCCAGTGAGAAAGTCTGCTATTTTATGCAAAGGTTTGGCGCACAGAAATATTTTAAACTAAAGTATGAACCAAAATTTTATGGACCTTACTCCGGTAAAGTGAGATATTTATTAAATGCTCTTAATGGAAGTTATATAATGGGGTATAGTGATATGAATAAAAAAACCTTTGAACCCCTTACATTAGTTGCCGATGGGTATGAAGCCGTTTTTGAATATATTGAAAATAAACCAGAGTTAAAAGAGATAATAACCAAAACAAATTCTTTGCTGGAAGGGTTCTATTCGGATTTTGCTCTTGAATTATTATCCTCGGTTGATTATATCGCTCATTCGAAAAATAATCTTGACAAACAATTTATAACTCAAGAATTAAATAATTGGAGTAATAGAAAAAGAAGTCTTTTTTTTAATACTAAATATATTGATATTTCAATAAACCATTTGAAAGTTTATTTATGGCAGATTCAAGTTCTAACTGCGACAATTCAGAACAAAGATGCATAAAAGATTTTAGAGGGTGTGTGAAAGCCGAGTTTTTTCTCTAGGTCTTTTGTCTATTTTATTCGTACCAGTTTGATAAAATCATTTGTGTATATATACCTTCAAATCTGTCCCTTTAAGGATATATTGCCTGATTAATCAGACAATATATACCTAAAAAACAAACATTTACTCATTACGATGATGATAGAATTAAAAATATTCAATTCAAAATTAATCGAAGACCTAGAAAAAAACTTAATTTTAAGGAACCCTTTAGCATGTTCCGTAAAATGCTAAATAATAAAGTTGCATTTAATACTTGAATCTACGAACCTTAAAAAGCCATAAATATTTTTGTTTGTACAAAAATAATAGCTAATTTTGTTATTGAATTATGGAATCAAGACTTTTCAAGAGATTAAACACAAAGATTTTAGACCAGCTTTTTTCTTTTAAAGAGATTATTTAAACGATTATGAATTCGACAGTAAAGAATTCAAAGAAACACCGTTACAAGAAAACTTAAAAACTTAAGACAAACCACCTTTCGGGGTGGTTTTTTTGTTCTTTTTAATCAAGGTGAATTCACCCTGATTAAAAAGAACAACCACATCAAAATAAAGTTGTAGAGGGAGTGTCCCAACGGGTTTAATAAAGTTCAAATACAGCTTCTATCTCTACCGGAATGTTATCCGGCAAAGAGCCGACGCCTACTGCGCTTCTTGTTCCCACTCCGTTATCTTCTCCCCAAACGGCGGCAAACAGCTCGCTGCAACCATTGATAACATAGGGAGGTTTATGAAAGTCCGGAGTGCAATTGACCATACCGAATACTTTCATTACCCGTTTTACCTTGTTTAAGCTACCGATATTTGCTTTAATAGTCGAAAGCATGGTTAATCCTACTTGGCGGGCGGCGGCTTTTCCTTCTTCTTGCGTCAATTCGCTGCCGATACGTCCGGTAATTAACGATTTGTCATTTTGCACAGGGCAATGACCGGACAAATACAAATGCTTTCCATCTATTAAACAAGGTTTATAAGCCCCCATCGGAGACGGCGCAGGGGGAAGAGTCAACCCCAGCTTTTCAAATTGTTCATCTGCGTTATACATAACGATTTGGTTTTATTGTTATATTCCTTCCAACAGCCTTTTCAACACGACTGTTGCTGAAATTTCTCTATTTGCCGCTTCCGGAATAACGAGGGACTGCGGACTTTCTATGACGTCATCCGTTACAATCATGTTCCTGCGCACCGGTAAGCAATGCATGAAGTAAGCCTTGTTGGTAACAGCCATTTGCTTGTCGCTCACTGTCCAATTACGGTCTGTGCTTACTATTTTGCCATAGTTATTGCCGGTATAAGCTGCCCAGTTTTTCGCATAAACAAAGTCTGCTCCTTCAAAAGCTTTCATTTGGTCATACTCTACTTGGGCTTTGCCCACAAAACGGGGGTCAAGTTCGTAACCTTCCGGATGGGTAATCACAAGTTCATAACCGGCTTCATTGATCCATTCGGCAAAAGAATTGGGTACGGCTTGCGGCAGGGAACGAGGATGGGGCGCCCAACTCATAACTATTTTGGGATGTTCTGTCTTTTTATATTCCTCAATGGTGATAAGGTCGGCAAAACTCTGCAATGGGTGGCGTGTGGCTGCCTCCATAGAGAACACCGGACGACCGGAATATTGTATGAACTGATTAATAATCGTTTCGTTATAATCATACTCACGACTTTCAAATTGGGCAAAGGAACGCACTCCGATCACATCGCAATAACAACCCATTACCGGAATGGCTTCCAAAATATGTTCAGGTTTGTCGCCGTCCATAATGGCGCCACGCTCCGTTTCCAATTTCCATGCACCCTGGTTAATATCCAGAACAATCACATTCATCCCCAGATTTTGAGCTGCTTTTTGAGTGCTTAACCGAGTACGGAGGCTGGAATTGAAAAATATCATCATCAAGGTCTTGTTCCGCCCCAACTCTACATATTTATACCGGTTTTTCTTAATCTCGAAAGCTTCTGCCAATGCCGATTCTAAATCGGGAAGATCGTGTACGGAAGTAAATTTATTCATGGTAAATAGTGTTTAGTTTCTAATTTGCCCGTTTCCTTTTATGATCCATTTATAAGAAGTGAGTTCTTCCAATCCCATCGGACCGCGCGCATGCAACTTTTGCGTACTGATGCCTATCTCGGCTCCCAATCCGAATTGTGCGCCGTCGGTAAAAGCAGTGGAAACATTGGTATATACGCAAGCGGCATCTATTGCTTTCGTAAACAAACCGGCGTTCAGCAAGTTCTCCGTAACGATACATTCACTATGCCGGGAACCGTGTTCCGCGATATGCTCTATGGCGTTTTCAATGCTATCAACCGTCTTTATCGCCAGGGTATAGGAAAGGAATTCTGTACCGAAACTTTCCTCCGTAGCGGGCTTCAACCATGATGCCGGATACCGGTCTTCCAAAACATTGTACGCAAGAGTGTCGGCATAAATCAATACGTTGCTGTTTTGCAACCTGCAACAAAGAGCCGGCAAATCGGACAAGCGGTCTTTATGAATAATCAAACAGTCCAACGCATTGCAGACGCTCACTCGTCTGGTTTTGGCGTTATGGATAATGGCAACGCCTTTCTCCGTATCTCCATACTTATCAAAGTAGGTATGACAGATGCCTGCCCCCGTTTCAATCACGGGAACAATCGCATGGTCTCGGACAAAACGAATCAGGTTACTACTTCCACGCGGTATAATAAGGTCTATATAGTCCACCGCCCGTAACATTTCGGTAGTAACCTCGCGGTCTGTGGGAAGAAGTTCGGCAATGTGCGGGTTTACTCCAAACCGTTCCAATACAGAATGGATAACCTCAATAATCGCTCGGTTGGAGTAATCGGCATCGCTTCCTCCTTTCAGCACACAAGCATTACCGCTTTTCAGACAGAGTGAAAAAACATCGAAACCCACATTAGGTCGCGATTCGTAAATAATGCCAATAACGCCGAAAGGAACGCTGACCTTTGTCAACTCCATACCGTTGGGACGAACGGTTTTCAGGAATGTTCTACCCAAAGGAGAGGGAAGGATAGAAACGTTTCGTATATCGTCGGCTATACTTTTAATACGCTCTTCGGTCAGCATCAGGCGGTCGTATTTGAAATCCCCTTTATCCATAACCGCCAAATCCTTTTTGTTTTCGGCAAGGATATAAGAAGCTTGCGCAACGGCAGCATCGGCTACGGCGCAAAGGATATGGTTTATTTGTTCGTCGGTCAATAGAACAAGTTCACGACTGGCTGTGCGGACAAGTTTTAACCTGTCATTCAGTTTATCCATCACATCGACGTTTACCATTTATTCCAAATACAGATAATCATAATGCACCACCGCTTTCTTTCCATGTTTTCCCATCACTGCGCGTACCTGTGAAGAAGCATAACTCGTTTTTCCCACGCCGATAGAATTATTTTCGTCATCCATGATTCGTACAATATCATCTTTTTCAAATCCCCCTTCTACCCGTGTAATACCTACCGGCAATATACTTACCGCTTTGCCGGAATACAGCGCCTCTACCATTGGTTTATTAACATGTATCTCCCCTTTGGCAAAACCTGCACTGTGTGCAATCCATTTTTTTATACCCGAGACCGGTTTTGCCGAAGGAATAAAGCAAGTACAAACCGTATTTTCGGGATGCGCCCAAAGATCAACCAAAATGTGATCCCGCTTCCCGTTGGCTATGATGACGCCAATACCTTCATCGGCTACTTTGCGCGCAATGCCCGCTTTGGTCAACATTCCACCTCTCCCGAAACTCGACAGGGAAGTCTGTTGTATACAATCCGGCAAATCGTCCCCCGGCTTTATCTCCCGAATAACCGTCGAAGCGGGGTTAGACGGCGAACCGTTATAAATGCCGTCTATATGGCTTAAAATTACCAACATTTGTGCATCCATCATGGCAGCAACAAGCCCCGATAATTCATCATTATCCGTAAACATCAACTCGGTAACGGAAACAGTATCATTCTCATTCACAATAGGAATTACTCCGTGTTCAAGCATTACTCCGATACAATTTTTTTGATTAAGATAGTGGCGGCGTGTACCAAAATCTTCCTTAGTAGTAAGTACCTGTCCCACAGTAATGCCATGCTCACGAAAAAGTTCGTAATAACGGTTGATCAGTTTGGCTTGTCCTACGGCAGAAAAAAGTTGACGTTGATCTACGCTGTTCAATTTTTTCAGATTCTTTATTTCACTGCGTCCCGAAGCCACAGCTCCTGAAGAAACAAGAATAATTTCGATACCGGATTTATGCAATTCGGCTATCTGCTCGACGAGCGTTGACATACGCATTACATCTAACGTACCGTCAAACTGTGTTAATACATTACTGCCTATTTTTACTATGATTCGTGTAAACTGCCTTTTCATTTTACCCGATAATCTACAAACGCAAAGATACACGATAATCTTTGGATTCACGGATGTTATTTCTCAAAAAACAGGCAGCAGAAAAAGAAAAGGAAGGAAAAACATAATAAATACCATAAATAGGGTATTGTATAATACAATTAACTGCGCCTACCTTTGTTAAAAAATTAAACAGAAATATGTTTTTTATTATTAATTATTAGAACTAAGCCTATTGACTACTTTTGCCTGTCGTACATAGAAAGACAGAAAAAAAGAAAATGTGTATTCGTGTAAAAAGAGTGTTTAATTATTAAAAAAATCGTATGAAAAGGAAAAAATTGTATCTATTTCTTTGTAGTGTGATAACTTTTCTCAGTGTGACCAACGCTCAGAATTTTGAGATTAATGGCATTGTTTACGATGAGCAAGGAGATCCGGCTATCGGCGTGTTAGTCGTATTGAAAGAAACCAAACTGGCTACCATTACTGACACCAATGGAAGATTTCAATTGCTTTCCCCTGTGGAAAAAGCAATAGTGAAAATTTCCGGTGTGGGTTATCAAACGTTAGAGGTGGCGGCAGGTAAAAACCTGCAAATCCAACTCAAACCGGAAGCTTATCTGTTGGAAGATGTTGTGGTTACAGGTTATCAACAATTGCCACGCGACAGGGTAACCGGTTCTTTCAAAATATTGCCGTTGGACGCCCTCTCCAAACCTACTACGAATATTGGCTCTCGTCTGATTGGGACTATTGCCGGTCTCCAAGCCAATACAACTTTGGATGGAGACATAAGTTTTGAAATTCGCGGCAAGACAAGTCTAAATGCAAATGCGAAGCCATTGATAGTGGTGGATGGTTTTCCGATAGAAGGTGATTTGAATACGTTAAATCCAAACGAGATTGAAAGCGTCACTTTACTGAAAGATGCGGCGGCGGCATCTATTTGGGGAGCCAGATCTGCCAACGGTGTGATTGCGGTAACGACAAAGGGAAACCGGTCGGCTTTCAATCGGAGTGAAACAAAAATAGAGTTTTCTTCTTTTTTTAAATTCGCTCCGAAGATTGATCTGAATTATGCCAGATCATTGGCTTCATCTGCCGAAACCATTGAATATGAGAAAATGGCGTTTGACGCTTGGAGTGCCAACATGCCAGCGGATGCTTTCAACGCGATGTCATCGTTTTCTCCGGGTTTAGTGGCGCTCAACGAACACCGCTTGGGATACCTTACGGAGGAAAAGACGAATGAGCTTCTGGAATCTTACAAGAAATACGACAATAGTGAGCAAATCAAAAAATATTTGCTTCAAAGTCCCTCCACCCAACAGTATAATTTAAACATTGCGACGGATGGCGAACGGGCAAATCACTATTTGTCGCTGCTGTACGAAGAAAACACCTTTTATGCAAAAGGCAAGGATAATTGGAAAACCCAAATAGGTTATCGTACAAATGTACAATTTGCCAAATGGCTAAAATTTAATCTTTCGGGAACCTTTACCTATAAGGAAGCTACCGATAATAGCGTGAGCAATGGTATCTTTGGTCTGACTCCCTATGAAATGCTGGTGGATGAGGAAGGAAACAGGACGAATCTGACTAACGGGTGGTATCAACCGAATTTAGATCGTTATTTCGTGAAAGAAAACTTCCCGTATGATTTTACTTATAATCCTATCACTGAACTTGAAAGTCGGGATTTAAGGACGACCAACATAGATGCGCGATTGCAGGCAGGATTTACAGTAAAAATACTGAAAGGACTTACCTTCGATTCGAAACTGCAATATGAATTGAATAACACATTGAATCGGAATTTTTATAGCGACAAGTCTTACACCGTGCGCGCTACCGTCAATCAATCTTCTTCTTATGACAGAGGAACGGGAAAAGTAACGTTAAATCTTCCGTTGGGAGGTTTTTTAGACCAAAGCAGAACGAGGACCGACGGGTGGAATATCCGTAACCAAATCAACTTTGACCGTGTTTTCAACGGAGTTCATGAAGTAACGGCAATAGCAGGAACCGAAGCGAGGTAAAGAACTTATCAAACGTTCTCCCACCCCAGATCGTATGGATATGACGATGACAAGTTGACAACTTCTGCTTTTCCTAATGGTCCGGGTGGATCTACTACCGCATTGCGCATAAATAATTGGGTAGGTACCTCCCAAACATTTGCTTATATCAATTCCTTCTCGTACCGTACAGACCGTTTTTACTCACTGTATGGAAATGCGGCATACACCTACCTTTCTAAATATGTTCTGTCTGGTAGCCTGAGGACGGATGCTTCGAATTTGATTTCCGACGATCCGAAGTATCGTTATGCTCCATTTTGGTCGGTAGGAGGAAGCTGGCATCTGGGTCGTGAAAACTTTTTGAAAGATAACAATTGGATAGATCGCTTGATTTTACGCTTGACTTACGGGTATAATGGAAACGTAGATACTTCTACGGCGTTTATGCCTTTGATAAGTATGGGAACAGCGCTCAACCAATACACACAAGGTTATACGGCTACCATTTCCAGCTACGGCAATCCTACCTTGCGTTGGGAAAAGACAGGGACTTGGAATGTAGGGGTTGATTATTCTTTATTCAATGGACGTTTGTTTGGTCAAATCGAAGCGTATAACAAAAACAGCAAGGATTTGATAGCCTCTATTTCCATTCCGGCTATTAATGGTACCACTTCTCAAAAGTTCAACAATGCTGCGATGACTAATCAAGGAATTGAAATTGAGGTAGGAACGCAACAGAATCTATACGGCAAGAAAATTGTATGGAAAGGTAATGTAAACGCCTCTTATAATCAGAATAAAATTACGGATTTGTTCATTGCTGCATTTGACGGAGCTACGCTTACTTCTACGTCACCCGTTTACGTGGAAGGGTATAATGCGAATACTCTTTGGACATTTGCTTACAACGGAGTGAAAAACCTCGGAACAGCAGATTCGCCGAATTGGCAGCCGACTATCAAAGGCGTGGACGGTGCTTCTTTCGACTTTGGAGCGTGGACCAGCGGAGAAGCTACTGAATTTTGTGTTCCCATGGGAACCACAGTCGCTCCTTGGTTATTGGGGGTTACCAACAGTTTCAAAATATATGATTTCGATTTCTCTTTCATTATTACCGGCAAGTTCGGTCATGTATTCAAGAGAGAAAGTTTCAATTATCCGCCTGCCTGGGGCGATCGTGTGCTTCCTAACAGTAAATTGAACGAAGTATTAAACGGAGACCCTATGAAAATAGTACCCCTGCCTATGAATGGTCCTATTGAAGGTCGTTATTATTTTTGGGACCGGTTCTATCCTTATTTGGACTATTTAGTGGAGAATGCGGGACACATTCGTTTTCAAGAAGTTAACTTGACCTATACGCTGCCCTCGCCTCTTGCCCGAAAAGTGGGATTGAATGTGTTACAAGTGTACGGACAAGCCAACAATTTGTCTTCCATATACTTCAATAAATTCAATGAAGACCCAGAGTTTCCAGCAGGCTCCATGAAGCCTACTCCGTCTGTCACACTCGGATTTAAAGTAACATTCTAAAAAACAGAGCTATGATTAGAAAAAAATATTTATTACTTATCTATGTAAGTATCTTAGGGTTCGGTATATCGAGTTGTAATGATTTTCTCGATCAAATGCCTTCTAAAACAACTTCGTTGGTGATAACCACTGCCGACCAGTTGGATGCGATACTCGAAAATTATGCTTCTTATTATCAGGTTGCCAGTAATGAAAATGTTATGGGGCATGATGACTACGGATTGACCGTGAAACTTTATGATGCAAGACCTGCCTCTTTTACTTTTTACCCCATATTCTATTGCAGTACGTGGGATACGGAATATTTACCTTTGGAAACGCGTGCTTCCGCTTGGACTACCGAATATAGCAAGATATTCAGGGCTAATTTGGTGTTAAATTATCTCGACAAAGTGTCCGGTTCGGTAGAACAAAAAAACCAACTCAAAGCCGAAGCTCATCTGTTGAGGGCATATAGCTTACTTGAATTGGCGCAAATATATTGCCTCCCTTATACCGAAGAAACGAAAGGAGAGGTAGGCTTGGCGCTGAAACAATCGGTCAGCTTCGAAGAACTTTCTCACAGGGCGACTCTTGAAGAAACCTATGCCTTGATTGAATCCGACATAGAGGAAAGTTTGAAGTTGACAAACCATTTGGTTCAAAACAATAAGGTGCGTCATTGGAGGGGAAACTTGGGAGCTGCCAATTCTTTTGCGGCAAGGTACTGGTTGGGACGTAACAACTATGAAAAAGCGCAATCTTATGCGCAAAAAGCCTTGGACGAATATAGTTATTTATTGGACTATAATACCGATATGCATTATAGTACCATACAGCCAACCCCTACAAAGATTTATACAAATCCGGCAGATCCTACTTTTTCCGAAGAATACACGGTTTTGTTTCCATATACCCATGATAATCAGGTGGACATGACTGACATGTTGGGTTGGCCGGAATTTTATTATTTCAGATTACTCTATTACGGGTCATGGTGGTACATTCCCAGTGATGATTTGCTTAGTATTTACGATCATGAGTACGACTTGCGGTATAAATACCATGTGGTGGAAGGATATACTTACGTCTCACCGGCATCAATGAACAATCCGGCGTATTTCGGTTACGGGTATGTGTTCTTTTTCAAAGACCGGATTCCTGCCGGTCCTACGGTGGCTGAAATGCTTTTGACCAAAGCCGAATGTCAAGCGCGTCTGAATGACATTAGCGGAGCAATTGCTACGGTGAATCAGCTCCGAGCCAAGCGCATAGACAATACTGCGCCGCTAAGTGCCGTCAATCTGACAGCTTCTTCGAGAGAAGAGGCAGTAAAAGAGATACTCAAGGAAAGACGTCGCGAGATACCGTTTTATACCCGCCGTTTCGATATCCGCCGTTTCAATACAAACGATGATCCGTTTGACGATGTAGACCTTTCGAGGGTATTTTATCCCTATTCCAATACGGCTGTACACAGCGGGGACGCTCCTATAGAATATACGTTGAAAAAAGGAGACAGGAAGTGGGCTTCTCCTATTCCCAATACGGAGATTATTACCAGCCAAGGGAAATTGAAGCAAAATACATATTAAAACATAATGAAGAATAAATAGGAATGATATACCTTTGGCGTTATATCATTCCTATTATTCTATTAAACAAATTGAATTGCATGAAAAATATATTACTATCGGCAATCATATTGTTGTCTGCAAGTTGTACGTTTGCCAAGCAGGAAGTACACTTGAAAGGTCAACTTAAAAATATAGGCGATACTTCTATTGGGATGTCTTATAACGGAGCATTATCCTTGATTGGAAACAGCCGGAATATCGTTATTCACACAGACCGGGACGGTTATTTCGATACGATTGTCCCATTGGAAAAACCGGAATATTATTCCATATCAAGAAACACACTCTATTTATCCCCGGGGGACGATTTGGCTGTTTTTATCACTTCTTCCAATACAGAAGCGTCTTTCAATGGTACCGGGGCAGAAGCGAACAATTATATGAAATACAGGCTTTTCCCCAAGGGAGGTTCTTATTTGGAATCGGGTAAAAATGTGGGTGAAAACTTTATGGCAACCAAATATGTCATAGACAGCCTTGCCGCTATTCGTTACGCCGAACTTGATACGCTCAAAAACGTGTCGAAAGTATTTAAAGACCTTGAAAAAGCTCGCATAACCGCAGATATTATCAATAGCTATATTACATATATGTATTATGCCAAGGAATTGAGAAATTTGTCTTCACCGGAGGAAAGAAAACAGTTTCTAAGCCAACATGCAACTACGATTGCTCCTTACGTAAACCCGTTGTATAAAGAAATTAATGAAGATAAATATCTGAATGTAGCGGTAGTGAGAGATGTTTTTTCTTATCGCAGCGATTATGCCGAGTGGTTTGAAGGTGTAGAGGAGACTCTTTTCAGCAAAGAACTCTATCAGGCGGCAAGATATGCTCATACAATAGATAATGAGTCGGGCGGAGAGAAATTGGACGAGATTGCAACAGCCGTATCCCAACTAACCGATGCCGGTATTAAACGCGAATTAGGGTTCAAGATAGAAAAAGCGGGTAGTCTGCTGCCGGGAAAACCGGCTTTCGATTTTCAATTTGTCGATACAACGGATAATGTGTATCATTTAAGTGATTTTCGCGGAAAAATAATTTATGTCGATTTTTGGGCTACATGGTGTGTCCCATGCCTTGCGGAATCTCCTGCTTACGAATCGCTTGCCGAAAAATTCCAAGGGCAAAATATCGTGTTTTTATCCATTTCTATTGATACGACTAAGGAGATATGGCTAAATTACTTAGCCAAACATGAAAAGAAACTTACTCAATATTATACGTCCGATACGAATTATAAAGAAGATTGGAGTATTAAATATATTCCGCGTTTTCTTCTTATTGATAAGGAACAACGTATAATAAATGCCTATGCCGCACGTCCTTCGCAAGAAAGTACGGAAGAACTTTTACGTTCATTAATCGAAAATTAATATACGGATTGCAATGAAAAAACAACTTGTTTTTTGTTTGGTTTTCAGTTTATGCCATTTCACGGGTTCGGAATTGCGGGCAGCTATCCCCGTGCAAAAAAGTGATTTGAAAGTGCTGTATGTAAGTGGTTCATCGGATTGGGATATTGCACATTTCAACAAAGATACGCTTGCGTATAATCAAAGTGTACAAGAGCGTACAATTGCTTTTGAGACCTTATTAAAAAATTACTTTACCATCGTAGGAGTGATTCACGCGAACGATTACAAACAAAGTATGTCCGACAATTACGATGTTACTGTGATAGACGGAAGACCTAAAGCGATTGTCCCATTGCTGAGGGAAAAGGACGAAGCAGGTAATTATTTACGCTATCTTTCGGCTGGTTATCTGACAGAGGATTTTGATCGACCTGTGGTTTTAATCGGAGAGTTGAGTGAAATCCTCGGACGGCGCATCGGAGTGAAAAATGATTGGTATTGCCTTTGTCTTGACGCACATTCCCATCATTTCAGAAGGGAACACCCTATTTTCAATGCCCCGTTTCCGGTGGAAATGACTATCACGGACAGACCTACCCCGGAGGACGCTTATCATTATGCGTATTACCATGAAGGTCCTATTCCCGACCAAATACCGATGTGGGCGGTGCAAACCAAAGGTTATATCACGGATAAAGATTTTCGTGTCGGTATGGTAGCTCGTCCATGGGGGTACGAAGATTCGCCTGACGCTGAATACATTTCCAGTGGAGTATGCGCCAAAACATTGGATGCAGTAGCCATTGGTCGCCATGGGAATTTTTTGCACTGGGGTTTTGCTGCTTCTCCTGCATATATGACAGAAGAAGCTAAACCCGTCTTTGCCAATGCTGTTATTTACATTGCGCAGTTTGCCGGACAAGGAATTATTGCCCGGAAATACAATGACAGAATTGCTACGCGCGAATATTTGAAGGAACTGAAAGAGCTTTGCACCTATGAGAGCTATGAAGGGCGGTTGAAACTGGAAGAAGACTTTGCTAAAAGTATGCTGGAAGAAAAAAAGTTGGCGGCCGAAAAGAAAGAGAAGGGTGAAGAGTTGAGCCGTAGAGAAACAGCTGTGCTTAGTTACACACCTGCTCCGCCAATGTCGTTTGAAAATTATGTAAAACGCTATCAAAGAGATTTTTTTGATTTATTTGGAACGAATACAAAGGCTTATCATGAGTTTTACGATGCCAACCATGACTATTTCTACGGTGAAGGTTTTTATCATTTGGAAGTGGACGAAGATGTAAAGAGCCTCCGTATTCCCAATTTCGACAAAAGAATATTGGATGAGTCGATAAAGATGCTTGAATCGGGTAAGGATACGGAAAAAGGAAAACGTATATTGGAACGTTATACATTGTGCAGTTTTTCTACTCCTGCCGAATGGCGTAATTGGTACGAAACGAATAAAGATTTGCTGTTCTTTACCGAGTCGGGCGGCTGGCTATTCTTGGTTAATAGCCGTGATACGGGAGTAAATGATTATCAGGCGCGCGAAAAAAGAAAGGCTATTGCTGCTATTCAGGCAGGCAAAACGGATGATGCAAATCCCGTATCCGTTGTTACGAAATCCGTCAATCTGCATAACGGTAATAAACTGATTTATGTAAAGATTGCGATTCATCAAGGATATTATATTTATAAAAATGTGTCACCTCCCGATCCTTTTATTCCGGCTACGATACAAATATCCCTTCCCGACGGCTATACAGGAATAGGTGAGATAAAATCTCCTTTCGGAAAATATCACAAACAAAACGGGACTACTGTCTATGAAGATGAAGCCGTATTCAGTTACGAAATTTCAGGAACGGGCAGCGGTACGTTGAAGTGTGAAGTATCATACCAATGTTGCGATTCACATATATGTTTACTGCCCGAAAAAAAGGAGTTTACAGTTGAATTGTAAAATGGAGATATACGCAAAAATAAGAGATTAAAGATGCCATAAAGTGGCAAGAAAAGAGGATGTCCGAAAAAAGGACATCCTCTTTTGGAAGTATGTCAAAAGTCCGTCTTACCCCCAATCCCCTCCGTCGAGCCAACATGTTTTCGGTAGTACAATCCGATAGCGGCATCTGCATACGGCAACTTGAATTAGTACATAAAACCGGTAATACAAACCCAATTACAGCATGAAAAAAATCAACTTGTTTTTTGTTCTTATTACTGCTCTTAGCCATAAGCCATGCAACGTATGCTCAACAGGGAGAGGTTGCCGGCGATTCCGGCAACCTCTCCCAAATGGAGAAAGTCCTTGAAGAGGCGCGTATGAATGAAATGAATTTGCGCATGGAAATAGAGCAACTTCAAATAAAAATGTCCGCTTCAGATTCATTGAAAAAAGAACAAAAAAGACATCGAATTGATTCATTGCGAAAAGTTACGCCTAAAATTCCTGTGGTAGTAGAAAAAGACACGCTTTATTATCTTTACGCCAAACATGGAGGGCGCTCTCCCCGCGACAGGGCAAAAAATGTATCCGGCGTCATACTTCAATTAGGAAAAAGTTATCTACTGAAACCGGACTCCGTATATTGTGAAAGCACGGATATTGTAACCGATATTGTGTATGAAAATAAAGTAATAGCTTCGTTTACCGACCAAGACGGACTTTGGGAAAATTCTACACGCGAGGAGCTGGCGGCAAAGAACAGGGCGATTATTGTAACCAAACTCAAAGAATTGCATAGCCAATACGGTCTCCTCCAATTAGGTAAAAGAATTTTACTTTTCATACTCGTAATAGCGATACAAGGAGCATTCTTTTGGGGAACCGGATGGGTTTACAGACGAATGAAAAATTATGTCAAAAAATTAAAGGATACCAAACTAAAGTCCATTTCGTTCCATGATTACGAATTGTTCGACACAAAAAGACAAGTCGGTTTACTGATGTTCTTGTGTAAGGTCGTACGGCTGATATTAATTATCGTGCAGCTACTCATTTCCATCCCATTTATTTTCAGTTTTTCCGATTCAATCTCTCCGGCTAAGTATTTAATACCCTTTACCACATATTTGACGGCAAACCATATAACAATAATGGTAAAAAGATTGGGAAGATAATCGAGAATACCTTTGCCTATATTTTTTACAGGCGTCCATATATAAGAGAAAATCCGGTATGCCAGATTTTCTGTCTGCGGAAAAATGGAAAAGAGAATAGGGATGGAAATGAGTAGCTGCACGATAATTAATATCAGCCGTACGACCTTACACAAGAACATCAGTAAACCGACTTGTCTTTTTGTGTCGAACAATTCGTAATCATGGAAAGAAATGGACTTTAGTTTGGTATCCTTTAATTTTTTGACATAATTTTTCATTCGTCTGTAAACCCATCCGGTTCCCCAAAAGAATGCTCCTTGTATCGCTATTACGAGTATGAAAAGTAAAATTCTTTTACCTAATTGGAGGAGACCGTATTGGCTATGCAATTCTTTGAGTTTGGTTACAATAATCGCCCTGTTCTTTGCCGCCAGCTCCTCGCGTGTAGAATTTTCCCAAAGTCCGTCTTGGTCGGTAAACGAAGCTATTACTTTATTTTCATACACAATATCGGTTACAATATCCGTGCTTTCACAATATACGGAGTCCGGTTTCAGTAGATAACTTTTTCCTAATTGAAGTATGACGCCGGATACATTTTTTGCCCTGTCGCGGGGAGAGCGCCCTCCATGTTTGGCGTAAAGATAATAAAGCGTGTCTTTTTCTACTACCACAGGAATTTTAGGCGTAACTTTTCGCAATGAATCAATTCGATGTCTTTTTTGTTCTTTTTTCAATGAATCTGAAGCGGACATTTTTATTTGAAGTTGCTCTATTTCCATGCGCAAATTCATTTCATTCATACGCGCCTCTTCAAGGACTTTCTCCATTTGGGAGAGGTTGCCGGAATCGCCGGCAACCTCTCCCTGTTGAGCATACGTTGCATGGCTTATGGCTAAGAGCAGTAATAAGAACAAAAAACAAGTTGATTTTTTTCATGCTGTAATTGGGTTTGTATTACCGGTTTTATGTACTAATTCAAGTTGCCGTATGCAGATGCCGCTATCGGATTGTACTACCGAAAACATGTTGGCTCGACGGAGGGGATTGGGGGTAAGACGGACTTTTGACATACTTCCAAAAGAGGATGTCCTTTTTTCGGACATCCTCTTTTCTTGCCACTTTATGGCATCTTTAATCTCTTATTTTTGCGTATATCTCCATTTTACAATTCAACTGTAAACTCCTTTTTTTCGGGCAGTAAACATATATGTGAATCGCAACATTGGTATGATACTTCACACTTCAACGTACCGCTGCCCGTTCCTGAAATTTCGTAACTGAATACGGCTTCATCTTCATAGACAGTAGTCCCGTTTTGTTTGTGATATTTTCCGAAAGGAGATTTTATCTCACCTATTCCTGTATAGCCGTCGGGAAGGGATATTTGTATCGTAGCCGGAATAAAAGGATCGGGAGGTGACACATTTTTATAAATATAATATCCTTGATGAATCGCAATCTTTACATAAATCAGTTTATTACCGTTATGCAGATTGACGGATTTCGTAACAACGGATACGGGATTTGCATCATCCGTTTTGCCTGCCTGAATAGCAGCAATAGCCTTTCTTTTTTCGCGCGCCTGATAATCATTTACTCCCGTATCACGGCTATTAACCAAGAATAGCCAGCCGCCCGACTCGGTAAAGAACAGCAAATCTTTATTCGTTTCGTACCAATTACGCCATTCGGCAGGAGTAGAAAAACTGCACAATGTATAACGTTCCAATATACGTTTTCCTTTTTCCGTATCCTTACCCGATTCAAGCATCTTTATCGACTCATCCAATATTCTTTTGTCGAAATTGGGAATACGGAGGCTCTTTACATCTTCGTCCACTTCCAAATGATAAAAACCTTCACCGTAGAAATAGTCATGGTTGGCATCGTAAAACTCATGATAAGCCTTTGTATTCGTTCCAAATAAATCAAAAAAATCTCTTTGATAGCGTTTTACATAATTTTCAAACGACATTGGCGGAGCAGGTGTGTAACTAAGCACAGCTGTTTCTCTACGGCTCAACTCTTCACCCTTCTCTTTCTTTTCGGCCGCCAACTTTTTTTCTTCCAGCATACTTTTAGCAAAGTCTTCTTCCAGTTTCAACCGCCCTTCATAGCTCTCATAGGTGCAAAGCTCTTTCAGTTCCTTCAAATATTCGCGCGTAGCAATTCTGTCATTGTATTTCCGGGCAATAATTCCTTGTCCGGCAAACTGCGCAATGTAAATAACAGCATTGGCAAAGACGGGTTTAGCTTCTTCTGTCATATATGCAGGAGAAGCAGCAAAACCCCAGTGCAAAAAATTCCCATGGCGACCAATGGCTACTGCATCCAATGTTTTGGCGCATACTCCACTGGAAATGTATTCAGCGTCAGGCGAATCTTCGTACCCCCATGGACGAGCTACCATACCGACACGAAAATCTTTATCCGTGATATAACCTTTGGTTTGCACCGCCCACATCGGTATTTGGTCGGGAATAGGACCTTCATGGTAATACGCATAATGATAAGCGTCCTCCGGGGTAGGTCTGTCCGTGATAGTCATTTCCACCGGAAACGGGGCATTGAAAATAGGGTGTTCCCTTCTGAAATGATGGGAATGTGCGTCAAGACAAAGGCAATACCAATCATTTTTCACTCCGATGCGCCGTCCGAGGATTTCACTCAACTCTCCGATTAAAACCACAGGTCGATCAAAATCCTCTGTCAGATAACCAGCCGAAAGATAGCGTAAATAATTACCTGCTTCGTCCTTTTCCCTCAGCAATGGGACAATCGCTTTAGGTCTTCCGTCTATCACAGTAACATCGTAATTGTCGGACATACTTTGTTTGTAATCGTTCGCGTGAATCACTCCTACGATGGTAAAGTAATTTTTTAATAAGGTCTCAAAAGCAATTGTACGCTCTTGTACACTTTGATTATACGCAAGCGTATCTTTGTTGAAATGTGCAATATCCCAATCCGATGAACCACTTACATACAGCACTTTCAAATCACTTTTTTGCACGGGGATAGCTGCCCGCAATTCCGAACCCGTGAAATGGCATAAACTGAAAACCAAACAAAAAACAAGTTGTTTTTTCATTGCAATCCGTATATTAATTTTCGATTAATGAACGTAAAAGTTCTTCCGTACTTTCTTGCGAAGGACGTGCGGCATAGGCATTTATTATACGTTGTTCCTTATCAATAAGAAGAAAACGCGGAATATATTTAATACTCCAATCTTCTTTATAATTCGTATCGGACGTATAATATTGAGTAAGTTTCTTTTCATGTTTGGCTAAGTAATTTAGCCATATCTCCTTAGTCGTATCAATAGAAATGGATAAAAACACGATATTTTGCCCTTGGAATTTTTCGGCAAGCGATTCGTAAGCAGGAGATTCCGCAAGGCATGGGACACACCATGTAGCCCAAAAATCGACATAAATTATTTTTCCGCGAAAATCACTTAAATGATACACATTATCCGTTGTATCGACAAATTGAAAATCGAAAGCCGGTTTTCCCGGCAGCAGACTACCCGCTTTTTCTATCTTGAACCCTAATTCGCGTTTAATACCGGCATCGGTTAGTTGGGATACGGCTGTTGCAATCTCGTCCAATTTCTCTCCGCCCGACTCATTATCTATTGTATGAGCATATCTTGCCGCCTGATAGAGTTCTTTGCTGAAAAGAGTCTCCTCTACACCTTCAAACCACTCGGCATAATCGCTGCGATAAGAAAAAACATCTCTCACTACCGCTACATTCAGATATTTATCTTCATTAATTTCTTTATACAACGGGTTTACGTAAGGAGCAATCGTAGTTGCATGTTGGCTTAGAAACTGTTTTCTTTCCTCCGGTGAAGACAAATTTCTCAATTCCTTGGCATAATACATATATGTAATATAGCTATTGATAATATCTGCGGTTATGCGAGCTTTTTCAAGGTCTTTAAATACTTTCGACACGTTTTTGAGCGTATCAAGTTCGGCGTAACGAATAGCGGCAAGGCTGTCTATGACATATTTGGTTGCCATAAAGTTTTCACCCACATTTTTACCCGATTCCAAATAAGAACCTCCCTTGGGGAAAAGCCTGTATTTCATATAATTGTTCGCTTCTGCCCCGGTACCATTGAAAGACGCTTCTGTATTGGAAGAAGTGATAAAAACAGCCAAATCGTCCCCCGGGGATAAATAGAGTGTGTTTCTTGATATGGAATAATATTCCGGTTTTTCCAATGGGACAATCGTATCGAAATAACCGTCCCGGTCTGTGTGAATAACGATATTCCGGCTGTTTCCAATCAAGGATAATGCTCCGTTATAAGACATCCCAATAGAAGTATCGCCTATATTTTTAAGTTGACCTTTCAAGTGTACTTCCTGCTTGGCAAACGTACAACTTGCAGACAACAATATGATTGCCGATAGTAATATATTTTTCATGCAATTCAATTTGTTTAATAGAATAATAGGAATGATATAACGCCAAAGGTATATCATTCCTATTTATTCTTCATTATGTTTTAATATGTATTTTGCTTCAATTTCCCTTGGCTGGTAATAATCTCCGTATTGGGAATAGGAGAAGCCCACTTCCTGTCTCCTTTTTTCAACGTATATTCTATAGGAGCGTCCCCGCTGTGTACAGCCGTATTGGAATAGGGATAAAATACCCTCGAAAGGTCTACATCGTCAAACGGATCATCGTTTGTATTGAAACGGCGGATATCGAAACGGCGGGTATAAAACGGTATCTCGCGACGTCTTTCCTTGAGTATCTCTTTTACTGCCTCTTCTCTCGAAGAAGCTGTCAGATTGACGGCACTTAGCGGCGCAGTATTGTCTATGCGCTTGGCTCGGAGCTGATTCACCGTAGCAATTGCTCCGCTAATGTCATTCAGACGCGCTTGACATTCGGCTTTGGTCAAAAGCATTTCAGCCACCGTAGGACCGGCAGGAATCCGGTCTTTGAAAAAGAACACATACCCGTAACCGAAATACGCCGGATTGTTCATTGATGCCGGTGAGACGTAAGTATATCCTTCCACCACATGGTATTTATACCGCAAGTCGTACTCATGATCGTAAATACTAAGCAAATCATCACTGGGAATGTACCACCATGACCCGTAATAGAGTAATCTGAAATAATAAAATTCCGGCCAACCCAACATGTCAGTCATGTCCACCTGATTATCATGGGTATATGGAAACAAAACCGTGTATTCTTCGGAAAAAGTAGGATCTGCCGGATTTGTATAAATCTTTGTAGGGGTTGGCTGTATGGTACTATAATGCATATCGGTATTATAGTCCAATAAATAACTATATTCGTCCAAGGCTTTTTGCGCATAAGATTGCGCTTTTTCATAGTTGTTACGTCCCAACCAGTACCTTGCCGCAAAAGAATTGGCAGCTCCCAAGTTTCCCCTCCAATGACGCACCTTATTGTTTTGAACCAAATGGTTTGTCAACTTCAAACTTTCCTCTATGTCGGATTCAATCAAGGCATAGGTTTCTTCAAGAGTCGCCCTGTGAGAAAGTTCTTCGAAGCTGACCGATTGTTTCAGCGCCAAGCCTACCTCTCCTTTCGTTTCTTCGGTATAAGGGAGGCAATATATTTGCGCCAATTCAAGTAAGCTATATGCCCTCAACAGATGAGCTTCGGCTTTGAGTTGGTTTTTTTGTTCTACCGAACCGGACACTTTGTCGAGATAATTTAACACCAAATTAGCCCTGAATATCTTGCTATATTCGGTAGTCCAAGCGGAAGCACGCGTTTCCAAAGGTAAATATTCCGTATCCCACGTACTGCAATAGAATATGGGGTAAAAAGTAAAAGAGGCAGGTCTTGCATCATAAAGTTTCACGGTCAATCCGTAGTCATCATGCCCCATAACATTTTCATTACTGGCAACCTGATAATAAGAAGCATAATTTTCGAGTATCGCATCCAACTGGTCGGCAGTGGTTATCACCAACGAAGTTGTTTTAGAAGGCATTTGATCGAGAAAATCATTACAACTCGATATACCGAACCCTAAGATACTTACATAGATAAGTAATAAATATTTTTTTCTAATCATAGCTCTGTTTTTTAGAATGTTACTTTAAATCCGAGTGTGACAGACGGAGTAGGCTTCATGGAGCCTGCTGGAAACTCTGGGTCTTCATTGAATTTATTGAAGTATATGGAAGACAAATTGTTGGCTTGTCCGTACACTTGTAACACATTCAATCCCACTTTTCGGGCAAGAGGCGAGGGCAGCGTATAGGTCAAGTTAACTTCTTGAAAACGAATGTGTCCCGCATTCTCCACTAAATAGTCCAAATAAGGATAGAACCGGTCCCAAAAATAATAACGACCTTCAATAGGACCATTCATAGGCAGGGGTACTATTTTCATAGGGTCTCCGTTTAATACTTCGTTCAATTTACTGTTAGGAAGCACACGATCGCCCCAGGCAGGCGGATAATTGAAACTTTCTCTCTTGAATACATGACCGAACTTGCCGGTAATAATGAAAGAGAAATCGAAATCATATATTTTGAAACTGTTGGTAACCCCCAATAACCAAGGAGCGACTGTGGTTCCCATGGGAACACAAAATTCAGTAGCTTCTCCGCTGGTCCACGCTCCAAAGTCGAAAGAAGCACCGTCCACGCCTTTGATAGTCGGCTGCCAATTCGGCGAATCTGCTGTTCCGAGGTTTTTCACTCCGTTGTAAGCAAATGTCCAAAGAGTATTCGCATTATACCCTTCCACGTAAACGGGTGACGTAGAAGTAAGCGTAGCTCCGTCAAATGCAGCAATGAACAAATCCGTAATTTTATTCTGATTATAAGAGGCGTTTACATTACCTTTCCATACAATTTTCTTGCCGTATAGATTCTGTTGCGTTCCTACCTCAATTTCAATTCCTTGATTAGTCATCGCAGCATTGTTGAACTTTTGAGAAGTGGTACCATTAATAGCCGGAATGGAAATAGAGGCTATCAAATCCTTGCTGTTTTTGTTATACGCTTCGATTTGACCAAACAAACGTCCATTGAATAAAGAATAATCAACCCCTACATTCCAAGTCCCTGTCTTTTCCCAACGCAAGGTAGGATTGCCGTAGCTGGAAATGGTAGCCGTATAACCTTGTGTGTATTGGTTGAGCGCTGTTCCCATACTTATCAAAGGCATAAACGCCGTAGAAGTATCTACGTTTCCATTATACCCGTAAGTCAAGCGTAAAATCAAGCGATCTATCCAATTGTTATCTTTCAAAAAGTTTTCACGACCCAGATGCCAGCTTCCTCCTACCGACCAAAATGGAGCATAACGATACTTCGGATCGTCGGAAATCAAATTCGAAGCATCCGTCCTCAGGCTACCAGACAGAACATATTTAGAAAGGTAGGTGTATGCCGCATTTCCATACAGTGAGTAAAAACGGTCTGTACGGTACGAGAAGGAATTGATATAAGCAAATGTTTGGGAGGTACCTACCCAATTATTTATGCGCAATGCGGTAGTAGATCCACCCGGACCATTAGGAAAAGCAGAAGTTGTCAACTTGTCATCGTCATATCCATACGATCTGGGGTGGGAGAACGTTTGATAAGTTCTTTACCTCGCTTCGGTTCCTGCTATTGCCGTTACTTCATGAACTCCGTTGAAAACACGGTCAAAGTTGATTTGGTTACGGATATTCCACCCGTCGGTCCTCGTTCTGCTTTGGTCTAAAAAACCTCCCAACGGAAGATTTAACGTTACTTTTCCCGTTCCTCTGTCATAAGAAGAAGATTGATTGACGGTAGCGCGCACGGTGTAAGACTTGTCGCTATAAAAATTCCGATTCAATGTGTTATTCAATTCATATTGCAGTTTCGAATCGAAGGTAAGTCCTTTCAGTATTTTTACTGTAAATCCTGCCTGCAATCGCGCATCTATGTTGGTCGTCCTTAAATCCCGACTTTCAAGTTCAGTGATAGGATTATAAGTAAAATCATACGGGAAGTTTTCTTTCACGAAATAACGATCTAAATTCGGTTGATACCACCCGTTAGTCAGATTCGTCCTGTTTCCTTCCTCATCCACCAGCATTTCATAGGGAGTCAGACCAAAGATACCATTGCTCACGCTATTATCGGTAGCTTCCTTATAGGTAAAGGTTCCCGAAAGATTAAATTTTAGCCATTTGGCAAATTGTACATTTGTACGATAACCTATTTGGGTTTTCCAATTATCCTTGCCTTTTGCATAAAAGGTGTTTTCTTCGTACAGCAGCGACAAATAGTGATTTGCCCGTTCGCCATCCGTCGCAATGTTTAAATTATACTGTTGGGTGGAGGGACTTTGAAGCAAATATTTTTTGATTTGCTCACTATTGTCGTATTTCTTGTAAGATTCCAGAAGCTCATTCGTCTTTTCCTCCGTAAGGTATCCCAAGCGGTGTTCGTTGAGCGCCACTAAACCCGGAGAAAACGATGACATCGCGTTGAAAGCATCCGCTGGCATGTTGGCACTCCAAGCGTCAAACGCCATTTTCTCATATTCAATGGTTTCGGCAGATGAAGCCAATGATCTGGCATAATTCAGATCAATCTTCGGAGCGAATTTAAAAAAAGAAGAAAACTCTATTTTTGTTTCACTCCGATTGAAAGCCGACCGGTTTCCCTTTGTCGTTACCGCAATCACACCGTTGGCAGATCTGGCTCCCCAAATAGATGCCGCCGCCGCATCTTTCAGTAAAGTGACGCTTTCAATCTCGTTTGGATTTAACGTATTCAAATCACCTTCTATCGGAAAACCATCCACCACTATCAATGGCTTCGCATTTGCATTTAGACTTGTCTTGCCGCGAATTTCAAAACTTATGTCTCCATCCAAAGTTGTATTGGCTTGGAGACCGGCAATAGTCCCAATCAGACGAGAGCCAATATTCGTAGTAGGTTTGGAGAGGGCGTCCAACGGCAATATTTTGAAAGAACCGGTTACCCTGTCGCGTGGCAATTGTTGATAACCTGTAACCACAACATCTTCCAACAGATAAGCTTCCGGTTTGAGTTGGATTTGCAGGTTTTTACCTGCCGCCACCTCTAACGTTTGATAACCCACACCGGAAATTTTCACTATTGCTTTTTCCACAGGGGAAAGCAATTGAAATCTTCCATTGGTGTCAGTAATGGTAGCCAGTTTGGTTTCTTTCAATACGACTAACACGCCGATAGCCGGATCTCCTTGCTCATCGTAAACAATGCCATTAATCTCAAAATTCTGAGCGTTGGTCACACTGAGAAAAGTTATCACACTACAAAGAAATAGATACAATTTTTTCCTTTTCATACGATTTTTTTAATAATTAAACACTCTTTTTACACGAATACACATTTTCTTTTTTTCTGTCTTTCTATGTACGACAGGCAAAAGTAGTCAATAGGCTTAGTTCTAATAATTAATAATAAAAAACATATTTCTGTTTAATTTTTTAACAAAGGTAGGCGCAGTTAATTGTATTATACAATACCCTATTTATGGTATTTATTATGTTTTTCCTTCCTTTTCTTTTTCTGCTGCCTGTTTTTTGAGAAATAACATCCGTGAATCCAAAGATTATCGTGTATCTTTGCGTTTGTAGATTATCGGGTAAAATGAAAAGGCAGTTTACACGAATCATAGTAAAAATAGGCAGTAATGTATTAACACAGTTTGACGGTACGTTAGATGTAATGCGTATGTCAACGCTCGTCGAGCAGATAGCCGAATTGCATAAATCCGGTATCGAAATTATTCTTGTTTCTTCAGGAGCTGTGGCTTCGGGACGCAGTGAAATAAAGAATCTGAAAAAATTGAACAGCGTAGATCAACGTCAACTTTTTTCTGCCGTAGGACAAGCCAAACTGATCAACCGTTATTACGAACTTTTTCGTGAGCATGGCATTACTGTGGGACAGGTACTTACTACTAAGGAAGATTTTGGTACACGCCGCCACTATCTTAATCAAAAAAATTGTATCGGAGTAATGCTTGAACACGGAGTAATTCCTATTGTGAATGAGAATGATACTGTTTCCGTTACCGAGTTGATGTTTACGGATAATGATGAATTATCGGGGCTTGTTGCTGCCATGATGGATGCACAAATGTTGGTAATTTTAAGCCATATAGACGGCATTTATAACGGTTCGCCGTCTAACCCCGCTTCGACGGTTATTCGGGAGATAAAGCCGGGGGACGATTTGCCGGATTGTATACAACAGACTTCCCTGTCGAGTTTCGGGAGAGGTGGAATGTTGACCAAAGCGGGCATTGCGCGCAAAGTAGCCGATGAAGGTATTGGCGTCATCATAGCCAACGGGAAGCGGGATCACATTTTGGTTGATCTTTGGGCGCATCCCGAAAATACGGTTTGTACTTGCTTTATTCCTTCGGCAAAACCGGTCTCGGGTATAAAAAAATGGATTGCACACAGTGCAGGTTTTGCCAAAGGGGAGATACATGTTAATAAACCAATGGTAGAGGCGCTGTATTCCGGCAAAGCGGTAAGTATATTGCCGGTAGGTATTACACGGGTAGAAGGGGGATTTGAAAAAGATGATATTGTACGAATCATGGATGACGAAAATAATTCTATCGGCGTGGGAAAAACGAGTTATGCTTCTTCACAGGTACGCGCAGTGATGGGAAAACATGGAAAGAAAGCGGTGGTGCATTATGATTATCTGTATTTGGAATAAATGGTAAACGTCGATGTGATGGATAAACTGAATGACAGGTTAAAACTTGTCCGCACAGCCAGTCGTGAACTTGTTCTATTGACCGACGAACAAATAAACCATATCCTTTGCGCCGTAGCCGATGCTGCCGTTGCGCAAGCTTCTTATATCCTTGCCGAAAACAAAAAGGATTTGGCGGTTATGGATAAAGGGGATTTCAAATACGACCGCCTGATGCTGACCGAAGAGCGTATTAAAAGTATAGCCGACGATATACGAAACGTTTCTATCCTTCCCTCTCCTTTGGGTAGAACATTCCTGAAAACCGTTCGTCCCAACGGTATGGAGTTGACAAAGGTCAGCGTTCCTTTCGGCGTTATTGGCATTATTTACGAATCGCGACCTAATGTGGGTTTCGATGTTTTTTCACTCTGTCTGAAAAGCGGTAATGCTTGTGTGCTGAAAGGAGGAAGCGATGCCGATTACTCCAACCGAGCGATTATTGAGGTTATCCATTCTGTATTGGAACGGTTTGGAGTAAACCCGCACATTGCCGAACTTCTTCCCACAGACCGCGAGGTTACTACCGAAATGTTACGGGCGGTGGACTATATAGACCTTATTATACCGCGTGGAAGTAGTAACCTGATTCGTTTTGTCCGAGACCATGCGATTGTTCCCGTGATTGAAACGGGGGCAGGCATCTGTCATACCTACTTTGATAAGTATGGAGATACGGAGAAAGGCGTTGCCATTATCCATAACGCCAAAACCAGACGAGTGAGCGTCTGCAATGCGTTGGACTGTTTGATTATTCATAAAGACCGCTTGTCCGATTTGCCGGCTCTTTGTTGCAGGTTGCAAAACAGCAACGTATTGATTTATGCCGACACTCTTGCGTACAATGTTTTGGAAGACCGGTATCCGGCATCATGGTTGAAGCCCGCTACGGAGGAAAGTTTCGGTACAGAATTCCTTTCCTATACCCTGGCGATAAAGACGGTTGATAGCATTGAAAACGCCATAGAGCATATCGCGGAACACGGTTCCCGGCATAGTGAATGTATCGTTACGGAGAACTTGCTGAACGCCGGTTTGTTTACGAAAGCAATAGATGCCGCTTGCGTATATACCAATGTTTCCACTGCTTTTACCGACGGCGCACAATTCGGATTGGGAGCCGAGATAGGCATCAGTACGCAAAAGTTGCATGCGCGCGGTCCGATGGGATTGGAAGAACTCACTTCTTATAAATGGATCATAAAAGGAAACGGGCAAATTAGAAACTAAACACTATTTACCATGAATAAATTTACTTCCGTACACGATCTTCCCGATTTAGAATCGGCATTGGCAGAAGCTTTCGAGATTAAGAAAAACCGGTATAAATATGTAGAGTTGGGGCGGAACAAGACCTTGATGATGATATTTTTCAATTCCAGCCTCCGTACTCGGTTAAGCACTCAAAAAGCAGCTCAAAATCTGGGGATGAATGTGATTGTTCTGGATATTAACCAGGGTGCATGGAAATTGGAAACGGAGCGTGGCGCCATTATGGACGGCGACAAACCTGAACATATTTTGGAAGCCATTCCGGTAATGGGTTGTTATTGCGATGTGATCGGAGTGCGTTCCTTTGCCCAATTTGAAAGTCGTGAGTATGATTATAACGAAACGATTATTAATCAGTTCATACAATATTCCGGTCGTCCGGTGTTCTCTATGGAGGCAGCCACACGCCACCCATTGCAGAGTTTTGCCGACCTTATCACCATTGAGGAATATAAAAAGACAGAACATCCCAAAATAGTTATGAGTTGGGCGCCCCATCCTCGTTCCCTGCCGCAAGCCGTACCCAATTCTTTTGCCGAATGGATCAATGAAGCCGGTTATGAACTTGTGATTACCCATCCGGAAGGTTACGAACTTGACCCCCGTTTTGTGGGCAAAGCCCAAGTAGAGTATGACCAAATGAAAGCTTTTGAAGGAGCAGACTTTGTTTATGCGAAAAACTGGGCAGCTTATACCGGCAATAACTATGGCAAAATAGTAAGCACAGACCGTAATTGGACAGTGAGCGACAAGCAAATGGCTGTTACCAACAAGGCTTACTTCATGCATTGCTTACCGGTGCGCAGGAACATGATTGTAACGGATGACGTCATAGAAAGTCCGCAGTCCCTCGTTATTCCGGAAGCGGCAAATAGAGAAATTTCAGCAACAGTCGTGTTGAAAAGGCTGTTGGAAGGAATATAACAATAAAACCAAATCGTTATGTATAACGCAGATGAACAATTTGAAAAGCTGGGGTTGACTCTTCCCCCTGCGCCGTCTCCGATGGGGGCTTATAAACCTTGTTTAATAGATGGAAAGCATTTGTATTTGTCCGGTCATTGCCCTGTGCAAAATGACAAATCGTTAATTACCGGACGTATCGGCAGCGAATTGACGCAAGAAGAAGGAAAAGCCGCCGCCCGCCAAGTAGGATTAACCATGCTTTCGACTATTAAAGCAAATATCGGTAGCTTAAACAAGGTAAAACGGGTAATGAAAGTATTCGGTATGGTCAATTGCACTCCGGACTTTCATAAACCTCCCTATGTTATCAATGGTTGCAGCGAGCTGTTTGCCGCCGTTTGGGGAGAAGATAACGGAGTGGGAACAAGAAGCGCAGTAGGCGTCGGCTCTTTGCCGGATAACATTCCGGTAGAGATAGAAGCTGTATTTGAACTTTATTAAACCCGTTGGGACACTCCCTCTACAACTTTATTTTGATGTGGTTGTTCTTTTTAATCAGGGTGAATTCACCTTGATTAAAAAGAACAAAAAAACCACCCCGAAAGGTGGTTTGTCTTAAGTTTTTAAGTTTTCTTGTAACGGTGTTTCTTTGAATTCTTTACTGTCGAATTCATAATCGTTTAAATAATCTCTTTAAAAGAAAAAAGCTGGTCTAAAATCTTTGTGTTTAATCTCTTGAAAAGTCTTGATTCCATAATTCAATAACAAAATTAGCTATTATTTTTGTACAAACAAAAATATTTATGGCTTTTTAAGGTTCGTAGATTCAAGTATTAAATGCAACTTTATTATTTAGCATTTTACGGAACATGCTAAAGGGTTCCTTAAAATTAAGTTTTTTTCTAGGTCTTCGATTAATTTTGAATTGAATATTTTTAATTCTATCATCATCGTAATGAGTAAATGTTTGTTTTTTAGGTATATATTGTCTGATTAATCAGGCAATATATCCTTAAAGGGACAGATTTGAAGGTATATATACACAAATGATTTTATCAAACTGGTACGAATAAAATAGACAAAAGACCTAGAGAAAAAACTCGGCTTTCACACACCCTCTAAAATCTTTTATGCATCTTTGTTCTGAATTGTCGCAGTTAGAACTTGAATCTGCCATAAATAAACTTTCAAATGGTTTATTGAAATATCAATATATTTAGTATTAAAAAAAAGACTTCTTTTTCTATTACTCCAATTATTTAATTCTTGAGTTATAAATTGTTTGTCAAGATTATTTTTCGAATGAGCGATATAATCAACCGAGGATAATAATTCAAGAGCAAAATCCGAATAGAACCCTTCCAGCAAAGAATTTGTTTTGGTTATTATCTCTTTTAACTCTGGTTTATTTTCAATATATTCAAAAACGGCTTCATACCCATCGGCAACTAATGTAAGGGGTTCAAAGGTTTTTTTATTCATATCACTATACCCCATTATATAACTTCCATTAAGAGCATTTAATAAATATCTCACTTTACCGGAGTAAGGTCCATAAAATTTTGGTTCATACTTTAGTTTAAAATATTTCTGTGCGCCAAACCTTTGCATAAAATAGCAGACTTTCTCACTGGAAAATTCGGAGACATACTCGCCGTTTTTCACTAAATTGTATAAAGCATATAGCAATAATGCTCTTGCATCTGTTAACTTCGTTCTCTCATTCTTTAAATGTTCTTTTATATGAGAAGTAGGTTCATAAATGCTTATTTCTGTTTTTAAAAGACCTAATTTTTGATTAATGATTTTCTTTACTTTTTCCCACTCTAATCCTCCATTCCCAGCTCCTAACGGAGGTAATGCAACACTCTCTATTTGATATTTTTGTATTACTTTTACTAAATCATCTAAGCCTTCTTCAATGAAAGAATACTCAGACGGCTTTCTCCAATCTTTTTTAGTTGGAAAATTAATAATTATTTTGTCGCCTGTGTTTAGATTTCTATCATGGGTAACAAATAATTTGCCTATACGAATTTCACCTTTTTTACAGGTTTCGTAATAAAATTTAAAATTATCAGGAAAGGCATTCTTAAATTGCAATGCTATACCTTTACCCATAACTCCTACAGTATTGACTGTATTCACTAGGGCTTGTGCATTGCTTGCTAAAATATCTCCTTCTATGTACTTTATCATAATTATAGATAAGTATGTAATTATAATTA
>SNRY01000112.1_pt1 | contig 30334 bp, 29 predicted proteins | sample 4693421 | NCBI WGS metagenome assembly SNRY01 (sample SAMN11003215, study PRJNA524138) | termite gut metagenome | isolation source: Bacteroidetes bacterial symbionts from single cell of protist host amplifed... | host: Streblomastix strix ... | reverse complement strand
GGATATTTATACCTATCTGGATAATGACGAGGCAGGGCAAAGAACAACTCAGCTTATACACTCAACCTGCTCTACTGTGTATAACAGGTCAACTATATACACAGAGTATAAAGACTTGAATGACTATTTATGCCAAAAGACGAAGGCGACACCGGAAGTAAAAAAGAAGAGTTTAGGATTCAAACGGTGAGCGATAAGAAAGCGGGAGTTGCTTTTATTTTTCTTGAGGGAGCAAGTTTGTGTTTTGGTCATACCAAAACCTTGCTCTGCGAGGCAAAACATCCCGCCGGTCTCATTTAATAACAGTAAGCTATATGAAGGATATGAACACGATAAGAAATAAAAATAAAAACGGTAGACCGAGAAAGGAAGCTGCCGAGAAAAAGGGATATAAAGTAACCTTGAAAATGGCAACGGAAGAATACTATTCGCTCAAATCCAAAGCGCGTTTGGCAGGTATTACTCGAAGCGAGTATATCCGTAGCTGTATTCAGTCGAGTGTGGTAAAAGAGCGGTTATCATCCGAACACATGGGGCAAATACGACAACTTTCCGGCATGGCGAACAACGTAAATCAAATTGCACGCAAAGCCAATGCTGCGGGATACGAGGAAGCCCACCGGAATTGTATGGACACGATGAAAGGATTAGATAACATCATCAAACGGATTGAAGATGGTTGCTAAGATAGTACAAGGGAGAGGATTCAAGGGAGTAGTGAATTATGTTTTGGATAAGAACAAAGCACAATTACTTTATGCCGAAGGAGTACGCTTGAAAGACAAGGATTCTATCATCCATAGCTTCATCATCCAAAATAAGATGAATCCGAAAATAGTTAAGCCGGTTGCTCACATTTCTCTAGATTTTTCCATGCAGGACAAAGAGAGGCTGACGGATAAGGCTATGGTAGGCATAGCATTGGAATACATGCAAAAGCTGGGATACGAGAATACCCAATTCATCATAGCTCGCCATCACGACACCGACCATCCGCATGTTCATCTGGTGATAAACCGGATTGACAACGACGGCAAACGAATCACCGACAAAAATGAAAGGTTCAGAAGTACAAAAGTCTGTATGGAACTGACAAAGAAATACGGATTGTATATTGCTTCGAGCAAAGAGAATGTGAAAAGAGAGCGATTGAGAGAACCGGATAAGACGAAATATGAGATTTACGATACCATCACAGCAATCATTCCCGAATGCAGGAGCTGGAACGAATTGACAGCTAAACTACAAAAATCAAGCATTACTACCGAGTTCCGTTACAATGGAGATACAGATAAGATACAAGGCATACGATTCGGGAAAGGTGATTATACATTCAACGGTTCCAAGATAGACCGGACATGCAGTTATAGCAAGATTGAGTTTCAATTACAGCAAAATAGCGGGGAACAGGAAATGAGTATCCGGCAATCCATCCAAAGCCATACACCGGAACATTCAATGGTAGAAACCGCAAGTTCGGTATTGGGTAGTTTGTTTGATATACAGCCGTCGGATTCGGATTACGATACCGACCAAACGGAATATCTACGGCAACAGAAAATGAAGAAAAAGAGAAAAGGATTTAGATTATAAACAAATTAAAATTAAACGAATATGAATACTGAAAAAATAGATACCTCCGCAGTATATACGCTGTTTGAAGAGATAAAGAAATCATTAAGGCATAACAATAGTAACAAGCCTGTTGAGCCGGTACAGGTTGATATGACAGTCATAAATACTATGACAGAACGGTTTGAGGACCTGATTGAAGAAGTCAAAAAGCCGACTAAAGTAGAGCATCGTCATGTGATTGATATAGGTTCAAGCAAGGTTTTCTTTTCATTGATAGGTATGTGCATAGTCATCTTGATATTATCGTTTGCCATTTACAATCAAAGGCAAACAATCAGTCAATACAGGGACAATGGTCTAAAGTATCGCTATATCAAAATGCAAGGACAGACAACCGAAAACAATATTTATAGGCTTGACAGGCAGTTTGAATATCGGGATAGCATTACTATTGTTCGTAAGCAAGTAGAAAAATACGAACAATTGGTGAAAGAACAAGCCGAAAAGGTAAAGCGAGCAAGACGGAATCTAGGTGAAGCAGAGAGGTTACAGATGGAAGTAGAATCATTGAGAGTAAGGAAGTAAGTTTCAATTTAGATGGTACATCCTTTTTAGAATAAGGGTGCCATGCACCAACCTTAAGAATTTCTCATATCACCTACACCTTCCTTACATCATCTTTGCATCATAAGTAAAAAACCTTACAACCTGTTCGTTAAATAAAGAACAGGCAAAGGGTAGTTTTTTATGTCGTGAGGAATTTAAGAGACAAAATCGCTTTATTTGTCGAATATTTGCTAATTTTGTTGTTGATAATCAATGTTTTGGATAAGAAACAAAAACAAGAGATTGGTTGTTAAGATGTAGATTTACAATGAATAGCAAAGAATTAGGGAACAATATTAGACCAATTACAACAGAATAATAAAAACTCATATTGCCTAAATGCACTACGGGTAAAAGATAATTACTAAACATTATACCGATTAGATTGTTAAGCGAGCAGATAATCTAAAATTATGCAATCCACAAGCAATTTTATGATTACATTTTTAGGTTTGTATCCTAAGAATCCACCATCCTGCCATAGGCAAATACCTTTAGGAAAGCGGAGATTCTCTTTATCGCAGATATTTTTGTCGTGTATTTTGCCTTCATAGGTTTGACTTATCCAAACAATACGCAAATCAGATAGTGTGAGCACGTTATTCTTCAGGCTATGAGTTTTTTTACCGCTATAGTATTCATCTGCTGTTTCATTATCGGAGGGTTTCTGTATGGGGCGCTCCGTTCCATCAAGTAATACATCATCGTAATTCTTTAATAGTTCTTCTACCTCAGATTCTTTCCTTGCAGGTAATTCTCCTAAACGTTTTAGCGTTTTCCTCAGCAGAGGGATAAACAAGTAGATGAACAATATTAGCTTTAGGTTGACTTATGCCGAAACCGGCTGCATGATGTTCCTGTAAGGGATTGGTTTTCATAAAAACCAAGATGAAAAACAATTTATCTTCTACGGTGGGTAAGCTACTTCTCTTTCGAGGTTTGTATACCCTGACACGCTCTTTGCCCTCAAAGGTATATTTTACTCATATATGCTTCCAATTCAAGGGAAAAATCAGCGCTCAGTTCCTCAAATTCAGCTGGAGATAACCCCCGTCAAACTACGGAACTGTAACTCGTTTTGTCGTATCTTCATGTATTCCAACGGCGCTTTTTTGGGGAAAAATACGATTTTTTGAACGATAAAACACTAATCGATATAATGTCTAATGGCAGAACCTGTTTGATTCCATTGCGATCCTGAACAGCTGCGCTATGTACAAGAACCAATAAGAGGCAGCCCAGAGTATTAGTAACAATATGGCGTTTTCGTCCCTTTATTCTTCTATATAACTTACTCCACCTATACCACCTTTTTAGTTGCTTATGTATATTTATCAGGGCTTTTTGTGTAGCCTCCAATCTTTTTTTGAGCATATCCTCTTCATTGAAACTCATATATGACTCCTCGAACTCTCGTTTTTCTTTGACCATCACATAGATAATCCGGGCTAATTTGTTAGCGGTAGCCACCACGGCGGACATATGCCCACTTCTGGATTGAATCCGCCGAAAGAAAAAGCCAAGCGGGCATTTACTCGCCCGTAAATTATTTGCAGTGGTTCTCAATATGATTCCAACCGGATCTTTGCGTTTGGGAATCTTACTGGATAAGATTTTACCACCGGATATTTTGTTGTTTGGCGATACATTACACCAGCGACAAAACTGTTTGTATGTCTCAAACTTGTCAGTAAAATTGTAACCTAACTCACCCATAAGTTTGAGGGTGGTCACCTCGCTTATTCCGGGTACACGCATTAGATTGATGCCCCAAAGAGCGCAAGCGTATGGTTCCACATCAAAAGCGATAGCATTCTTATGTCTGTTTTTCTTCCCGGAGGGCAAATACTCAAAGGTGGAGGATGTAGAATTGATTTGCGACAAATATTCCTTTCCTATACTCTCAATCTTTCTGTCGCATTCCTGCATTTGCTTTTGATAAAACTGATATAAGCGATAACTCTGTTCAAGCAGGAAGATTAAGTCATCATCCCACTTGGCGACCAATGACTTTTCTATTGTTTGAGGGGAAGCCTTGCAGCGAGGGTCAGCCAGAGCTGCCAGTTGATAGGCGTCACGTTCGCCCCCCAGGATAGCTTCGATGATGGCAATGCCGGACTTGCCCAAAATATCGCTGATTACATTGACCAGCTTGATGTTCATTAACTCCATTGCTTTTTGCATGTGTAATACTTCCCGACTGGATGATTTCAACATTTTATCCTTGTGGCGGGACAGGTTGCGGATACGGCGAGCTTGGTTGTCCGGTTGAAAACTGGCTTTTAACAGCCCGTAACTGTGCAGCAGCATAATCCATTGGGCATCTATCTCATCTGTTTTTTTCTCCCCGATGTTCTTTATGGCTTTGGCATTTACCAATAAAACATCAAAGCCATCTTCTTCCAGCCTCATGTACAGTTGAACCCAGTAAACGCCCGTGGATTCCATCGCTACGGTGGTTATGCCACAGGTTTGTAACCAATCGCTAATCAGATGAAGATCTTCGGTAAAGGTACCAAAACAACGGTTATTGTCCCCGTCACGGTCTTCGGGAACACATACCTGCATTTCCCTTGATGATACATCTATGCCTGCGGCATTGGAATTGACCACTTCCAACTTGATTCCCTTGTTCGTCTTGATTTTTTTCGCTTTCTTTGCCATAATCATTCCTATTTAAATTAAATGATTATCCGTTGTTGCACCTAAATTGATTTTTGTAAGTAACTGCGGCAATTAATAGTCTGTCAAAAAGACTTTCGCCAAAATATCTGCGATTAAATTTATAGCAAAATTCATTGAGATAATTCTGCAGATATTCAGGTTTTATATCATGGTAAATATCCAATAACAACCGTTTGGCATTACTGATAGCAATATGTACCCAAGGTAAAATTTTCCCGACTTCATTTTTGGGAATCACTTGAGGGTTGTGTTCTTTGACAATATCTTTTAATTTGGCGTAAGAAGTTGAATTATCTGAATCAATAGTTGATTCTTTGAACACATTCTCCTCAACTAAAGGTGTTATCGTCCCTGCTCTTAAGTCATTTATAACAATCATTTTGATATGTCCCACCCTACGCGGCTTGCCATTTTTGGTTGTTTGACCTTCAAGGGGTTGGCTCTCTGCCATAACAAGAACTTTACTCTTTTTCTGACTACCGCGACCTCTTTTTAGTGGCTTTTGCTTCTCATCATTATTCGTTTCTGTTGAAAAAAAGCCTTCATCTAATTCGATTACACCCGATAAGGAATATTGTTCATCCCGTTTGCCCATGATCCCGCGAAGTTTGTGAAGCATATTCCAAATAGGTTCATAACGTTTATGACCCAATTGACGTTGAAGTTCTGCTGCCGAAAAGCTTTTCTTGGTACTTGTTAATAGATGAATGGCTATGAACCAATAACGAAAGGGTAACTGGGAACCATGCATTACGGTATTGGCACGCAGGCTTTGGCGTTTACCGCATTGTTTACATTCATAACATTCTTTATCCGCTTCCAATAATGTTCCCTGTGAGCGCATACGGGGCAGATAACTCCTTGGCGGTCGCGGTACTCTTTAAATTTCGCTTTGCAACTGCGTTTGTCAGGATATTGAGATACAAAATTCAGTAAATTCATAATATTTGCCAGCTTTTTTGCAAAGATAAGCATCTTAGGTGAAACAACGGATAATCATTTAAATTATTAGTAGGAGGCATCGGGCCAAAGCTTATCAATGAGATGTATTCTTCTATACGGACTTTATAGTACCAATTATTTCATCACAAAGCCTCGAAACCGTACTTTCACTTGGATTCCTGCACCCAATGAAAAAAATGGTTTACTTGCACGATGCCTTCCTCAAGTTATTTACATTTGTCCTTGGATGCTATACTTGAGGGACTTTTACCGGCATCCTATCCAACTTCTTGCCCACAGGTATGGGCAACTTTAACAGACTGGCTCTCAATAATACCAACACTGGGATATATTTTGGCTAAAAATAGTGGTTTAATTATTATTCTTTTTTAGCATAAAAGTTCTAAATAAATTACTATTCATGAGTGTCTTTTTTATCTGTCTAATCATTTTTTATAAATATAAATCATTGATTATTAAATATATAATATAAAATCAATGTTTATCTTGAGAAATCATTATTCTTTATTTATTTTTCTTATAAATGCAAGTGAATTTATTTATTTTATATGTATCTTTAAGCATATATTTAAATATACAGAAACCTTTTGATAATGATATATAAAATTATTTATTCTTTAAATCAACAGTTAAATGATTATCTTAAATCATGTTTCCGATTAACAGAAGATATTGCCTATGTTTCTTCAGTCAAAGATAATACTAGCACTTTTCCCGCTAATAGAGTAAGTGTTTCCATAATTAATATTGAAAGGGAACTCGTGGGAGGAATTGCTTACGGTAGGCAAAACGTATCTGGCACTCAGTCGCGTAAAACGGCGCCGGGTTGGCAAATCAATCTCTATGCTCTTATTGCCGCTGTTTTTTCGGAAAAACAATACAAAGAATCATTACAAATCATGTCTGGTATTTTGACTTTTATTCAAAAGAGTAACTTGCTTTTTATACAAGGGGTTTCTCCTTCTTTTTCGATAGAACCGATAAATCTGTCGCTTCAAGAATTATCTAATTTATGGAGCATATTTGGTGGGAGTTATTATCCCTCATTGATATGCAAAATCAGATTAATTACTATTAACGAACAAGAAATAACAGATTTGTCCACTCTCGTCAATCAGGCTGATACAAAGGCAGGAGTAAAAAGATAATGATATTATTATATATTAGAGGTTATTCTTTTAATATTATATATTTATTAAACATGTATTTATGAGCGCAATGAAAACACCGGGGGTGTATATTCTCGAAAAAAACGCATTCCCAAATTCTGTTGTTGAAGTGGCTACTGCTGTACCGGCTTTTGTCGGTTATACGGAGAAGGCAGCCAATGGGAACAAATCGTTGTTGAACAAAGCATGGAAAGTATCTTCTATGGGCGAGTTCAGGTCTTATTTCGGTAATGCACCGAAACCAAAATTTGAGATGGAAGAAGGAAACACTGGGTCGTTGATTTCTTTCAACCAAAAAACATACGCTACCCAACGAACGGATAAGTATTCTTTGTATTACAACATGATGTTTTTTTATGCCAATGGAGGAGGACCTTGCTATGTGGTATCTGTGGGAAGCTATAATGATGATATCGAAAAAGACAAACTGGAGCAAGGTATCCTTCCTTTGTTGAAAGAGCAAGAACCGACCATGCTCGTCATTCCTGAAGCCGTTACTTTACCGGACAAAGACAGCTGCTATGCTTTGCAGCAAGCCATGTTGAAACATTGCGGCTATGAAATGCGCAATCGTTTTGCTTTGCTGGACATATACGACGGTTATAAAGACAGGAAAGACCCCGATGGAGATGTAATAAATAACTTCCGGGAAAGCATTGGAAGTGAGTTCCTTGATTTTGGAGCAGCTTACTATCCTTGGATAAATACGTCTATCGTGCAAGAAAACGAACTGGATTTTGAGAATCTGGATATCGAATCATTGAAAACTTTGCTGACAGAAGAAGTAGGATTGTCTGCTTTTCCCGAGACGAAAAAAGAACAAGTTACGAATCACATTGAAAGCCTTAACGAGGGACTTTCTTTTGTTGAACGGAACACGTTGCATAAGATTTTGTTGCAGGTAAGCCCATTGTATCGTGATATAATAAAAGAAATGCGCATGACACTTAATCTTCTTCCCCCTTCCGCAGCTATGGCTGGGGTAATAACTCTGACTGATAATGCCAAAGGAGTATGGAAAGCTCCGGCAAACACGAGTATTGCCACCACCATTAGTCCGGCTCTTAGTATATCGAACGACGAACAGGAAGATATGAACGTTCCTCTCAGCGGAAAGTCTATTAATGCTATTCGCGCATTTACGGGTGAAGGAATCAAGGTGTGGGGAGCCAGGACTTTGGACGGAAATTCGCTGGATTGGCGTTACATCAATGTACGTCGTACCATGATTATGCTCGAAGAATCGGTGAAAAATGCAGCGCGTGCCTACGTATTCGACCCCAATGAAGCTAATACATGGGTAAATATCAACAGTATGATTTCCAATTTCTTAAATGGAATTTGGAAGCGTGGCGGTCTGGCTGGAGCTTCTCCTGAAGATGCTTATAGCGTCCATGTTGGCTTGGGTGAAACCATGACACCAGAAGACATCTTAGAGGGTATCATGCGCATTACTGTATTGGTGGCGATCGTCCGCCCAGCGGAATTTATCGAAATTACTTTCCAACAGCAAATGCAAAAAAGCTAAAAAATTGAAACACAAAGCAGTAAATAAATGAATCATTCAAAATTAAAAAATAACAATTATGGCTGGAGAAGCACAAGATAATGTATGGCCGCTACCGAAATTTCATTTTGCGGTAGAAGTAGCCGGTTTGGACGCATCCTTTCAGGAAGTATCCGGTTTGGAAATGGAAGCGCAAGTAATAGAATACCGTCACGGGAACAGTAAAGAGTTTTCAACCATTAAAATGCCCGGTATCAAAAAATACAGTGACATTACACTAAAGAAAGGTGTATTTAAAGGGGATAATAAATTCTGGGATTGGTTTAATAAAATCAAGATGAATACTATCGAACGCCAGCCAATGACCATCAAACTTCTCGACGAAGCAGGTTCGCCAACAATGGTTTGGACATTGATAAATGCTTTTCCAACGAAAATAACAAGTACAGACCTAAAATCGGATGGAAACGAAGTGGCAGTGGAAACGTTAGTAGTGGCTCATGAAGGATTAACGATAGCAAACGCTTAGTGTGTATAACAATTGATTAGTACGAAGCACTTGTTGTTTTGTACTAATCGCAAAATTTGTGTTTATGATGGATTATTACCCTCCTGTAGCCTTTTATTTCACTGTTGAATTTATAGGTTTATTTACAGGTACCTGTGCTTTTAAAGAAGTATCGGGATTGACGGTCGAAAGAGAGATCGAAGCAATACAAGAAGGTGGATGTAATGACTTTGAGTATAAATTACCTAAGTATCTAAAACATACAAATTTAGTATTGAAACGAGGTTTTCTACCTATGAGTCCAAATCTAAAGATATGGATTACTCAATGTGTTATGGGTAATCTTGATTTTCCTCTTGTACTTCAAACAATTATTATAAAACTTCTTAACTCAAAAGGTAATCCGTTGCATCTATGGATGTGTACGGGAGCTTATGTTGTTAAATATGAAACAAGTAGCTTGGATTCGGAAAAGAATGAAATCGTAATTGAAACCATGGAATTAGCCTATCAAAGCTTGTCAGTTGACAAATATGGAATTAGCCTATCAAAGCTTGTCAGTTGACAAATAAAGAAAATGGCAATTATTATAAAGGAAATACAGGTAAAAACCACAGTAGAGAGAAGACCTGATCAACGTATAATTACTGAAACCCAGTTACAAGCTGTTAAACGGAGTATTCTTAAAGAAATACAGCATCTAGGAAATAGACACACTCAAAAAAGAAAGGAGCGATGATACATGCCTGATAAATTGAAGATTGTTACTTTATACAACAATAAGGTCTTTGAAGTTAAAATCAACCCCTCTTCATTCAGTGTTAGTAAAAACATAAAATATACGGAGGACAAAACACTTGGGACAAGTGAAGTTATCCAGAAATTCAGTCAGTACGATTCGGAAGCACTAAGTTTTGAATTTATTTTAGATGCTACCGGAGTGGTATATAAGAAAATCGAAAGCATAGATACTACTATTCAGAAGTTTGAGGAAGTAGTTTATCGTATGGATTCAGATAAACATTCTCCAAATATAGTATGTATCGCTTGGGGTGAATACAGTCTCGAAGGTGTGGTAGATTCGGTAAAGTATGATTATACGCTATTCAGTTCGCACGGCGAAGCATTACGGGTTAAAGTCAGTGTATCTTTCAGAGGATATGCCAATCGAATTGCCGAACAGAAAAGAGCCGGTAAAAACTCACCCGACCTTTCACGTATTATTACTTTGAGAGCTGGGGAGACTATCTCTGCGTTATGCCATGAGATATACGGAGATTCCTCTTTTTGTGTAGATATAGCCCGATACAATCATTTATCAGGTTTTAGAGATGTTAAACCGGGTACTGTAATCATGTTTCCACCACTTACGCACAATGGCTAATTCACCGAACAAAAACACAGATGGAACTCTTCGAGTTACCGTTTATAGTGAAAATGAAGTAGTTAAATTTCCTTTTGCATTAATATCAGTCTATGTTTATAAGGCCGTTAATCGTATAGGTAAAGCTATTCTTACGTTTGAAGCTGGAGATATGCCCAAAGAAAAAGTAATAGAAAGTGATAACGATACATTCATTCCGGGAAAGAATATCCGGATCGAAGCCGGATACGGAAATGAAGAATCTCCAATCTTTGAGGGTGTTGTCAATACACACAGTTTTGTTGTTGCCGAAGGCAATGAATCCTCACTTCAAATAGAATGTCGCGACTTTGCTTTCCCTACTACCTTTGCTCGTAAAAACAAGATATTTGAAAAGAAGACCGATGATAAAGCTATCAAAGAGATAATGGGAAAATATCCAGGGCTTTCAGTATCTGCGGATGTTTCATCTACTCAATACAATGAACTGGTACAATACTATTGCACAGATTGGGATTTTATTCTTTCTCGTGCCGATGCTAACGGCTGGGTAATAATCACCGAAGGGAAAAGTGTCAAGATTAAAAAGCCCGATACAAGCGCAAGCCCTAAATTGAAAGTAACTTATGGCACGGATATAATAGAGTTCAAAGGTGAATTGTCCGCTGCTGAACAACAAGCTACAACCGAAGCCGTAGCATGGGATACTAAAAATCAACAGCTATTGAAAGTACAGGGAAAGAAACCCGCACTCAATAGTCAGGGTACAGACAAATCCGAAGACTTGGCAGAAAGTTTGGGTGACGGCAAATACACTTTGCAGACAGAACTCTGTGCTGAAGAATCCGCTTTGCAATCGTGGGCAGACGGACAACGTTTGAAGGCTAGCTTAGCGCGTATTCAAGGATATTGCAAATTCCTCGGCAATGCTAAAACCTTTCCCGGTGATACGATAGAACTCAACGGATTGGGTAAGCGTTTCAACGGTAATGCCTATATTGGCTATGTAGAGCACGAAATAGGAAAAGGTGAATGGATTACCACCGCCGGATTAGGACTTCCGCTGGAGAACATTACCGAAGAGCCGGACGTAACGGCTCCTGCAGCATCCGGTTTTTTACCCGGCATACAAGGACTACACATCGGAAAAGTCACCAAACTCAACGATGACCCTACGGGACAAAACAAGATTCAAGTGGAAATTCCGGTTCTGAATAGCAGTAACAACAAAGTTTGGGCGCGATTGGGCAATTTTTGGGGGAGTAATGCCTACGGAGCATTCTTTATCCCTGATGTAGGCGATGAAGTAATACTTGGATTCTTCAATAACGATCCTTGCCATGCCGTTATCTTAGGCAGTTTGTACAGCAGTAAACAGCCACCTCCTTATAGCTTGGATGCAAAGAATGAAACGCGCGCCATTGTAACCAAGTCAAAAATGGAGATCGCTTTTGATGAAAAGGATAAAGTAATAACTCTTCGCACACCCGGAAAAAACATCATCCAAATCAGCGATAAAGATAAAGGAATACAGCTAATTGACCAAAACAAGAATAAAATTGTTATGGATGCAAGCGGGGTACTTCTTGAAGCGGCAAAAGCCCTTACTCTCAAAGCTCAAACCAATATCACTATTGAAGCGGGAGCCAATTTTGACGCTAAAGCAAAATCTAATGTCAGCATACAAGGGTTGAATGTAGAAGCTAAAGCCAATGCTTCCGTTACCGTAAAAGGAAATGCCTCCGCCGAAATTTCGGCTACCGGACAAACGACGGTAAAAGGAGCAATGGTAATGATTAATTAAAATTAGGAATTACGAACTAAAAAACAAATAAAAATGCCTCCTGCTGCAAGAATAACAGATATGCACACTTGTCCGATGCAAACACCGGCTTTTCCTGCCCCTATACCTCACGTTGGCGGTCCTATAATAGGTCCTGGAGCACCAACTGTTTTAATCAGTAAGTTACCAGCCGCCGTTATGGGTGACTCTTGTGTTTGTGTTGGTCCACCCGATATGATACTTAAAGGGTCGGCTACTGTGATGATATGCGGGAAGCCTGCTGTGCGGATGGGAGACAGTTGCGCTCACGGCGGTTCTATTGTTCTGGGTTGTCCCAACGTAATGATAGGAGGTTAAAATAATGGAAGAAAAGAAATCATACCTGGGCACCGGCTGGGGATTTCCACTGGTTTTTATTAAAAATGTGGGAGTAAGTATGGTGAACGACGAAGAAGACATCCGTCAAAGCCTCCAAATACTGTTTTCTACCTTCCCGGGTGAACGGATATTTCGTTTCGAATACGGTTGTAATATCCGCCAGTGGGTATTCGGCAACATCAACTTAACAGAAAAGACAATGATTGCCGACAGCATTAAGAATGCTATTCTATATTATGAACCGCGTATTAGGGTAGAAAAGATAGAGGTGGACGGTAAAGATGCTGAAAAAGGTATTCTTTGGATAAATTTGGATTATTGGATAATCCAAGTTAACAGTAGAAGTAATATGGTGTACCCTTTCTATTTCAAAGAAGGCACAAATCTGTAGTTAGTTAATTAATAATGGAAGACGGTTTAAGCCAGAGCGGTAGGAAAAAGCGAATCAGAGATGCAGGAACTTTTACGGTTGTTGACGATCGTTTGGAAACACTTTTGCAACGGGTAGAGAAAGTTGCCAGATTTATTCGTTATTATGATTTGGGTGATGATTCTTCTGATAAATTGCCTAAAGGACAGTTTGACCAATTCTTAGAAGAAATAAAAAAGATTCGCGCAGGTGCAACGGAGGCTTCTTTTGAAGGAAATATGGAACCTGCACAAGCATTACTATATACTTTTTTAAAACATTTAAGCGAGATTTCCGGTCAATTTAATGAACGCTGGAAAGATTATGCTCGATGGTATCTGGACGAAGTGTTGAGAGTGGAACCTCTTTCTATTTCGCCAGATTACACTTGGATATCTTTTGTCAAAAATGTACCTCACAATATTTTGATAAAGAAAGGTACACGGTTTACCAATAAAGAAACCGATGCGGAAAATAGGATATACTACAGTTTGGAGAAAGATATTGAAGTAAACAACGTAAGTGTAGAGAAAATCCTAACAGTTAATTTTGAAAAGCATTCGGACATTCCTTCTTCAGATTATTTCGACTTCCCTACCAAATTAAGCATAAAGAACTGGTTGGGAACCACCGGAGCCGCTTCATTTCCGGTGAACATCCACCATTTTTTGGGATTTTGTGTTTTCTCTCCCAGTTTGTTGCTACGCGAAGGCAAGCGCTGGGTTTGTTTGTCTTTTCAATCCGAAAACAGTATTATCGGCAATAGGCAAACAAGAAAGAAACTGTGTGAACTTATCTGCTTCATTCGAGAAAAAGACACAAAACACCTTTCTTTCCGTCAAGGGAAGGAAATCGTTTTGTTTATGTTGCTCGCTAATATTTTTAGTCTGGAAATCAGTACCTCCGAAGGTTGGACAAATATTCCAAAACATACGGTCAAATACAACGCAAGCGGGAAAGAATTATTGCTGCAATTTGAATTGGACGAAACTTTTCCGAAAACAACAGCTTGCGATGAGGAAGCTCACGGGCAGTTATCCCGCGTTCCCGGCTTGCGGATTTATTTGAATCAAGATTCATGGTTGTTCTCCTATTCATGGCTAAAAGATTTCTTAATAAAGAAAATTAGTATAAAAACGAGAGTAGAAGGAATCACCAATATGAAGTTCTACAATGAACTCGGTGAAGTGGATATATCCAAACCTTTTGCACCTCTGGGTATCAATCCCGAACAAGACGCTTGGTTTGTGTTGGGGAATTATGAGATGGCAGTAAAATCTGTCCGATCAATGAGTGTGGATATACTTTGGCAGCATCTACCCAAAAACGAAGGAGGACTATATACCTACTACCGTGATTATAAAAACGGAACGGACAACCTTTCGTTCAAACTTATCCCCAAGCAATTGTCGGATTATAAATGGAAAGAAACCGGAAACAAGAAGCCTTTCTACCTGTTTTCCACTCCGGTCAAGGATAAACAAGGCAACCCAGAGCCTCAATACCGGTTATCGGAAAAAACCGTGTTGAAAGATATTATATTTGAATCTGTAAAACCAATCAACATTTCCGAAGAAGAATACAACTACAGTATTCACGCTAAGAATGGTTTCGTAAAACTGATTCTAACGGAGCCGGAGATGGGATTTGGAGAAAGAATTTACCGCCAAATATTCATGGATGTTATCAAACAAGCAATGCGTAAAAAGGCAGGGCGCACCTTGAACACTCCGATAAATCCGCTTGTAGAAAGAATCAACCTCTCATACGAATCCTATGATGAAATAGATTTTACTTTCCATGCATCTGAGAACAATACACAACTGTATCATATTTATCCGTTGGGACAAAAACTGATATATCCTTCGTCTGAATATAAATCCCAACCTTTTGTCTTTTCGCTTGATACAGATGACAATATATTATTCGGACTGAAAAATGTAACGGGAAAAGAGTACATCAATTTTTATTTGGATTTGATTCCACGGGAAATAGAAATAGATTATCCCGACCTTCCCAAAACACATTGGTTTTGGGGAGACGGTTACCGATGGGAGCCGCTACCCATTGGTTCTGTTCTTGAGAACAATACACGTAATTTAATTACAAGCGGTCTTATCAAAATATACCTTCCCGAAATCCCTGAAGAAGGTTTCCGTGATGCTGACGGACTGGTGTGGATACGTGTGGGAATCTCGCAATGCGGATACAACATTTCACCTATCAACCGGATATTTGTCAATACAGTTAAAGCGTATAAAGACGTAGAACGCTCCGATTGTAAAAGAGAAACGGGTTATGTGTTAAATCAGGCAGAAAGCGAAATATCGGGAATAACGGATATTGTTCAAATGGCTCCTTTTTCAGAAGAATATCAGAAAGAGGATGCACAAAGTAAACAGATTCGAGTTTCAGAGTACATCACTCATCGTGGACGAGCCGTTACTGCCCGCGACTATGAGCGCATTACCCTGCAAGCTTTCTCCGAAGTGGACAAGGTGAAATGCCTACCCGATTGGAATAAAAAAACGGAAGCAAATATAAACACCGAACCACTGGGAATGGTCACGCTGGTAATCGTTCCTTCCCGGACATATACCCAAAACTTCAGCCGTCCGCTTGCTTCGGCTGAACTGTTGTTGAAGATAGAAGACTTTTTCGCCAGACGTATCTCAGGTTGCATCGGAAAGATAGATGCTGTAGATCCTTTGTATGAGGAAATTACAGTGCGGTGCGCAGTGGAGCTGGCTCAAACATACCGTACCGAAGAAGAATACCACGCCACTATCACAGAGTTGATTAATCACGTAATTGCTCCTTGGCAGAAAAAGGAAGAATCACCAAACTTTGGTCACTCCTTTACGTTGGAAGAGCTTTGCAAAGGATTGGAAAAGATGAAACAGGTACAGGAGATTATAAGTCTTTCAGTGATACATCTGATATTCAGGGACGGTTTGTATTCCATCAAAGAATATAAGCAACCAAATGAAAGAGTAGCCCCCTCATGCTTCCGCGCCATATTGGTACCGGCAGACGGCGGGCATCTCATTCTTTCGAAAGAAGAACCCGGCTTTGGAATAAACGAAATGAGGATAAATGAAACACAAATAATATGGCAAAACGACGTAGAGAAACGCTAAAAGGTTATTTCAAGGCTGGTAAACGCCCTACCGAACAACATTACGAAGATTTAATAGATTCTGCCTTGAATACATTGGATGATGGTTTTAACGGAACCTTGCAAGGTGGTTGCGAACTTTCACCTCTATCTGATACGGGGAATGTTATATCCGTGTTTAAGAATCCGGGTGATGCAGATTCATTGTGGGAAATCGGTCTTGCCAAAAGCGGCGATTTTCAGTTTAAGAACCGGAAAGGGGATACCTCTTCACCCATACTCACTCTCAAAAATCAAGAAGAAGAAAACAAGCCTTTTGAAGCCGTTGTGGATGGTATCATCTGCTACACCGGACGGAAAGGTACGTACCGAATGGGTAGTGTACCGGCAGACGGAAAATGGCACGACATACTCGGCGAAGAAGAGTATCTGCAAGAAGGCTGTATGGCATTTGAGGTAGTGGCAGGATGTGGAGAAAGAGCACAAGGGCGTTACGCATTAATGGTTGCTACAGCAATGCACTGTTTCGGCAATAAACCCCGAATACACAAAACTCGTTCACACTTCGGTATGTTCAGCAACAAACTTTGTTTGCGCTGGGTAAAGATCAAAGATAAATTTGCTTGCAGGCTACAAATAAAGACCTTTATGAAATACAGGGGAGACGCGGCAATCCGCTATCAAATAGCTAATCTTTGGGACGATCCGAGTATGCAAAGATTAGGATGAATCAAACTTACTCAGAGGTTTAAAACATGGTAAATTATGTATTTGCAACGAAGAGACATAGAAAACAATCTGTATGAGCGTTTGCAAAAACAATCGCTCGAAATGTTCCAACGCCTTAGTGGAAACATTTGGACGGACTACAACGAGCATGACCCCGGTATCACTCTTTCCGACGTACTCAATTATGCCCTTTTTGAACTGAAGTACCGGACCGGATTTGAGTTTAAAGAATACTTGGGAAACCCTGTGAACGGAGAACTTTGCTACGAGGACGTTGGCTTACTGCCCGGAAGCGAGGTTTTTGATTCTCCCGTTGTTACCCCGCATGATTACAAATTGTTAATAGAAAAGCATCTGAAAGAGAAAATAAAAGAGTGCGAGGTGTCTCTTTCAGAGAACAGGTGTTATGTTATTAAAGTGGAGGTTACCGAAGGAACCAACCCTGAAACGGTAAGAGAATCCGTTATGAAACTATATCACCGGCACCGGAATTTGGGGGAGAATCTGGAAGAAGTAACCGTTAAAAATAAAATAGATAGTAAAAACAACAAGTATTCTTATGCCGGACATGACCTTGTTTATCAGCAGGAAGAAGAACAAACCACCGTTTCCCAAAGAGTATGGGCAAAGGAATACCGTTCTGTGCAGTATGACCTGCCCAATTGTTATGGCATCGGTGAGAGTGGGCTACCTACCGGGGCTTCGGAAGAGAGAAGAATTGCCGCCTTGCAATTGAAAGCCTATCTGCTGATATTCGATTACATGCTTTCGGGTACGGAGCAGCAAATCCGAAATATACACCGCTTGCAAGAACTCTCCGGGGAGATACCGGCAGGTTTTTCTTGCAACATCAACATAAAGGAGTTGGAGGCATTGCTGGACAAGGATAAATCGGAAAAAACAGAAGTGTTTAACACCGAAGAAACGGAGCAAAAGAAGTCCGCCTACTTTAATTTCCTCGACGGCATCTACGGTGAAGACACACAAATCTTTTTCCCCAACCTCCTTCTGGCGGAAGCAAACAGATACAGAGCAAAACTAATACGCCAACTCCCCTACTTGAACACCCGCCGGTTCTCTTCTTTCGATTTGACAGACGAACATTTAAGCTCCTTGCCGGCTATTAAGCAACTCCTATCCGAAGTGTTGGAGCACTCGCAAAAGCAGGAAACATCTCTAATCAACCCCGAAAGGAAATTTAGCGACCACAATATCAAATTGATTGACAACAAAACATTTTATCAAAAAGTGCACAAAACGGTTAATGTCGCCTTTTTTGCCGAAGGAGAAAACGTGAAAGACGAACAAAGATTTCAGAAAATTCCCCGTATATCCCTCCGAAAAGACGATGAACAGACCCTTTGCGCTACGGTCAAAAGGTATCTGAAAGTATTTGAGTACGACATGCCCGAAGAACTTTTGGAACACGGACGCAACCCTGAGAACTACCGAATCAGGCAATACGAACTAAGCGATCACATTACCAAGGGTTACAATCTCTTATACCGCTGTCCGGGCAAAAATTATTGGGCAAATCTGGCAGGATTCTCCAACAAAGAGAAACTGATTGAAACAGCCAACAGTCTTTGGCGTTTTCTGAAAAAAGTATATCATGCCACTGTATCCTTCTATGTAGTGGAACACATCCTTCTCTTGGACGACATTACAGATACCGAATCGAGGACAGGCAAGTTTCACCGGCTAAGTCTCATTATCCCTCATTGGGCAAAATCATTTTATCGAGAAAACGAAGGCTTTAGTTATCAACGATTGGTTGAAGACCGCCTGCCCGCACACTTAGACGTGAGGTTTTACGAGTTCGAGGAAGAAAGGATATACCGTTTCGAGAAACTGTATTTCCAATGGCGGAAGGCTTGGACAGAGGAATACATGAAAACAGACCGACCAAAAGTAAGAGCTTTATCCGCCGGGATTAGAAGTATGCTATGAACCGGATAGACACCGTGAAGTTCCTGTTTGAGATGCAAAACGAAGATTTTGCACGGGAACTTTACGCTCGCTGGGACAGGTTTTTCGCCTTAAACTTCGAGCGGGTGGCGGACGAAGTGCTGGCTCAACGGGAGATACCCGGCAAACAGATAGAAATCCATCATTTGGAGTTGGATTTAGGAACCCTGACCGAAGAAAACTTCGACGAACAATTCTCCCGCATCTTGAAAGAACGCTTGGAAGATGCGCTTGTCGCCTGCCTGTACGGCGAGGACGAGAAGACTGCCGTAAGCTGCTTGTCCGACGAAGAACAGGCTTTCCTCCTGCTCCGTTATTTCCTGCTTCACGGCTCCCTGCCGTGGAACGCAGAACAACGGCACAAGAACATTAGCAAACTGTTCTTGTCCGTCTTGCAGGCAAACCCGAAACAATTAACAGACTTCTTGCGCCACTACGGGCATTATACAAGTTTGCAGGAGAGACTGGTATATCAACTCGCCGACTCCGAACTGGAGCAAGGCATCCGGCTGCTCACTACCGCCGAAAGCACATTTATTTGTTCTTACGTCCGAATGCTAAAAAGCAGGTACAGACACCTCAAGAAATCTGCGCTAACGGAAACCGGACATCGCCATGCCGTATGGAAAGTGGTTTATGCCTATGTGCTTACCAACCGGAGTTCCTATTTCAACAAGAAAACATTTATTGCCGACACCATCCTGCAACTATCGGCAAGGTACAATACAAGCTATGCTTCCCTATTGAAAATGCTCGTTTCGGGCAAGGAAGCATTTGCCGAAACGCTTGCCGCCCCGCCGGAACTGCTCCTGATACTAAGCGAACTGGAAGAAGAAATGAATCAAAAAGAAGTAAGAAACATCTTTTTAGACGTAACAAAGTTCTATCAGCACGTATCCGCCATGCTCAAAAAAGGATTGCAAGCAGACTCAGACGTAATAACAAAGGAAATGCTCATCACGGTACTGGCGAATGTGGATTCCTGCAAATCGTTCGTTACCCTGCTGGAAGAGGAAGAAATCATCCGGCTGGTTCCGATTGTGGCTCCCGCTGAAAGCGAACTCGTGATAAACTATGCCCGGTCGCTGGATAAGCAGAAAGACCGGGGGCGGTTGCAAGGCAAAGCAGGCGAGGAATTTACCAAGCTAAAATGGATTATCATATTTCCATTATTGCTTGAGCGCAAGGGGACAGCTTTCAATCAAAAGTATTTTGTAGCAAAGGTGCTGAGGAAAATCACCGCTCACTACAACCTTAGTGTGATGGAGCTTTTGGAGTACTTCATGCAACAACAGGACTTGTTCCGGTTGAACGCCGTTTTGTTTCAGCTACTGACTGCTCTTTATGAAGAAGCCCGCCAACAGCAAGCGGTTAGCCACGCGCCTCCCAATACAAAGATTCATTTACGGGAGAAGATTCAAAGCGAAAAGGAATTGACAGACCGCGAGAAGCAACAACTCATCCGCATCTTAAACGGTAATTTGGCAGAGAGGTATGCCTTTATCAGCCAACTGAAAGAAGAGGAACTCCACGGTATCATAAACTATTTCATACCCGAAGAAAAAGAGTTTATTGTCAATTATGCCGCCGCTCTGGATAGGCAGCCGCAGCACGGAGCCTTGCAAGGCAAAGCAGGCAGGGAGTTTAAGTACCTCAAATGGGTATTCATATTCAATGTGATAACCCGGTGGGGAGGCTCGGAGTTCAGCCGCCTTTACTTCGTTGCCGGTGTGTTGCGAAAGATTGCCGCTCATTACAATCTGAAATACGCAGAACTGCTGTTCTATTTCCGGGCTGAAACCGAACGCCTCCAATTGCCCAAGCAACTGGACGAGGTGCTGGGCATATTGTTTGAGAAAGAAAAGCAGGATATGGTTTCGCAACTAGCTCATATTGCACAAAAGGACGACCACCGGCATTTGCTGGAAACGCTTTATCCGGCGGAGAAAGGTTTTCTTATCTCTCTGATTCAGACCTTGGAGCAGTTTCGCCGGATGGCATGGGCGAACGTTTCCGAACAGGATTTCAAACGGAAAAGCTGGGAGCTTATCTTTTCCCTGTTGATGGAAAGCAATGGAAAAGCCTTTGATAAGAAACTTTTTGCTGCCGAAATGATTAAAAAACTCGCCACATTCTATTACCGGGAGGCAAAAGAGATATACGCTTGGCTGCATCAAGCCATTGAAAAAGATAAAAACGCTCTTTCGCCGGAATTGAAAGAGATAGTAGAGCGGATGCACGATGCCCGCAACGAAAAAACAGAAATACCGGAAGAAACCCCCGATACTCATTCATACATAGACAATGCCGGCATAGCCCTGCTCCTGCCATACCTGCCCAGGCTCTTTTCTCTTTTGGAACTGACGGAAGCCGGCACGTTCAAAGACCGCGATGCACAGGTACGGGCGATGTTTCTGATACAATACATCGTGTTTGAGAAAACGGAATTTCCCGAATATGAAATGACGCTTAATAAAATACTGACCGGATTCAAAACCGGCATACCCATTCCGCACGAATTGGAGCTGACGGAAAAGGAAAAAGAAACCGCCCTCACCATGATGAAAAGCATCATGAAGCATTGGGAAAAACTAAAGAACACATCCATCGCCGGCTTGCGCGAAGGCTTCCTCCAACGGCAGGGAAAACTGGAAGTGGAGGACGATTTTTACATCCTCACCGTAGAAGAAAAATCCTACGACATGCTGCTCGATACCGTTCCGTGGGGATTTAAAACGATAAAATATACGTGGATGGACAAAACCCTACGGGTAAGGTGGCGCTAAGCTCGCCCTTCGTTTTCCACTCCTCACTCAAAAACAATTTGTTGCGACTCCTTTTCATTGGCATGTATCATCGTGTCAATCACATCATGCACGTCTTTTAGTTCGGCGAAAGTAGCAATTTCAATCTCCTGACCTTCGAGGGAGAGGATGTAGGCATGGTCTCTCGCGTGGAGTCTTTGAACGAGTTCCAATGTGTTTCCTTTCGCAGTTTTTTTGAGGAGGTGAATAACGTTTATCACCTTGCTTGCCTCTCTTTTTTCCGATGCCATCGTATTCATTTTTAAGTTTTGCAAATAAAAGAAGCGGTTACACGCTCCCCGCTTGCAAAAATAATATAATCTTGTAAGACAAGATAAATTACGAGGAACGGCAACCGCCTATGATCATACAAAACTCGAACAAACAGATGCCCGCATAAAAATGAGGGTGCTCTGTTTGTTGCCCTGCCTTACGGCACAATTATACTATTTTTGCACTACAAAAGTATGGCTAATATTTCGTTTGCACAAGAAAAAGAAGAAAAGAATACCACACGCCCGTAAAAGAATCCGAAGGATTCACATATAGATAGAAATAGCAAATCAAAGCCATATCCGCATATTGAATATCCCACGGGCATAATCAAATATGCTACGGGCATAATCGAATATCCCATGGGCATAATTGAATATCGCAGTTCGGGATGAGGCTATATAGTTGAAAGGGGAAAGTGGAAAATGGAAAGTTACAAGAATAATGCTACCCCGGCTCTCCCAACGCCTCTATGATATGCTTTACTTGCGCCGGCGTATAGGTTTTGCTTAGGGGCTTTAGTCCTGTTTTTGCCAATTTCTCTGTTAATTCCGGGTGTCCATCTACAATTTTTTTAAACGCTCTGCCTGCCGTTTTGGGGCTTTTTTCGGGGAAATACATCAATGCTAATTCGCCTTTTCCGTAGCACCGGATGCGAAAACGCTCTGTAACATCTGTACCTTTCGTCATATTGATTGTTTTATTTTTACTGCATAAATTTACGAAAAAAAACCTTATTTGCCGCATTATTTCCCCTAATTCCCCCTAATCCCCCCTTTGCGCGCCCTACGTCTCCATTAGGGTAATCGCTATTTTCGGATGTGCTATCTTTGCCATGAAGGAAGAAACGCTTCCTGTCATTAATTAAATCAATAAAAATATGGCAGTATTAGTCAAACGTTATTTGCGTAATAAAGTTATCGGAGACAAAACCTCTCCAATGCTTTATCATTTGAAGCAGGTACCGGGGAGTTCCGAAATCCAAACTATCGAGAGCATTGCCCGCGATATTGAGGCAATGGGGGCGCTCAGCGCGGAAGATGTAACACATGTAACAAAATCGTTTGTCCGCGAACTTAGAAAAGTGCTTCTCAGGGGGGATAAGGTAAAGGTAGATGGACTGGGCATCTTCTTCTTAACGTTCTATTCCGCAGGCGTAGAGAATGAAAAGGATTGCACGGTCAAAACCATCAACCGCGTCAATATCCGTTTCCGGGTGGATAATACCCTGCGTCTTGTCAATGACAGCACGGCAACCACGCGCGGGGGAGAGAACAATGTGGCGTTTGCCATTCAAGGTGCAACCACGGGCGGTGGCGGCGGCACGTTTGCCGTTACGGGAGTGAGCGTGAACGATGCTCCCGTATCCGTCGGCAGTGGCGAATTGATTGTCTCCGCAGGAGATACGGTGAAAATACAAGGCGCCGCCTTGTCCGCAGCGACCATAAAGGCAAATTTTGCCACCACTCCCACCGGTTCGTACACCGATAGGAGTTTGACAGACATCGGAACCGTAAGTGCCACCAATACGTTGATTACCATTCATGTAACGATTGCCACCGCTCTGATTACCAAACTCCTCAGAGGAGATACCGGAGCCACGGTCTATGAATTCGAACCATGATGAATGGGCGAATGACGAGTAAATAGAAAACCCACGCCTGCAAGGAGGCATCTTGCGTTGTAGAAGGGCGAAAAAGGCGTTTTTTCCGGCGAAATAATAAGCATGATTGCTTGTTTTTTCGCCGGTTTTTTCATACCTTAGTAAGGAAAAAGACGGTAATACGCCCTAGTTCGGCGTAGTCTCCAGACTACGCCGTGCTAAAAGCAAGGCTCCTGCCTTGCTGGTAACTAAAGAAATGAATAAAGGCGGCAATATATGGAAAGCAGGAGCTTTCCTTTTAACCCGGTATAGGCTGGAGCCTATGCCGAACACAAACATTAATAATCAAAAGATACGACAAATAGATGTACAAAAGCGCGACACAATCCAAACAGCAATCGCATGCCATGTACGGCAATCCGAAGGCGGCAAAACAAGCCCCTATCAACAAGATGTTGCAGACATACACGGAAAGAATATTACAACTGCAGCGAAATGAGGTAAACGAACCACCTTCCCCTAATCAAACCGGCTTGCCGGATAAGTTGAAAAGTAGAATAGAGGCGGTTTCGGGATTGAGTATGAACGGTGTGCAGATACATCCCAATTCCTCCATACCGGCGCAACTCCGAGCCTTTGCCTGTACGCAAGGGACGGATATATACTTGGCTCCCGGGCATGGTAAGGGGTGTGCGCAAATGAAAACAGACATTAGATATGGGTATAGTACGTTAACCTATTTAAACAATCCAGATCCACATCGCGTTGGTAAGAAAACAACTGCAATATTAAACCCCACTAATCCGGTCAGAGGAACTAGTACGAGTGCTAATACGGGAGCACTTTCAGGGTTAATGACTGCAATAAAGAGGACGGAACTAAGAAAAGGTTTTATAGTTAATAATGATAGGTCTAATTATGTAAGGGGACATTTACTTAATCACGATTTGGGAGGACAAGCTATTGATGAGAATTTATATCCAATAACATCAAAGGCTAATCACTTGCATTCTATGTATGTAGAATCACCAATAAAGAGAAGATTAGCAGAAGGCAAGAAAAACAACAGATCGTTTCAATATGAAGTAAATGTTATTTATGAGTGTATCGTACAGGATTTACCTAGAGCTACGTTTGAATGTAAATTTAAGGAATTGAATGATCCCTCTTCCAAAAAAGAAAGAGTACTCATCACATCTATACCCCCTAATGACGGAAGCTGTATCAATACAATTGAGAGTCAACCAAGTTACAAACCCTTAGAGGATTGGAAACATACTGAATCGGAAGCAAAGCACGCAGCTAACCCTAATACAATAGAAAATGTTGATTTACAGGCAGCCTTTAAAACGGAAATAAGCACATTCTGTAATAGATCTTGGCACGAAAGAATGTTGTTTATAGAATCTTTATTCAATATAGAATTATCGAATGAGGTCTTAGAAAATATTATTGCGAATGAACAATTTATTTATGCCTTTTTAGACTTTATGCAGAATAATGAGAAACCTGATAGAAAGGGCATATCATTTATTGAACGTCTTTTAGAGTTTATGCAGACACAAGTTGGTAATGAGAAAGAAACTAATATTATTCAAGAAATGATTGAAACGTGGAAGAGTGATTTAGTAGATGAAGGTTACAGAGAAAGACGTAAGATTATAGAATTTGAATTTAAATTTAAATTTAATTTTGCCAAAGTTCCAGATAATTTTGCCAAAGCTCAAAATAATTTTGCCAAAGCTCTAAATTATTTTGACGAAGCTAAAATTTATTTTGACGAAGCTAAAATTTATTTTGACGAAGTTCCAAATTATTTTGCCGAAGTTCCAAATAATTTTGCCGAAGCTCTAAATAATTTTGACGTAGCTCTAAATTATTTTGACGAAGTTCCAAATAATTTTGCCGAAGCTCTAAATTATTTGGACGTAGCTCTAAATAATTTGGACGAAGTTCCAAATAATTTTGACGAAGTTCCAAATAATTTTGACGAAGCTCTAAATTATTTGGACGTAGCTCAAAATTATTTTGCCGAAGCTCTAAATTATTTTGCCGAAGCTCTAAATTATTTTGACGAAGCTCCAAATTATTTTGCCGAAGCTCCAAATAATTTAGACGAAGCTCTAAATTATTTTGCCGGAGCTCTAAATTATTTTGCCGGAGCTCTAAATAATTTTGACAAAGTTAAGTGTAACCTGCCAATAATTATATAGATGGTATAAATATGTGGAAAGCAGGAGCTTTCCTTTTAACCCGGCATAGGCTGGAGCCTATGCCGAACTCAACTTTTTAATGTTATCTTTTTAAGATACCTTTGTACTTTTATTGCACAACCGGTATCAATTACTAACACACATCCTAATTAATGAGCACGGGTTATCAAATCAAGGAACAAGAGGCGCTGCATTATCTAACCATTCAGATAGTGAAATGGGTTGATGTATTTACCAGAAAGGCATATAGAAACATTGTAATAGACAGTCTGCGTTTCTGCCAAGAAAAGAAAGGATTGGAGATTTATGCTTACGTTATTATGAGTAACCACATTCATTTGTTAGTTCGCAGTAACATAGGGCGTTTGAGCGACACCATCCGCGAGTTCAAAAGTTTCACAGCAAAGCAAATTCTGCAAGCCGTGCAAAGCAATTCGGAAAGCAGGCGCGATTGGATGTTAAACTTGTTTGAGTTTTCTGCTAAGCAGCACAAACGTAATGAACAATATCAACTTTGGACGCACGAGAATCATGCGGAGCAGATATATTCCGAAGCGTTTGTTCGTCAAAAGATTGCGTATATTCATGAGAATCCTGTTCGCGCAGGCATCGTTTGCCATTCGGAAGATTATTTGTATTCGAGTGCGCGTAACTATGCCGAATTGGATTCGCAACTGATAGATATTGTAGAAATGTATTTGCCATGGAAAACAATTAAATAATAGCTTGATAGTTTTGTGTCCGGCAGTTCGACGTAGTCTCCAGACTACGTCGTGCTAAAAGCAAGGCTCCAGCCTTGCCAATAACTAAATAGATGGATAAAGGCGACTATTACTATGTGGAAAGCAGGAGCTTTCCTTTTAACTCGACATAGGCTGGAGCCTATGCCGAACAGAACATAAAGTTTGTATTATATAAATCATTAACTTATGAGAACTTTTATACCAAAGCCCGAAACACAATCCCATGCCATGCAGAGCCATTTCACGACAGCCAACCAAGCCCCAATGGGAGCCGTGCTGCAAGCATACAAAGACAAAACAGCGCAACGCATGGAAATGGATGATGACGAATTGCTGCAAGGTAAGTTCGAGGAAACAGCTCAACGTGCGGCTTTTGACGATGAGGAAGAATTTTAGCTCAGCAGTTCGACGTAGTCTCCAGACTACGTCGTGTTAAAAGCAAGGCTCCAGCCTTGCCAATAACTAAATAGATGGATAAAGGCGACTATTACTATGTGGAAAGCGGGAGCTTTCCTTATAACCCGGCATAAGCTGGAGCCTATATCAAACCATAAACACTATCAACTAACCCATAATGAACCCTCTGATAATCTATATCGAAACCCTTCTGACTACTGTTTTCGCTCTCCGGTTTGGCAGTGAAAGCAAGTACCGCTGCATAGAAGAAATACCCTACCCCGGCGATGCGTATTTGCGCCCTCTCCTGTCTGAAAAGCAAGAAGTTACTTTTGAAGAAAGAATCCTGTTGATAGTAGCTTTGCTGCCACACATCAGCCCGCAAACACTTGATTTGTTTTTCATGCGAAACACAATTACCGACCGCCCTCATACCGAGTTTGGCGGCTGGACGGGAACCTCTCATTCCGGTTTCCTCCCCACCGGCGAAACGGCAGCTTTTGTCCTCGCCCGCGAGGACTTCGGTAAACGGCAGGAAGTAGTCCGCATACTCAATAAAGACCATTGGTTTTACAAAAACAATATCCTGCGTTTGGAAGGACAGGGCGAGGGAGAACCTTTCCTCAGCGGCAAGCTATGCCTATCGGAAGAAATCGTTGCCAAGATTTACAACCGGGAGTACGAACCGGAGTACAACGCCTCCTTCCCTGCCAAGCGCATCACCACCCCCTTGGATTGGAGCGACCTGATACTGCCCTACAACCTGATGGAAGAACTGAGCGATACTGTCTGCTGGATACGGCATCAACAGGAAATCCGCGAACAGTATCACCTGAACCGCATTGTCAAACCCGGCTACCGCTGCCTGTTCTACGGACCTCCGGGCACAGGGAAAACCCTCACCGCCACCCTGCTGGGCAAGCAGAACGGCATGGACGTTTACCGGGTGGACTTGTCCGGGATTGTTTCCAAATACATCGGTGAGACGGAGAAGAATCTGGCGAAGGTATTCGACAAAGCGGAGCATCAAAACTGGATACTCTTTTTCGATGAGGCAGACGCTCTCTTCGGACAACGCACGGATACCCAATCGTCCAACGACCGCCATGCCAATCAGGAAGTAGCCTACCTGTTGCAACGCATCGAGGATTTTCCCGGCATGGTGATACTCGCCACCAACTTGAAAGAAAACATTGACGATGCTTTTTTCCGCCGTTTCCAATCGGCGCTCTATTTCCCCGTACCCGACCAACGCCTGCGCTACAGCCTTTGGCAAAATATGCTGCCTGCCGGTTGGTTGGGCAACACGCCGGAGGAACTATTGCACGAAGCGGCATCTTTCACCCTTTCCGGCGGAAGCATGGTGAACGTGGTGCAGACTTGCGCTTTGAAGCTCTACGAACAAGAGCAACCCGCATTGACTTTGGAAATCCTCAAAGCTGCCATCCGCAGGGAACAGGCGAAAGAGGGAACATTAGTTAACTAAAAACTTTTCAAACACTTACCTCATGAAACCAACCGGAGTCTTAATCGGAATATGCTTGTTACTATTACTGCCCGGTGCTCTGTACGCCCAACAAGACGACGACATCCAGTACGGAGAGCGCGATGACAGCGAATATCCTATTTATTTCATGGAAACAAAAAAAAGTTTCAAGAGACTAACCGATATACCACGCGACACAATACGCGACACGATTTACATCTCGGACATAGATGCCTTTCTCAAGCAATACAACTGTAATTTGGGAAGTTTCGTATCCAAGTATGGGACAATGAAAAGTTTGATAGACTCACTGAATAATTTGCCGGATGAAAAGCTGTATTACAATTTCTTCCGCCCTCACTATACCGGAGCTGCCCTTTCCGACATCACAATAGTAACAGAGCATGTCGCAAAGGAGGGAGACGAAACAAAATATGCATGGTCGGATACGAATGATCACTCTCTCGATACTATATTCCAAGGGGAAAGAAAAATGGCAATCCTTTTTCGTTGTGACGGTGCAGAGAGAACGGATTCGCTTATAACAAACAAAGAATATCAGATTAAGAACCTGTCCGCATTGTTCACCAAATTAGAGGACTCTAATAAGATTCTTAGAGGTACGAATGAGAAGAATGAGAAACTTGACTATAGGAGACATATTTACAATATTATCCTGTTCTTCCCCGACTTCACGTTTGAGAAGAAACGGGAAATGATGCAATTCGTAAGAACCGTTGAACTGATAGCAGAGAAATACCTCTCGGAGTCTTATCGCCTCACGACAATGTTTTATACCGACAACGGGGAAGCCGGTATTGACCACGTCTATCAGAATTGCTTGTTTGCATGTGCGCACTATTTGATATATCTGGACAGAAAAGATCCTCTCAACACCCTTATTAAAGGATACGAATACAAGGATGCATACGATATCTTTTCTGTTAAAGGCATCTTTAATTTCTATTACCAAGCCCGGTACTATACGGAAAAAGAGCCGGACGAGCCAAAGGGCTTTTCAGAAAGTGAAATTGCTCCTTACTTGGAGGCTGATTTTGATTTAAATAATTGGGAGCCTTACTTTTGGGCTTTCCTAATATTTGTTCTTCTTTCCGTTCTTATAGTGATTTTGTACTTCTGCTATTGGCCCGTTTCTATATTTATCAATCAAAATATGGACATGCTGCTTATGTTCGGTATCGGTATTTTAATAGAGATATTAGGATTGGGCTTTGTTGTCCTTGAAAAAATAATCAAGTATAGTAACGACAGTTTAGTCCTTTTTTACGACAATTCGATACTTGTTGTATCGTTACCGGTAGTGGTTGTTTTTTGTATTCCTATAATGAAATCCATTTTAAGACGTAAAAGACTTCCGTGAGTTGATTATAAACATATTGAAAGACAGTTTGGTATTTACAATAATTGTATATACATTTGTTCCAAGAGTTATTTGAATCTATGAAAAACAAAGCAGAGTAATGAATCCCAGTTGTTTCTAAGCCATTACCTATTGCATTGTAACCACTCCCTATAATGGTATAACAAAGCTAATTATAGCTTTTTGCTTTAGTTCGGGATAAGCGAGATAATAATGTTTTGTATATAAGCACTTTGTTTTTAAAATAGATGTTAAAAAAGGTCTACTATAGTATAAATTCTTTCGTTCTTGCATGATATTTACTACTAACTAGTATCATGTTAATTTTCAAATGACGGATATAGTTTTTTCAATTTAATCCGCGCATCCTTCGTAGTAAATTGCCAATTTATCTTAGCATCCATCTTGTTTCTGTGTTTCTGCCAAGCATCCACTTCCTTCTCCATTTTATCCATCGCAGGAATATGCCTGTTCAAGCATTGAGCTTTCAATACATGTAATTCTATCTCAGCCATATTCAGCCAACTTCCATGTTTGGGAGTAAAAACAAATTCAAATCTATCCACTAACCGTTTGGCTTCTACTGCTTCAAATGTTTCATAAAAAGCGCCAATGGTATGAGTTTTGAAATTATCCATCACCCATGTTATTTTCTTGGCTGTGGGATACATTTC